>Ga0209190_1000176_pt1 | contig 45426 bp, 55 predicted proteins | sample M_140205_XF_Meta_FD_187315 | JGI IMG/M metagenome (GOLD analysis project Ga0209190, IMG submission 187315) | Freshwater microbial communities from Lake Montjoie, Canada to study carbon cycling - M_140205_XF_MetaG (SPAdes) (version 2) | ecosystem: Environmental > Aquatic > Freshwater > Lake...
GTAGGCCACAGGTTCAATTCCTGTCGGACAGGCCAAATAAAAAAGGGAGCAATTACGCTCCCTTTTCTTTCACCTAAAGAAGATTACTCTTCGCCTTCTTCTTCTTCTTCTACGTCAACCACATACCAATCGCCAGACTCTTCATCATAGACCCACCATGTGCCTTCTTCATCCTCAGCAAATACTTCTTCTTCTTCCTCAGCAAGATACTCAGACCAACCATCAGCCTCTTGCTCTACGATGAAGCCTTGAATAGCAGCTAGCTTCTCAAAGCTGTCACTCTCCAACACAAAAGTCTCATCCCATCCATTAGAAATTTCCAACTTATATTGCATATTACCTCCTATAAAAATAGCAATAAACTACACACACTCACATTACCCTCGAAGCTAGTCCACCCTTAGAAAACTTAGGAGTTAGTTCTCTTATTGCATTAACTGTCTCTTTCTGTTTCTTTGCTGGTGCTCTAGATGATCCAAACATATTAACATCTAAAGATGACAGTTGTTTTCTGAGATTATCTATTACATCAGCCTTCTGCGTGGAGCCAGAGTTGCGAAGAGTATAAGATAATTGGCTAAGCATTTGAGAAGTATTAATAGATTGAGGTTCTTTTAAGAGTGTAGATCCCTCAAATGGTTCTCTATAACTAATATTAGAAGCAACGTTCTCTAAGAATCTTTGATAGCGTTGACCCAATCCTGTTTTAGTTGATGTGGCTTCTGATGTATCCAAAGCTGAGTTCATCAGTGTCTTAATCTTTCCATACATTTGATTAGCCAGCACTTTGCTTTGGCTAGATGTCTGTGCTTGACCAATGTTCTTGTATAGATCAATGATATCTTTAGACAGCGTAGCCTGTCCCTCTATCCGCTCTTTAATCTTAGCTTGTATAGGCTCAACAATATCTTCGGCAGGGCTCAGTCTTGGTTGATTACCAACAGCCTTAGCTGCTGGCACAAGTTTGTCTGCTTCAATGATGGCATCTTCTGTCTCATGCATACCAGATCTAGGTAAGCCTATAGATCGCACAGTGTTGGGACTACCATTGACAACACGAGCAAGGATGTTCATATCCTTTGTATCATATTGAGTAGGCTTCATATTCACACGCTGGAATACAAAGTCTGCATACGGGATTTCCGTATACAAATATTGCTTAGGATTTCTACCACCAAAGTCTTGTGTCTCATATCCCAGATTTAAATCTCTAGTAAAAGAAGGAGCACCAACCCTTAGTTCGCTGTGGTACTTACCATAGGTAAGAGGGTTTTGAAAACCAGCATCGCCTATGTCTGTTGCATTTCTAGTACCATGAAACAGTTTAACTGGCGGCTCATCTTTATATTTAATACGCAACTCATCCAGCTTGTTCTGATACTTCTTAGCCATGTCAGCAAACTCTGCAACATCTGCGGCGTTCTTTGGATTAATCTCCGCACCCGTCTTAGCTCTGAAGTCACCCTGCACTACACCAACAACTTGCTCAGCATCAGGCAAAGCACTAATCGCTTCATTGTTTATTAGCTTATCAAAGCTTCTCTCACGAATGGTTCTAATTTTTTGCAGGATGGCATTTCTATCTGAGACACTAGCACCTGTTCCACCTACTGGGCCAAACGCCACTTCATTGAAGGGAACTGTAGGCCCACCCAAGGATGGTGTTGGCTCATTAGTAATCTGCTCATTGGTAGCAAACATGTCTTCCATGTCATTACCCTTAGTCTTCCACGATGAGGGAGTCTCAGGATTGAAATCACCAACATCTTCACCAGCAGCTTCAGCTTGTTTGTATGCTTTGTATTCCTCTTCCCAAGGAGCTTTAGTTGCACCTGTCTCTGCCTTATAAACAAAGGCAGGAATCTCATCAGGCTGTAATTTCAATGCCTTGGCTGTGGAGTCATGCAGAGCTTTGGCATATCCCTCTGGATCGCTGCTGGCCCAATCTGCTAGGTTCTGTTTAGCAACATCATCATCCATTTCAGTACCTAGCTTCTGTGCTGTCTGGTATTCCTTAGCCACCAGCACCTTCTCACCTTTGGCGTACTGATCAGGAGAGAAAGCAGCAGACTCAACAGGTGTTTCTGCCATCGAAGCTTTAGGTAGCTCTGTAGGAATAGCCTCAGGTGTGGAAGGAACAGGCATTGCTGGCTCTTCAGCAGCAGCCTTAAGGGTGGACATAGGCTCAGGAGCTTTAGCCGCTTTCTTGCTGGGCATGTTGGCAGCGGAGGTGTTAACAATGCCCTTCATCTGCGCTTCGATTGCTGGAGTAATGGAAGACTTTGGTCTTTCAGATAAGACTTTGTTAACGATGGACTCAGCAGCAACACCAGAAGACTCAGCTTTCTTGGCTAAGATATTGGCTATTCTTTCTCCAGCGGGTACTGTTTTGCCCAACATCTTTCCTACCATACCGCCGATAGAGAAACGAAGATCTTTTAATGATGCTTGATAGCCAATGTAAGACTGATAATCTTTGTTGTCTTCAAGTGTTTTACCTTCGTGGTCTTTGGCATATCTCTCATTAATGATGGAGCGCTGCGGTGCTGGAAGTTTATTCCACTGCATCTTATAGACACGATCTAAATGTTCGCCTTTGAATTGACCATCAGCAATCTTTCTTGATGTAGCTACAGCCTCTCCAACCATCTTGTACATGGCTTGTTGTTGCTCTAACAAAGGTAACGTAGCATAACGAGGATCACTCAATGCTCTGCCGATAGTGTCAATAACAAAAGGATTGGCTGTCTTTACAAAAGCCCTGTCGTATTCTTTATCACCTGACGAAGGGCCATATAGTTTATATGGATCAATACCTAAGCGTGTAATCTCTTTCTCTTGTGGTGTCTTCTCTGGGTTGCTTCTAACACCAGTAAGACCATAATAGAATTCACCTTCTTTGTACACTGGCCCTTCACGCAAACGTGGGACAGCCTCAGGCAAAGACTCTTTAAGAATAGGAAGCTTTCCCTGTACTCTCGTAGCACCAGCCTCAACTATATTACCCGCTGATATATCTGTTCCGGGAATCTTGTATTCACCCTTAGATTCAAGCAAGTTAGGGTCACGCTGCACTGCGCCCTGTTCTCTAAACATATCAAGGAATTGCCACGCTGTCTTAACTACAAAAGGCTGGGTAAATCTAGCAGTAAAATCACCAAGCACTTTACCAATAGCTATCTCCATCTTATCTGCTTCTTTCTCAGAAGAAATGGCAGCAGACATTTGATTTAGGAATGTTGCTTGAGTACCAGCAGGTAGCTTCATACCAGCAATAGCCTCTAACATACCAGCAGTATCTGGCTCCAGCCCTTGTTTTCTTTTTACCAAGAAGTCAGCAATGGCAAGTTGAGGGGCCAGTACACTCAATGATCTAGTATCAACAGTAGTGCCATCAGCATTCTTCATGTTGAACCAATCAGTATCTTGGTTGTTCATGCGGTAGTCATAGGCAGCAGCAAGAGAAGCTGTACCAACAATACCTTTAGCTAGGTTTTCCTGTCCTTTTCTAATGAGGGCATCACCACCTTCTTTACCAGCACTCTTCAATACGGCCCCTTGTAGCATATCCTGAGCACCAGAAGCAGCACCAAATACACTGTAGCGATATTGAAACGCTACAGCATTAGCCATGAAGCGGGGGAAAGTAGCAAACAAGCTACCACCGGGAAGCTCAGCAGCCTTGATGAACAGGTTAGCGGCTGTCTCAGCCCCTGCCTCAAAGGTCATTCCCTTAACAGCCTTAGGCTGATAGGCAAACGTAGCCTTAAGCGTTTCATCTGCTGCATTCTTAAGGATGGATGCAGGTATTGCTTTACCATTGGCAATGGCATCGTACATATCAAGACCTGCCCTACGCATGCTCTTATCAACAGAAGCAGCAAACAAAGCCTTTCTAAAGAAAGCATCTTGTGCTACGTTCAATGTGTTGAATACCTGTGCAACCTTTGATATCTCCTGAGTAGAGTTTTCTTGTGTTGCACTAAGAATATTGTTACGGATGGCAGGGTTGTGTTCTAACAGCTTATCTGTTACTTCAGAAGACAAGCCTTGTTTAGACAGATAACCGTAGATACCAAAAGCATCCTTCATGGTATCAGATAAGCCCTGCTTCATTGTGGCAATGCGTTGGCCTTTGGCAGCGTTGTCCAGTGTTCTACCCATAGTGTAGAGCGCCCCCTCAACCAAAGAAGCCGCTGAGTTAAAAGTAATGGCTTGACCAGTACCAATAACATTTCGCATTGTGGTATCTAGACCACTGACAATCCAAGCTTTGGATTCTCTTTCTGCACTACGAATAACTTGACCAACCCTACCCATAGCTGATGTAATTTCATCGGGTTGATTAAACAAAGAATCAATAAGCTTCTTAGCCTCAGGATCAATCTCTGTCAGTCTGTTCATAATCTTAGAAGCAACAGAGTATTGCTGCATGATCTGTGCAGCCTCAGTGACAGTTAGCTTGTTGGCTTGTGCAAATTGCTCAGGGCTTAAACCCTCTCTTCTGATGGCGTTTTCTAGGACAACATCATCCACCTTGTCCAGATTTGAAAACACTTCTGCAATGGCGTGGCTAGTGCTTTGGCTAGGCTTAAGCTGGAATGTAGGATCAGTGGTGATAACATGCAGAGCTACACGCACGGCTCTCTTAGACATATCAACAGCAATCTTACTGTCTGTTAATGGTGTGGCTGGGTTTATATCATCCAACACCCTAGCGCCCTGCAAGTTCATAAACTCTTCTGCAAGGCTGTCCATATTCTTTGAAACTGGATCTGCCAATAGCTTTTCAATGGAAGTCATTGGCGCGTTTGGATTTGCGGGGGATCTTGCTTTACTATTAATAATATCTTGCAACGCTTCAGCGCCAGTTTTACCATCAGCTAGTTTCATACCAGCCTTAGCACCACCATAACCAACAGCAGAAAATAAAGCAGCAGCACCAAGAGACAAAGCGCTAAGCTCTTCTGGTTCTGTTCCCATAACTTTAGCTACTTCTTGTTGCTTCTTGTTTTCTGCAACAACACTGCCCACATTGACAGCAGCGTCAGCGGCTGTGGCACCTAAGGCTAGCTGTGTAGATTTCTTTGCTGTAACTTCAGCAGCTTCTTTAGCACCAAGACCAACCACTGCTTTCTTGATTGCACCTTTACCAATAGAACCAAAGCCAACACCAATGTAATTAGTCAAGTCTGTTAGTGCTGCCCCAGCAATGTCAATAACTGGCTGCATGCCCGGTTGACCGCCCTCACCAGTGAAGCTCTTTACTTCATCATAAAGCTTCTGACCAAGAGCAAGTTTCTCTTTATCAGGCAAAGGAGAGTTCTTAAGTCTATTAAGCGCAGATAGTTGTTGGAAGATATTCCAATCTTGTCCACGCATGTTAGACATGAAGTCTTGAACAAACTGTTCTTTGCTTTCACCTTCTTTGTATGTAAGAGGCTGACCCGGTTTACCTCTAGTGGTGGGTGACTTCATTGCAACAGAAGCATAGTCTGTAACAATCTTAAACATCTCAGGATTTTTATAAAGCTCTTCGTAGTTGATCTTTGTGTCTGGTGCAGTGGTCATGCCAGATACATCCACTTCACCTGTAGCAGAAACAGGAGAGCCACCACCAGTAGGGACAATTGGTGTGTCGTCTGTGGATGGCTTAGCTACAGGTGTGGGAGCAGCAGAAGCAGGGGCTCTAAAAGGAGTGACACCCCTACTTGCTGCTGGCTTAGCTAATGGTTGAGACAAATATGCGTCTGGGTCAAACCCTGTAGTAGCAGGGGTAGAAGTTGCTAAGTAAGCGTCTGGATCAAATGCCATCTTATTGCCCTAATCTTTTCTTGATTGCTGCTGAACGTGGATCTGTTGGATTAGCATTGGCCCATGCTAAAGCTTCTTGGTCTTGCTGTGACGGGGCTGGTGCAGCGCCCCTTGTTGGCAACGAGGATGAGCCTCTTGCAGGTGCTGGTGGTGGTGCTGTAGGTACACTACCAGAAGCTTCAACGTATTTGTTAAGTACAGCGCCTACGTTAGTGTTCAATGGTTTACCATTAAGGTCTATCCAAGGGCTAAGCGCATTAGATGCAGAAGCAGCCATAAAGTTATAAATTTCTTTACGCTTGGCTGCATCTGTACCAACATACTTAAATGTTCCATTACCTTGTGCATCTGTTTCTACAATGAGTTCGTCCTTTAATAGACTGCCATATTTAGCAGCTACAGCCAGAGCAACAGAGTTAGAAGCATGGCTAGCCAAGGCGCTGATTGCTGGGATCTTATCTTCTGCTGGCTTAACCTCTTTGATATGCTTAGCCTGAGCTTCTCTGCGCTCAATAGCAAGAAGCCCTTGTAGATCAGACTCTGCTGATCTCTTCTCTTCCACTGTACCAAACATAGCTTTCTGTTTAGTAATGGCAATCTTATCAGCCAGCTTCTCAGCATCTGTGCGTACAGGCTCAACAAGTCTGTTGTATGCTTCTGTTGCTGCTGCTTTCTGTGCAGGGTCACCCATCAAATAGTCACGTTTAATCCTAGATGTTTCATTAACAAAGTTTTCTTGGTCTGAGTTAAGCTTAGACTTGATATCTTTATATACCAGCAGTTTGCCGTTTGCTGCATTGAGGCCAGCAGTATCACCTTTTTGTTGAGCAGCAAAAGCCTCTCTTTGAGCTTTCTTAAGTTCATCCTCAATACCAAGTGGAGGTCTGAGTTGAGCCATATCAAACTGAACACCCTTGGTGAAGTCTGGCTTAGTCCAAGTTTGAGCACCTTTAAGCTGTTCAATAGTAGTGCCTAAAGCTGCTGCTGTTTGTGCTGCCGTAGCATCACCAGCGTTCTTTGATTTTCTGTTGATCAGATCACGCAGATAGTTACCTGTCTCAGCAGAATCAGGGGAAGCAGCAACAGTAGTTGCAATCTTAGGAATGGCAAATGCAGCAGCTACTTTTTCAGCGGCTGTTCCGGGACTAGCTTGGTTATCACCAATAATCTTGGCAAAGACATTCATATCCAAACTCTTTGGATCAAAGTCTTTATCTTTAACAGCAGTCATGAAAGACTCCATGACAGGCTTACTGGAGGCAATAGCAAGAAGCTGAGCATCTGTTGCTTCTGGTTTGTATGCTCTAACAGTATTGATATTTTCTTCAATCTCAGAGCGCAGCTTTCTATTATCCTTCATTGACTGTTCGTACCCAGCATACATTGTCTTAACACCAGCAGCCGCTAGAGCTCTGGCATTCTTTGTTTCTTCTTCAATAGTATTTGTTACAGCAGTGGCAGCACCACCTAGAAAAGAGCCAAAATTAAAGTCCATTGTTTTCCTCCGTTGTAGGCTTAGCCATCAATCCACCAGAAGGAGCCAGCCCTTCGGGAGTCTCTTCGGGAGTGCCTGTTTTAATTTGTTCCATAGATTTAAGCAGGGCTTCTCTAGCAACACGGGGATGAATCTTTGAACCTGCATCTAGATCTGACGCAAAGTTAGTGGTTTCAATGCTATGAAAAACAGCAACAGTTTTCATCATCTCCATAATGACAGGCATTACCAAGATACCAGAGTCTAGGGTATGCAAACCAGCACCAACACCGTTGAGCATCAAAGCTTCTGCCAAAGTAGCAAGAGGAACCTTAGTATCCAAAGCATCCAATAAATCGTTAATGGCTTGCGGATCAGATAGACGATCAATGTAGGTCTGAGCTACATCACTTAGGTCTGTATATTTAGGAGGACGGAGCCAAGGACGGCCTTGATCTTCAGCAGTCCAAGAGATTCCCGGTGGGACAGACTGCAACATGTCCATCGGAGTTACTTTAGGATCTGCCATTTAATACCTCATCTCTTGTGCTACGAATACCTTCAACGAAATCAGCAATTATCTTTAGCTCTCTGGGATCTTCACCGCCTGTGTCAGCTTTAACTGGCATAGTTTTAGAAGGAGCTAACAAACCCGCAGAAGATTTAGTCTTAGTGGTTTTTCCACTAGATTTTCTTTTATCAAGAATAGCTTCAATCTTGTTGTAATAAACTTGTATATTCTTCATTTCTTAATCCCCATCCAATCCAGAACAATTGTTCCAGCAAGTGAGCCAATGGCAGCAGAAGCGTCTGATGCTGCTTTGATATTCGCAGCAGAGGTGGCAGCGTTACCAGTGATGGTGGCGGTGGCAATGTTAGTAGCTCTGTCTAGCATATTCTCTCCGCTCTTCCACGACAACTCAAGCTTGTCTCTAAAGGTCTGCGACTCTTGTGCATACTCTACAGAAGCCAAGTCTGTAGCATTCTTAGCTGACACAGCAGCGGCTGCATTAGTTGCCGCTGTATTAGCTGTAGAAATATCAGCCAAGATTTTAGCATTAGCAACGCTCACTTCACTTGCCATCTTGGCATTGAACTGATCTCTGTTGTTAGCTTCCTGTGCATTGAACTTGGCAATGTCATTAGCTGTAGCAGAGTTTGCAATGGCAATCCTGTTCTTCTCACCAGCGTTAAATGTAGAAGCAGTGAGAGCAAGCTGTGCAGATATCTTGTCTGCATCCAGTTTGTTAGTAGCATTAGTTGCTTTAGCTGCTTGAGCTAAAGCGGCATCAGATACGATAGAATCAACGACCTTCTGAGCAACAATCATTTTAGTTTGCTGTGTGTTGTCTAGATTTTTAATGTCCATAGCCAAGAAAGCTTTGGCATTCTCTACAGCGGCCTGTTGTCTATTGTTAAGATTGGTTGTCTCTAGTGTAGCTACTTGAGCAATCTTAGACAGAGCCACTGCGTTATCAGCAGAAAGCTGAGCAATGTTCATGGAGTTTGCTAGTCGAGAATTCTCTAGTGCAATGGTTACATTAGCATCAAAGTTTTTATTAGCAATGTCAGAAATCTTAGCTGCGTTCTTTACCTTAGCATCATATGCCTGATCATATGCTTGGCCTAGAAACTTAGCTCTTTGCTCACCAATAAGAACAGCCACTGCTTCTCTGTTAGATAGATTCTGTTCATTCATCTTCTGATACACAGCAGCATCAGAAGTTGCAATGGGTGTAGCTGCTTCTAGAGCAGCCTGTACGATGGCTTGTCCAGCTAAGCTACTAGCACCTAAGCCTCTAGCAGCTAACGTAGCCATAGCTGTACGCATAGACGCTGCTGCCCACGGAGGTGGGTTGCCAGCATCAAAGTTTTTCATCAGCTTATTAAGCTGACCAGTGGTGGTAGATTCATCTGTCACTGTACCTTGCTCAGCCTTGAGCTTAGCCAGTTCCTTATCCACCTCTGTCATATTAACAGCAGTACCAGAGATAGTCTCGCCAGCTTGTAACTTTCTTTCCTCTGGTGCAACAACAGTGGCAGCAGTTCCTGTTGCTCCTGTCATTCCTGATACGGCAGTTGTAGATGGAGTTTGTTGTGCTGCTGTAACCTGTGCTTTATCAGAAACAGTACCTTGCGCTGCTGTAACACCTGCTAAGTAGGCTTTAACATCCGCAGCAGAAGAAGCGGCGGTTATCTGATCAGCCGTTACTGTACCGGGGGTAGCTGCTTGAGAAGCAGCAGTGATTTGATTAGCCAAGGCAGTAGTTGTGGCACCTTGTTGGGTGGCTGTTCCACCCTGACCAGTAGTGGCAGTTTGTGCTGCTGTATAGCTGGGGGCTCCTCCCATAACAGGAGCACCTGTTGTGCTTGTAGTTACACCTGTAGCTGTTGTTGTTGCCCCACCAGAAGAACCCATCAGGGCAGCCATCCTAGCTGATGATACGCCATATCTAGCAGCAGCACCTTCAAGAATCTGTGCATCAGTAAAGCCTTGTGCTTTAGAAGCAGCAATGGCGTCTCTTATTTGTTGATCAGTATAAGAAGTAGTTGTAGATCCTGATGCTGATTGAGCTAACACTCTTCTCTGTGCAGCCGCCATCTCTGGAGTCGTAGGAGCAGTCCCCGGATTCTGTTTGTAGTAAGCATCCCAATCAGTTATTCCTGTGGTAGCTCCTCCAGTAATAGCACCAACAGCGCTTGTGGAGAGGGGTGCTACTGACTGTGTTGTCAAAGCGGAAGTGCCTGTAGTGGACGCGCTGCGGTTTGCATCAATTTGATTTTTCTCAAACTCCCCAATTCCAATATCATTACCACCACCACCTGCATATCCTGCAACGCTCTCGTCAACAACACCGCCGATAGCGTAGCGGCGTTTCTTCACCATGCCACCCTTAGCCATGCGCTCAGCAAGCTTAGCTGTGATGTTGGAATATTTGTTAGCATCAGAGGGGGTTGATGCCAGATAGTCATCAAACATATCCATTGGCCCGTTGTAGCCCATCTTACGAGCTACAATTTCTCTTTGCTGTGCTGTGAAATTTTCTTTCATTTCTTGGTTGCCTTATACAAATATTCTAAAAGTGGCTGGTTATACTTCAATACTGACAAAATGCCAACAGTCATACAGTATATTTGCCGCTCCTCCAACTCAGTGTTCATAGAATAATCTATGGCATGAAGGATTTCATGTAACACTGTATCCAATTCCATAGCAGGTTGCTGGTCTGCCTTTATTTTAATCAACAAATTCTCATAGTCACAGTAGCCAAACATGTTGGGCAGGTGCTGTTCTATTTCTATTTGATATTCCCTGCCTAAAACATTTACTGACTTAGGTATCATTGTCAGTCCAATAGTTTGCATTCAGCAGCACGGCGCTTTACCAGCCCCGGCAACACTCTGCCACCGCCCTTTGTCCATAACATCAATTGTTCTTGGGCTGCTTCCCAATCCTGCTCATTTATCTTACGCTTAAGAGTGCTGGTTTGTAACCGGCCTATCCCCAAGTTGTAGCAGAAGTCTACGATGGCATTGCACTTGCGCTCATCTGTTAACAAGATAGGACAAAAGCGCAAGACCCCCGGAAGGTACGTGTGTTCCAACTCTTTCATCAACAAGGCGTAAGCCTCTGGTTCTGAGATAGGAGGGTCAGTTAAGACCACCTTCCTACCACCAGCATAATAGGTACTGCCATAGCCTATCGTTGGGACACCAGCAGGACAGAGGTATGTCTTGCTGGAAAACCCCTCGAATTGCTTACACAAATTGGCAGCAATAGTTAGGTTCATAGACCACGCTTGGATAAGGTACGATCAAGGAACCAGTAGTTCAATGTTCCACTAACCAGAGCAGCGAAGTCACCGCTCATCATGAGCTTAAATACAACGTCAGGTGGAGAACCCATGTTCCATGAATTCCATGCAAACCAGATGTGAACAAAGCTCCACAAAGCCAAGATCCAATAGGTAACCATAGGACGCACAGAAGCGGATAGGCTAGCTACCCAGCCACCTGCTGCCTTAACCATTTCTGTCTGCTGCTCAATGGCGCTGTTGAAGGCATTCATGACACCAGCATCCACTGTTGCCTCACGCACTGCACCAATCTCTGCCAGCTTCTGTTGACCACGAAGAGTCTCTAGGGAGCATTGCTGCTCAAACATTAAGCGCTCGTGGATGCGCTCGTCTTTCTTATCCAGCCACTTGAGCACCTCTGGGGCAAGCCTAAAGATACCTCCAAGCAAGCTGCCTAATACACCACCGCTTAATATTTCAAACATGTTATTTCAGATTCTTGAGTTTGTACAAGGTGCTGAGGAACAGCGCCACGGCTTCGTCAATCAGATTCTGGATGGCTGTGTCACCTTGATCAACAGCGTCATAGCGCATGTTCTCTACTTCGTCCAGCAGAGATTGGATCATATCAATGGTGGCTCCGCTGTAGTTGTTGGGGACAAAAGGAATATCAATGATGCCGTGGCGGCCTTGGTATGCCTCAGTGATGCTATCAGCAATCTCAACAATACCATCATAGAAAGTATTGAGAGCCATGTGATCAGCAAAGCTGCGTGTCTTCAGATGTTCTCTGTGAGCAATCTCTCTGCTCAAGAATAGCGTACCAATCAATTGACCAATATCACCACCAGAAGATTGGCTAGAAGAGATGCCCCCTAGATTCTCATTACCGCTATTACGCTTAACAATCAAACTCGTCAACACTGCCATATCAAACTCCTCTAGTAAAAACCATGTGCCATATCAAAGCACCTATGGGGATTATTGCTGCTACACCCCCAATGAATAAAAATATATTCATAAACAATTCGCCAAGAGCTTCTTTATCTTTTTGCTTCTTATCAGCTATGGCCTTCTCCATGTCGGCCTTTTCTTTATGCATCCTAACCCTGTGTGCCATCATCTCTTCCCACACACTCTTGTTACCTGTCATAAAGAGCATACTCTTAAGCTCTTTCTCCGCTTCCCAAAGCTGCTTAGATTGCCAAGCTAGCTCCAATGCTTCCTTGTTTATCTGCTCATCAGACTTACCTATGTTGTGTACTCTAGCCTTATTGTTGGCTGTGTGTATTGCATCTGCGCTTTCATAGAAAGTAGAGAACTCTTTATATAAACTCTTTACATCCTTACCAAGCGCAACAGCCTTCTTGATATTCGCAACCACTGTCTGGGCTGTAGCAAACGCTATGCCTATAGAGATTGGGTCTATCACTTCTTTGTCTCATCGGGTTTCTTAACAACTATAGTCCAACGGCATATCTTCTTGTCATAAATAAATTCATTAACTCCGTATGTGTCCTTTGGCTTTATGTCTCTGCATACTAAGACTAGGTAAGTCTCTGTGTTAGGCCAAGGAATGTCATACGAAGCTAACAGGTGCTCCATCACTTGTCTGCTTTGTGATCTAGCTTATCTACTATCTTGCTTAGCATTTCTTTAATGTCTTTTAGATCGCTGCGATAATCTTCACGCATGACAAATTCTCTGGGTAGCTCCTCACGAAGCTTAGCCAGATCATTCTTTAGCTCTTTCACAGCAGCCCATATTTCTCTAGCAAACCAGCCAACTAACGAGAAGAGAACAGCAATGACAGAGTTAACGACATGTTGAAGATCATCCATTACACACCCATTTTCTTTCTAATTTCCGTAGCAGAAATTGCATGAGTGGCAGCATCAAACACTTCTTGTTCAATCTTGTAGCCAACGTCTCTACCATATGTGATGTTCACGACATTAGGTACAAGCTGAATCTCATACTGTCCTTGATACAAAGGATCAAGATCGCGCCTAATCAAATCTTTGACTTGCTCAGCAGCAAAAGGATTAGAACCGTTCCACCCTTGGCAGTCTCTGATCTGAATAACCACTTGACCTGTCTTGGCAATGGCTCTGTCAAACAAAGCACGATGCCCCGGATGCCACGGTTGCCAGCGTCCTAACATCTGCACTGTTTCTTTTTTCCAATCAAACACAGGACGGCGGCGCTCATCAAGGATATGATTGCCGATGAACTCAGCCCACTTATCGCAGTCTTGTTCTGTCACTCTGAAGTCGTAGACTGTTGGAGGAATGAATGCCTTGTTGGTATCATCAAAGCGTCCCTTGTCAATGGTGTCTACCCAGATAGTCCAATCAGCTTTGAAGTTGTTACGCATCTCAACCAAGGGAGCTACGAAGTCACAGATGACATAGTCGCTGTTAGACTTGAGAGCAAACTCAGCCATACGCAAAGACTGACGAATACGTCCTTCATTAGAGAAGTCCCAATCGTTATAGCTCTTGCGTACATCGTCTGCATTGAACCACTGCACACTGCACTTATAGCTTGTGGGAATGAAGTCCATTGCCCGATAGGCTGGCATGTTCTTAACTGTTGAATTCTCCTCAAGATATTTCTTGAGTGCAGCAGCTAGATATGTCTTGCCAGATCCGGGCAGACCCATGATTAAAATCTTTTTCATTCTTTAATCGCTTTCATTTTGATAAGTGTGTGTACTGCTACGTTGTTTGCTTCACGCATCAACCGGCGAAACATGAAGTCTTCATCATGGGTGATTGTCTTATCTTCCATCTTCTTCTTCATACGCTCTACCATCTCTGCATAGAACTGGTCATATTCAAAATCAAACCAAACCATTTCCCAATTCACGTTGTACTTAAGACCCATTCCAGAACTGGAGCCATAGGCTGCAATGTGTTCCTTGTTAGTCTTTTGGCAGAACATATACATGCCACCTACAGTGATTGGCCTACAGTGTGTAGGATCTGAGTAGAAGTTATCGTGGAAATGATGAGGCACAACAATGTCAAGAATTGCGCCGTGCTTTGCAACACGATACAGTTCTTGCATTAGTCCAATGAACCCACTCCCGATATGCTCAAGAATGTGATGTGCTCTAATTTCATCTACTGAGTTGTCCTCTAGTGGAAGCTTTTCTTTCTCAATGTTGCAGAGAAAGTCAGGCTCCACTAAAGGATCATCATCAATATTGAGAAATCCATCAATGCGTTTATAACCGCTACCCAGATTTATTTTCATAGAAGTGCGTCTAGTTCGTCATGAGTTGTACAAGCATCTATTGTAGCTTGTTTTGTAACCATAGCCTGACGAGCTAGTTCAATGGCAGACGCATCAAACGTCAGCGGGTTGCTGGCTTGCTGGTTGACCACACGCTGGAACTCGAACTGGGCATTGCCCTTCATGCCGCCTTTGCGCTCGTCCACCGAGATGTCGAACGTGCCGTACACAATTTGCACTGGGTCTTGGCTGATATCAAAGGTGTGGGCTGTGTAGCCTTGACGATGGGCTGTGATTGCAGGGCGCACTTCAACAGCGTTTTTCCAGCCGTTGTTGCCAACACCTTCAGATGGTGGAGTGTCCCAGCATTGCTTGACCTCACCGTTAACTACTTGCACATATAAAGACATAAAAATACTCCTTGTAAAAAATTAAATTGATTTTAAAGCTAGTGTAAACCCAGCGCCAGACATTATGTCTGACCATTTAGTAAGTGAGCCAACTTGTTTTGGGGAAGAGTATGCTGTAGTATTTCCAAGACCTAACTCCCCATTTGGAGAAGAACCCCAGCCCCATAAAGTACCATTTGTTTGAATAGCTAAAGTGCTGTAACCACTACCTGATGCTTTTAACCAATTAGTAAGTGCGCCTACTTGTTTTGGGGAAGAATAATTTGTATTGTTTCCAAGCCCAAGAACCCCACTAGAATTGCTACCCCAACTCCATAATGTTCCATCAGTTTTAATTGCTAAGGACATTTCCCCACAAGGAGATATTTTTGACCAGTCAGTTAATGCTCCAACTTGTTTTGGTGATGAATAATTTGTTCTATTATTTAAACCGAGTTGACCAGCAGCGTTATAGCCCCAAGACCACAATGTTCCATCAGTTTTAATAGCTAAAGTTTGCGCTCTTCCTGCATAAACATTTGACCAAGCAGTTAAAGCACCAACTTGTTTTGGAGAAGAATAATTTGTTGTGTTTCCAAGGCCAAGTTGACCATTATTATTTCTACCCCAAGACCATAACGTACCATCGGTTTTAATTGCAATAGTAAAATATGATCCACAGGCTACCTTTAACCAGCTAGTTAAAGCGCCTACTTGCTTTGGGGATGAGTAGTAGGTTACGTTTCCTAAACCAAGACCACCTAGAGCGTTATATCCCCAGCCCCATAATGTTCCATCAGTTTTAATTGCAATTGCCGCCGTGCCGCCGCCAGTACTTATAGTACTCCAGTTAGTCAGAGCGCCAACTTGCTTTGGGGATGAGTAAGCTGTTGTGTTGCCCAGACCAAGCGCACCAGAACTAGCAGTCCCCCAACTCCACAAAGTCCCATCTGTTTTAATGGCAAATGAAGCACCATCAGCTTTACCAATATTCAGTTTTGACCAAGTAGTCAATGACCCAACTTGCTTTGGAGAAGAATAATAAGTCCTGTTATTTAAACCAAGATTGCCATTGTTGCCATTTCCCCAACTCCATAATCCATTTGGGGCAGCAACACCCGGAGTAGGCCACAAACTTTGACCTAACCAATACTCAACTTGATCAATTGTCCAAATACCAGATGCGGACGCAGTTGCCCAATTGCCAGACGGAACTGGAGCAGTCTTGCTGATTATTCCACCGGGGTACTTTGTAGACATTAAGCTACGCTCCTAAGTGCTGGCTTTGCGCCCAAGCGGTCTTTGATGCGGTCAAACGGGGCTTGCCAGTCGCCAAAGACTTCTTGCCTGAACAGGCGCATCGAATCATAGTAAGGTGTTTTGTCGCCGTCAAGGGCGTACAGATAGTATCCCATTACAGGAATGACCACCCAAGTCTCAATACCCATAGCGGATGCCAGATGGCTCACGCTGGTGCAGGACGATATCACCAAGTCGCAGCTTGCCACCGCATTGCGGGTCTCATCCCAAGTGTTGAGCGGAACACGGTTCACCCAGATCGGGCAAGCCTCGGCACCTTCATCACGCTGCAAGCTGATGAACTCGTAGTCTGCATCCTTGACGGCGTTGAACAGAAGCTCGTAGGGGAACCGCTTGTTGTGGTCGTCCTCAAACTTGCTGTTTCCCTGCCAGCGCAGTCCAATGCGTTTCTTGCGGCCTTTGATAGTGGGCGGCTTGGCAATGTACGGGTCACCACGCAAGTCACTCATCTCATAGCCAAGATAATTAGGGGCTGTCATGCCATAGCACCAGAAGTCGTGGTATACACCAAACTCAGCGCCAACTTGTACAACTGCCGACACACCTTCAATGCCAGAGAACAGGCCAGCCAATTGACCAGAGCAGCACACCACCACTTTATTACCACGAGCTACCAAGTCACGAGCATAGCGCACCTGATGAATCTGATCACCTAAGCCATGATCGCAATACAGTAAGATCGTACCCTTAGTCTTACCATCCCACTCAGGCGCAGGAGAGTCTGGGCGTTTCTCGCCAATGATTCCACAATAGCGACCACGATCCATCTGCTTATAGCCTTCAGCAATCTTCCCTTGCTTGAGCAAGTACCAGCTACGGTTATAGGCAGCACGATGATCTGTAGGGCGCTCTGCATGCAGCTTCTCTGACAAGCGCCAGCCTTCAGCAAAGTCACCCATCTTACCGGCAGCTACTTGCAAATCTAGATCATCAAGCTCTGGCAAAGTGCGGTTGCCGCCTGCCCAGAACTCTGGCTGGCAGAATTGGTTGTAGTGGTGCTTGAGCAGGTCACGAGCGTTGTCGTTGTGTTGCTTTTCCAGCTTGGGCTTGACATCGTGCATTCCAGCATAGCCATGCAGATTTTCATCGTCTTCTTTTACACTAGATCCATCAATGTTGCTGAAATCGTACTCGTAGTCGGGTAGCCCCAAGAACTCATGGATACGGGCCAACTCAGCGCGGGGGTCAGACAGCAGTTTGTCGTACTCAACGAACAGGAAATTCTCTGGCATGGCTTGGTAGCCAGCCTCTACGGACAGGTAAGCGGCCTTGAGGTGATCTGCAAGTTGGCCTGAGTACATGAACGCATCCAGATCGTCAGGCTTGGCAACACGGACAAACGATGCCATGCAGTCAGGCACTGGACGAACGGTAGCGATTATCTTGCAAGGGCGATTCAGCACCTGAGCCATTGCGCCCATGATCTGTGGAATGGGCCAGCCACGGGACTTGTCGATGATGACGGGCTTGTCGGTGTCATCATAGAACGCATCAATACAGCCACGCATGGTCTGCGCCAGCTTCTTGCGCTCTGGGTCATTGTCATTGAGCAAACCAGCAGAGTGCCAAGTGTTTGCCAAGCCATCCAGAGCATGAACCAAGCCCGATGTGGTGGACACATGGGTCATGGGGTTCTGGTTGAGGATAGCCGCAAGCACGGTGGAACCGCTGCGGGGAATGCCAGAGAGGAAATGTAGTGTTTTGTTCATGTTTTTAATGCTGCGCCAAAAGTGCCACCACTGCTTGATACTTGAGTCCAAGTAGTTAAAGCACCAACTTGTTTTGGTGATGAATAAGTTGTTCTATTATTTAGACCAAGTTCTCCATTGCCACCATAACCCCAATCCCACAAAGTTCCATCAGTTTTAATGGCTAATGTTGTGTTGTTAAAAGCACCAATTTTTGACCAGTTAGTTAAAGCGCCAACTTGTTTTGGAGATGAATAGTAGGTTGTATTGTTTTGCCCAAGTTCTCCATTACCGTTATACCCCCAAGACCATAAAGTGCCGTCTGTTTTAAGCACTTGGCTAAAATACACACCCCCACCACCGTTGCTCCAAGTGGTTAAAGCACCAACTTGTTTTGGTGATGAATAACTTGTTCTATTACCCAATCCAAGTTGACCATCTGCATTTTTACCACAGACCCATAAAGTACCATCAGTTTTTGTAGCTAAAAGATGGAGTCCTCCGGGAAATATGTTTGCCCAAGTAGTTAAAGCTCCAACTTGTTTTGGAGAAGAATAATAAGTTCTATTTCCTAATCCTAATTGACCATCTGCATTTCTTCCCCAAGACCATAAAGTACCATCAGTTTTAATTGCAAAACAAGCATAGATTTTAGCCATTGCAACAGATGACCAAGTAGTTAATGACCCAACTTGTTTTGGGGAGGAATATTTTGTTCTGTTTCCTAAACCGCATTCTCCACTCAGATTAAATCCCCAAGTCCATAAAGAACCATCAGATTTAATAGCTGCTGCTGAGTAATAACCAGCACTAACTTTAAGCCAATTAGTAAGTGCGCCTACTTGTTTTGGGGATGAGTAGTAGGTTACGTTTCCTAAACCAAGTTGTCCTTGGGAATTGTTTCCCCAAGTCCAAAGTGAGCCATCATTTTTAATAGTAAGCATCCAATTACGTCCACCTGTAATTTGATACCAAGTAGTAAGAGAGCCAACTTGTTTGGGAGAAGAATACGAAGTTTGATTGCCTAATCCTAAAGTGCCATTAGTTCCGCTTTCACCCCAAGTCCAAAGGTAATAACCAGTACCAATAGGTGGGTTAGGCCAAGTCGATGCCGCCACAGCCTGTGCTTGTGACTGCAATGTCCACTTGCCTGAGTATTGAACGCCTGATATAGATACTATTGTTGCCATACTTTAACCTATTGCAACTGTGTGTGTATTACCACAGCTAACTTTCTGCCACGTTGTCAAAGACCCAACTTGTTTTGGTGACGAATAATAAATTATATTGCCCGATCCTAGTTGACCGTAATTATTAACACCCCACGACCATAGTGTGCCATCAGTTTTGATTGATGCAACAAAAGAACCACTCTTTGCACCCGAAATCTGTGACCAATTAGTAAGGGCTCCAACTTGTTTTGGTGAAGAATATTTAGTTATATTTCCTAATCCTAATCCTCCATAACTGTTATATCCCCAAGACCAAAGACTGCCATCTGTTTTTATGGAATATGTAGAATATCCTGATGCAGAAATAGTTAACCATGTTGTTAACGCACCTACTTGTTTTGGTGAAGAGTAGTTTGTTATATTACCAATTCCTAACATCCCAAATTCATTATATCCCCAAGTCCATAATGTGCCATCTGTTTTAACTGCTACTGTATGATTTTGCCCACCTACAATTGATGCCCACGTGGTTAGAGCACCAATTTGTAGTGGAGATGAATAGTTAGAAGCCGTTGTTCCATAACCTAGTTGACCATAACTATTTTGACCCCATGACCAAAGAGTACCATCTGTTTTAATACCTAAAGAGTGGAAGCCACCAGTAGCAATTTTTGACCAAGTTGTTAATACACCAATCTGCTTTGGAGAGGAGTAACTGGTAAGATTAAAAAGCCCTAATTGACCAAAAGCGTTTGAACCCCAACTCCACAATGTGCCATTAGTTTTTGTAGCTAAAGTATAATTTCTACCAGAAGCAATCGTAGACCAGTTAGTAAGTGCGCCTACTTGTTTTGGGGAAGAATATTTTGTTGTGTTTCCTAATCCTAGTTGACCGTTTGAATTTATTCCAAAAGTCCACAAGGTGCCATCAGATTTAATTAACGCTGAGTGTTGATACCCACTGGAAATACTTGACCAATCAGTAAGTGACCCAACTTGTTTTGGAGATGAATAATAAGTTCGATTATTCAAGCCAAGCTCACCATCGGCATTGTAACCCCAAGTCAACAAATTGTACCCAAGAGTAGCCGTCTGCGTCCCCAGAGGATTGAACCCCGGCTTAACAATAGCAGCTTGCCAGCGCATTGACATTGGATAATACCTTAGCTAATCTCTTCGTATGATACGCTATAAGTGATACCGCTTGCTGTACCACTTGTGACTGAAATGGATGTACCTTCTTGTAAGTATATCGCAGTGGTCTTATCTACCACAATTAATGAAGCATTGGCAGGTACAGACACTGTACTAACAACTGGGTAGGCAGTACCACCAGAAGGAGCAGAGTTCTGTGCTACAGCGCCATTGGTGTAAATGGACACTGTAGTATTAACAGCAGTAGATCCATTGACATTGGCTGCAACGATCTGGTTAATCTTGAACACCTTACCAGAACTAGCTGCATTAGGTAATAGAACAACAGCCGTTGTTACACTAGGTGTTAGATATGTAGTAGTACCTAAGATTGATGTTACGTTTGTGATATTTGGATTTGCCATAATATTTCCTTAGAATCCCATAACCATTGCAAAGGCAATAGCTTTACCTGCTGACACACCAGCAGTACCCCATGTAGGTGCAGCACCTGCGCCAGCAGAAAGCAGCGCTTGTCCTGACGTACCTGCTGCACCCGCTATTGTAAGGCCAGTTGTAATGTTTAGTGTAGCAATTGTTGGGTTTGTTCCCAACACAACAGAGCCTGTACCAGTTGCTGTACTAAAATCAGTGAGGCCAGCTTCCCAATCAGCAGCGGTGGTTAGTGTAATACCAATACAGGTAACCATAGCAGTTATTCCAGCAGGTACTGTAATCACTGCATTGCTGCCAGAAGAATTAATAGTGAGTGTACCAGTGCTGTTGTTACAAATGTGGAATGTCCATCCTGTAGCCAAAGTGCTAGTCACTGGAAGCTGAATAGTCTGAGCAAGAGTACCTGTAAATACTTGATAGTAGCTGCTGGTATTTGTCAAGGTGGTTGTAGCACCTGCTGTGGCTGTGGAAGTAAATCCCATCAGCTTTGCCATAGCCTGAGTAGCAGAACTAGAAGCTGTACCACCATTTGCAAAAGGCAAGATGCCAGTTACTTGTGATGTAAGATCTACATTGGTAACTGCTGGGACATAAGCAACTTGCCAAGCACTGCCACTCCATACCCGCATTTCATTGCTGGTTGTATTGAAGTACAGCGCCCCTGTAAGCAGGGCGTTACCATCATTATCTACAGTGGGGTTAGATGCCTTAGGGCCAAGATATCTATCATCAAAGCTATCATAGCTTGCAGCAGCAGATGTAGCAGAAGAAGCTGCATTTGTAGCTGATGTAGAAGCATTGGACTCAGACGTAGCAGCGTTGCTAGCAGAGGTGGCAGCAGCAGCAGCAGATGTTGCAGCAGATGTTGCGCTGCCTAAGATGCCATCAACATACAGCTTTGTTGTTGCGTCTTGATTTGCTGTAGGAGTTCCAAGACCAGTGATCTTGCTTGAGCCCATAGCAATAGCACCCGACATAGTGCCACCAGTTAAAGAAAGCTTTAAAGCATCGGCGGTATCTACATAGGTCTTGGTTGCTGCGTCTTGATTAGCTGTGGGATCTCCAAGACCTGTAATCTTTGAAGTACCCATAGCAATAGCACCCGACATAGTACCACCGGCTAGAGCTAACTTTGTAGCAATGCTATTAGTGACAGTGGTTGCAAAGTTTGCATCAGCACCCAAGGCTGTTGACAATTCATTAAGAGTATCTAAAGCACCCGGTGCTCCATTAACAAGAGCACTGATAGATGTATCAACATAGCCTTTGGTTGCAGCATCATTAGTATTGGTGGGGCTGGTAAGATTGGTAATGGTGGCGGCAGTGCCAGCATTCATGTTTAGCCCACCATTGATGGTGACATCGTTGAATGAAGAAGTGCCAGTAGAAGCTGTTACGTTCCCTGTAAGTCCACCTGTAACAGTTCCTGTAACGTTTCCTGTAACGTTTCCTGTAACGTTTCCTGTCACTGCGCCAGTAAGGCCACCAACAAATCCTGTGTTGGCTGTGATGGTTGTACCAGTGATGGCTTGTGCGCTAGTGCCACCAATCACTGCACCGTTGATAGTACCCGCAGAAATGGCAGCAGTGCTGGCAATAAGCGAAGAAGCTGTAACAGTTGTTCCAGTAATTGCGGCAGCAGTGGAGTTACCAATGACAGTGTTATTGATCGTGCCACCAGAGATAGTAGCTGTAGTTGCTGCAAGTGTAGCAAGCGTTGCTGTACCAGCTAAATAGAAGTCTTTAACCTTGAAAGAAGAAGAGCCAATGTCTAATACATTGTTGGTAACAGGAACAATTAAATTGTTCTGGAAACGTACTTGTTCAACAGCAGCACTGCTTACATTAACAAATACACCAACTCTATTGTTGGTGGAATCAGTGGCTACCTTGTTATATCCATTGTCATCAGATATAAAGGGAACAACGTGTCCCTCAGCAGCAGTGCCGTCATGTCTGTGACCAGTAGCCAAAGCAAAAGCATCACGAATTAAATTAAATTCATTGTTAAGTGGTGTCGCTCTAACTACAGCGGTAGGAACGATATCAGCAGATGATTGTCTAGTGTAGCCTGTCAAAGTGGTTTCTCCTTAGCGTCTATCATTCATAGAGTAGTCTAATACAAGTCCTTGAATGGTATGGCTGGCATTAGTATCATTAGTAACATAATTGAATGCAATGGAGAATCCTGAGCCTTCAATATTTGTTTTTACAACGGGCGATGGATTACCATCATAAATTGCGGTGGCATCATATACAGCTTCGTTGTAATAAGCAGCAGTACCTACTGTTGCAATATTAAAGTTTGCTGGATTAAACACACCAACGCTATCATCAAAATCATAGCTAACACCAAATACAATTGATGTTGTCCCTTCGCTTCGCAAGTATGTAGTTATATTATAAAAGTTCTTTCTTATCGTAGGATCTTGAAAATAATAATAGGGGGTCTTGTACACACTAAGGATGGAAGCTCCAGCAAAGGAAGTACCAAGCTCTTGTCTATACACTTTACCAGTGGAGTCCCCATGAATTACAATTTCATCTACACCAACATATCCGCTAGAAGCACACGTGACAGCAAAACCATACATCTGAGAATATTCAAAACCCAGACCAGACTCGTTAGCTCTCAGGCCACCCAACAATCCGAAGTTACCTTCGTTAGGGAAGAACAGTCTGAACTGTGACTTCTTACGCAAGACAACAGAACTAAGCGTCTCAGGATCAATAGAGCCAGCAACAATCTCATTGAGCAATGTACTGACAGTGAATTGAATCTGTCTGGATATAGTCTCTAGTTCAACGTCACCAATCTTATTCGTACCTGCAACAGGTCTAAAGCCGTCTGGGCCAAGGAAGACTAGATTACCACCAAGCTCAATAACACTATCAGGTACAACACAACCTAAGTTGTTTGTCACTTCATTCATAACAAAGTCTGCTATGCTATTACCAGACAGACTCTTAATGTGGTTCTTGCCAAAGATGTACAGCGTGTCCCTAAACATCTTGATCTGCACAATCTCAAAGCCTACATTGATAACACCAGCACCAGTGGCTGGATTGAAATCAGTTTCAGCTAGTGGTGCTGAGAAATAAAGATTGTACGGATCTGTTGGATCGCCAGCAAGGAATATATGGTTCTTAAAAGCCTCTGCATACTTAGGCGAGTTAGGTGCATAAGTGTGTGTAATCTGTGTGTACGTTGTACCGTCATAGACAGCGGCTGGATTAATACCGTCCACCATCACAAACTTGTCAGCACTCCAGTTGTATCTAGTAAACCTTACCTTCTTAACACCCGTCATTGTGATAGTGCCGGGAGTGGCGATAGCTGTCCAAGCACTACCTGTCCAACGATAGAGATAATTTGTACCAGCAGAAGGTGCTCTGCAAGCAAATATACCAGCGTTTAAATTCTCAGCTACGCAGACACCTAAGACATTACCAGTTCCTGTTACAGTGCCATAGGAATTGGTGAAGCCACTTATGCGCCTATAGCCACCACTGATAGATGGCTCATAGTTGATAAGCTGTGTGGCAGATCCGGGTTGTACTTCGCTTTGAGACAGCACATCCCTGTTGGTATTCATACCACCAGCACATACTGCCTTAAACGCAAGTATTCTATCTGCCATTTACGCCAGACCTAGTGCGGCTAACAATCATAGTAGAACTCATGTACAAGGAATCATCAAGCAACAGCCTACGCATATACTTAATACCCTGATCAAATTTGTCTTTGTAGATGTTAGCACCCTGCTCATTAGATCTGAACATTAGCATATAGAACATGGCCCCGTCAATCACTACGTTGTCAAAGCGTGAAGGGACAATGCATTCGTCTGTTGAGTTAGTAAGTTCAGCAGGATACACCCAATACTTATACTCAATAGTATAAGGATTATCAGGAAGAGGAGTAATACCAAAGCTATCTGTCTGTGTTAGGTAGACGTAGTTTGGCGCTGTGTAGCCACCAGTACCACCTGTGTCCTCTACAGGCCGCCACACTTCGATGTAGTCTGAGTAGGAAAGGGGGTATAGCTTCTTAGGCTGATTGTTGTATGTTGAGTTGTACTTCAGATAGAAGGACTGCCAATCAACACTAGATTGAAGAGTAGGAAAATCGTATTGACCCAGACCAACGGTCAAAACTTGTGTGCCGGTTGTGAGAGTGAAGGGCCACTCAGCGGCAGTATGTAACAGTTCCCTAACAGATGAATTGATAGCTTGCTTGGCTAGGGCTTGTACGTTCCTAGCGCCATCGAATTCGGTAACGTCCATAACGACTTCACCCATTCTACGCAGCAATCCATTTGTTAAGGTAATGTATGTAGACATATGTATAAAGAATAAAAGGGAGCGCCGAGAATCCCCAGCGCCCCCAGTATGTTAACGATTAAGCCAACTGTTCACGGTCTACCGAAGCAGGGCCAACACGGTCAGATGCATCCACAATCAAAGCGAACACACGGACAGAGCCAGCACTGAGAGTTGTAGTCTCAGTAACCAACAGCAAGTCAATCGTATCAGCAGATTGCGAAACAATCGGATAGCCAGCAGTTGCTGGGGTTGCGTAAGTACCAGCAGTTGCTGAGCTTGTGACAGCAAAAGCCGACACATAAGCAGCAGCAGTTACGCCAGTTACACCCAAGCTCACTGTGCAGCTACCTGTAGCAGCAGTGATAACTTCGAAGCCAGCAGCCAACACAATGGATTGTGCAGGAATTTGCAGAGCTTCGATGACATCAGCAGCAGCTAGGGCAGAACCCTTGGCTGTAACAGCAGCAGACCAGCTAACGGTATTCTCAACCATATAGGGCATATTGCGAACAGAGCGAACTGGTTGCAGACCAGAACCAACAGCGTTAGAGAGAGTAGTAATAGTTGCCATTTAGTTTCTCCTTAAGCGACATTGTACTTAGCAGTAGTAACAGCTTCAGGACGCAAGATTTTGCGACCATAGAGATGCATACCACGCACGATGTCAGCAAAGCTGTCCGTATCACGATAGGTTTCAGTCTTCGTGATTTGTTGGGCGGTAGCCACAGCAGCTTGGTGACCAGCAACGATAACGCCATAGTTGGAGTTTTGATTGCTAGAACCAGCAGTGCTTGGGCCTGTACCAACGCTGGGCAGGTTATTAGACACATACACTTTGAAACCGTGCAGGTTGTCGATGACCAAACCATTTTGCAGACCAGCACCACCGAAGAGGCTGTTCAACAAACGGCTGTCCTCATCCTTCAATAGTTCGATGAAGATGGGGTCAACAACCAACCAGCGACCATTGGTGTCAACAAACTGTTGATCCAGCAAACGGCCCATACGTGCAATCACTTGCAGAGGGGTAACGGTTGCGGTGGGAACAGTGGTTGCACCGGGAAGACGCAGGGCCAACGGAATCGAATGATCACCAGCCGAAGCCGTAGTGATGCTAGAGAAGTCACTTTTCTTCAGCTTCATGGTGGTCAGCAATTCGTCAGAGCCAGCCTCAGTCAGAGCCTTAGTACCGGGATAAGTGGTACGTGCGGTGCTGGCTTTGGTGTGCTTAGCGGTCTGTGCAAAACCTGCCAGATAGCCTAGAACGTCTTGGTCATACTGGTCACGCAAGCGATAAGCTGCACGATCAGAAGCCATTGTCATGAAGTTGACATGCGAGTGAGCAGCTTCAATGTCGTCAATCTTGAAAGCGTAGTAATTCGCTTGATCAACAACAAGTGTGAAGTCCTCATCATTCAGATCCTGAGCAGTGATCTGTGTGCCACGAGCATAGCTCTGCACCGACACTTCGGGTTCTTTGATGATTTTAACGCTGTCGCCCATGTTGGCGATTTCGCCGAAGTAATCATTGTTAGTGATGGCTTCGACAGTCGATGCTTTACGGAATGCAAGTTGTACTTGCTTGGAATAGATTACCGGCGAAAAATTACCATTGGGTAAATTGCCGTAACCCGTTGCCTTGGGAAATGCCATGATGTATCCTCCTATAGATATTGGGCATATAATTAAATACGCTTACATTACCACAGAGGCTGGTTTGTTTGGGTGTATATACTGCTGGGATGCCTCCCTTGGTATATAGGCCAATAAACTACAGGTAGTTCTGACAGTGTCTTTGTTTGCGTTACGTGTCGCACTATTTAGTTTGGGCTGTAAACAGCGTTGAAACCTAGTTTGACAAGGCCAGATAAATCCAGCCGTGCCAAAGTTATAGCACTAAAAATGGGGCCGTGTCAAGCTTTATCTAGCTTTTCCACTCTTATCATAAATAAATTTACCAGATCGAATGGCTTTCGCAATGGCTTCCTGATTAGCCTCATACTCTTGCGAAGTCATTTTCTCTACAACTGATTCATAAAAAGTCCCAAGATCTTCATTATCTGACGGACTAGACCGACTAGATCTTGTATTTACACTTTCAGCCGCGCCCTTATTACTAGAGGGCTTAGCCTTGCTAATCTTCTTGTCAGCCTTATATAGGTCAATTGCACGGGATGCTGCACGAGCGTCTGTGTCATTCTCATACAAAGCGTTCTGTACCCACTTAGGCTGCTCATCAGCCCACTCATGGAACTCATCACTGTTACGGATGGTGTCAAAGTCGGGATGTGCTTGGAGTAGTTCCACTTCAGCCCGTTCTCTAGCACTTAGTTTTTCACGTTCGTCCAACTCTTTGAATCTCGCATCGAGAGCTTGGGTTTGTTCCTTAGCTTTCTTGATTGCAATTGTCTCAACAATCCTAGCGACATCAGGATAGGTTGCAGCCCACTCAGCCAACTCTTCTTCACTCTTAGGAAGCTCAATCTGTTTGGTAGTTGACTGCTGAAGTTGGCGCTGGAGATCATCAATTTGCTTTTTGAATTGACCCTCAAGCTGCTGTGTATGTCTACGCAAGTCTCCATAACGCTTTTTAAAGCTGCGCTCTTCAGCGTTGGTGGGCTCTTCGTTGTTATCTTCTGGCTTACTCTCAGTATTTCTTTTTTGCAGTTCTGCAAGCTCTTGTTCTTCTTCCTTAATTCGCTCATCATTCGCATTACGGGCTCCAAAAGAAACTTTCTGTTCTTGCTTTTCCATAACCATATCTGTCATATATACCTTTAAAGTTGGGGCTGTGCTGTAGCCAACGAAGTTGGGGAGTCAGGTAAGCCAATAATGGTGGGTAATTATTTACTATCTTCCAGCCCACCACTGGAGTAGATATTATATACTAACGGGAAGCAAATCCAGATTTTTTATTTGCAGATTTTTTATGGGGTTTGGATACTAAGCCGCCTTTAGCCATGCCGCCGGGGCCACCTTCACCTCCACCTTTACCACCACCATCACCGCCACCCTCGCCACCACCATCGCCGCCACTGGAGCCACCTTCACCAGTAGTGCCGCCCTCTTTTCCACCAAAGTTCATCCCGCCAACAGAGACAGATCCTGACTTACCATCAACGCTAGATTTTGAACCACCGCCAGAAGTTCTACCACTTACATCCATGCTTCTTGTGGCTGTTACTGATTGTGCTTTATCTTTATCGTCTTGAGCCTTAGCTGCTGCCAATCCAGCAGCAATTGCATCAGACTGTGTAGCGCCTGACAAGGCTGAATTAGCAGCGGCTTGACCAGCGGCAGCTTGAGCAGCATCAGAATATCCAGCATTCTGTGCAGAAGCAGCGGCAGCGCTGGCAGCTACAGCGGCTTTACCGCCAGTGCCTGTTTCTCCTTCGGTGGCAGTTCGTGAAGCAGGGCCAAACGGGGTATTTCCTAAAGCGTCCGCAAGTCCATTGATTGGGGCAGTGTCAGAAAACTTCATATTGTAGTCTTTTGCTTTTTCTTCAGCCATCTTGCCTTCTATGGTTTGCTCAGCCTTGTAGCCAAAAACTGGGCCTATTCCAAGAACAGTACCAACAACCGCCCCAAACAAACCGTTCATTACAGAAGCTTTATCAGCAGAGGCTACCCCTGTATCAGGATTAACAGAAATACTACCGAAGCCAAGATCCCCTAAAAGAGACTTGCCGCTAAAGGAACTTGAAGAAGTATCAGTGGTGGTAGTCTTTCCTGTGTCTGCCCCGCCTGTAGTGCCAGTAGGGCCACCACCAGAAGGGCCGGGGCCACCACCAGTTTTTACACTACCGCCTGTAACTGCCCCTGTAACTGAAGTATCAGCAGGTGTAGAAGAAGCAACGCCGGTCTTCATCGTATATCCCTCAGGAACATCAAGCTGAGGCTTTCCATTAATATAGGGAATATAGATTGCAGTTCCATCAGGTCTTTCAAAACGCACCATTTCAAAACCCTTTAGAGGGGCTCTGGCATATTTAGTTGCGTTGGCTGGATCAACGTAGGTAGAAGTAACTGCGCCACCAACATCATAATGACCAATCATTCCTCCAGTGGCATGAGCTTGAGCATGTTCTTTCTCCACCTCAGTCATCACTTCATCAAGGGTGCTATCAAAGTCATCCTCATGCAAAGCTTCAGCATCAGGAACTTCAGATGCATTACCCATCTGCCCAATGCTCTCCATCTTAGCAAGACCAGCCTTAGCTTCATCACGGAGCTTCATCAGATTGTTAAGACCAACGTAGCGAACAACGTCAGCAGAAAAAATAAACTCGCCTTCGCTGATCTTAGCATCTATGTCATCTCTTACTTCGGATTGAAGAGATCCAGCAGGAACATCATTACCAGAGACAGGATCTTTAGTTCCACCCTGATCTTTCATTCCACCCTCTGCCATCAGGGTTTGCATTTCATTGTTGTACATCTATTTCATCCTTAAGATACTTAAGCTGACGAAGGGCCGCAATGGCTCCTTGTGCTTTAAACACATCTGCCAAATCAATGGCTTGCTCCAACTTGCGCTGGTGCTGCTCAATGTTGTAATCAAGCATATCAACAAAAGCCCCCCATTGAAGGGTGGAGCCTACTAAGCCTTTAAGCTTGGGGAGGTATAGCTTGTTGTACATTGCCAGCAAATCCTTGTTCACCCGGCGCAGGTGCAGCACCCACTCCGATATTTCCACCACCACCGCCTGTCATATCTTGTACTCCCGGTGGGCCAGCAACGCCTTGCTCAGGAACACCAGCAGGTGCAGGGGGTTGATTCTGTTGTAGAAGCGCTGCTTGACGCAAAGCCTCATCCATGTTGTTAGTAACCTTATCAGGATCAAGATCCATTGCCTTAGCAATCTCACGAATGATGTAGGGGAACTTAGCAAACGGCATGAGCGATTGCTGGCTAGCAATCTGCAAGAACTGCATCAAGCGCTGGCTTCTAACCTCATTAGCCATCAAACTTTCAGTTCCTCTTGCGCTCACCTCAAGATCACCCTTGATGGTGGGATCAAAATCAAACTGCATATTGAAGCTGTAGAAAGCTTTACCCAGCGGCCCAAGCAGATAGTCATCAACATTCTTAATGACAGTCTTGATAGATCCAGCAGCAGCATTCATCAACATGCTGATACCAGAGGCAGTGCGTCCTACACCAGAGACACCTGTCTGTCCATGTGAGAAGGAAGATAGGCCAGTGGATTCATCAGCAAGCTGACGGGCCTTATCAAATAGCTGCATGTTCTCTTGAGACACGTTAGGAAACTTAGTCCCAAACAAAGACTGACCCGGTGCGCCTCCTTGTCTGCGGAACACTTTGCCGGGGTACACTGACAAGTCTTGTCCGGGGACTAGATTAGTCTCATCAATCTCAAACACCAAGTTGCCAGACAGCACAGCATTGTCAACAGCCATACGCATGAAGCCATTCATCAGCGTCTGTGTATCATCCATGTTCTCACCAATACCAACACCAGCAAGAGAGTAGGGGTTTAGTTCGTAAGGAACAGCATAGTATGGAATCTTGGAAGGCTTGAAAGGATTCAAGACACAGCGCAAGATCTTGTCATTGCACCACCAGATGTTTGCTTGCAGTTCCCCTACGTCTTCAAACTCAGGAGGTACTTCAACTTCGTTTTCTTTGAGCAAACTGATATCTACATTGCCCCAATACTCCAATACTTCAAAGCGATCAATGGATGAGTTGTTGGCGTAGTCTTTGAGATCATCTTCCCAATACTTCTTGACATAGCCTTCACCTTCGCGGATAAGCTGATCAATTACATTCTTGCGGAAGTAAGGACGAGTCTTCAGTTTGCGTAACTGGGTGCGACTCATCTTGTGGCGCTCAATTACAAACTGGCAATCCTCTGTGTTGTTAGCATCAGGATCCCAATAAAAATCCCAGATGGAAACATGTGAAGCTTCTGGTACAGTTTTGATCAGGGGGCTGTATGTACCATCATCATTCCACTTGGGATATTCTTTGTTGGTAGCAAACGGGCCTTTCATGACACCTGTTCCAAACAGGGCCATCTCAAAAGCTGTAGAGCGCAGATGCTTACTAGCTCCGCTCTCATCCAACTGATCATGGATCTTCTTCTCCATCTTCTTAGCTGCAACCATTGCAGGTTCAAAGGTGGCTGAGGTGGGAGTCTTACCCGGCCCCATCTTCAATCCCTTGATGTCCTTTAGATCATCTTTCAAACCACCCAACATATCTTCGATGTTGTCTAGGGTGAATCCCTTAGGAATATTTGCAGATGCTTCTGGGCCATAAGGAATCTCTGCTGGCTTAGCTTGATCTTTAGCATCAAAGCTAACAGAATCAGCCACGCCATCAGGTAACACTGTGGGATCAACGCTCAGGGGAAACTTATTTCCAGTAAACAAAACATCAATGACTTGCCCATAAGCAGCAAGCACTTTAGTCTTTGTCACCTTAATGAATACACGGGACTTCTCAGTTTCTGTGAACTGAACATCAGGACTGTACAGACCACGATAGTTTCTGTACGCTTTCAGCCAACGGATCTCATCTGTCCTACGATATGTCTCAGACTTAGTATAGCGCTGCTCAATAAAGTCAATGAGGCCAGAGCCTTCTGTGGACTCGTCCTCAATATCTTTAGCATCAGCTAGAGCAAGCTCTTTACTATCTGTCGGTTTCTGTTCCATATCAATATCCAAAAGTTTTATCTGCCATACGCATACCTGTATGCGAAGTTGTCAGAGGGTTATAGTCAAACAGACTACTCCGGGGTCTACTCATTATCCCATATCTAATTGCATCGTACAGATGATCTTCAGCCTTTGTATCAATATCCTCAGGATTCTTCTTATCCAAAGGAATGATTGGAAGCTGTGCAATTATGTTCGTACAGTTACTAGTTATAACCATACGAGGCTCATCTGTAAACGTATCTACTTGCAAACGCTTGTGAAGTTGCTGCTTTCCAGCTATGCGGCTACCAGCACTACGATCTGCTGGCCTCCAACGGCATCCTTCTTGTATCATCTGCTCAGCCAAGGAGGGGCCAGTGTCACCGCGCCTAGCCCAGCAGCTACTATCTAGCACACCATAGCGCATAGGCCCATCATTAACCTCTGCTGCCAGCACCATCTTCGCCAAATCTTTAGCCAACACCTTAGAGACGTACAATTCTCTGTAGATGACTAGCTGATCGCTAGGAGATACAGCAAACCACACCACAGCGCTGTAGCTTCCATACCCATAGTCCGCAGATCTGAACTTAGTCCAGTTGCCGGGTATGTCAAACGAAGGAACAACGTGTATTTGCCTGTTAAACTCAGGGAATGCTGCGCCTTCTGCTACATCCCAGTTACCTTCTAGCAGTTGTTTCCTCTGATGCTCTGGCAAAGACAGCAGCATCGTCTCATAATCACCAGTTTCTGCCAGATATGGGTTATCTGCTAGCATTGCGGGGATGAACCTACGCTTAAATAGGGGTTGTCCCTCTCTACTGTGTCCTCTGGGATACACTAAAGTCTGACTTGTCTCAATATCCGTAGCCCAGAAGGGCTTCCCAGCCGGTGCTGGGTCAATAAACATCTTCTTCACCCAAGCATGACCGGGGCCACCGGGGTTGGTGGTGGCTCTCATGTATATCGACAGGTCAGACGCTGGTGTACGCAAGCGAGAACGCATATAGTTCCACGCAAACGGCGTATGCCACTGTGTCAACTCATCAAAACCAATCCAGCTAAAGGCCAAACCCTGATAACGCAGTACATCCTCGTCTCTATCTAGATAGGACATCCACAATCTAGCCCCACTTGGAGCTTGCCACTGCATCTTTCGCTCACTCCATTTGATGCCGGGGTAGATCTTGGGATATATCTCTTGGCTTTTCCATACCAACTCACGCAATTCCTCTGTCGTGTGACGCAAAAGCAGCCCAGAAAACTGTGGATGACCCATATATCTGAGCGGATCAGCCAACATAGCGTAGCTTTTACCACCACCAGCAGCACCTCCGTACAAAACTTCCCTCTCGCCAGCAGCTAAGAAGAAGGTTTGTGGCCCAGCATTGGGCTTGAAGATGATGTTCTGTGCTTCTATCTCATTCAATGGTACTTCTGGAGAAAGACTCTCTGGTGTCTCTATATTTTCCTGAGTGGAAGTAACCGCTATCTTGGGCTGTTCCAGTTCTTTCTTCGTACTCTTCGGCTTTCCTAAGGGCTTTTTCGTACCTTTCGGTAAGCTTGCGGTAAGTTGAAGCCTTTCTCTTGTGGGATTGCTCATGTTTAATTCGTTTAGCTAAGCCTACATGACTTATTGATCTACCTGTCTGTGTCGAAAGCCATGCTGCCACTTGCCTCATGGAATACTGTTTAAGAAATACCTTAGCCTTTTCTAAGAAATCAAGCTCTAAAGGGATTGGTGCTAGCCAGCCTTCTTCGTCATCATCCTTATAACCGAAGGGTATGGTTCTACCCATCTTGGGTATCCTTACATATTCCTTCTTGTCAGGGGGCTGGGGTAGTATCCACTTACCTAAACCCAGTTCCTTCATTAGTCTTCCTCTTTATCCTTGGCTGGCAAGATCATCACGCCATTGGTTGCTTCCACTTGAATCTTGTCAGTCTTACCAAGTCCTGCTCTGTCTAACAAATCTTTGGCTGCACTCATCTTCTCCTTGAGGCCAAGCTCTGTAGGATCATCAATACCGCTTACCATAGCCATAGCAGCCTTAGGCGCATTCATTGCGATGAAAAGCTGGGTAGCCTCAATGATCTCTTCTTTAAGATAGTTGGTAAGCAAGCGCGTACTATAGCCACGAGAAAAACCAGCCATCTCTTTCGCCTTGTTGAGACTACCACCAGCTTCATCGAATAGTACCTCTAGAAATTTCTTATGTTGTTCTGATAATTCTTTTGCCATGTTCTTCCTTATGGGTTCACTGTAACGAAGTCTTCACTAACTCTGATGGACACTGTGATGGATGACCCAGCACTAGCTAGTCCTCTAATCTTATCTCTTGGTGCTAAGTAGAAAGCATTGGTTAGTTGTAACACACTATTGGGTTCCATGCGTACATTGGTAGCAATTGCGTAGTAGGTGGTAGATAGGACTTGGTACCAATCTAGAGAAAAAGTAACAGGTAATGAAGATGTGTTACTTATAACGACACTTTCCACAGTGGATCTGAAACTTGTAGGTACAGTGTATACATCTTGATTGCTGGTAGTAAGCACCAGCCCCACTGTTCTATTCTTATTTGTTGTAGCCATTATGTCAAATCATAGAAAGAAAGAGCACCAAAAGCATCGCCAGTGGTTGCTCCTGATACAGTGCGTATACCTAAAGTATAAACATCACTAACACCAGCCAAAGAAGCGCCAAGTTGCAAATCAAAATTGTAACCAGTAGGAGCCGTAAGAACTGCTTTACCTTGCGCGGATGATGTAACATAGTCTACCTGTACAATGGTTCCACCTGTCATAGCAGTAGCTGTTACATCATAATCTACATTATTAAAACTTCCTGTAACATAGGAAGCACCTGTCAGTGTTGCATTCTTAACCAGCACAACTTCATAGTTCTGATTGGTTGTTGGAAGTACAGCCACCCGATTAGGGAGAATGACAGCACCTAGCTTACTGGCATTAAGTCTAATGGATAACAGCGGAAGGAGCGTAGTGGAGATGGTAGAAAGAATAGCAGTTCTTCTGACAACCTGTTCTGCTGACACGTTGTCATAGCCACCCTCAGACATAACAGAGGAACAGATCTGCTTCATTGCTGAAGAGGATGCTGTAGTTCCTGTGTTGGTTATCTCATAGCGTACAGGCAATATAGCAGTGGTCATATACACTGCTGTTTGTATATTGGCATTGTGGAAGGTGTGGCAGACAATGAACTGTCCGTTAATGACAAAGCCACATCTAACGCTACCAACACCAAGCCATTCAAAGTCAAGGAACAAGATCTGTGTAGTGGTTAGATCAATGGTGATGCCACTTGTTCCAGTACCATCTAGCTTATCCCCATTCCATGACGTTTGATCTACATAGCGGGTGTCAACAGGAGATCCGCTTGTACTAGTTCTAACAACAAAGCGAGGAACAGTAGTACCACTCTTCTCAAGGAACACACCGTTGCCTGTATTGAAATAACCTACACGCTGGCGTAGGTTAGCTTTGGCTGTGTCCATCTTGAACGTAGCCAACAGCAACAGGCTCTTACCGGGCTGGTAAGGAAACACACGGAAGGTTTGCCTAACAACTTCAGAGCCTGAGGTTGTAGTGACAGCCATACTGACAGAAGACTCGTTGCTTAGATGTGTAGCTGCACCACCCGTAGCTGTAGACGTATCAAACTGAGGATCTGCTGCATATCTGTTCTGACTATCGAACAGCGTATAAGGCTGGCTTACACGTAACCTACCAAAGGCATCAAGGTTAGTTCCTCCAATAGAGACAGTGTTGCCTGTGCTGGAGAAACTAACCTTCTGCGGGTAGGAAGTAATACTCATTTCTTCTTGAGCTTGCTTGCTTCAGACAGGGCAATGGCAATGGCTTGCTTGGGGTTCTTAACAACAGGGCCACCTTTGCCACTGTGCAGATCTTTGCCCTTAAACTCATGCATCACTTTACCAACCTTAGCGGTTTGCTTCTTAGTCAACTTGGTAGCCATATCAGTCTTCCTCTTTACCGTCTTCGCTAACATACTCTCTGTATTCCCATGCTTGGCATGAGCGCAGATTGTGGCAGATGAAATCAAAGCGATGGCAATAGCCTCTACCACCAGCATCAGTATCAAACTCATTGCGTGGGATGGTGTCCATCATCATCATCATCTCAGGGGTGTTCTCGAAGTATTCGCAATTAGCGCATAGCTGCTTACGTGCTACAGACTCCCCCACCTTCCAGATGTCAGCCATCTTAGTCCAGAAGGGCTTGTTAGTTCCGGGCTCATCAGAGGGCTTCAGAGGGCCAAGGTTCCAATTTTTAATGGTGCTGTCAGTGTTAGCCTTGTTCTCTTCTGTGCTAACAATGCAGACAACCTCCATATCGGCTTCTTCAGCCATCATCATCAGTCCCATGTTAGCACTTACCCTTCTTAGCCATACCACCCTTGTTCATCATGGTCTTGCCCTTAGGCTTACCCATGCCAATGGCAATGACAACAGCGCCCTTAGCAGGAGCCTTAGTAGCCTTCTTCACAGCACCACCCTTAGCCATAGCCATCTTCTCTTTAGGCTTTGTAGCCTCATATTCAGCCCTCTCAAGCTCATTGGCTCTGTCTAGGTAGGTGTTACGAACATCCTGTGGCAAAGACTTGTCCTTAGCCATCTCACGAAACTTTGCTACTTTCTCTGCATTTGATGCCATTTTGTTTTCCTATTTAAAAAAATACCAACACGGCTGGGGACTGCATCTTGCGATAGGCTCCGTGCGCTCTCGGTTGACTACCAGCCTGTACCTTGTCCGAGGGTATCAATCCCCATGCGTGTTAACAACGCGACTACCATTTAGTTTTATTCGCCCAATATCCACCTGACATTTTACCAGCAGCTATGTCCTTAGCATGCCTAGCCTTGAAGCTTTCCCTGCGCTTCCTATCTGCCTCAGACTCACCAGCCTTCTTAGGAGATCCACTAACGCCCTGCTGTCCAAACCTAATCAGCTTTACCTTGTCACCCTCCTTAGCCAACACTGCATGGCTCTTGGTAGGATGATCTGGTGTACGCTTAGGCTGGTTATAACCTTTAAACTCTTCACCCGATCTGGTCAACATATCTAAAAGTTCCTTTTCTATCTTTCCACCCCTCAGCTTTCATTGCTGTTTCAACAGCATCAAGACCGAAGTAGTAACCAGTATGCTTTTCTAAAGCAGCCCTAACAAAGTAAACATCCGAATGAGGAATATGTATTCCCTCTAAACGATCATTGTGTATTGCAATGTATATTTTATTGATTACTGAATAAGGAGGAGAATCAATTAGTCCTTCATCTTCTACTTGTTTTCTAGTCTTTAGTTGCATTGGGGTTATAAAGACAGGGCATTAGGCCCAGTCATTATCAGTATAACACAAAACACACAGGGTGTTAACAAGAAGACTACCGTCTTAGCTTAATTAGATATTCTATAGAGACTGTTATTTACTATTAGATAGAAAGCTTAGATTTCTATAAAGCTACTATATAGTTTAAATATAGTTTAAAACATATACTATGTTCTGTATATACTTTAATGTAGTCTTTATATCAGGCTATATAGAGCATATCCATTGGCTCTAGTCTCTATCACCTCTATAGCCCCCTAATCCCCCAATGACAGTAGTTGTACGCTTGTTGGAAGATCTTGTCAAGTCTTTTATTTTCATGTGTTGTTAAGATGCAACAAGAAGCATAGAGGATAAACAGACTCCATATGTCGAGATACTATGCTTTTGTAAGTAGTTATCCATTACTGGTACCTAAATCATATTCACTTAGAAAAGACTCCATATGTCGTTTTTCCACTTATGTACTTACGCTTGATACATTAGCACTATGGTATCTACCAAGATATCTACCATATTTGCTATCTGCAAATAAAGAATGTTGTGTAGTGCTGTGCAGATATATGTTCCACGTGAAACATGTTGGCCCTGTATACCACTTTTTAGCATTGTGGTTAACACTTCCATTTTTCCTGATTTTAGGACAGGGCTGTATACAACTAGCGCGGTACCCCCCCCGTGGCCCTCGCCCAGCCCCGCCCAGCCGCCGCCGCGCCGCCGCCAGCCAGCGCGCATTATGACATGCGATGTAGCCCTGCGGTGAATTCATTGAAGATCTTAGGATTCACTGCATTCAAAAGAATGCCTTATAGATCAATGACTTATAAGATATTGGAAACTGATTCAAAATCAGGGTCAGAATCAGGGTTAACCCTCGATCATTGCCATATTTTGAACGATAACGCCCTGTCAGAAAGGCGGTATATCTAACAAGATATAATACATCCCATTGTTGTTTATTTGCAACACCATCTATCCACAACTTATCCACAACCAAATCAACTGTTGCAAATTTACAACAACTTGCCAAATCTACAATAGGATATCCACAGGTTTTCCCAGTGGTTTGGCAGACTGTGGATAACTCTGCTTCAACTTTAAATATTTATAATCGCTTTATATATGACAACTCTGTTGGCATAAGATAAAGCTTAAATATTTAAAGATCTGCGCGCATGCAGCGCAAAGTCTTGTCTTAATTCATAAGATAAAAGTAAAACTTTAACCTTTAGGGAAAGTTTAATACTTTTATCTGATTTATGAATTAAGACAAGGAACGAAAATGAAAAATTTAGCGGCTCTCGAAAATGTTTTATCTGCCAATGGTGCAGCTTTTGATAACCTTTGGGATATTCTTGAAAGCTTTCATACAGACTCTGAAATTGTAGATTACCTTAAGGATACCTTCAAGGCTTCCTCTAAGGAAATTGCAAATTTCCGTAAATTCACTAGTGACATCTATGATCTTCTGACTACAATGATTTCAGAAGATGAAATACAGTGGGCATCATGGCACGAGGTTCAAACCCTGATAAACCCTACAGTTGACATGGTTTAATTTTTTGTGATAACGTTGAAATAAGTAGCGATTTTGCTACGTCATTCCTAAAGGAAACACATCATGTTCAAGTCTAAAGCTTTGCTTTCAATCGGTGCTGATGCAAAAACTGTCAAAGGGGAAACCTTTGGTTTCTTAACAGGTATTCTTTACCTTGCCCCATACCTTTCCACAAAGTGGAATACTTGCAGTATGGCTAGCATTGCACAGTGTGGAAAGGCTTGCCTTTTTACTGCTGGACGGGGTGCAATGTCACCAGTGGCACAAGGCCGAATCAATAAAACGATTTGGTTCTTTGAAGAGCGTAGCTCTTTCATGATTCAACTCGCTGTTAACATTCGTCAGCTTGTTGCTAAAGCAACCAAACAAGGCAAAAAACCTTTGGTTCGATTGAATGGCACCAGTGACATTCGTTGGGAAAGCGTAGCTTTTATTGATGCTGATGGCACTGAATATGTAAACATATTTGCTGCGTTTCCTGATGTTCAATTTTACGATTATACAAAAATTGCCAATCGTAAAGATATCCCGTCAAATTATGATTTGACATTCAGCTATAGCGGTGTCAAGGCTTACCAGCCTTTTGTTGATATGGCAGTGGCACAGGGCATGAGGATCGCTGTGGTGTTTCGTAATCGTCAAGATATGCCTTCGGCATTCAACGGAATGTCGGTGGTTGATGGTGATAACAGTGACATTCGTCACTTAGATGATCAAGGTGTTGTCGTTGGGCTGTATGCCAAGGGCAAAGCGAAGCTTGATGACACTGGATTTGTGGTTGAAACACGTAAAGTGTTTCCCATAGCAGTAGCGGCCTGATAGCACTGCGTAAAGCCCTAAGGGGCTTTGCAGAGGGTTATCGTACTTTCTCTATAGGGTGAAGCCCTGCTGTGAAGCAAAGCTTCATTCGACTGTTCTTTAAAAATTTAATTTCAGCGTCAGTATGCTTTGGTGGTGTTGTCCCACAACACTACAGCGAAGCTGAAATTGGCTGGGCTTGAGTAGCGGCAAGGGAATTCCGCTATCCATGCTGACACATCATGGTGATAATGTGTGCAGGATGTGTTCACAGTGGCATTGGGGTCGGTGCTATACGGTGAACGCTTTAAGATGCTTTGTGGCACAGGGTTACAGGGCATCTATCAAGCAATCTTCCTAAAGGAAACAACATGCAAAAAGCATATATCAATTTGGTTAAATATGCCCTCGACAATGGCTACACTGTAAGTGTATTCGATGGTGAGGAATGGTCAACTGTTCGATCAACCCGCTTCAACGATATCATTAGTGATATCGAAGGGGTTGAAGAGGCGGCATTAAATATCAGAGATGCTGGCGGTCACAGGGTGGGCTGGGCTTTAGTGTCGGCCTTTGGCCTTGCACCAGATGAGACAGTGGTGGACTACACAACCACACCGTTCATGAAAGGATGGGAAGCACAGTACTACCCACTTACGCTTCTCTGCGAGGTGACAGCATGAAACAAACATTAGCAGAGCTATTTGGTTACACTGTGTGGTGTCCTCAATTTGATGCTATGCATCATACATTCACCTTCAAAGAAGCCCTCAGTTGGGCAGCATGCTACGACTGTGGTGCTGCTGTCTATAAAGGTAACACCTTTGTTGCTTATCGCCGAACCCTCAACCATTCCTAAAGGAAACAACATGACAACCTCCGTAGAACTGAACGGCTACATTACAAACGACATGAAAATGTATGGCTGCAACATCGAAGCTTTCAAAGAAAGTGTCAAGCGATCCATCACCTACCGCTTATCAGGTGGTTCGATGGTGGTGGCAGGGCTGATGTCTGATGCCCAAGAGATGATGGCACATGGCGACACCGAAAGTGCTCGAATGTATTTGAACAGGGCGAAAGCCCTAGTGTTTGATATGAGATATGGTGATATGGCCTTCGGCCCTAAGGAAAAAGCATGATTGGAATCAATGTTCGTAATGAAAAGGATTATCCTTTTGCTGACATGATTGTTGATGGTTTAAAAACCATAGAGACAAGGGAGAGCCCCTCTCTACATTGCTATGCTGGGCGTAGAGTGGCAATTGTCAGGACAGGACAGGGCAAAGCCCTTGCAATTGGTGAGGTTACGATCTCATATTACAGTTGGACAAATGGAATACATTTGTTTGATTCTTTTTATGATGGTCATAAGGTAGGCAAAGGCTCTGCCTTTTATATCAATCCAAAAAAAGGAAAATATTTGTATCACCTTGAAAACCCTGTTAGATATGACACGCCACTTGAAGTGGCACAAGGCATTGTTGCTAGAAAGGTATTGAAATGAAAGTAATTACATTCACGGTGATGGGAAAGGGGAAGTTTCCCCATGACATGCTACGTTATGACCGATGCTTCCCTAGTGATGGCATATCAGTACATAACATAGAGACTGACAAATGTCCAGTTGTGCGTTACGTCAAGCTTGTAAGCATAGCAAGCACTGGCATTACATCATTACGATGGGCCAGCTTCGGCTGGTATGTGGATACTGTCCAAGTTTATAACGATTACTCTTCCTAAAGGAAACACCATGTTAAAAGTCTTTGTTTATTTCAACCTCCACAAGAAATGCTTTAGCATTAAGGCTCTCAACGGCCCATACAAGGGGCTGGTCATTGGTCACACTAACAGTGTGTTGTTGTCTGATGTGACATTCAAGGTGTCCCCAGCAGGGCGGCGCAGGGTGCTGGCAGAGAAGCGCAAGAATGTCCATGCCGGTGTCGTTGGACATATGGCAGACAGTGGTGCTCATGATGTACACAATCGGTACATGATGCTTGGCACAGCCATCACCTACAACCCCTACAAGTATGACAGCTTTGTGCAGCGCAGCACAGAGCAGCCTGTCCACAATGCTAAGTGGGCTGCACTACTGGCACAGGATGGTAAGGGTTTCATCAGCGCTTCGCTGTGAAACGATTATGAAACAATTTTCTGAAGGAAACACAATGAAAAATCGTATATGGATTGAGCTTGCGAAGGCTGAAAATGATGAGCATGCTGATGAGCAGTGCCAACTGGCAAACAAAATGCTAAAGCGTTTGGGCCTTGAGGTGATGGAATTTTGGTGGGGATATGGCACTTACAACATCACCCTCAATGACAGCGGCATGTTCTTGAAGTGTCCTGACAGGGGCCACTGGTTCAACCTAGATAAACTAGCAGGGGAATAACATGACAGACGAAGACAAAGCATTCATTGATGCTTACATATCTTGCTTCGGTGCATCCAGCAGACAGTTTGTGGAGGATGTAATAGGTATGTACAAGTACAACAGTTCAGAGACAGCGAATGAGGATCATCATGGTAGCGAATCTATTAAGGTGATGGATGCTTATCTACTGTGGCACAAGGCTATTCAGTTTGGCCTAAACATTATTAAGGTATGACATGACATACACACTCTATTGGACATTCCGAAACAGGCATGAATGGAACAGGCAATTCGATAACTTTGATCACTTGTGTTTATTCCTAAACACTTGTGGCCTGACATCACACCATGATGTGTTGTCCATTCGATACACAACCAACCAAGATAACGAAGTTAGACACTTGAAAGTGACACACAAATGAAAACATTTACAGTGATTGTTTACAGTGATGCAGGGCATGCATGGGGTAAGGTGAAGCGAGAGGTGCTGCGAAACCTTGGCATTGCCCATAAGATTAGCTCTTACAGCTATCAGCGTAATGACTATGCATACCTCGAAGAGGACTGCGATCTGTACCTACTACAGCAAGCAATGGATGAGGACAATGTGCGTCTCAGATATATTGAGCGCCGCACTGATGGCAGAAGCAAGATTCGTTCTTATGATCGGTATGCACCATGAACTACTACCAGCTAGGCTTTTATGCAGGGCATAAGAATGTGCCACTGCATAGGTACATTGACTTCCCCGAAGAGCCCCTTGATCTAACCTTATATGAGCAAGGCTGGCATGCTGGACACAAAGAACACCTTCTCGAATTAGAGAAGCACAAGCAGGAAATGCTTGATCATTTTGATCATTTTAAATACTTCCGAAAGGCACTATGATGATATCTGAAATTGACATTAAAGACTTTGACAAGGGAGAGCAGTGCTTGCTATACCAGTGCAAGCCACGAACCTATGTGCAGCACCCTGCCACTGGGTATGTGTACTTCTTTGATCACCTTGATGGGGCATACAGCTACTGCACTGACATGTTCAATGAGGTGGTGCATCTAGTGGCACATGCCTTAGTAGTGCCTCTGACACGTAAGGAAAAGCCCGACTAAAACAGTAGGACATTTTTCACAGGGCTTGACCGGCCTTGTGGAAAGCGACTAAAGTAATGTTGCTTTAACGGCAAGCCAGCCACTCTCAACCAACCTTAAAGGATTTTAAAATGGCACACGTAATCTTCTCCCGCAATAACGACAACTCTGCTCTGACTACAGAGCGCATCATGCAGTTGGCTCCCGCTGCTTTCAGCACAACCAAAGCAGATCGTCTCACCAATCGTTACGTCCCCCTCAACACTGGTGACATGCTGACATTGATGCAAGACTATGGCTACCAGCCAGTGCAAGCAGCACAGAAACGTAGCCGTAAGGCTGGTACCACTGAGCATGGTGCTCACATGTTAGCCTTTGCCAACCTCAACGAAGAGGCAGTCGATGGTGTACGTCCTGAGATTGTCCTGTTCAACAGCCATGATGGTACATCAGGTGTTCGTTTGTTTGCTGGTTGTTTCCGCTTCATCTGCTCCAATGGCATTGTGGCAGGTGATGGATTCAAGAGTAGCATGTACCACAGCAAAGCTTTGCTTGGCTTTGAAGATATGCTGCGTAACACAGTGGAGACGCTGCCCCTGTTGATGGCACGTATTGAGAAGCTGCGTAGTGTGAAGCTTGACTATGAGCAAGCACGCCGCTTGGCAGAGGACGCTGTGCTGACACGTTGGGACAGCTATGATGCAACACAGGAGAAGCACAAGCATGGTGTGTTTGCTGTGTCACAAACTGTGCGAGATGTAATGTCAGTGCAGCGTAGCGAAGACAACTTTGCTGATGCCTTCACTGTGCTCAACCGCATTCAAGAAGGTGTCATTCGTGGCAAGGCATTGATCCGCTCTGTGTCTGACAAGCACCCAACAGGAATGATGCGTAAAGCACGGCCTGTCAACAGCGTGAAGGAAAACATTCGTATCAACAGCGAACTGTGGAACTTAGCTGAGGCAGTGGCAGCTTAATTTAATGGGGGCTTCGGCCCCCTTGTTTACCCCATTAACATAAGGAATACCCCATTATGTCTAGAGAACGTCAACTATTGGAATGGTTGCTCAGATCTGTGTACGAAGAGGATGGAAGCTACTATCCATGCATGGATTTCGATGGCCTAATTAAAACTGTCAAACTATTTTTAAAGGAAACCAAATGAGCTTCATTGCATTCTTGAAAGAACAATACCGCCAGCCTGAGCCTAACACTGTGATGCTTAGAGAGCTTGCCACCGCACGGCTTGAGAAGCTTGAGGCTGAAACGGCTGTGGAATATGCACAAAGCATAGTCGATTACAACACCACTCGAATCACCCGACTTGAGTATTACTTATCGGATATTAAATGATTACAGAAGATCAAGCAATAGGCATGCTAGTAGGCACTGCCATTGGTGATGCACTAGGTGCGCCGCTGGAGTTTATTGAACCAGAAGATATCCGTGATGTACACGAAGAGATGACAGGTGGTGGTGTGCATGACACAGCCCCCGGCGAATGGACTGATGACACGGCTATGGCTATGGCTATAGCTGATGCATACATTACACAGGGTAAGTTTGATCCAGCCGCCATCATGCTCAACTTCAAGGTGTGGAAAGACACTGGCCTCTACGGCACTAGGGAATATGTCTTTGACATTGGTAACACTACATCAGCAGCGCTGGTTGAGGCCAATGTATATACACCCTATGCTGGTAGCTCATCACCTAAGGCTAGCGGTAATGGCTCCATCATGCGGGTTGCTCCAATCATGATTGTTAATCACAGGAATTCAGTGAGGGCTATCGGTGAGGCAGTGGCTGTGTCGTTGATGACCCACGGCAGCAGAGATACAGTGCATTACATTTCAGCGTTTGTTGCTGAGTGCATGGAAGGCTTTCACTTTAGTTCTAACCAATCGTTGTTGCTCAAGACTAGGATGCCACCGCATGGTATTCGTGGGACAATTATGTGGACTTACACTCAAGCATGGCGTAGCATTTCCCTCAACGGAAACTTCGAGGATGCTGTTATCCACGCTGTTAACAGAGGCAATGATGCTGACACTGTAGGTGCTGTCACTGGCATGTTAGCTGGACGGATGTTTGGATACAGCAAGATCCCTAAGCGTTGGCTGGATAAGCTGCACCAGCATGACCACATCGTTGACACTGCCAAACAACTATACAACTTATACCCTCCCACATTATGAAACTACCTAGATATTTAATGTCACAAGATGGTGGGTACAGGTACAACCCTCCAGCAGATGCAGTGGAGGCTGGCATAGTGAGAAGGCAAGCGTGTGGCACAGACCAGCAGCAAGCCTTTGCCTATGCTGAGGAACAGAATGCCTTGATGGATGAGTGGCGCAAAGATGTACGTTACTTGCGTACACTATCCACCAAGAGCACAGTGGCTGATCTAGTCAGGGCTTATAAGGCAAGCATTGGTTACACCAAGCTTAGCCCTAAGAGTCAGGAAGACTATGCCTATTTCCTGAGCAAGTGGTATGGCAGCAAGACCTCAGGCACTACGCTGCTACACACTAGGATGGGTGATCTAGTCACACCAATATGTCAGCGTATCTACGACGAGCAAGCAAGCCATAGCGTTAGCCTAGCCAATCATGCCCTGTCTATATACAGGCTGCTGTTTAGCTTTGCTATTCGTAATGGCTACACCCTGCACAATCCCTTCACCAATGTTGCAAAGCAAACAGACAAGCCACGTAGGGTGGTGTGGCAGAAAGACAACATAAAGAAAT
>Ga0209190_1000177_pt1 | contig 45238 bp, 30 predicted proteins | sample M_140205_XF_Meta_FD_187315 | JGI IMG/M metagenome (GOLD analysis project Ga0209190, IMG submission 187315) | Freshwater microbial communities from Lake Montjoie, Canada to study carbon cycling - M_140205_XF_MetaG (SPAdes) (version 2) | ecosystem: Environmental > Aquatic > Freshwater > Lake...
TGTTTCTGGATGCCAATGTTCTGTATTCGGCCTGCTCTCGTGACCTTCTGATTGAGGCCTCTTTGGGTGGTCTCTGCCATTGTCGCTGGTCAGACCAAGTCCTCTCCGAGGTCAGGATTGCGTTGCACCGAAAACGTCCGGACCTTCGGCCGCCGCAGTTGGTCCGACTGTTCCAGCTTCTTGCGCTGGCTTGTCCCGAGGCGCTGACCCGGCTTCGGCCCGAAGTATCGCTCAAATCGCTGCCGCTGATCGATCCAGCGGACGGACATGTGATCCAGGGAGCTTACGTAGCCCGGGCAGATATCATCATCACCTTCAATCTCCGGCATTTTCCGCGCCGCCACCTAAGTCCCTTAGGGTTAATGGCCATGACCCCTGATCAGTGGTTACTCGCGAAGGCCAAGGCCGACCCTGAGGGTATCAGCGAACTCGCTGAGCGTTGCCGCCGCCGGCTTGCCCGCCCGCCTCTCAGCAAAGCCGATCACCTCAAAGCCCTCCGCCGCTCCGGCCTTACTCAATTCGCGGATTTCCTGGCCTCAAGGTAGGGATGCGATGACATCGCATCCGCTGTTTCGAGGGTAGGGACAGCACCACGTGCTGTCCTAGTTGCCTCTGTCTCGGGTAGGGCTGATCACCCTTGATCAGCCGCCGTCTCGTCTGTGTTCCCAACCGCTAACCGCCAACCGCTTATACCTTCTACATGTGTCTGACCCCGTCTGCGCCCCGCCACCCGCCACCTGCGGCCGCCACCTGCCACCCGAAACGTTGTTATCCCACCTTTGCACCTTTGCACAGGAGCACCGCTCCGATTTGCACCTTCGCACTGCCTCTCCCCATGTCCCCATGTCACCTTGCCCACGTGTCCCCTCTGAAGCGACTTCGTCGCTTCAGAACGGCGTCTCCTCCGCCCACCCCACCAGGATCTTGCCCTTCGGCAGCCGCGTGAAGTGCATCGTCAGATTCGGGCCGTCGATGTCGGGCTTGATGCTGATCTGATTCCGCAGGAACACCTTCTTGCCCTCATGCAGGCACACCTTCGGGTCCGGGTGATTGACCTGAGCCATGTGGTAGGCGATCTGGGTCTCCTTATCCTGCGTGAGGTAGGTGCGCTTGATCTCGCGCAGCCTGGCCAGGAAGTCCAAGGCCCGACGGGCCATGCGGTAGTCCTCGAAGCGCAGGTCATGCGCAGCCTCGACGACTGCGTCGGCGATGAGGATCTTCGACTTCAGGGGGTTGCCCTGGATCATCTCGAAGAAGTAGGCCATGCCCTTGGGGCGATTCAGTCCCGGGACGGGCAGGGTGGCTCGGCGCGTCAGCGCCTTGCCGAGAGCCGTGACGATCTCGACCACCAGGGGCTCGTCGCCGGCCCGGTGTTCGATCGTCAGCTCGCGCTTCGCCCGTTCCGTCCGATGGCGGATGATGATATCGCCGTGCTGGTCGAGGCCGCCGATGCGGCTATCCTCGTCCCACTCCCCGTTGAGGAAGGACGAGTTGAAAAGGGCCGATTTCTCGACCAGTTCCAGGAGCTGACGCTTCACCTCGCCGGCCGGGAGATCGGTCGTGAAGGTGCGCAGGACGAGTTTGGTGGGTGGCAGTGTTGGGTTGTTTTGCATAAAAGTTAAGAAAGGGTTCTTAGTTCTTGGTTCGTCGTTCTTGGTTAGTTGGGTCGTTGTCTTGAGGTAGGGATAGCACCACGTGCTGTCCTAGCTGTTTTGGGGTTCTTAGTTCTTTGTTTTTGGTTGTTTTGTTCGTTCTGGGCCTCCGGGCCTCTGATCAACTGGTCAACTTGAGCCATACGGGCATAGTTTCCCCTGGGGAGCTGCGGTGCCGGTTTGGATCGGCGGAACAGAGTGGCCCCGCGTGGTTTTACCACGCTTTCTGAGTCGCTTAAGCGGCTGTCGGTTCGATTAGGTGCCCCGACGGCATGTGCTCGGCATTGGTTATCTCAGAGGAAGACAGTACATCAGAACCTACTCATTCTGTCGAGCAAAATCGTAATAGAAAACAACAGACACGAGCGAAATGGGGTCTGACTTCGTCATGCGGCATGACGTGTCTGACCCCGTTTCGCGAGGGCTTGCCGAGTTAAGTTACCAGGATATGTTGCTGGGATGAAACGCCGCCGCCCCAATTGGTCTGGGATTAAGTATCAGTCTCCAAGCGAAGATATCATAAAGCTGATGAAGGATCACCGAGGTGTGCCTTTCTGGGGTATTCGTGCGTCGGGGCCGACTGGATTGCTTTTCTTGCTTCAGTCGGAAATAGACACTTTATTGAACGGCTCTGTGCCCACTGAATTAGTTAGCCTAAAGCTGGTGGTGTTTAACCTTTACGCGACTAAGTTGGAGAAGCGTGATTGGCTTGAGGAACTGGGCTTGTCGGCAGTTCGAGAAGATTGCTCCCGGACTCGGGTGAGTTGGGCGCGAGAGTGGGTGCCGTTACTCCGACAGGGGAGTAAGCCGTTCGGCCTGACCGGTAATTGGGGTCTAGATCTGCTGTCTAAGGATTTCTACGTGTTCGAGAATGATGGTTCCGCCCACGTCTTCGGAGACGGCTTCACCCTGGCGCAGCGGCGTGAGTATGCGAAGGGGCTCGGCGCCGATATTGGCCTGGTTGAGCCGCTGAAGGGAAAATCGAAGGAAAAGGGCAGTTTTTGAGGTCTTCAGGTTATTGTAATGATGTAACTCTAGCAGTAGTTGAAACCGAGTAATCCGAGTATTACTATTATTACCTAAGTCATTGTATTACAGTAGTTAAGGAACCTGAAACCTCTGGCCAACGGGCCATATTTTCGGGTAGGGTGCGGGTCCAATGCACCACGCACCCGTCCGTAAGAACTTCACACACGAATATCAGACCACCGAGGCGCCAGCCGCCGTTTGCGCTGCACTCCAGCGCCTATCCGATGCCATCCCTGGCGTCTCGATTAGCCACCCCACGCTCGATGAGGCGCGTATCGAGGCGCCTGGGGTCCTGATCCGCGTCAAGCTCCGCGTCGTCGCCGGCTGGACGCTCGTAGCTACCAGTTTCAAGTCATGTGCGCTGTGGGCCTGGCGCAAGGTCATGGCGATTCTGCATCCTGTCCTTAACTTCCGCCGAGCAGACTGCACGAAGGATGTCTCCGCCGAAAAGCCGCAGACCAAGAAGCCCGCGGTATCGGTCTGGAAGGTTGTCAGCGAGTTTATGGATGATCCGCAGAAGTCCCGACATGTCGTCTTCGCAAGCAAGGCGATCCAGCAGGCCAAGGATTGCGTCTACTGGGATGGCGAGGCTTTAGGCGAGATACTCGAGCGACTCTACTTTGCGGCTCAACGTATGCGCGAGGGCGGACACGAGGGAGTAACGCGCGCCACCTTCTTCACCAAGTACGTCAACCTGCGTGGCTTCCGCGCCCACATCTCAAGCACTCAGGCTAACAAGTACCGTGAGGACTATGTAGCCGTGCATAACGGCAAAGAGATCCTTGGTCGCATGCATGTGACCATCGGAGCGCGTCACAACGAAGCCGGCTGCATGTCGGTCCACTTCGAATACTGCCCCGATTGCGAACGCATCGTCATCGTTCGCTGCGGCAAGCACGGCCGTACCTATCACTGATATTTAATCCAAATCTCCCTCCCAAACACCAACACCATGAAAAAGCCCACCAAGCCCACTAAGCCCGTCCGCTCCACCCGCCGCCCCCGTTTACCCCGTGGCTCTGGCCAACTGGCCAACGGTTCAACTGATCAACTGAGCAGCTCTCTGGCGTCCGGCATCCTCTCCGCAGACATCGTGAAAGGGAAGGGCGGGGTCGAGGCCGTCGTCGTGCGCGTCGCTCCGCACTACCTGATCGTCATCACCGGCGGGGCCAAGCCCACGGTCTCCATGGCCTGTACCCATCACGGCTTCGTCGCCGAAGCCTTCGAGCTCAACGGCCAGCTCGAACAGGTCATCAACCACGTCCGCAAGCACTTCCCCAAGCTCCGCGTCGACTGATCTAGATCGTCACTTCGATGTCTTCGGGTCCGCCTCGACTACAGCTTCACAATCATGCTCCTTAAGGGCACCCAGGATTTTCTCGTCAATCTCTAGGCAGATCGCGACGGCGGCTACGACTTCAACTCCCGCTTGTTCGAGGAGGGTCTTCGAGATGATCGTCTGTCCGGCTACCCCCATGCCTAGCTTGTTACGCTTCGTCTGGAGTACGATTACCCTCTTGCCCGCTAGATCAGCGAGTTTGGGTGAGCCCTTGGTTTCTACACGTTTATCGGAGGAGGATTCGTCGATAACAGCCAGGCCATCGATGCGTCGGCCATGGATGAGATACTCTAGGTAGAGTACCCCATGCTCTGGACGTTTCGCCCAGTGGGCCCTAGTCATCTCTGGCTCGTAAGGATTGCTCATCAGAACACTTCGACGATGGAGACGTGGGTCTTGAAGATACCGATTAGCTTGCAGCTGATCTTTTCGGGGGGAATCCCGCTAAGCTTCGAGACCGCGGTGCGGTAGTCGGCCATCTGCTTGAGGTAGGCCGCCTTGAGCGCGTCGTCGTTGCCTTTGCCGGCGGTCTTATAGTCGATGATCAGCGCGGACTTTCCTGGTTCGATGTAAACGCGGTCGAAAACGGCCGGCATGACGATGTCCTTTTGGTGGTCATATAACGTCGCTTTGCGTTCGACCCAGAGGGTCTTACCTTTTGCTTCGTCGATGAGCAGGGCTTTGATGCAAGGGTCTTCGAGGCATCGCTTAACTCGGTCCAAGGCCAGGGCGTGAATTGCCTCTTCGCCCGGCCTAGGGGCGAGTTGGCTGACTGTGGCTTCGAAGGCCTTCAGGTCTGTCCCCAGTTTCGCGAACAATTCGTGGACATACGTGCCGAGCTGTTTTCCTCCTGCATCTGCTCCGTCGGACTTCTGCTGGCGGAAGAATGTCTGTGTGTCGTGATTAGAGGGTCTTTCCTTTTCAGGTCGAATGACCGCCATGAAAGTCGTCTGGGTGGGCTTCATGCCTCGTGCTTTGACCCCCTTCGGTTTTTCCAGGTGTGCTGCCTTGCAGGCTGCGGCCCAGGCTCTGGCCGTCACGTCGGGATCGTCGTACCATGCGAAGACGGACTCGACCTCGCCGGGGCATTTAAGGCTCGGCCTCGTCACGTTCCTCAGCGCCGATTCGAGGAAGCGGGCGAAATCATGACCGCCTTGGTTTTTCTTGTATTCGAAATGCGTGTCGCTGGGAGAGCCATCGGCTTTCGTCTCCAACGCCTCTACGCTGAGCTGGTTGGAGATCATGACGAGACGGTATTTTGCCCGGGTCATCCCTACGTAAAGTTTGCAGAGCGAACCATAGGCGCCTTCCGCTTCCAACGCCTCTACCGCCTCGGAGAGAGGCGGGATGAGTCGGGCGAACTTCGGATTCATCGCGGCCAGCAGCCAGGTGGGACGGAAGAGCGATTCGTCGTAACTACCTTGTGCTGCCGGCATCTTCTGTTGCGGACGGCTGATCATCGCGGGCGTCTGGTAGAGCATGTTGCCTCTCACGCTGGCCATCTTGTGGTAGCTGTCGTTAAGGCAGGGGAGGTAGACGAGGTCGTATTCTAATCCCTTGGAGCGATGGATGGTAAGGACCTGGACGGAGCGGGTGTCAGCGGAGTCCCGCTGGTTGGAGCCCTCGGCGAACTGGATGAAGTCTTCGAGGTCTCGCCGCTCAGTGAGATCGTATTCGGCGGCGATGGACCGGAATTGTCGGAGTCTTTTCTCCGCGAAAGCGTCATCCTTGCCCAATTTCACCGAGCTGGCTAGCCAGTCGACGACGGCTTCGGCGCCATGGGCGACGAACTTGTCGGCGACCGTGCGACTGAGCTTTCCCCACGCGGGTCGGCCGTCGACCCCCGCGACCAGCGCCTTGGAAGCAGGTGACATCCAGGCAAGCCCTCTGGCCAGTCCGTTGTCGGGGTGCGCCGTGGCTTCGATGATGGCAAAGAGGCCCCCGGTCACGGGGTTGTCGCGGACGAAAGACACGGAACTTTCATCTGTCGCTTCGATCCGCTTGGACCGGAGTTCTTCGGCGATGAGCGCGGCGTCTTGGTTGCTTGAGACAAGGATGGCGCAGGTTACTCCGTCGCAGAGCCTGCGGGTCTGGGTGCCGTCATCTGGTTCGAGCACGCCGCTGCGGGTGAGGTCCTCGGCGATCCACTGCGCTTGGGTGAGCGCGGGGTTCTCTTTGGCGCGCTTGTCGGTGATGCGTACCCATAACGACTGACCAGCCTGCGGCGCCTTCGCGTGGGCCAGCTGGGTGCGGAAGTTGCGATCCCAGTCCTGGGCGGCGATTTCGGAGAAATACTTGCCGAGATGCCTCCGCTGCAGGTCCGAGAGCAGGGCGTTAACCATCTTGAGGACCTGAGGGGAGCAACGTCGCGTCTCGTTGAGTTCCGCGCTGATGCCGTTATCCTTGATGCTCTCGTTGAGGTTGGCCAGCAACTTGCGGTTGCCGGAGCGCCACTCGTAGAGCGACTGTTTGGCGTCGCCGACGACGAAGAGGCTGCGGTCCTCGTTGTCCTGGAGCACTTCGTCGATGTTACGGCTCAGTACGTCGTATTGGCGCGTGCCAGTGTCTTGGAATTCGTCGAGCAACCAGTGCTTCAGGCCGGAGTCCAGGCGGAACTGTATCTCAACGATCGCTTCGTGGATGCGTCGTTTGTGCTCCTCATCGCTTTCTCCGGCGGGTCGGCCGGGCCATTGGCTGAGCAATGTGACGTAGTCGTTGAAACTCAGGAGCCCTTTGCGCCGGTTTGCCTTGTCGTAAGCTGCTTCGAAGTGCGAAAGACATACGTAAAGCGCGCGGGTTCGCTGCAGGGCGGATTGGGCGGCCATACTGCACAGATGCCATATCACCGTTCTTAGCGCTTTTGTCTCACGTGCGTCGAAAACGATATCCTTCGTCTGATAGTTCAGCGTGAAGGAGGTCGAAGCATCCTTCGAGAGGACTTCGGCGTATTTTCCTAGGAAGCTTTCTAGTGTCTCCGGTTGGAGTGAGCTGATTTTTTGGCAGCGGGCGACTTTCTCGAAGCCATCTTTCAGCTGGTCGCGTCGAGTGGTGCCTCCGTTCTTGCCTTCGGGATACCTGTTCAGCGCCTGGAGGCATGTCTCCAAGGCCGCTTCATCGAGCACGCTCGGCTTGTCGACGACGAGTTCGCCTGGCAAGCCCCAGGGCCAGATCGTATTCTTCTGCCCCCATGTCTCGGCGTCTGGCGCCAGCGTGAGCAGTTCGTGGTTAGCCTTCGCCATATCTAGCAGCACGTCTGCCGGATTGGCCAGGGACCTTCCGTCGCTGAACGCGGTCAGCTCGGCCCCGAGTTCTCCTAGTTTGCCTTGCGCCTCAAGCTTGTCGAAGAGCGCTTTGACAGCGTTTTCGATTAGTGCTGGCGCCTGCTGCTCCGATACGGTGGTCGGGCGGCTTGTTTCCAGGCCTAGTTCGAGCGCGAATTGGTTGACCAGCCGGGCGAAGAAACTGTCCAGGGTGCCCAAGGTCAGCTGGTCGGCGTGGAGCACGAGTTCGCGGAGCTTCGTCGCGAATTTCTCCTGCGTATGGATCCTCGGGTCGAGGACCAGGGGGTTGCCGTGGTCGACGCCTTCGGCGTGGGCGTCGCCGCAGATGCCGAGGTGCTTCTGTTTGTCCGTCGCGGCGTCACGGAGTCTTTCCAGCGTGCGGAGGTAGAATTCAGCCGCCGCTGCCCTGGTGAACGTCAGCGCTATGATCTCGTTCGGTTTTACCTTATCGAGCATCAGCAGGCGCGCGATGCGGACGGACAGTTGGTAAGTCTTGCCTGTGCCGGCCGAAGCCAGGATGGCGAAGTTGTTCCCCTTGGGGGCTTGGTCTTGTGAGGACATGTGTTTAGGCTTTGGTGACGAGACCGAGTTTGCTCACGTCCATGTAGGCGTCGGCGGGTCGGCCGCTCATTCCGGCAAGCGTGGGGTAGGGGGATGGCTTCATGGAGGGTTGGAAAGCCGCCGTCGTCTTCTCGGTCAGCTTCAGGGCGATCCTGCGCATGCATTCGACCGACTTTTCCTTGAATTTATGGAAATCCTCCCAGACTTGGACGGGCTCCTCGTTGGGGTCGGAGGAGATGCAGAAATAGGCGATTTCAAGGGAGCCTTCCATGACTATAGGGTGATGGGTGGTGAGTGCCCAATGGTAGGCGGGCAACTGCAGGTCTTTCCAGCGGTAGGGTATTGCTTTGGGTGGCGCGGGTTCGGCCGCGGGTTTCCCACCCCGCTTCTTCGGGGGCTCCGTCGGTTCTGCCGCCGCCGGTTTGGGTTCTGGAAGAATCTCGAAATCCCCGATGGGCATGCCCTTCTGGAATGGAGCGCGGCTGAACAAGTGACGGCCCTGCGGGCTCTCGACCTTGGAGAAGGTCTTGTAGTCGTAAACACGATACCGAGGGCGGCCGTCCCGGTCGGGTGTGGTGTTGCGGTCGAGGCGGTCAAATCTTCCGCGCAGGGTGAAGCCGGGTATCAGCCCCTGCTCCTCCGGTTTTTCCCCCGCCGGCAGGGTGCCTTCCGTATCGATGATTCGCCAGCCTTCCGCGTAGACCTGGGCTTGGGCTTGGGCGATGCGGCGGAGCCGCGCCAAAGCGATTCCTTTTTGCAAGAGCAACGTGCTGCTCGGGGAACTGCCGAACCGTTCGTTGAAATGCCTGTTCAGATGTCGCTCCAACTCTTGGGAGATTTTTTCCGGGTCCGCCAACTCGCGGGCGACTTCGTCGTGTCCGAATGCCTCCAAGGCGGCATGGGTCATGGTGCCGAAGCCCGCGGCGTCGAGTTCCATCTCGCCATGCTTGGATTCCGACATCCCAAGCGCCTGTTTCATCCAGTATTGGGAAGGGTCTTCGAGGTAGGTTTTGAAGCCCGTGACGCTGACGGAATGATAGAAGCGCTTGAGCTTATCCTCGGCTTTCTGGTCCCCGTCCGCTACGGTCAGGCTCGGGTCCAGCTTCATCGAATTGCTGACGCTCCAGATGGGTTCCGCTCGCGGCACTTCGGGGTCGTCCAATAGGTGATCGAGCCGGCCTTGCTTCTTTCCTTCGCTCAGCAAGGTGTCCCCGTCTTTCTCGGGACTGAGCATCAGCAGGCGCGAGGGGCGCAGGCCTTCGCCTTGGGCGTTCAGACGCGGCACGATGATGTCGAGGCGTCCGTTCTTGGCCCGGAGTCGCCGTACCAGCTCGAGCGTGTAGGCGGCGTTCGCGAACTCGCGTGAGCTGGTCGCCAGGCCGAGGGTGGCGCGTAGGCTGCCGGGCAGGAACGGATGGGCATGCTTGGACCCCGGGATCAGTTCGTCCGTCATCCCGAAGATCACCATGTGCGGCACCGGCTCCCAGGGGATTTCCATCCATCCTGGAAGGTTGACCGCATGGCGGTCCATGTCGCCGCGGAATGACCTGCTCCCCGCGGCGTTCAGCGCGAGGCGGATGATGTCCGTGGGCTTCAACGAGTGCTCCGGTCTGGCCGCAGCGAGGCCGGCGAGGCTCCCCTCAATGGCGTCGATGACATCTTCGGCGAATTTGGCTTCTGCGGGCGCCTTAGCGTCGTCGCTGAAGGGGATGGCTAGGTTGAGCAGCTGGCTGCCGAGCTGCGACCATGGGGCGGACTGCAGGGAGCTGAGCTTGGCCTGGGCGAGGCTCAGCACGGCGACGCAGTTCCTGATCTGCTGATTGCGGATCTTCTCATGGGATTCGATCTGGTCGTCGACCGGCTGGGATTCGGCGAAGCGGATCGCCTCCGCCAGCGCCTGCGGTGGGGTGGCGGAACTGACGGCGTCAAGCAGGCGTTGCATGCCGTGCCAGCCGAGGATCATCTTTTCGCCGTCTTTTTCGGTCTCGATCTTGCTTAGGCCGAGGTGGGTGGCGACCTGCGGATGCAGGACGCAGCGTCGCAGATTGGCGAAGGAGGCGTCGTCGACGAAATCAAGCAGGGCGCGCATCGCGTGATGGATGCCGTGATTGCGGTGACGGCGTCCGAGAGGGTTGGCGGTCTCGATCAAGGGCTTGTCATTCGGAGTCCGGCCCAACGAGTGTAGCGACTTGGTGATCAGGCTGGGGTGTGTCTCACGATCGCACGGGACGACCGCAAGGCGACCGCGCACGTCGATTACTCCTCCGGTGGCATGGTATGTGTCAATGAGTTTGGACAGCATGTCCAAGCCGTCCTCGGGCTTGCGGACCACGTGGATCGTCTCGGCGAAGTCCTTCCAGGGCGTGCCGATGCCTTTGGTCCAGGATTCCTCCATGGGCCGGCCCCATTCATTGAACTTATCCGCGTCCGTCCGCTCATCAGCCGCGATGAGGACGTTGACCTTGGCTCTGGCAAGTCGGCTTCGCAGGGCGGTTTCCAGCAGTGGCTGGGGATCGATGACGCAGGCCAGCCAAACCGTGTCGATGCCGGCCGGGAGGGCAGAGGACTTCGCGACGTTCAGGCGGTGGATATTGTGATCCGTGAAGCCGTTGGACTTGAGTTGGGAAAGATAGAGGTCTTCGAGTTTGGCCAGAGCTTTCCAGCGCTTGGCGCGAGCGCCGTTGCCTTGATCTTTGGCCGAATTCCCGATGATTTCGGCGACCTCATCGAAGCTCAGGCCTGAGGCGGATGCGTTCAGTTCATCGCGCAGCCTCATTAGGTCCTGTCCGAAAGCGATGGCGCCATCGGGCTCAAAGGGTCCTTGCTGCTTTGCCGTGAAGAGCGCCTCGTAGGCCTTATGGCTACGGTCGATCTGACGGGTCAGGACTTCCACCCAGGCCAGCAGCATCGCCTCCTTGCTGGCTGGTTCATCGTCGAGGTCCTGGTCGGGCTCCTCGGTCGGTTCCGGTTGCTGGGATAGGAAATGGTGAGGAGTCGTGATGCGAGGCATCAGCAGGGCCCCGGCCTGCTTGGCAAAGGCCTCTTGGATGAGGCGGCCTGCGAAGGCCGAAGGTGCGATGATCAGATGGTTACCAAGGTCACGAAGTCCGTCCTTAGCCGGATGGGAACCTAGGATCGTCGAAGCGACCGCTTCGGCCAAGGGCGTCTCCCAGCCGATGAAAATATGTTGCAGGGAAGAGGGCAGGGAGGAGGCTTGGCTCTGAGGTTCCTTCGGCATGGGGGTGAGAGATGTCTACATGGCAAACTTAACACTGCAACATCCTCCGACTTTAGTTCCGAATTATTATTAGACCAAATCCGAAATGTAATCTGCCTCCGCGCTTAAGATGACTGCGTGGAATTGGCCAGCTTTTGGGCGCTTGTGATGCTGGCCCGGACACGAAGTTCGTCCAAGGATTTTGGGCCTAGGATACTTTCGAGATCGAAATTACTTAAACCCTCTTCTGTCACCGGCACCCAGCATAGAAGCAGTCGCGATTTAAGATTGGTAAAATAAAGTTCTTCTGGTGCTTTTGATTGAAGTGAAGGAAAGAGCAATCCTACTAATGGTTCGGGGGTGTTCTTTCCTGATTTCTTGGCACAGGCATAGGATAGCATCTGGTAAGCATCTTCTTTTGAGACGTTTTTGTAGGTAGTTTCATCGGGATCGTCTGTGTGGCGCATCCGGCGTCTGCGCGTCCTGATTGCTTCGGCACCTGAGTAGTTTTTCCACTTCGTGTCCAGCACTGCCATAACCTCATTTTGTGGGGAAAGGATCATAATATCTGGCTTTAGGCGGAAGACCCCGGTGCGAGTCTTTTTATCGGCCGAAATAGACTCTTCCTGGATGGAGTGGGCCAGGTAGGAGTTCCAGGTCGTATGTCCTGGGGATAGTAGGTCTTTATCCTTTTCTAGTTTTCCCTGAAAAATGACTTCACAATCAGGGTGCACTTTGCTTTTCACGAATTCACGTACCTTTGTCGCGATGGCCTTTTCGTAGATTGCAGACATTTCCCAGACCATGGTGAAACCCATCTTTTTTCCTGTATCTTTGCTGCGGATGAATGGCGAATTTCCAGCGATAACTCTTTTGGCAAACTCCAAAATCTCTGCCTGATTTGTCTCCAAGCTATCGGCTTCTTCGGCTGCAATTTCCGAGTAGGCGTAGGATTTGTCGGAAACGTGCTCTAGCTGATCGAGTATTCCTGCGGCTGATGTCCGTAACTTTCTTTCAGACTGCATGAGGCTGCGTTGTCTGCTGAGGATGCCCACCGCTTGTTTAATGATTTGGTTGTGAAGGGTGTCTTGCGTGAATTCCTCAAAAACCAAGGGGAATTGACTGGGGTCCCCTCCGGTAGTCGTAGCCAGTTGAGTGAAGTTGATGCGTCCTTTGAAGTTGTTGTGCAGTTCTTCCTTGGTTTGATATTCGCAGCGGAGACCGAAGTTTAGGCTCTTATTGACACGTTCGAAGAAGTTCCTGACTAAGTGCTTCAAGATGTCTGGTTCATGGTCGCCTTTTAGTTCGTAGGATTTCGCGCTAAACAGAGGTTTTTCGGAGTCGGATAGAAAAAGACCTATTAGTTTTTTGAGATCTGTCTTTGGTCCATCATCCGACTCTTTTTCAACTTTTGCGAGTATCTCGATGGAGAGGTCGCCTACGGTGATTAGCCCGACGTATTGTCCGAGTTTCAGTTTGTTTCCTCTCGTTCGACGTGCCCATTTACTCTCGTTGATTCCGAGCTCATCGATTTCAAACAAGCACTCAATGGCATCTGCTTCGTTTCCGGAGATTTCATTCTTGGTTCGATCGGGGGTGCTTTCTACGATGACGAGTGTCTCGTTCTCGTACGCACGTATAGGCTGAGTCTGCCTCGTCATGTTCACTTGAACGTTTCGAGGAAATCCTTGATCTCGCTTTTATCGATCTTCTTCAGGTCATCGCCTTTGTAGCTTTGCTTTGCACCGGTCAGGATATCCTCCTTGAGCTCATCTGACTGATCCCAAAACCACTCCCTAAGGAGAGGGATGATTTTATTGTTAAGTGCGCGACAGATGTCAGCATCATCGATCAGAGCCGTACCTTTCTTGTCCATGAGCCAGGCGTGGCCTACCAGACATCCGGAATCAGGGCGAGCTTTCCGAAGTCTGTCATTAAGTACGGTGAGGAATGAGACGAGAAGGGGATTGGCGTTTAGTTTCTCGGGGGCTGGCATCACTTCTTCGAAATCGAAGCGTCTGCGCATGGCGGAATCCAGTCGTTGAATTGATCTGTCGGCGGAATTTAGTGTCCCTATGATGTAGAGGTTAGGCGGGAGGTGGAAGCGCTCACCTGGTGTGCTTGGATTCAGCAAGGAGATCGATAACCCGCCTTCGTAGCCGTTTACGCCTCGTTTGTCTTCCTCGATCAAGGTGATGAGTTCGCCGAAGATCTTGGAGATGTTGCCGCGGTTTATTTCATCGATGATAAGGACGTAAGGCTTAGGGCCTTCGGTTGAATCGTAACTTTCGGCTGCTCGGTCGGCGATGCGTTTCAGGGGTCCAGGTACGTGGTTAAATGTCATGCTCCCGGTATTTACGCTTGGCCGGATGCCTTGAATGAAATCGCCGTAGTCATACGATTGGTGGAAAGTTACGAATTCGATTCGCCCTTCGTTGATGAGCGTTTGGAACTCACGTTCCAGCTCTTCGCGCATTTCGTCTGCAGGCATGACCCACTTCGGATTGTCTTTGCTATGGCATAGTCTCAAGGACTCGTTGACGGTTCTGTAGGTTTTTCCGGTTCCTGGAGGTCCGCAAAGTATGATGTTGAGCGGACCATCGAATCTGACTTCAGAGCGTGGCTTTAAGGTCTTAGGCATTTGGATTATTATGTTAGAAATAGTTTCCGCTTCGCCAATCCGGCTTAGAAGTTCGGCATCATTGGTGGCGTCGATCACCATGAGCATGTTCATGGCAAAGCCGTCTGACTCTTTGGCGATTTCTGTGAATTTTCCGTCCCAGCGGACGTCGATTACATGTCGAAAGCCAATTTCTGATTCTTCGCATCTATAGTTCCCCAGAACTGTCCCCTTTGAGACTATGAAAGAGCCTTTCCTTTTTTTTCCGGCTACGTCAACGAGGACCACCCGGTCGCCTTGTTTGACGGCCCAGCAGAGATCCCACTGTTGGCCTCCGAAGTGTGTCTTCGTTTTGGCCTTATTACGGTCCTCTTGTGCGATTTTGTTACATGCTGTTACGAACTCTTCTCGCATGTTTTCAAAGCCTAATGGGTTGGCTGCTCCGTAATAAGGCCCAATATTAAGTTCATAACGGCCTTTGTCTACCATCGCATTTATTTGCTCAGGCGTTGATCCGTTGTTTTTCAGGATCCATACTTTCCTGTTTTTTGAATCAAACTGGGGCATGTCATTAAATCAATCATGCGTGGCCGTAATGTCTATTTATTTCTCAAAGCATCATGGATCAACTTCGGGTTAAGTTTGAACTGTAGGTCATTGGCTGACTTTGCGCCGCCGTCGCCGCCTTTGCGTTGCAGGGTTAGACCAAGGCCCAGGGTTAGGTTGCCGGCTTTAGTGATAGAAGGGGCTTCGCCGCAGCAGCAGTCGATTACCGTGGCCATGGGGTATAGATGCCAGCAGTCCCGGTTGCCTACCTTGCTTATCCAATCTTCGTCTTTCGTCTCATGCAGCAGCAGCCAGTCTGCTTTTAGCACCCCCTTGGCTTTACCCCGCAGCACGTGAGAGATAATCTGGCGTTGGTATAGTTGGAAGAAGCGAAGCAGCTCCTCTTGAGCTGATATGGGAGCCTCGTTCAGCATAGTTCGGTCGCCTTGATGGTTCTTCTCCACGAATGCCCTAAGTGTTTCTGCGACCCCGTAGGACATGCCGAGTTCTTCGACGTAGGTTTCGAGGGACCCGCGGTTTGCTTGGCTGAATGATATCTCTGGCTTGTAGGTTTTCATCGAGATGCCCTTCATCGCCAGGATATCATCCGTGTCCCTGTAAAGCAGGACGTCTGGTTTCTCCCTGTTTCCAGGCTTCTTCGCTTTGAAATTACCGTACCCCTCGGTGTCGCAGCATTCCTCCACGATCCACCTGCAGTCTGGGGCATGCTGGTTGATCTTTTCGATAAGGGCCTGTTCGGCGTCTAATCCTCTGTGCGCAGCCTCAGACTGAACGTTAGAGAGCTTGTCATCGATCTCGAAGGAAAGTCGCTCGGTCAATGCCCTGAACCTGTGCCAGTCCGTAGACTCCGCCAGCACTTTCCTTGGGCTAATCTGAATCTGTAGCTGATCTTTGATCGAGGTGTCTCCCGTGAATAGGCTACCTCCATATCGCTTAAGTGTTATGCCGTGTCCGAGCTGAATCTGACGTTCACCGCGGCTGGAGGGCAGGACGTCGGTAGTTAATACGGACTGGAGGACGTCGCCGGCCACGACGTAACTCCATGCCTTGTCAGCTGGCTTTTGCTTGTCGTAAAAGGCGAAGAGGTTGACGTGGTCTAAACCCATCTTCTTGCCATTCACGATGATCGCGTCGCCCCGGCCGAGGAGGGCGCGTTCAAGCATTCTCTTCCGGTGAACTCGGAGATGTCTAAGTAGCTTCGCCTTGTTCTCGCGGCTGAGGTCGCGGAAGTAGGCGTGGCCTTTGGTAAGGTCTGCGTTCTTTGCGAATTCATCCTGACCCACTTCATGAGGCTTCGTGGTGCCGGTAAATAGTTTCAGAATCCGTATGAGATCATCGGGCAGGCCTTGGTTTTCACGATAGGAGTCAACAGGCTTTCGCTCCACATGATTGCTTCCGCCTTTCCCCGCGCTGATGACGGCGATGGCGAGAGTAACCTCAGTTCCGCTGAATGAAGCCAGGATGTCGCTTTTGAAGGTTCCTTTGACCTTGGTGATGCGCTCAACGGCAGGGCCCCAGTTTTTGGGCATTTCTGGATCCAGGACATTAATGATGCTGTAGCATGCCAGCAGCAGGGCAGGGTCCCCCGATTTAAGGAGTTGGATGAGCTCATCGACGGCATCAGAGCCTTTCTTGGCGTTACTTGCTTTATCCTCCATCTAGTGGATTCTTCCTAGATGGAGACGTCAGTCAACGTCTCTTCGGATCAGGGAGCCAATGTCGCTTGATCTCGCCGAAGACGGCTTCGACCACGTTAACCACGACGCTATTGCCGAACTGCTTGTAACGCTGGAGTAGCGGAACATCCCCGGTGTTTACGTTCATGCCATGGAATCCCATGGCCCTGGCACACTCGGTGGGGGTCAGCTTACGGACCCGACCATCGACGTAATAGGCGCCGGTCTTAGAGGCCGCACCGCCTCCGTAGGCAGAGAATGTGATAGCGTGGCCGTTCGTGGAGTAGATGCGCTCTCCTTGCCCGCCTTTACCCATGATACCAATGCGCAGCGGCTTGGCGGCTTCCGGCAGGTTACGTTTACCGTATTCGAAGTCGTCTCGCTTAATGGTCAGCTTAGCCAGGAGCTCCTTGTCAATCTCGCCGTTGGGCTGGATGTCCTCGTAAAGGTAGCGCGGCTTGAAGTTCTTTCGTTTGTTCAGTTTTCCGAAAAAATCCAGCCACTCCGTCCACTTGAACTCATCGGTAACAAGGTCGTTACGGACCGCGACTAGGTAGATACGCTCGCGCTTGGTAGAGGCTCCAAAGTCACTCGCATTTAGCACGGCATGCGAGACCCGGTAGCACGTTTCGCCGTTGGTCTCTTCAGCCATTTTCTTCTCTAGGTGGTGTCTGATCGTCCTGAACGTGTTACCGTTATCGTGCCGTGCGAAGTTTTTAACGTTCTCCAGGAAGAGCACTTTGGGTCGGTGGTGCTTGGCGATCTTGTAGATCTCGAAGAACAGCGTGCCGCGGGGGTCTTTGAAGCCCTCTTGCTTTCCTGAGATGCTGAATGCCTGGCAGGGGAACCCTCCACACAGAACGTCATGTGCCGGGATACGGTTTAAGGCTTCGGTCGACTTGGTGAACTGGGTGATATCACCGAAGGGTATTTGGCCAAAGTTCATGAAGTAGGCACGTCGTGCATACTTGTCCCATTCACTCGTGAAGACGCACGAACCCATGACGTGTTGCCCAGCCACACGGAAACCTCCGATGCCTGCGAAGAGGTCGATGAACGTGAATGTCGTCGTCGGCTTCTCTTTGAAGGCGGGCTTCAGCTTGGCGAATGGAGCTGGGGTCTCGCTTTCACCGGCTTCCGTGACGAAATCTCCCTCAAAGAGCCTGGGACTGTGGGCTTTGTGGGTTAGCGTCGCCAAGTCATCCAAGGCAAACTGATCCCAAGGCAAGGTGGGGGTAAGGTAAGAGGGTGAGCTATCCATGAAAGTATAGTGAACGCCTGAACACTGCCTTTTCCGGGGGGTATGTCCATACCATTTATGGACAAAAACCGGGTGTGCGCCGGTGAAAACTAACCTAATTCTAAATCGCCCAGGCGAGTTCTGCGTTATGCTGCCTGATGAGAGCAAGGTGACTCTCTGGGGTGGCAGGTCGTAGGCCTGGGGCCGTGCGGTTTAGACGTGCGTATTCAGATGCGGTCACGTCTTTATGGACAAGGATACGTTGGCCGTCGTTGGCGAGGGTCATCAGATGCTCATCAAAGAGGACGTGGATATCCGATCGCAGAAGCAGGCCGTTGTCCGGTGAGTCGTTTCCTGTTCTGGCGTGCGGAATGATGTGGCAGGCTTCAAGAACGGACTCCTCGCTGGTGCCCGTAAACGCACATTTTCCAGCATAGAGCATTTGAAGTGCTCTCCGGAATTTTTGTTGTCCCTTGCGGATTCTTCTAGCGTAACTTTGCCTTTCGAAATCGGTATCGTCAGGTTCTCCGACTATTTCTGGGATTATAACAGAAGAATTATTCACATAACTTTGCGCTATGTCGCATCTCAGTCTGATCAAATCGATTGTGCGAGACTCTTTGGAGAAATACTTAGCCCACACGATTTCATCGATTTTGGCACCATTAGGCCTGCCTTTATTGTCTTTATCTTTTGTTTCTAGCGATCGGAAGTTCTCCAGTTTTGAAATGATACTTGTGATCAATCTTCCACATTCAAATGCGGTATTGATGGTGTTGATGCTCTTTTCGGAACTTAGCCCTGCCTTTTGGTTTTCCCCATACGCAAGAAGTGTCAGCTGAGCATCGAATTCATCATAGTCTGTCCCCAGTTTTATCCTTAAAAATTTAAGCCTGAGTGCGCTTGTATCATCCAGCAATATTGCTTCAAATGTCTTGGAGGCTGAAATTGAAATTCCTAATAGGATATGGTCTTTAAGGTTTCTACTTTCAAAACGAATATACCGATTTTCTCTGATCAAGAATTCAAGTCCGTCTTCACTAATTTTGAGAATTAATTCTCCATTTTTGTTCATCGCTACAAAGGTCGCATCGCAGAATATCCCTGGCTTAGAGTGTTTGTCTGTTGTTTCTGGCTTAATTAGGTAAAAGGTGTCACCAGCGTGGGCGGTTTCTGTCATTCTGGCATTTGAGATCTTCAACTGAAATTTGGAAAGCCCGCCTGATCGTAGGATCTCATCGTATGTCGCCATGCTAACCTTGATGGCCCAACTGCGATTTTTGTTCATAATTAGTTTTTAATATTAATAAATATCATATGTGTCGAGTTAGTATCAGCTATGACTGGGTTGGGTTGAGCTAGGCGACGAGGGAATTGATCCAGGTAAGATGAATGCACATGGTGTTCTTCCCCGCCTTTTTAATTGAACAGTTTAAGGGTTGGTTTATGCATGAGTATATGTTCACCCCAGGCATGCTCGTATGTCATGTCACCGACCCGTCTAAGGTCGGGACAATTACCGGGCAGGTGCGTGCCAGGTCGCCGCATGCTTTGTGGGAGGTCGCTTTTTCGCATGGAGAGACTAAATTTGTTTCAGCCGTTTATTTGAAGGCCGTTTCCACCGACAAGAAGTCGGCGATGCAGCTGCTGAAGGATCGTGAGTTTGGTCGGCCGCACGACCTTCGTCGGCGAATGACTTTCGAGAAGCTTAAGGGAACTCTTTCAGAGTTCATCTACTCGATGGATGCCGCGGAGATCGATTTTCTCCCCTATCAGTACAAGCCAGTCCTCAAATTCATCGAATCTCCGACGGAGCGACTTCTGATCGCTGACGAGGTCGGTCTGGGTAAGACGATCGAAGCGGCACTCGTCTGGCAGGAACTGCTGGCCCGACGTGATGCACGTCGTCTGATTATTTTCTGCCCGAAGACTCTGGCGAATAACTGGAAGAATGAGCTCAGTTCTAAATTTATGATTCAGGCTGAGATCTGTTCAGCAGAGGTTTTGTCTTCTCACCTTAAAGAGCTGGAATCACGTGGCGCCTCCGTCCGCTTCGCCCTAATCGCAACTTATAGCAGCGTGAGGGGAAGCAGGGAAGATTTTCAGGCATTGGATGAGGCTAAGACTTTGCCTGAAGAATTCTCGACCATGGGTCAGATGATGAAGTCCTGGAGGGATTGGGAACATGACTTCAGCTTCGCTGATCTGGTGATCATGGATGAGGCTCATATTTTGAGGAATTCTGCCAGTCTGGCTTCTAAGACATGTGCGCTGCTTGCTAACGCTTCTTCGGGAGTCCTTTGTGTCTCAGCCACGCCCATTAATAATAAAAGCACTGACCTCCTGTCTCTGCTTAGGTTATTGGATGGCGACACCTTTCAGAGTCAGGAAGTATTCGACGCATTGCTCGTCGAGAATGAGCCGGTTGTGCGTCTTTCTAATGCCTTGATACAGACCCCGCCACAGCTCGATCAGGCGGAGGCCATGATTCCTCGACTGAGGAGCTCGAGTTATGTCGGTGAATCAAAGCTCATCGATTTTCTCTCCGATACTCTTGCCGGGATCCGGAAGATCCAGGGAAGAAGCGAGGGCGATTTGCATCGGAAATCCGAGTTGCTAAACGACGCTCAGCGGATCGCCGAGCAGCTTAACTTATTGGCAAGCTATGTGACCAGGACGCGACGTAGGCAGGTTGAGGAAGCCCGGGCAATTCGGCGTACAATCGTGATCAAATTTATTTTCACCCCTATGGAGCGTGCGTTCTATGATGCTGTGACAATTGCGGTAAAGAATCGCGTGAGGAAAGAGGGGAAACGTTTCTCTATCTTCCATCTAATCAGCCCACAGCTTAGAATGGCCAGCTGTATCCCGGCGCTTGTGGATGCGTATCGTCGATCGGACGTCGATGCTTTCTTGGAGAATGTGATTGAGGCATCTTCCGAGGATTTCGAGCACGGAGAGAAGGTGGATCAGGTCACGGAGATGTTAAGTTTAGTAAATCAATTCCGAGATTATGATTTCGCTGCAAATGACACTAAATATCAGGCCCTTAAACTGCTGCTGTCGGATAAGCTTAAGGATGATGGGAAAATCGTGCTATTCGCCTATTACCGGGCTACTCTCGAATATTTGCACAATCGGCTCGAGCGCGATGGGATAACGTCGATCCTGCTGCATGGTGGTATCAATAGTTCTGACGATAGAACTACGATTATCGATGAATTCCGACACGAAGGTGGCCCTCGCGTACTACTATCGTCTGAAGTCGGCGCCGAAGGCATCAACTTGCAGTTTTCGAGGGTCGTCATCAATTACGACCTTCCCTGGAATCCTATGCGAGTCGAGCAGCGTATTGGTAGAATCGATCGAGTCGGGCAGATGGCAAAAACTCTGTATATCGTACACTTCAGGGCAGCTGATACGATTGAAGATCGCGTCTTTGAACTGCTGTACGAAAAGATCGACCAAGCTCGTTTGAGTCTTGGGGATATGGAGGATATTCTCGGGAAGGAGGTCGCCGATCTCTCTTTGGAACTATTCAGCAATGATCTCAGTAAGGATGAGCAGGATAAGCTCATCGAGACAAAGGCATCGGTGATTATCAACAAGTCACGTCTGAACGATCAGCTCGATCAAAATACCGGTGTCTTCGAGGGGCTTTCCGACTTCCTGAGAAGTCAGATCAATCGTAATCGAAAGCTTGGCCGTTACGTTACGTCGGATGAGTTGAGAAATTTCATAGACGATTTCTTCAGGCTGAACGCCGTGGGTAATGTGCTCGAATGGGATTACAAAGTGCCTGGAGTCTTCCGTCTTGAGATGAATTACGCGACCTATCGTAAGTTCTCCGATTTCACTCGCGCCACCCAGTCCGTTTTGACTCTTGCCCAGACCGGACAGGTGATTGTCGGTACATTGAAGAACGAAATCGCCAAGGCGGCACGAATCGATCGCAGGAAGGTGCCGCTCATCACGCACCTCTCGCCGCTTGTACGATGGATCACTTCTGAGCTGAGTCAGGATAATCTCTACTCCGCCTGTGCTCTCACTTTTAAGACCGATAAACTGCCCCCAGGCGTTTATGGTTACGCTCTGGAGCGTTGGAATTTCAAAGGTACGCGCATCTCCGAGGTCCTTTCCTATGGCATCGTGAATCTGGCTTCTAGAAAGGTTGTCTTGGGCGAAGAAGCCGAAGCCGTGTTCTTGGACCTGGTGCGAGATGGCGAGTCCTGGGTGAATCCAGATATCGATATTTCAACGATCGATCCTGCGTTTGAGACGCTCATCGAAGGTATTCAGGAGGAGTTCGGACGCTTTGAGACCCGCTTCGAGGCTGAGAATCAGAACGCTACAATGATGCAGGAAGCGCAGGTCCGATCACACTTTGAGCGAAAAGTGACATCAGATGAAGGCCGATTACGAACAGCTGAAGCTTCTGGGAATACCAATTCCATTCGCTTTGCTAAAGCACTCCTTTCCAAGACTGAAAAACTTTATGCCATGAAAATGGATAAAATTAATTCCACTCGTATTTCTGGGTTGGTCGAATCAGATATCTCTGAAATTACACGAGGCGTTTTCCAAATTCTACCATGAGCAATAGACTGCCTTACGAAGTCATAGCCGGTTTAGATTTCGGGACTACCTTTACCAAGTGTATCGTCCGTAATCTCGTCAATGAGGCGGAGTGTTTCCCGGTACCGTTCGAACTCAAGGGTGGTCGTGGCGAATACTTCGTTCCTTCATTGATTATTAGGAGCCAAGGCCGCGTGGGCACACCATTGGACACCGAGATGCGCGGAGATGGTTACGTCCATTTCCTCAAGATGCGCCTTCTCGGGCATATGGATCCGGCAGCCAAGCCTTGGAATAAGTCTGACTCGCACGAAGAGGCCCGTAACGACGTCGCCTTCTTCTTGTCTCATATTATATGCGGTATTTATAAATTCGTCGCCCAGAAGTGGCCTGATTTCGGCTCGCATCAGGATGACGTCCTAAGGGTAAACATCTGCATACCTGTCGGTGACGCCAATAGAGCTGATGTTGAAAATGAGTTTCTCGCGACTTTGAGTGCCGCTTATTCCTCTGTTAGGCTCGTCGCAGGCAGGCCTTCAGGATTCCCTGATTACGCAGAGGTGAGCAAATTCATCAATAACCCTAAGGCAGATAAGAGAGGGTGGGATTACTGCGCGAGTTATCCCGAGACTTCTTCCAATCTTCAGGCATTCCTCAAGTCTCCTGCGCGACGCCAAGGGCTTTACATCATGATTGATGTCGGGGGCGGCACACTTGACGTAAGTATCTTCAGGTACACTCCTACACTTCCGGGAGAATGGAAGCTCACCTATCTCTATTCGGAGGTCATCTGCAGTGGTTCTTCGCAGATTGATATGCGCCTCAAGGAACTAATTCCTGAGGCTGATATTACTTATCTTCGGTCACTTAAGGAATCCAGATCCGGCTTTTCGGGTGACCAAAGGACGAGGGCCTTGGCCTTTCTTTCTGAGGTTGAGCGCGACATTTATACTGAAGTTGCTCAGGCCATGGGGCGAACTATCGAGAAATCCAGATTTAGGATAAGCCCAAACGCCTCCCTTGCCTCAAAAGATCTTAAATCAGTTCGATTCTTTTTCGTCGGTAAAGGGTTCGTAAAATATCCCTATGAAGAGGCTGTCCGTTTTTTCCATCAAAGCTGGCTAGACCACCCACAGCAGGTCTCTCTTGTGCCGCCTTCAGATATTAAGTGGCCTATTGGTCTCGCCCCTGGCACCTCTTTCATTCGTTACACCGTCGCATATGGTCTTTCTTTCCTGAGGGAGAACTTGGAGGGCTGTAAATTCCCTGATCAGGTCAAATGGCAGAAGCCATTCCCCCCGGAATGGTATGCCAAGCCTGCGGATGATTTTCAGGATACCTGAATGAAGGACAAAATCCGCGATGTAGCCCTGATGATCTTGTGCTAGATTGCTCTCGCGGTGGGCCTGGACATCTATGGTATAATTCCCTAGATGTCTCAACTGACCTGCATTGATCTGTTCTCCGGTTGTGGAGGGTTGTCTCTCGGGCTTCGTCGTGCAGGTTTTCATCCGAAGCTCTTTTGTGAGATCAGCGACTATGCGGCTCGCACATATGAGGCTAATCACCGCGGGGTTCCCAGAGATAAAGATGCGGTGAAGTTGGCTGCGGCTTTGGCCTCGCTTCGGAATGGCAAAAGCAAGGGTAAGAAGAGCAAGCAAAACGTCAGCTATCAGTTATATGGCGGAACTCCTGTCAGTTTCGCATGTGGTGACGTAGACTTAGTCTGCGGCGGCCCTCCTTGTCAGGGTTTTTCTAGGATTGGATATAAACGCACCTTCAAATCGGATAAGCACGCTATCCCTTCGAACCACCTCTTTAAATCTATGGTGAACATCATAGACTCGCTTCGTCCCAAGGCCTTCATCTTCGAAAACGTTAGCGGGCTTTTGTCTTCTAAATGGTTCACCAATGATCCGGACTCCCGTTCTGGAGAGATCTTCAACTCCATTTTATTTGGAAAAGAGGGATTTGGTCGGCTTATCGCAGATAAGGGTGAATCCGTTGTTTCCCGTAGACGACGTCTTCCCCATGAGAAACGCTATGTGATATTGTGGCGCGAGGTTAAGTCCTTTGACTATGGGGTTCCTCAGAATAGGCCTCGTGTCATCGTGATGGGATTGCGTGAAGATATTGCGAACGCAGCCCAGTTGAAGTGCTTGCCTGCCCGGCCATTTTCAAAGCTAGAGGCTGAAGCGCTGGAGGATAAGCACTATACTTTGCTACCTTCGCCCTCGACCAAGACACCCTGGACTGTCAAGGAGGTCATCGGCGACCTGCAGGGATTGGAGCGTCTTGTTCCGGATCGTGCTGACGGAGAAAAGCGTCTAGAGTTCTCCGTTAATCGGGCAAGCGTCTCGAGGGGTGGTCCCCCTGTTGATGTTAAGCGATGGTATCTTTCTGATGAGGCTTCTTGGCTAATGGGAGCTTTTGATTCCAGCAAGATCCCGTCTCTCACCGAGCAGCAATATACGTCTCACAAACCTGAGATTCGCCGTCGGTTCGAGCAGATGATCAGGCTGACCGAAAAGGGTATGTCCATAACCTCCGATCTTCGGACCAAGAAGTTCGCTCAGCGAGTCCTCCAGCCCACCTGGGGTGGGAAGCCCCCAGGTATCACAGTGACCTCCTTACCTGATGACTTCGTGCATTATAGCGAGCCGCGCATACCGACCGTCCGGGAGTGGGCTCGTCTTCAGACCTTCCCCGACTGGTATGTTTTCAAAGGGCCAAGGACAACCGGGGGGCGCAGGAGGGCGGGGGATCCTTCGAAGAAGATTTTTGACAGGGATGTGCCTAAATACACCCAAATAGGAAACGCTGTGCCGGTAAAGCTGGCGTATGAGATCGGCAAGCAGGTCGCTAGGCTTCTTAAAGAAGGCGCTGGGAGAAAATAATATTTCCCTTACGAATAACCCCTTGCGGCCCTTGCCGGTCTGGGTAGTTCTATCGGATGCCCCAGCGACGAGCTTACCTGCACGTCAACTCCGATGCTTTGTCTGAGTCGACATTCGCCCTAACTCCATCCCTCTCGGCATTTCTCGATGGAGAGCTGGATCTGGATGTCACCTCGATGGCCGATGACTCGACTTTCGAGACCGAGATGTTTCGAGATGAGATTCCGTTCAAGGTCGTCATCGGTTTGGACGGGCACTTTCCTGAAGGATACATCAAGTTTCCTAAGAAATCTCTGGAGCTGACCGGGTTAGGTTCGGGAGATCTTATCGAATTCTCTCCGCGGAAAGGCTACCAATCTGCCGAAATCATCGTTCACAAGCTGCAGTCTGCTATGCCAGATTTGGAGCTAATGCCAGACGCCCTTATGTTATGGTCAGGCTCGGCCTCAGGTGCCGTCCAGATTGTCTTTGAGGATAAGTTTGGAAATCCGTGCCGTAAAGCTTACGAAACCCAACTCATCCGCCGAATCCATTCCCTTTCTGAGCAAGTGAGGGACGGCAAGATAACCCCTAAGGTCGTCATGCTTGCGGGGGGTGCAGGAAACGGCAAGACTCACGCGGTCCAGCATCTGCTCGAGCAAATCGCAGATGACAAACCAAGTCTCGCTGCCGAGTTTAGGAAGCGCTCCAAGGACAGGCTGGTAAAGTTCGATCTCAGAGGCATAGACAAGGTGCTTTTTTCGAATCAAATTCAAGGGGTTAAACAGCTCTGGGTGGTGCAGGACGCATCTGAGGCCGATCCTTCCGGGGTCTCTCCTGAAGAACTATTGAACAGTGCGATTAAGGAGGCTCTCGGGTCGGAAGGAATCATGCTGCTGGTTTGCGTTAATCGAGGCGTGCTTTATGGATCTGCTGCGAAAGCTCAGGCTCCTGGCGGCTCAAAATCGGTGGCCGATTTCCTTGGCAATGTGGTGTTATGCCTGGATCCTCTGAGTATCGATCGGGACTGCTGGCCTATGGGATCCGATAAGGACTGTTTCGTTTGGCCACTGGACATCGACTCCCTGTTCGAGGCGGTGGGAAATGATCTTCCGTCTGTCGGCCAGCAGGTGCTTGCCGCAGTTAACGACCATAAGTGGTCTTTGATTGGCGAGACTCCCGACACATGTCCTCTTTTGTACGCACGAAACTTGATTTCACATGATCATTCGAGAAAGGCTTTTGCCGAACTCTTCCGTGTCTATGAGGTCCTTTCCGGTCGCAACATCCCGTTCAGAGAAATGCTTTCTTCTTTCTCCTATTTGCTTACGTTAGGACGGAGCGGAGATGAACCTCAGCCGTCTCGTCTTGCCAGAATCGCTCACGGAGACCTCAACTTTGCTTCAAGCCTCGCGTCAGCATGGAACCTATATTCTCGGAGTCTTCCGTTCCTGATGTTTCCAAGGTTACCAACTACCTTCGCGCTTAGGGAAAAACTCGTTAATGTGAGGTCGCGCGATGAGCTCGGTTTCCTGCTATTACTCGCCGATGAGGTGGATCGTTTGAACTCTGTTGTTTCAGCCAGAGCTCTTACTCCTGGAGCTGACCTATTCTGTTCCTCGGTATCCGGGTGGTCCGACTTGGTTGATCCCGCAGTATGCTCTCCAGAGCGGAAGGTACTTGAGGCTGCTTTCCAAGGTGCCCCGTCCAGTGACATTAATAGCCTGGAGCAAATAGAAGAACTTTGCCATCTGGATCCTTCTCGTGCTATGTCCCTTATTTCATCCGGAATCGATGCCGGATCACATGCAGTACTGCGTCACCTATGCGAATGTAGGTCGAAAATCGGTGAAATGATGGAAAAACACCAGCTGTTCGAGCTGCAGTGGTTCAGCCGCTGGATTTCCAGGCTCTTTGCGTCTATCGCCAAGAGATCTCTAGGTGTCATATGTATTACAAGGGGACAACGACTCATACAGAATGGTCCACTTATCGCTGAGTATATGCTTATGTCCGAAAAGCCAGACCTCGATAAGGTTAGTTCGGTCAGTAATTTCATCTTCGCGGGAGATTCTCGCGATGACGGAGACCACGTGATTCAGTTAGGCAAGGGACTTTGCCAGCCTTACCCGGAGGCCGGAAGTGCGAGTCTAAAGTTTGAGGGCGGAGTGCCTGAGCCTAGTATCCCCAAAAATGCAGGCCTCGGGGAAGGAAGCACCAGACCAAGATTCGGAGGGGTTGTCATCGAGATTGGTGAAGAAGGTGTTTCATTCAAGATGCCCGTTACTCCGTCGATGTACTTTCTCGTCTGCGACATGAGGGATAAGAACCTCCTGGCCGGCTCCGTCCCGGCTGCGATCCGTGGGGCCATCGACGCATTCAGGTTGGGGTACGACGGTGTCCAGGTCCATGCGAAGACCAAGTTTAAGCTCAAAATTGCCTCCTCCGAGAAGAACGTCCGCATCACCAGCCTTAAACAAACCAATAATCTTCAATGACGAGTTACGAAAAATCGATATTTTGCATAAGCCCTGCCGTAGAAGTTGCCTACGATCTTCACCTGTCGGCAGCACTGATGCGTGCCTGTGTCTCTGGCGGGAGTTCGGAGGCTGCTTTATTCAGGGACGCTAGAGAGTTTAGGTCAAAGCTAAGCTGCGACTCCAATGACAATTGGAAAGATGGTTTCTCACTCCAGAAATTAATGGAAGATAAAGCTCTTCGTGCTCCGTATACTGGGAGTCAGCCAAAAAGTGATGATGAAATGCTTGCTTACGCGCGACACGTCCCAATCTCGGCAAATCTTGCGATGGTCACCGACTTTGTTAGAAATAACGAAAAACTATGGGCGGTAGGCGATCGAATGGCTCTCATGGTCAGGCGCGGTTCGCCGAGTCGTTCTGAATATGAACGAGTGATGGCTGCGATTGCCGCCGATGCTGGCGATTGCTGGGCGACTTTCGTCAACTTCAAGTTGAACGAATTAATCACGAAGGCCGAATTCTCCCCCGAGCATGGCCCTATCAAGGATCGCCTGACCGGCACGGATTGGAAACCCAGAGACCTTGAAAGAGTTGTAGCGGCTGAAGATCAGGAGATGCGCTCTTTTTTATATCCATACGCACCCGATTTTTTTTGGTCTCTTGATACCCTAATCCGATGGAAGCCAACGCTTTTGTCTTCTCACTTCGTGTCACTTCTGGATTCGCTCTTGAGGTTACATGCATTTTCAGAAGTTAGACATCTTTCCATGGCTAACGCACTCTTATTGGAGTTAGCGTTAATCGCTGATGAACATGATTTCACGGAGGAAGAGATTCGTGATAAGTTAAAATCACTTCAGCATAACAGCGCTCTCTCAAGTGATGCCAATCTTAACGAAGAGATTGAAAACTGCGCCAGCCTGCTTGAAAGGGCCAGGCTTTTCTTCAATGCTTTCGATAAAAGTTATGACGTTGAGGAGAAAATCTCGTCTGTATCCGCAATCTCCAATTGGTTTTCGCAGATCCGTTCCGGGGATGCTTCGTTCAAGCTTAACAAGAAGCGTTTTAGGGCGTCATTCGATAACGGTACGCAGGCCAGAAAGATTAAGAACTCCCCGGCCCTTAAGAACTTCAAGGAGTTTCTTAAATATATCGTTCAGCAGAGAGTCGTAGATACGGGACTGGCAGGTCAATTTGACCAAGGGTATTGGGCCCAAAAGACAGGTGCATACAGGGCCGCGCCTTGGAGGATGCGTATCAGCCCTGTAGGGAGCCTTCTTTTCGCGGGACTTGCGTGCCGAGGTCTACCGTCGTGCACTTTCTCAGAAATCTCCGAAAGAATGAGGCAAGCAGGACTCTCCGTTTCCAAGACCGGGAAGGGGCAGCTTCATCTTAACCTTAAATCGCTCGGGCTCACAATTGACAGCCCTGACGGCGTCGGTGGCTTCCTAGTTAGTAATCCATTTAAAACAAAAACATGAAACTGACTGATATTGCCTGGAGTTCGTTGGTACATGCCGTGTCAGTCAGGAGCGGAGTTAATCGATTCGCTGTAGACGGCGTGCCTGATACCATATCCGCACCTCTTCTTGCGATGGCTATGCAAGTTGGCGTATGTGGGAATATTTTGGTATGGTATGTCGGTAAAACCGGTGGCGAATCCCTTAAGGGTGAATGGTGGCATGTCAGAAAGTCTGCCAAATTAGATGGAGGTGGTGTGACTTCTATTCGTAATCGTATGGTCAGTTACATAACCATCAAGTCTGCTGAAACACCTGAGCTCGAGGCCAGCATCGGAACTCAGGTCGTCACAGTTATCCCGGACCTAATCGATGACGTCGAGCAACGATTCCTTTCTCCTTATGACCATGCGGAGTATGTTAAGTTGTGTAACGAATGCGCCGGCACAGATGTTATCGCCAAGTTATATTCGGCTAGATGGGACTACCTGATAGAACATGAACGTGTGACAGCTTTAGGTTGGAAGGGTTATCTGGGACTTTCTGCCGCCCTTGGCGTCCCTTCCGAGGAAGAGGGCTCGAGCATGCCGACACCTAAGAATTTCGAGACGTTGAAATGTATTGCTACTTTCATGAAGGAACGTCCTTCGCCTGATACCGCAAAGCAGCAGCTAATCGACGCCATCGAGGCCGACCCTTCTTTCGATGACAAGGAAAGGTTTAAGGAAGCTATCGAGTATTTCTTTGCCTGGCTCGTTGAGACTGGCTCTTGGAAAGTCGCCACTGATTGGAATAGGCCGTCCAAGGTTTATCGCGGTGTGAAGACCAAAGTGTCTGATAAGGTTGCCAAGGAAAAGATTTGGCGTGCCATACTGGACAGAGCCTGCTGGGACCGTTTGTTAAAGCCTTTCGCCAAAGCATCCAAGCAGACCTTGGAGGTCAGAAATGGACACGAGCCTGAAGTCGCACTCGTCAAGGCTCTTGACGATGGTGCGTCAGGAGTCTATCCGATTTCTCGTGATTTTCAGCTTTGTGTATCCGCGAAGCAGTTAGGTCAGAGAGTTGTTGTTGCCGCAGATTGGAAATTCGGATTCAAACCTTTCGAACTCAATTTCGAAGGCGAGGAATGTGTGCTCCTCTCATGTGAGGAAACTGCCATAGAGTCTCTTTTTAAGTCCCTAGTCTTAGTTCGTGCAAAGACCGCCGAAAAGATAGTCAAGGGCGCTCTGCTAAATGTATCGTGTTCTGAATCAGCAGTTCATGTTTTTATTGATGGCGCTGAGTTGGACGAGGAAATCGAACAGCCGCAGGCAAAGGATGCTCCCGAAATGACATCCTCGATGGTTCTAAAGTCTCCTGGGGTATTCTCTATTGTTCTACTGATTGACCCGCATAGGCTTATGCTGTCTAGCGCGAAGGTCGAGGAACGGCCTCTTTACTGCCATTCCGTGCATTGTGAAGATGGCTCGTTGAGGATAGATGTCACTGGCGTCGAATCAGACGGGATACTTCAGCAAGTAGACATACTCTTCCGTGATTCTAACGGCAGAGATCTTCGCCTCAAGATCGAAGTATCTTGCTCCGGGGTACCTGAAGGTGAGTTTGGGTCTTATCTCCACCTGTGGGCCGCTTCACACGCAGATAGGCTAAAGTATCCTGCTAAAATACGAAATAAGTATGCGGAAAAAATCGCCCCGCTTGTACATAATTTTGAGCAGATGGGCGGTGAAGGGAAGCCCCTCATGGTCGGGGCTATTACGGATATCGAGGCATGTTTCCCTAAGGATTTTAAAGTTTTGGCGAACGGCGTAATTCTGGACGCTATGGCCGTGAAGGTTGGCGCTGAGACCTCGGCCTTACGGCGTTGTCCGAATTGGAAATTACCTACTGCGGTTAAGGCGGCTCGAGGGGCGCTCTGGAATCTGATGCAGCGAATCTCAGGTGATAGGTCGTTTTCAAACATCGATTTCACAAATACACAGTTGGTGGCCGCTTGCGTCAGATATAGAGACGCATTTGAGTCTTGGATCATTTTAGATCCCGATGCTGCCTACGACGCCTTGTCTTGGATGGATACAATCCATGTGGTTTCCAGCACTAACGCGGGTCCCCAGACGTCTGCCTTGATCGTCTTGCCCACGCATCTTCTCTCCTTAACCGGCATCGTAGGATTGAGTGAGCTCCTTTTGCCTTTGCGTAGTCTTGAGAGCGGAGGTTACGACCTTTACCCGCCACTTTCCCGTCTTTACGGTATGGCAGGTCCTCGATCCTGGGTTCTTAAAGGTGCCGATTCAACTAACGAGGTTTTAAGGTTGGCTACGCCCAATGAGCATGTGTTTAAGGTCTACGAAAAGGCGGGTTCTGTTAATGAAGTCGCGAGGGCATACTTGAAGGAGAACTTTGCTCTTGGCTTGCCTACTCTTTCACTTGCCCTTGGAACACGTGATGTAGCGTCGGTGCTTGACGATGTTTGTGCATTGAATCCAGCAATGAGTAATTTCAGGGTAAGTATTGTTTCTGACCCCTCCGGTTCGGTTTGTGACGGTATCTTCTCATGGTTCAAGGAGACGGAAAACTCCATGTCGCCTGAATCCAAGGATTGGATCGGCTGTTTCCCGATGCATCTTAGCGTCTACTCTTCGCCAGATGTAATCAGAGATTGGGACGTGGAAGGTCGTGTTGCTAATTGCTCTGATACCGGGGTTCGTCGTCTTTCGTGGTATAAGGGGACGCCAGGGGAGTTCTCCGACACGAATTTCTCTATTCTTGGCGAGCTCACCTCTGGGGAAAGCACTCGCGACGTTGGCGATGGTAATGGGCTGGTTCTTTCGTTAAGTCTTTTCCGGCTAGGAGTCTCCTTTAGGCATGATTTCCTTCTTCAGGCTGGTGGAAATATCTACGTCGATACTTACGGTTCTGGAAAACTTTCTGAAATCTATAATCAGCCAGCAGCGCCAGGTGCTAAACTTGGCTCTTTCTTGGAACGCTCTAATCAGGTATTAAGCCGTAATCATTTGCCTTATTCGTTTAGCGAAATTCCTGTTAATATGGCTTTAAAGGATTCCAAGTTCGTCGCAATTCCTGTCTCCACTAGTTCGGTCATCCAAGCGGTGGCAGCTATCGATTCAGAATCTGCTGTATGGAAGTTCGAGCACACTGAGTTCGGTGTCACGGATTCTACCTCGGGTCACGTCATCTTAACTAAGAAGTTAGAGATGCTTCACCAGCGTATGCGCGACATCTCGAACGCATATAAATTCTCTCTTGATGGTATAGGTGAGATCGAAGCATTGCTTCGCTACATGGGACGTGCTGGCATAAACACGCTACACTCTCTCTCCGATAACGAAAAAGTTCTTTTGGGGGCTCTTTCCTCGGTCGCTGTCATGAGGTCATATGAATCTATTCCTCGGACGAAGCCGCGTAAAAGTGATGGGGTATGGCCTGCATTGGTAATGCCATTGGATTCATTCACCCGTCTGCTTGAGCAGCTTAATAAGCAGGGATCGCGTCCCGACTTCCTGGTCTTCGAGGTGTCCCAGAACGCAGACGGTCAATTCGCCATTAATATTGACGTTCTCGAGGCTAAGTGGCGTTCAGATTCGCCCAAATTAAAGCAGTTGTCGGACATGCACAAGACACAGTGCACCAGTTTCATCAAGGAAATGAAAATATGGTTCTCGCTAGAGGGTGATTCGCAGAAAAAAATGAGCGCAGTCATTTTTATATCTGAATTACTAACTGCTGCCATCAAGCTTCGGGAAAGCAGCACAGGTGATGCAGAGTTCTCGGGAGAAGTTGGCGTGGATAAATCATTGGCTATAACCGATGCCTTACTAAAGAATAATGTTCAGATCACTTTCGGTGATAACCCTACGCTGATCTGCGTTTCCGGTGACGAATCTGTTACCGTAAATACCGCGGTCTTGGTTGATGGCCGTGCTGGCATGGTAGGAGTTATGGGGCAGGGTGACGCGATTAGGGTCCTTAAGGATTTGTCATTTAAGCCAGTCTGGACGTTCCTGCCGCCAGGAGATGAGCCCGAAAATCCTAGCGGTGATGCTCTAAGTCCTTCAGAAGGGGGCTCGGATTCGCTTCCGATTGTTGACTTGGCAGTAGTAGTTGCTGGAGGAGATCTTAAAAGTGGCAGCTTGAATGATAATGCTCCACTCAGTGAGACGAATCCCGTCCCGCAGGCGACGAACCATAAATCTGAGACAAAACAATCTGGTGGCTTGGAAGGTCCTGCTGCGGTTTCTTCGGGATGGCCGCCCAAGACAAACGCGCTTGGGCTTGTCGGGCAAGATGCGGCGTCTATTAAGGTCAAGAACAAGTCAACCATGACTGTTCGACTTGGAAGACGCTTCACCGACACACTGTTCGTCGGTCCGGCAGGCGTTGGCAAATCCAGTTTTGCCCGTGCAATCGCCGACGGAGTCCTCAAGGAGGAGCCGATTTTCTCCTCAGGGTCTGACTCCGGGACACCAGGTGATTTGATCTCGTTACTTGGCTCTCGTGGAAAGATTCCTCCCTCAAAGGGTCGGAGGAAAGTAGCTAAGTGTGTTGTATTCATCGATGAGATTCATGCTTTATCTAAGAAGACATCTGTATTTCTCCTGAGTGCGCTAGATGATGCGCGCTTGGCCACTGACGATGGAATTGAATACGACTTCAATGATGTAGTGTTCCTTGGAGCTACTACCGATAAGGGATGCCTCACGCCGGCTTTTCTGAGTCGTATGGACGTGATTCAGCTGATTCCATATTCGATCGCTGAATTGGCAGGCATTCTTTACGTTCACGGTAAACGCGTCTTCGGCGGATATGAACTTTCGCGTGATGTATGCGAAGAGATTGCTATCAGGAGCAGGTGTAATCCTCGTAAAGCGGTCAGAAATCTGGAGAACGACATGCTTGCGCATCTGCTATCCCTCGTGCCGGTCGAGCTCGACAAGGATGAGGCGCTCAAGGAAGCCGGAAGACTTATGACAACCGCTTCAGTCTCTGAGTACTATCAGTCTCAGGGGGTTGACCTGAACGGCTTGGATCAGACTTCGATCAAGGCGCTCAGGTATCTCGAGAAAACGGAGTCGGCGTCTCGTGAAAAATTAAAAAAGGGTCTGCAGATCACGAACGAAGCAGATTTCGATGAGGTAATCGAGTATCTTGAGCGTCTGGGCTTGGTCTCGACCAGTACGAACGGTCGAAGCATCACGCCTGAAGGCCGGAAATACTTAAAGTCTCCGACAAGCCTTCGCAGGTACATCTGATTCAACCGTGCTTTCGGCAGAAGTCTTCTAGTAGTTGCCGGAATTCTTGGGTATTCATATAATATCCAAGAAGTGCTTCACCTGCTTGCTCAACGTCCTGAAGCCTAATCAGAACGGCCGCATCGTTGTCGCCCGTGGACTCTTCTTCGACCAATCTGTTTAGCGCGAGGGCTTCCTCGGTCGAGAAGAAGTCTTCGACATGCCTGTCCAGCCTGCCTTCGCTATTGCGCTTAAGCCAGACCAAGACCAATCCGTTTCGTCCTACTTTTCGCTTTGCCTGAGCAATTCCTACTGCTGCATCTGCTGCGCTTTCGAGTTTATTCAGGATGAACCTGGACTCTTCAGTTCGAAGTGCTTTGGCTATGACTGCGTACTCGTCACTCGAATTCGGGGGTGCTGGGCTATCCTCGATTTTACATAGTGCGGCACTTGCCCACATGAAGAAGTTCGCTGCCGGTGTTTCCGGCGTTAATGCGCGTTTGGTCCGATCTTTAGAGCCGTTGATAAGATCGTATGCTTCTACGGCTGTTGCCCATAAGTGCATGAGACGCGTACGGCATTGAATCTCAACGGGTCTAGTTACTTTGGCGCCGTCGTCGTCTATGTGCTCGGCTATGACGACCATGTGCATGCTTCTGTATCCTACCGCTTTGGGCGTAGTAATGTAGTCCTTTAGTCCTTTGGCTGGGGCACTAAAGGTATTGGGAGCAATCTCCAGAAGCTTGGCGTAAACATCTCTCACTACCTGGATGTTCGGCAAAATGGCACGACACCCTCCCAGATCTTGCATCGATGAGAGGTCTTCAAGCGCGCCAGTCTTGATTTTGTCTAGAATGGTCGGCATTCGTTTAAGCCTCTGCGAGGTTATGTAGCCTTCTCCGACAACTTTCTTGCAGGTGTTTTCTAGGAGTTCGTAGGTGACGTTTAGTGAGTCGGCATGTGAGCGACGATACTTGTCAACAATTGCGAAATCTGAGTCAGATCTTGGGCATGGCCATTTCGCTGCCAGAGCCTGACCTGACCTATTAATTTGTCCCTTTGAGATTGGGCCTTCTTTGTTCATACATATGTTGTTCCTGTTTTGGCCCTGTATGGCAATAGATTGTGTTGTATGGATTCCGACTACATCTAGAAAGACTTTCGGATATGATTTCATCATGCTAGACGCTCCGCTTAGATTTTTGCTTAACCTTAAGGTCGCTAAAGACCGAAAGGGTATTCCGCCCAATAGGCCATTATTGTTGTTAGCGCTTCTTGATTTGGCGGAAGCAGGGTTGGTCGGTCATGATGGCTTGGTTCATAAGGATGCCCAGTTGAACCTTCGTTTCCGTTCCTATTCACCTATATGCGCCCCGCGCCGGGGTAATGCCATCGATCTGAACCTTCCGTTCCGGCATTTGGCATCTTACAGGATTTATACCCACGTGGGGGATGAGGAGAGGGTAGTGCGCTTGGATCCTGTCCTGCTGGCCCGGTTCATGGATCCCCGATTCCGCCAGGAGGCCCGACGTCGCATCGTGGCTACCTACTTCCCGCCGGAAGAACAAGTGGCCCTATACGCCGCCCTAGGCATGCCGGAACCGTCTTCCGACGAGCTTGCCGAGGTCCGCCAAGACCAAGCCGCCTACAAGGCTCAGCTTAGCCGGGGCCGGGACGCCCGTTTCAAGGTCTCGGTCATCTCAGGATATCACTTCACCTGCGCCCTGACTGGTTACCGCCTCATCGCGTCCAAGTCCACTTATGTGCCGCTAGAGGCCGCCCACATCCACACCCACTCCAAGCGAGGGCCGGATACCCCCGATAACGGCCTGGCCCTGACCCCGACAGCCCATCGGCTTTTCGACGCAGGCCTCTGGACCGTCGATGATAACCTCCGCATCCGCGTGGCCCTTTCCGACATAGCCGAATCCATCCTTCCCGGCGGCAGCCACTTCAAACTGGCCGACCTTAACGACCAACAGCTCTCGTTCGCGCCCCAAGCCACCCTGCGCCCCGACCCCACCCACCTCGCCTGGCACCGCCACCACCACAGAAAGGGTCAGGCTACTACCTAGTGGTCTGACCCCTTCAGTCATTGAGTTGCAGATGGGGTCAGGCTACCACTCGCGATGGGGTCAGACCATATTGTGAGTTTTATCTCGCTGCTTACTTTGACTGACTTGACCTAAGTTTAGCCCTCTCGAGGTCGAGGCGTACCTGAGCTTCGAGCTTTTCAGCAGCACTTAGTTTGGAATTTGAAGAAAGCTTCTTCTCGATTTTTTCCCAGATCTGCGCCGCCAATTGCTGCGCTTCTGCGATTTTCTCTGGGGGCATTTGGGCAGCCAACTGCTTTATGCGACCTCTGGCTATGCCGTCAGGACCTTCTTTTTCATCGGAGCTTGAAATACTAAACCATGCATACGCTTTGACGAAGTTTACGGGTATGCCTTTGCCGTTCTGATAACGATGACCGACGTAAAACCAAGACGCCATGTCACCCGCTTCCGCAGCCTTAATCATCCACCGAGTGGACTCATGAAGATCTTCCTTGGCCTCGTAGATACTTGCAAGAGAGCACATCGCTCGTGCGTGTCCTTTGTCGGCCGCTTGCTTGAAGTAATCGAAGGATTTACGAGAGTCTTTCGATTCCTCGCTTTGGCTGTAAAATGAGCCGAGTTCATATAGCGCATCAATACTGCCTGCTCGGGCGGCTTTATTCAGCCATTCGAGTTCCTCTTTGGGATTCTTCTCCGGGCGGCCAGGGCATCTCGGGTTTCTGTAACTTTGTGCGACTTCTAGCATTGCTGCGGTGTCGCCACTTAATGCCGACTTTAGATTATGATCAAAGAGATGGCCGCTATATTTGAGTAGATGAATTTCGCTGTATAAATTAGGTTTTAGTTTCTTTGGAGCGCGTTCACGTAGCAGTTCTGCGATGTCCTTGTGGGCCCGCCAATCTCCCTTGGCTATACGTACATGATGGGTAACCAATGATTCAACTTCTGTTTTTGATAGTCCAGATAGGGCCCACAACTCTTCGCTGATTTCTTTATTTTTCCGAATCGGTTCAAACTTCGTCTCCTTTTTGTTATCAAGTTCCAGCATGAACTGGAAGATTTCGTTCCCTTCCTGGTATAAATTCGCTAAGTGAAAGTAAGCCACTTGGTTTCCTTGTTTGGCTGCCTTATGGAACCAGGAGGCAGCTGCCGGGAGGTCGATTTTTCCCGTGTGCTCACCAAACATGTGTGAGTTTGCTATCATTAGCTGCGCCTCATCGTAACCTTGTTCTGCTGACTGCATGAAAAGCGCTTGTCCCTTGATACTGTCTTTCGGAACCCCGGCCCATCCTAGGATAGTAAGCCATGCCAGATCGTATTGTGCGACCGGGTCGCCTTTGAGGGCCTTTTCTCTGAATTCTGCGACCTTCTCTGGCGGCGTATCGTAATCTGGTTCACCGCCTAAAGCCATCTGGCTAATCATTAGCATAACGATGGTAGCCCATGCCATTATCCTATTTTTTGAAATCATATGTTTCTTATGTATATGGATTAATTGATGTCAATGTGCCGAACACGGGGTCAGGCCGCACATTTTGGCGAGCGCACCTAATAACGGGTGAAAGAGTCGAATTTAGGTGCACTCAAATGAGGGTGCGGCCTGACCCCTTAATTCTCGGGAAGGAGTTTGCGGATGAAGGAGGCGGAACTGAATCGCATCCTGACGGCAACCCAGGCGCACCCGGCGCCGCGTTCATCCCTCAGCTTACGTGCCAGTCAGATCTCCCATCGCCCCCCCACCAAATCCCAAAAGGGTCAGGCTACACCATAGTGGTCTGACCCCTTCAGCCATAGAGTTGCAGATGGGGTCAGGCTACCACTCACAATGGGGTCAGACCCCATTAATAGGGTCTGACCCCATTATCCATCTGCCCGAAGATTAGCGCCAAGCGGGGTTGTCGGAGACTTTCTGCCATCCTGGCATTCCTTCCGTCCAATAGTCGTCATCTGCTCTGATTTGTCCGGAACCCACGAGGTCCTTGATGGCGCCTTCGGCAAAGGTGCCGATGGGCGAACCCTTGCGTGCGAATTGATATAAGCGTGAACCTGGAGCAGGCGGGGCACTGAAGCTCGGCACAACCTGCGGGTTCTTCTTCCTCAACAGGAGGACGACGGCGACGATGATGGCGATGGGTACGCCGATCAGGCATACTAAGCTCAGAAACGCCCAGACAACGGGGCCGTCTAAAATTCCGATGACAGGGAGATGCATTTACTTGGATTGCATAAGAAGACTGCAGTAAGCAAGCCACGACTTTTCGCTAGGCTCAGATTAGTGGTCTGATGTCTCAGCGGGTTGTATCGGTCGCAGGCCTTTAATTTCTAGTGTTGTCTCACAATATGGTTACTATGTAATCTGTATGTATGTCCAAGATCACATACAGCGTAAGTCGTAACGGAAAAGTCGTCGGAAGCTTTGAATACGATCAGCTGAAGCAGATGTACGAGACGGGAGTCATGCAGGCCAGCGATCATGCCTGGGCCGAGGGGATGAAAGAATGGACAACGCTGGCGGCTCTCTTCCCGGCGATGAGTCCGCCTCCGGTCCCGCCCCGTCCCTCTGCTGCTGCGCCTGCTTATGCGCCGGCTTATGCGCCTCAGCCGAGGCCTACGGCTCCGAACGGCTGCCTCGCCCTGGTGGTGCCAGTGGGTCGGTCTGGCTGGTCGATTGCGGCGGGCTACTTTGGGCTGCTTTCGATCTTGGTTGTGCCGGCTCCGTTTGCCATATGGTTTGGCGTTCTGGCGATCCGGGATATCAAAAAGAATCCTGAAAAATTGGGCATAGTGCGGGCTTGGTTCGGTATCCTCGCTGGGTCGTTCGTCATCCTTTTCGTCTTCATCGGCTTCACGGCGCGTGCTTTCATGTCCTGACGGGGCCGAACACGGGGTCAGGCCGCACCTTTTGGCGAGTGTACCTAATAACGGGTGAAAGGGGCGAATTCAGGTGCACTCAAATGAGGGTGCGGCCTGCCCCCTTAATTCTCGGGAAGGAGTTTGCGGATGAAGGAATCGGAACTGAATCGCATCCTGACGGCGAGCCAGGCGCACCCGGCTCCGCATTTATCCCTCAGCTTGCGTCCTAGGCTGATCTCCCATCGCCCCCCCACCAAATCCAAAAAGGGTCAGGCTACCACCTAGTAGCCTGACCCTTTTCCTTCAGGTAATAGGTCCCGTTGTTTTGCGCCTCTTACGGTGTTTGCTGGTGAGATGCCAAGAGGACCACGCACCGAAGACCCGCACGCTCTGTACCGCTACGGCTCTCTTGACTTTATTCCAAAAACGAATAACTATGTCTCCTGACGAACGGAGCTGGGTTCTCTTGCCGCACTCGGCTTACCTGCGCGACCTGCGTTGGTATGCGAAGAAGCGGCCGGCGGAACTTTCGGCTGTCCTTCGAAACCTTGAACGCACCATGACCCTCCTCGCTCACAGTCCCCACGCTCGGACCATCCAGGCCGGCTTCCTCCACCCGGAGCCGCACGGGATGATCGCGATCGATCAGCGTGGCGGGGCAGGGCGCCTGCAGGAGACCCGCCTCTACTGTTATGCCCAAGCCGATACCCGGACGTTACATCTGCTTGGCATTGGCGATAAGTCCTCACAGTCAGCAGACCTAGCCCGCCTTTCGCCCATCGCCCGCACCCTTAATTCCTGAACATGGCTTCACTTAAGACCATCTCTCGTCGTCCAGCCGCATCTGCGCGTACCTATCGTAGCGTCGATGAGATGCTCCGGGGACATGGCTACCGACGGGTTGCTGACGCTGTGCGGCAGCTTTCCGCCAAGACCAAGCTCATCGACCAATTGATCGTAGCCCGCGTTGCTGCCGGCCTGACTCAGTCCCAGATGGCCGCCAAGCTTCGCTGCAGCCAGAGCCGGATTTCCAAGATCGAGGATAGCCAAGATGCCGACCTCAGCCTTGGCGATATTCACGCCTACGCGCGTGTCGTCGGATTAAAGCTTCAACTGGATTTAAGGTAGGGATGACCGGCCCGGTCATCCGCGGGCGCGCGGTCCCGACCCTACCCATGTTAGGTATTGGCGGTTAGCGGTTGGCGGTTGGGAACATGGAGAGGCCGCGGCGGGCTCGGAGAGCCACGCCCTACCTTGATTGCCTCTCTCTGATCAACCGAGCCTCTGAGCCTCCGAGCCTCTAGCTTGTATCGCTGCCTCCCTTGCCAACTGGCCAACCGATCAACTGATCAACACTGCTCGGCCTCAGCCGAGCCAATACTTCCAAACCATCACCATGGCTGCAGTATCGAGTTCGCAATAGCGCATGAGTTGACGGCGGATGGACTTACGGGCGGCCTGGTCTGAAGCGGCGAGGCCGTAACGGACATGCTCATAGGCGAGCATGGCACCTGGGCCGTTCTTGACGACGTCGAGGTCGCCAAGCTTGGAGAGATCGAGGGCGTTGTCCTTGGAGTCCTGCAAGGTCAGTGCGGGCAGGGCGTCGTACGGGTTCTTCACGGGCTGGCCGTGCTGATCCTGCGCGTACTTGGGGAAGAGTTTCTGGATGGCGGGATTCTTCCAGACTACAGGGAGGACCTTCTTGAGGGAATGGCTGCCCATCATGGCAGGGTCGTAGAAATGCCCACGTGAGATCTCGAGAAGATCGAGGCAGCGCTCGCTCTTGACGGCGTGCTTCTTGGCTTTGGCGTTCGTTCCCCAATTGCGATCCACCCACGACACGAGGTCGGCCTTGGATTCATCGACGCGTATCTCGTCGGCAAGTTCTTGGGTGACCACGACCTCGTAGTCGGCCCAATGGTAGATGGTTCCTTGCTCCCCGAGGAGCTTGCGCAGGGATTCGAGGAAGCCGACGTTGGGGTTTTCGTTCTCGGTATCGAGCCACTCGACGTGTCGGGGCGAGGCGCCCGGGTTATCGATGACGTGGCAGCTCCACTGGAACGCGATCTGTCCATACGGACGACAGCCCGGCGCGGAGGGCAGGGCGCAACGGGTGCCTTCGTAGTCCAGGAAGAACAGCGGATAGTTCTCGGGCTTGCAGCGCATCAGGGTCGCCGCATCGCGGACGATTTCCGGCGAGATGAACGCCCGACCGGTGCGCACGGCCATGATCTGGCGTTTCCAACCGCGCTGGAGCGAGGTATCGCCGGCGACGTCTTCGTCCTGAAGGTCGGTGATGCGCGGAGCCCGCGGGGCGGTCTGTTCGACGATGCGGCGGACGGTACCTGGTTGGCGATATTCCATGCTGCCGAGATAACCCAGCGTGAAGAGGTGGTGTTCGGCGCGGGCTTGGCTGCCCCAGCAGAGATCGAAGCCCGAGGTCTGGCCCGGGACGTTGAACTCACAGGCCTTGCACTTCATGCCGAGTTCCGGGGTGGGCCAATTACCGCTGGCGACATAACCGGCCAGGCGCTCGGAGGCCTCGGCGATGGATTCCTCGCCGGGGTAGGTCTGAGCGACGGCATCCGTGGCCTCCAGGATGGCGATCAGCGACGTTTCATCGCCGGGCTTAGCCTTCCCCCGGTATTCGACCGTCGGACGGCCCCCCGGGCCGTTCTCGGTGAGGGTGAAGAGCCCTCGGGCCTCCTCCGGGGAGGCGACGCCCAGTTTGTTGGGCAGGTAGAACCAAGCACGGATGGTCTTGTCGATGCCAGCGGCATGCAGGGCCAATCGGGCGACGTGCACCTGGTAGGCCAGATCGACCACGTAAGGCTCCCAGCTTTTTTTGAGGAGTTCCTTCGGGTCGGCTTGCAATTTGGACTCGGCGTCGACGGAGGCGGACTTGATCTCGATCAGGTCGAGGGTGTCGCCCGTGACCCGGACCATGTCGCAGCGCGCCATCAGGCTACCGACCGCAAAGGTCGTCTCGTGCAGCATGCAGTCGCCGGCCTTGATCTTAGCCAGCGTCCGCGCGGAGGCGTCGGTATGGATCTCCTTCGGGACGAACATGTCGTCGCCGGGGTAATAGACCTTCACCAGCTTCTCGAACATGTACCCGCCCCGCGCGAGCTGCTGCATATACTCGTTCTCATCCGACTGCCGAGGTAACGCCGGCCGAACCAGCGCATGCTTCAACTTGATCGGACACGACAGCCCCAACTTGAAGAGGGATTTGGTCAGGGCGGTAGAGGGCATATGCGCTTAGGAATGGGGATAGCGCCCGGAAGTGCAAAGGTGCAAATGCGGCTTCGCCGCGTGCAAAGGTGCAAAAGTGGGAGACAGATTGAGGATGGCGGGAAGGTAGGGGCGTGCGGCCCGCGCGCCCACGGATGACCGGGCCGGTCATCCCTTCCTAGATACAGCGGATGCGACTCTGCCATGCGACAGCTAGGACAGCACGTGGTGCTGTCCCTACCTCGAGACAGTGAAGTCGTGGAGGCCGAGGTCCCAGGTGGTGGGCTTGGTCGGACCTTCGAGGCCGTGGCGCATGGCGGGCACGGCTTGGGGATGGACGGAGCCGGTGAAGGTTAAGGGGTCGACGCCCGCGCCACAGGCGGGTGAGTTGGCGACGGGTTTGAAGCCGTTACGAATATCGCGGATCTGTTGGGTGCCTTTGCTGAAGTCGAAGACGGGGATGGTCGCAGCAACGAAGCCCGGATCGCGGCCAAGGAGGGCGCCGGGTTCGGACTTGAGGTCGACGTCTCCGCCCAGCGCAGGCGGGCCGTAGAAGTTGTGGCTGGTCTTGAGATTGCGCAGCGAGGCTGGCGCGTTGCGCTGACGGTAGGTCGGCTTATCGCCGTTCTCGACGAAGAAGTTGTTGAAGCTGAAGAGATTTAAGGCCGGCCCGCCTTTGGCTCCGGGATTGTCGGTGATCGTGATGAGCGACGGCGTGGTCTCGTTGCGGTAGAAGACGTTGTTGTAGAGCAGCGAGGTGTCGGGGCCCTGGAAGCCGAAGGCCGCTTCGCCTTTGAGTCCGACGAAGAGGTTGTTGCGGATCACGAACCGGCCGGAGGGGTAGGGCGGATTATAATCACCGGCCTCGCCAGCGTTCTGGTGGCCGGACTGCACGGGCACGTTGGCGTGGCCGCCGCCGACGGACGGGCCGAAGATGTTGTCTTCCCAAAGGATGTCGAAGCATCCGCCTTTACAGTAGATGAGCGTATCGCCTTGGCCGTCCTGTTGAAAGAACCAGCAGCCGCGCACCGTGATCTCGAAATTACGCACGCGCGTGTCCATGCCTTCCTGGAAGGATTTTTTATCGAGTCGTCCAGCCGGATTCCAGACGACGCAGCGTTCGAGTAGGAACCGGCGGCTGTCATTGACCTTCACGCAATCGGCGTCGTTACCCGCGTCGTGGATGTAGGAGTCGCGGACGATGATGTCAGAGCTGAAATCGAGCTTCACCAGACCGTCGCCCGCTTTGCCGACGCCCAGGACGGAGCGGAAATCGAAGCCTTCGACCGTGACATCTTCCACATGGTCGCAATGGAGGGCGCGGCCGCCTTTCTCGACGAAGACGCTGGTCACCGTCGGGCCCTTTTCGGAGACGATGCGTAGGTGAGATTTCGGGCGGACTGATTCACGGTAGACGCCTGGCTTTACCAAGATTGTGTCGCCGGCGTTGGCCTTATCGATGGCTGCCGTGATCGTCTTGAACGGTGTGCTGCCCGCGACATCGACCGTGAGCGTGGCGGCCGAGGCGAAGCTCGCGACGAGGGCAATGATCAACGGCAGGAAAGCGACGCGTGGGTGGAGGGGTGGCATCGGGGCGGGGTGAGGGGAGGATGGCAGAGGGCGGATTCAGTGCAAAGGTGCAAATCGGAGCGAAGCTACTGTGCAAAAGTGCAAAAGTGGGAGACAAGTTTCGGGTGGCGGGTGGCAGCCCCGGGTGGCAGGTGACGGGAGCCATCTTCGGGTCTCAGGTCTCGGCAATCGGGACTCAGGTACGGGTTGTCAGGTTCAGGTACGGGTGCGGGTCCTGAACCCGGGACCTGACGGCCGAGACCCGGGACCTGAGAATGGGTCTGTAGCAGTAAGGACAGCACGTGATGCTGTCCCTACCTTCGATGCACGGATACGATATCATCGCATCCCTACCGGCTTAGGGTGAGGCCTTGCTTATAGGGCAGTGGGCGCCATCTTGAGGGTATGAGCTATCCCCGCATGTTCTTGGTCCTTTGCTCTGCGTGTCTTGTCGCGAGCTCGGTACAAGGTCAGGTGGTGCCAAAGCCTACTGATCCTGCGTCGATTGTGCTCAAGTCGGGCAAGAACGCCCTTGAGCTGATCCAGGCAAACGGTCACGCGCGGAAGGTGTTGATTGAGCTACCAACGGCCCTTCGAGCGGGTGAACGGTTGCCGGTAGTGTTCGGTTTCCATGGCGACGGTGGACCGGCCGAAGGCTATGCGGAGCGGCTCGCCCCCTATGTCAAAAGCCGCCGCATCATCTCAGTGAGTCCTCAAGGTGAGACCATGGTCGGAGGGAATGGGCGAAGCTCTACGTTCTGGAATTTCATCCCGGGTAAGGATTGGGACCGTAAGCAGGCCGACGACCTTGCCCTTGTCCGTCAAATCATCGCATTGCTGGAAGCTAAGCGACTTTCCGATCCACGCCGTATCTACGCTACCGGAGGGTCCGCCGGTGGGCACATGTGTAATATGTTGTTTAAAAACATTGGGATCTTTGCGGCTATTGCGCCAACTAAATGCGGCATGGTCCGCGGCATGCATGAGCCAGGGAGCGGTAATGCTCGTACGCCGATTTTCTGGGTGATGGGGGATCAGGATAAAAGTTACAACGGCGGTGGCTCGGCTGAATTCGAGAATATCCCTTTCCGGGAACGCTTGGAAATCTGGCGTAAGTTCGACGATTGCCTTGGCGAGTCCAAGGTCATCAAGAAGTCCGACATGACGATCGAGACTTATCTCGCCCGTGATGGCGTCGAAGTGACCTTCTGCACGCTGGCGGGCATCACCCATGCGATCCCGCGCGAACTTGCCGAGAAGACCGACGCCCTCATCATCGATTTCTTCCTCCGCCATAAGAAGTAGAATGGTAGGTGGAAGCGGTTGGGGTAGGGCTGACCATCCTTGGTCGGCCGCGGTCGAGCAGGGATGCTCGACCCTACCTCGAGGCAGGTTGCAGTACTCAAAGGGAGCAGCAGAGGGGGACCGGATGATTGGCTGGGGAATATGACCGCAGCATTAATCCTGGTCTCCGGTTTCCCTTTGATTGGTTGTCCCGATGCGGGGTTGTAAGGGGTGGGGACGAGGGCAGGATAGCGGGCATACCCCCCACTCGCTATGCGTTCCTATGCCTGTTTGTTCGTGCTGTCCTTATCCATGGTCTCAAGTTTGTCGGCGGCGGCTTTGAAGGCCGGGGCGGCGGTTGTGGATATCACGCCGACCCAGTTTCCGGTGAATATGCCGGGTGGGCATAGTTCGAACAT
>Ga0209190_1000180_pt1 | contig 44810 bp, 39 predicted proteins | sample M_140205_XF_Meta_FD_187315 | JGI IMG/M metagenome (GOLD analysis project Ga0209190, IMG submission 187315) | Freshwater microbial communities from Lake Montjoie, Canada to study carbon cycling - M_140205_XF_MetaG (SPAdes) (version 2) | ecosystem: Environmental > Aquatic > Freshwater > Lake...
GACCACGCTCGCCTCGATGATCAACTGGATCAACGAGAACGAACAAGGGCATATCATCACAATCGAGGACCCGATCGAGTACACCCATACCCATAAGAACTGCCTGATCACGCAGCGCGAGGTCGGCGTCGACCTGCCTTCGTTCGCGGAAGGCGTGCGTTCCGCGCTCCGTCAGGATCCCGACGTCATCCTAATCGGTGAGATGCGCGACCTCGAGACCATCGAGGCCGCCGTCACCGCCGCGGAAACGGGTCACCTCGTCCTCGGCACGCTTCATACCTCTGGCGCCACGCGCACAATCGACCGCATCATCGACGCTTTCCCGGCGACCGCCCGCGATCAGATTCGCGCCCAGCTTTCCACCTCCCTTAGCGCGGTTATTTCACAGTGCCTCCTGCATACCACCGACGACAAGCGCGTCGCGGCGTTCGAGATCATGCTGCGTACCGACGGCATTGGCGCAAAGATTCGCGAGGGTAAGACCTACCAGCTTCTCACCGACATCGAGACTGGTGGCGCCCGCGGCATGCGTACCCTCGACAGCGACCTGCTCGCTCTTTTCTTCCAAGGGACCGTGTCCGAGGAGGAAGTCTTCAATTACTGCCAGAACCCCGAGGCCATGCGCGAGCGCATGCGCGGAGGGGCTGCGGCGCGCTAAAACCCTCCCCCATTCCTTTCCCTCTATTCCCATGTTCGAAGACCACAGTGACGTGATCCGTGATATCGCCCTCGAGGCCGGTCTCGTAACGCCTGCCCAGGCCGAGGAGATTTGGGAGTCACACGCCACCACCGGAAAGTCGTTCAGCGATAGCCTCGTGGACGCTGGTCTGGCCGACCGTCCGACTATTCTGCAGGCCATTGCTGACCACCTTCAGGTCCAGTTCTATTCCGTCGTGCCAGCCGACCCGGGCGAAGCACTGACCAAGCTGCTCAAGGCCCCGCAGGCCCACAAATATGTCGTTGTGCCCGTCGCCGACGAAGCGGGTAAACTGACTTTGCTCGCGAAGGATCCCCTCAACTCGTCCGTCATCAGCGAACTGAGCTTCATTCTGCAGAAGGATATCGAGCTCGCCGTGGCCGACCCCGCTCAGGTCGAAGCCGCCGTTACGCGCATCTACGGAGAAGCTACTTCCGCCTCGATGGAAGAATTGCTCGGTGAATTCGGCGAGGTCGATACCGCCGCCGTCACCGATGAGGATGTCACCAAGCAGGCCAGTCAGGCGCCAATCATCCGCTTCGTCGATCTCGTCCTCCAGGAGGGCGTCAAGGCCAAGGCGTCGGACATCCACTTCGAGCCGTTTGAGCACGAGTTCCGAATCCGTCTCCGCATTGACGGCTCTTTGTACGAAATGGCGCCTCCGCCCAAGAATCTGGCCTCGGCCGTCATCGCCCGTGTCAAAGTCCTCTCTTCGCTCAACATCGCCGAGCGACGCGTGCCGCAGGATGGACGCATCAAGACCACTATCAGCGGCCGCCAGATCGACCTGCGTGTATCGACTCTGCCGACGCAGTTTGGTGAATCCGTGGTGCTCCGAATTCTAGATAAGACCGTCGTCAACTTGAGCCTCGATGCTCTCTCGATGCACGACGATATCAAGGAAGGCATTCGCGCGATGGTCAGCCGACCTAACGGTATCTTTATTGTCACTGGTCCGACCGGTTCCGGTAAGACGACCACCCTATACTCGGCGCTCCGTGAGGTGAACACCGAGGACGTCAAAATCCTGACCGCTGAGGACCCCGTCGAATACGAAGTCGAAGGCATCATGCAGGTGCCCATTAATCACCAAGTCGGGCTGACCTTCGCCGCCGCGCTCCGTTCATTTCTTCGACAGGACCCGGACACCATCATGGTCGGCGAAATCCGAGATCTCGAGACCGCGCAGATTGCCGTGCAGGCCTCGCTGACCGGCCACGTCGTGCTTTCCACGCTCCACACCAACGACGCCCCTGGCGCCGTCACCCGACTCATCGACATGGGGCTGGAGCCGTTCCTCATCTCGGCTTCTCTCGAAGGTGTACTTGCCCAGCGTCTGCTCCGTCGCGTCTGCAAGACTTGCCGCACGGCCTACGAGCCGGATAAGGATGTCATCAACATGCTCGATGTCGATGCGCTTGAGATTGCGAATAAGAAGTTCTACTACGGAAAGGGCTGCGCCGATTGCAATCGTTCCGGCTTCAAGGGCCGGCAAGGCCTTTTCGAGTTGATGACGATCAACGACCAGCTTCGTACCCTCATTACGCAGAAGGCACCGACCCTCGTGCTTAAGCAGAAGGCTATCGAATCAGGTATGCGTCCGCTTCGTGAGGACGGCCTGCGCTGTATCTTCGACGGCCATACCTCCATCGAGGAAGTCCTTAAGTACACCTAACTTTCACAACCTACCACTACTCCTATGCCCGACTATAAGTATACCGCTATCGATCGCAACGGGGCGCAGACCTCCGGCAAGATTGAAGCCACCAATGACGAACAGGCCCGCCAGAAACTGATGGCGAAGGGCCTCATGGTTACCACCCTGGCTAACGACGCTGGCTCGGCGAAACCTGCCCCCACTTCGACCGCCCCGGCCAAGGGCGGCTTCACGTTCGGCGCCAAGGTGAGCCAGAACGACGTCACGATTATGACCCGTCAGCTAGCGACGCTCATTGTCGCCGGCCTGCCTCTCCTGCGCGCCCTTGAGTTGATCACCAAGCAGGAGCGCAATCCAGCCTTCAAGGCCATCCTGGCCAACGTCGCCGACAGCGTCTCCCAAGGTAATAACCTTTCCGAAGCTATGCAGGCTCATCCCAAGGTCTTCGACAAGCTCTTCGTCAATATGATCCGCGCCGGGGAGGCGGGTGGCGTGCTCGACAAGGTTCTCGACCGTCTTGCGAAGTTCCGCGAAAAGGCCGAGCGCATCCAGAAAAAGGTCAAGTCCGCGCTGGTCTACCCGGGTGTCGTCATGACCGTGGCCATCGTCATCGTCTACATCCTCATGGTGAAGGTCGTCCCTTCCTTCCAGAAGCTCCTCGACGGCCAAAAGACGGAGATGCCTCCGCTTACCAAGATCGTCATCGGCATCTCCCAGCTGCTGACGGTCTACTGGTGGGCCACCCCCATCCTCGTGTTCGGTGTTTACTTCTTTTTGAAGCAGTGGTTATCGACCGAGAAGGGCAAGGAACTCTTCGATCGTATGATCTTCCGTCTGCCCAAGGTCGGGACCTTTGTTCAAATCGTCTCGGTCTCGCGCTTCGCCCGTACGTTCGGTACGCTCATGGCCTCCGGGGTGCCAATCTTGCAGTCCATCTCCATCACGCGTGACACGCTTGATAATGTCGTCATCGCAAAGTCGCTGGAGCGCGTGCATGACCGTGTCCGCGACGGTGAGCCACTCTCCGTGCCACTTGAGCAGTCCGGCGTCTTCCCGCAGATGGTGACCTCGATGATCCAGGTGGGTGAAGAGACCGGCCAGCTGCCCGAGATGCTCAATCGCGTCGCAGATATTTACGACGAGGAAGTGGACAACGCCGTGACCGCGCTGACTTCCATTATTGAACCGGTGCTCATCGTTTTCCTCGCCGTCGTTGTCGGTTCTATCGTGCTCGCGATGTTCCTTCCGCTCATCGCGCTCATTACCAAGATGACCGGCGGCGGCTGAGCCGATTCGCTGAGATACGACAAAGCCCGGTCCGGAAGGAGTCGGGCTTTTTAGTGTTCAGGGCAGGGGAGTAATCTCCCCAAAAAGGAGGCGGCTTGCATACCCCTATGCAAGCCGCCTGTTTTTTACTGCTTTATCTTACTTACCCCATTATCCCGTAGGACAAATTTAATATCTGATAACGTGCAATTAATTCCGCACGGTTCAAGTCTATTTCGAATCTTTTTAGCCACTCGTTTAAGTGACTGCCCTTCAAGGGTTTAAAATTGGGTGCAGGGGTAGGATTTGAACCTACGACCTTCAGGTTATGAGCCTGACGAGCTAACCGGGCTGCTCCACCCTGCAATAAGTGGGAGGCGAAGAAGAAAGCGGCAAGAGCCGAGTCGCAAGCCATTTCTTATGCGAGTTCCGTACCTCGGCTTGAGGGCAAAAAGGGTTGAAGCAGGCGGGGCAGGGGGGAAGATTAACTACCCCCATCTCGCGATGACTGAAGAAACTCCTACGCCCCCACCTGGTGACGTCCCTCCGGCTGAACGGACCAAGGTCGAATCAGACTCCCTCGGATCGAAGCGCATGAAGCGCTCATTCTGGCAGCGTATCGGCGCCAGCGGTCTTTCGGTCTCCCTGGCGATCCACGTCCTGCTGGTCTTCGTCGCGGCGGCGTTTGTCGTCTCCACGGTCACCGATAACGCGAAGAAGAATGCGAACACCTTCGCCACGGGCGCGGGCGGCGGATCGGGCGGTGAGCGCGTCAAGAGCACTGAGCGCAAGGTACAGCCCAAGAACGTCAAGTCGCTCGCCAAGACGACGACCCGCATCACTTCCAAGAGCGCTTCGGCCTCAATCGCGCTCCCCGACATGCCGAGCTCGGCTTCGGCCGCCTCGATGATCTCCGGCGCCATGGCCGGCGGTGCCTCGAAGGGTTTCGGCGGGGGTTCCGGCGGTGGCATCGGTAGCGGCAAAGGTATCGGCTCCGGTGGCGGCAAGAACTTCGTGGCCCGCCCAGTCATGGGTGCGAACATCTTCTCCCAGCGCCTGGCTGTCTACTTCGACGCTTCAGCCTCGATGCTTCCTTATCTGGAACGCGTCGAAGCGGAGATCCGCGAGAAGTTCCCGGACGCCGACGTGTATCTGAGTAATGGCGTGTACATCGACGTCCAAGACAACGAAGTGGATGGCGGCGAGAAATTCAAGGGAACTTCCTACCGCAATCGTCCGACCGGAGCGACAAAGAGTAATACTAAGGGTGAAGTGATTTCCACCGATACCAATCCGGCTAAGCTGACCCAGGCGGGACGGGCCATATTTAAGAAGCACGCAGATAACTTCAAGAAAGGCTCCGTCGGCGCCTGGCTCGACATCCTCAAGGATGACCGCACCTACGATGCACTCATCATCCTCTCTGACTTCCAGGATGGCGTACGTCAGATTCGTACCAAGGCCATCGGCGGCGTACCAGCTTACAAGCCCGACAAGGGCATGAAGGCCGACCCGCCCATCGTTTTTAGCGATCGTAACAGCGGCGGGACAGGCTTCTCCCGTTCCGTTACTCTCATCGCCAGCGGCGGGCCGTCCGGTCAGCCCGTCGTGCAGTGCAAGGAAACTACCGGCCTTATCGTTGGTATGGTCGCTTTGGGTGCGGGTATCCCCCAAGGGACGACGATTACTGAAATAAAGGAAAACGTCAGCTTCACTTTGAGCAAGCCTCTCACCGCCGCCGCTTCCGGCCGTGTCGTCTGCAATAACGGTGGCGACAAGCGTTTCCCTGAAGAGAAGAAGTGGGAAGACGAATGGGTGAAGGCCTTCGCCGGCGCCCGCGAGAATAAGGGTCCACGCCTCTATCTCATCAGCACCGCGCGTTCTTACGGAAATAAGCCAGGAACGGTTCTGCAGCGCTGTGTCGCCGCCTCGGAAGGCTCGTCCATCTTGATAAAGTTTGGGTCAGCAAAAAAAGGAGAGGCTTTGATTTCTGGCTTGATGCCTAACGGAGGGGATCTGAGGGCCAAGACGAAGGCCGGGGATGGTCGCCCTGCAGATTTCGATGATATCTATGTAGGCATGCCTGTTTCTGGTAAGGGTGTTCCTAAGGATGCGGTCATCGTCGAGCTACCCACCTTCAAAGAGGTCAAGGAGGGCGATTTGACGAAGAGGGTGACGGTGACGCCAATGAAGATTTCCGCTCCGCTGACGGAAGACGTCACGAATGTCGTGTTTACCTTCACGCCGCTCATCCAAGCCGTCGGTACGCTCGTCAAGGATTCCAAGACCATCGATGACGTCTCTGGCTCCATCGACCTTACCGCTGGCATGATGATCCAAGATGCACGATTCCCTGTCGCGACTAAGGTCATCTCGGTGACGCCGACCAAGGGCGCGGTTGGTTTCTTCACCATTGAGATGTCGGCGCCGGCTAGTGCCGCCGCTGACAACGCTATCCTGCGTTTCCGCGCGGCGCCTTCGACTACGGGCAATGCCCGTGGCGCCGCACCGACTCGATAAGCCAATTTGCCGACTGCTTTGAAAGGCGAAGCCGATCGGCTTCGCCTTTTTGTTGGCCAGATTCTAGGGTCAAAGTCTGGTCCGCATGCAGGTATTCTCCGTGACGCCCTTCGCTTGAGACGTCGCGTGTGATGGTAGAATGGAGCGATGGCCATCTCGGAACCGATGATTGCACGTCACCCCCAGGCGCGCTCGATACGCAGCCTGCTACTCTCGCTGGGGCTACACGGCTTGCTCGTCGTCGCGGCCTGCTGGATCGTCTTCCGCCAGCCGGTCTCGCCACTCAAGCAGGAGTTCACCTCTCATTCCGTAGCGGGCGGCAAGTCGGGCGACCCTGCTGTCTCTCACCCGGTTCAGCGTAAGCCTAAGGTGCCGACCCCGCAGAAACGGCTCACGTCGAAGTCCGCCAGCGCGACGTTGGTGCTTCCGACGATGAAAGCGATGGCGCCGGACATGGGTTTAGCTGGACTGGCCGGGGGGATGGGGAAGGGCGGTTTCGGGCGCGGGTTCGGCTCCTTCGGTGGCAATGGCCTCGGCGCTGGTTTGGGTAACCGTGCCGGGTTTGTCGGCCGTCCGGTGATGGGTGCCTTCATCCGCGCAAAGCGCGTCGCGGTCTACCTCGATTGCTCCGGTTCGATGCGTTCGTATCTGCCGCGGGTCGAGGCGGAGATCCGCAAGCAGTTTCCTGACGCCGATGTGTTCCGGTTCGACGGTGCCCGGGTCGTCGGCTTGGGCGATAGGGTCGTTTATGGCCGACTTTTCCAAGGCGTCGCGCCTCGCCTGCGCGAGGGTCCGACGCAGACCGCGCTCGAGACTTTGACGCCGAACGGTCGCTCCGTGCAGGCCAAGGTTCGGACGGCCTGCGAGAAGGGCTCGCTGGGCGCCTGGATGGATCGGCTATTGGAGGAAACCTATGACGCCCTTGTGGTCTTCTCTGATTTCCAGGATGGCGTTAGGCTCTATGAAACGAAGAAGGGCGAACCGAAGATGATCTATTCAGATAGTTCTTACCATAAGGTCGGTGGCGTCCAGAAAGGACATACCCGTTGGCAGCGGGAGTGGCTGGAGGCCTTCGCCAAGGCCCCGCACGGGGCCGGCCCTCGGCTTTACCTCTTTACCGTCCAGCAGGAGCCACAGGTTTTTCTGCAGGCTTGCGTGGCGGCCTCCGGCGGAACCTCGATCTCGGTATCTTGGCTGAAAAAAGGTGGACGCCAGACGTCGCCTTGACGGTTGCACCCTTCGGCGGGACGGCTTGGATAGGCCTATGGCTCCTTTTACGGCAGATTACCGCGCCAATTTCTCCGATACCGACGCCGCGGGTATCATACATTTCTCGACGGTCTTCTTCTGGGTCGAAGCGACCGAAGAGGCTCTCTTCCGACAGCTCAAACTACCGTTCCTTCGCACCGAAGGCATGAAGCTCACCGGCTTCCCGCGCGTCCGCGTCGAGTGCGACTTCCTTTCGCCGATCTATCGTGAGGATATCGTGGCCGTCGCGCTTTCCCCGATCGAGATCGGCGACAAGAAACTCGTCTGGGGCTTCGAAGCCAAGGTTGGCGAACGGGTAGTCGCCAAGGGCGCCCTCACGACCGTCTACGCCTGGAGGGAAGCGCAGGGGCCGATGTCTGCTGCGCTCGTGCCACTCGAGATCAAGACGGCGCTACAAAAGCATTTCGGCGTCTGATGGCTGACGCGTCGAACCAGTCGGGTGCGGTGTCCCGGTTCGGCTTAGCCGCCGTCGTCCTTGCCGCCTTACTCTGGTCCACGATCAGTTTCGTTCCTCCAGGCCCTTTGCATGCGGACGAGGCCGTCCAATGGTCTCTCGCCAAGGAGCTCTCTGAGGGCACGCCCTACAGCTCTAATCAGGACAAGTTCCATGGGCCGACGCTGGCGACTGCTTTGCTTATCACGGCCAAGCTGACGGGTACCGCGCCGATGGACATGGACGAAGATTATCTCCGCAGCGTCGTCTCGATCTTTCTTGGACTCATGGCGGCTGCGGTCTTGATCCTGCCGGGCGCCGGGCGATCGGCCCGTTATGTGACTGCGGCCTTCATCGTTCTGACTGGTGGGTGCACGCCGTTCAGCTATTACTACGTTCAGGAGATGCTTCTAGTGGCGGGCTTCGTCTGGGCGGTCGCGTTGTGGATGCGTGCCGAAGGATCGCTACCTGATTCCCGATGGTGGGTGCTCTCCGGTGCGGCTTTTGGTTTCGCCCTCGCCTGCAAGGTCGCCGCCGCGGCTTACTTGTTCCTGTTCATCGTGGCCTTGCTGCTGCTACGTCGGTTCGTGCCTGATCGTCGCTGGCTTCGTTTCGGTTTTGGCCTAGTCGGTTCCTGGGCATGTTTCCAATCTGTCGGCTTCACAGATCTCCCTGGCCTGGTGACCTGGTGGGTGCAGCTGGCGAGGGCCCTCGGCGTTGCCAGCGGCCATTCTGAAGACACCTTGCTTGCCGCCAGTCTAGCACCGTGGGGCTGGGCCGCGGCTTGGTTGGCGGTCTTCGTACTGGCCCGTTCCGGGTTTTCACGCGTCGCCTGGCGTAACCGGCATGAGGCCGACCTGCCGTGCCTGGTTGCCATCCTCGTTTTCTTATTCCACTTCGCGTTGCCCTACAAGACGCCGTGGCTCCTACTGATGGTCTTCTCGCTTCCCCTGACGCTCGCGTTGCCGTATCTTCTCGTCGGACGAACTGCACGGGCGGTGGTGCTCGCCCCCGCCTTAGTGACGGTTGCCCTCATGGCCCAGTCATCGCTGTCTTCGCATTCGCGGACGAGAGGTGAAATCCCTGACTTCCAGCCCAAGGTCGCAAATATGGCCAAGGCTTACGGCGAAAAGTTCTACATCGCAGTTGAAGGCGGGCATTATTGGCCGCTCCCTTATTATCTCCGGGCGTACCGGGTCGGCTATGGCGATTTCCCTCAGGCCACCAAGGCGCCCCTTCGCCTGATTGCTGCGACTGATGCCAGTGAACCGGTCGTCCCGGGCTATGTGGTCTCAAGTCTTACCCTCCGCGACGGTGGCGATCGTTATTGGGTGCTAGTTGCCAAAGGCTACGAAAGCGTTTTCATCGGCAAGTAAGCCATGGAAGACACCCCTATCATCCACAACTTCTCGCACGAGGCCTTCGGCTCCCGTTTCTGGGTGCGTATCGCCGCAGAAGACGGCGTCTACGCGCGAAATGCCGCCGAAGCGCTTTTCCAGCTACTTGACGACCTCGATTTCCAGACCGATCGTCGTCACGATAGCGGACCGGTCGCTTCGATTAATCAGATGCCCGAAGGGGCGATGATTGCCACCTCCGAGCATGTGCAGGCGCTGTGGAATTTCTCGAAGGACATCAGCGCCGATACCAGCAAGGCGTTCGACGCCACCGCCGGCGCTTTGTTCGACTATTGGAAGAACCGGGGTGATATGCCTTTCAATCCCGACGACCACGTATGGACGCAGGTGATGTCCGCCTACCGTGAAGGCGAATTCCGGCTCGATGGTTGCGAGCTTCACTGCGTCAAGTTCGGCACCGCTGTCGACTTCGGTGCGATTGTCCGAGGATATGCTCTCGATCGCATGGCCGATATGCTCGAAAGCAGCTGGGGTATTCACCGTGCCCTGCTGATGGCCTCGGGTAGCGTCACCCTCGCCCTTGACCCTCCTGGCGAATTCGCTGGCTGGCGCATCGGCGTCGGGGCCAATTCCGAGATCAAGCTCTGCCGCTTCGCCATGGCCAGTAAGACCGCCGACACCACGCGCGGTAATCTCGTCGACCCTCTTACGGGCCAGGTGATTACCCTGACAGGTCCAGTGCGCGCCATCGCGACTTCCGCCCTCGAGGCCGAAGGGCTAGCGATGGCCGGCGCTGTGCTTAGCGCCTCCGAGGCCGAAGAATTCGTGAATCGTGGCTGCAGTCGCGGGCTCTGGCTACCGGACGGCACCAAGCTGGGTTCGGTGACTTACTTCGAGGTGACCAATCGCTCCGAGCCCGAAGCCAAGACGACTTCCTCGGAAGAGTCGGCTACTTGAGCTTGGTTTCGATGTCTCGCAGTAAGGTCTCTCGGTTACCGGAGAACAGATAGACGTCCGAGCCCAGACACCGCAATGCGGCCTGCAGGACTTCCTTCGAAGGGCGACGGTTTTCCATCAGTCGGCGCAGGTAGGTCTCGAGGTCGGCCGCAATGCGAGGATGGTCGAGCTTCAGCTGTACGATCTGCTGCAGCACGGCCTGGTTACTCTCATTTTGCAGGTGGGCCTGGATGAGCACGTCGTTGGCCTCGTCGAAGCGCTGGGCGACGATGAGCTTGCGGCTCGCTGAAATCAGCACCTGCGGAGGTACCTTACGATTCTGCATCAATTTCTGCAGGTTGATGGAGCCAATCTCCGTCTGGCCGTCGGCGAAGTAGGCAATGGTGCGCAAGGCTTCGAAGGCCATGCGCGTCTCGGCGACCCACTGGTCGCGCTCCGCCTGCTTGTAGAGGTCGTCGACCAGTAGGATGGTCTCGCGAGCGCGGCCGGCGTTCAGGAGGCATTCTACGTGGACCAAGTCGAAGCGGACGCGATTGGTGAAGCGGCGCTCCTTGGCGAGCTGCGCCAAGCGGGCAGTGAGGGCGACGTCGGCGACTTCGTTACCGAAGCGCGCGAGATCGAGCATCGCCTGCTCTTGATTCCCGTAGCGGGCGATGGCCTTTTCCGCGATGGCCGAACGTGCGCCACGATTGGCGTCGCCGGGTAGGAGGTAGAGCGATTGGATGAGAGGTCCGGGTTTGTCCGGCATGCTGATGGCCATCAGGTCGAGGCAGTCCTTGGCGCGTGACAGCTCGCCGCTTTCCTTCAGCCAAAGGGCCTTCATCTCGAGGAGCCGGATCCCGGCGGGATAGGCCGCGAGGGCTGCGTCGAGTTCGGTCAGAGCGCCGCCGCGATCGCCGCTCTCCCAGCGAATCTGGCAGTTGAGCAGATAGCCGTCCGCGGTCTGGTCGAGCTGGTAGTCCTTAATGAACTTCAGGGCCTCGGTGAAGTTTCCGCGAAGGAAGTGGGCCTGGGCGGCCGCAAGCTGGAGGTCCGCCTGAATTTCTGGCGATACATCCTTGTCGCCCAGGTACTTGGTCGCGATTACGATCAGGCGTGCATCCTGATCGAGCATGAAGCAGCGGGCGATATATTGACGGAAATAGTTGGGATCATTCTTGGCGAAGACGAGCGACTCTTCGAGCAGCTGATAGGCGTCGAGGGGGCGCTGGAACTGGAAGAATAGGTCCGCGCAGAGCCGCTGGGCATCGAGATTGGCCGGGGCGAGCTGCGCGCCGGTGCCAATGTAGCGCGCGAACTCGGCGTAGTCCTGCCGGGCAAGCGCGGCCTTGGCGATGCTGACAAAGTATTCGCCCTTCCGGTAGAGATGCGCGGACCGACCATACGAATCCTTGACCGTAAGCAGCTTTTCGCGCTCCCGGAGGCGAATTTGTTCCTTGCTGAGGAAGAGGTTGGTGGCGGAGTTGACTGCGGTGTCTGGCAGGTAGAGGTACATATCGGCCCGGCGCGTGGTCGGGATTCCATTCATGAAGCGCTCCTTGAAGTAGTTCACTTCCGACAAGGCTACCCAAAGGATCAGCAGGAAGACCGGGAAGAGCAGAGCGATCCGCTTCCAGCTCGGGCGATACTTTCGTTCTTTGTAGCCGATGGCCTCGACGATGACCATCCCCAGCAGGATAGGGTAGCTCGAGCGTGAGCTCTGCCCTTGGCCGTAGACGTAATGGGGGTCGGCTGACATGCCTGCCACGATGTTCCTGCTCCCCTCGGGGCGGGCAAGAGCGGATTGACCGTCAGAGGCTCGCGGCGGCCTCCGGGGCGGTCTGGACGGGTGCGAGGCAGGTCTGACCTACGCAGACGGCGAAACCGGTCGCAGAAGGCTCGGCGATAAGGAAGACGGGCCGATAGGGCCGGGTCTGCGGCGCGGTTTGTTCGTCGCCGTTGAGGGCGAGCCGCAGATCATCCCAACGTCCGGAAGATTTCACGGTCGCATGGCCGATGGCGAAGCGGGCGATGCCGTCTAGGGCATGGGCAATGCCGTTGGGCACGTTCTTGCAGAGGCCGCCGTAGGCGGTGGAAAGGCCAGCGAACTCATGTGCCCAGCGGGGGTCCGCGGAAAGCATCTGGATCTGGCCGAAGCCGTGGAGGAGTGAGGAATTGCCCGCGGGCACGGCATTATCGAACCAGTCCTTCTGGCGGACGGAAAGGTCGACGCGATCGGCGGACACCATGAAAGAGCCGATGGAATGAGGATCGCCGAAGAGAGTTTGCGATGCCAGCAGCAGGCGTTCGGCCCGATCGGCGTAAGGATGCGACTGCCCGGGGTGGGCCCAGTGGGCGTAGGCGGCCAAGGCGAGCTCGGCTTCGGCGAGCCAGGCGTAGTCGCTCAGGTTGCCATCGAGCGTGACTTTCTCGCCATGAGCGACGGAAAGCAGCTTGGCGCCGTCTTCACGGGCGAAGCGTCCCCAGAGGTTGGCTTCGATCTCAATCGCCAGTTCAAGCCAGTCTTTGCGATTCAGAATCCAGCCAGCCTTGGCGAGGTTGCCGACCAGCAGGGCGTTCCAGCTGAGGAGGTTCTTGTCGTCGCGCGCGGGCTGGGGGCGCTGATCGCGGATTGCGAGGAGCTTGGCCCGCGCGGGGGCGAAGCGTTGCCGTGCTGCGTGGTCGCCCTTGAGTTTGGGGATATTCTTTCCCTCGAAGTTACCCTTATCGGACAGCCCGTACGCCTGCGCGAAGGCAAAGGCTTCGTCGCCGAGAGCCGTCGCTACTTCCGGTGCGGTCCACACATAGGTGGTGCCTTCGTGATGATCGGTGTCGGCGTCGAGCGAGGCTGCGAATAGATCATTGGCGGTGCGCATCTCGCGGAGCAGCCAGCCGATAGTCTCGCTACAGACGTCGGCGAACAGCGGATCACGATAGCGGGCCCAAGCCTCGGCGTAGGTACCAAGTAGCTGGGCGTTATCGTACAGCATCTTCTCGAAATGCGGCACGGTCCAGTCGCGGTCGACGCAGTAGCGATGGAAGCCGCCGCCGACTTGGTCGAAGAGTCCGCCGCGGGCCATCGAGCCGAGCGTGATGGTCAGGACGGCATCGATGCGCGAGGCGAGTGCGCGGTCGGCTTCGACCGCCGCCGCCCCGCGGAGGCCGAGTAAAAGGTTCAGGGTATGCGGGGTGGGGAACTTCGGCGCCGCGCCGAACCCACCGAAGGTGTCATCATGCTGCTCGCAGATCCGGCGAGCGGCAGCGAGGAGGTCGGCGGGCGAAGGCGCGCTGCCATCGGCGTCCGGCGTCCGGGTGAGGTGTGTGAGGTTTTGCGCGATGGCGTCGGCGTTGGCGGCAAGCTCGGACTTATTGCGATGGTAGAAATCTGAGACACGCATGAGTAACTGCGGCCAAGGCACTTGACTGTGCCCGCGGTCCTCGGGCGGAAAATACGTCCCGCCGAAGAAGGGGCGTCCGTCTGGCAGGCAGAAGCAGTTGAGCGGCCAGCCGCCGTGGCCTTGGATCATCTGCACGGCGTCCATCATGAGCTTATCCACTTCGGGGCGTTCCTCGCGGTCGACCTTGATGCAGATGAAATGCTGGTTCATCAGGTCGGCGATCCACGGCTGCTCGAAGGATTCGCGGGCCATGACGTGGCACCAGTGACAGGAGGAGTAGCCGACCGACACTAGGACGGGCTTATCCTTCGCCTTGGCCTCCGCGAAGGCCTCGGCACACCAGGGCCACCAATGCACGGGGTTGGCCTCGTGTTGGCGGAGGTAGAGCGAGCTTTCGTGGGCCAGGCGGTTTGACACGTCTGGAAGGTTGGCATCCTTCGGCAGGGTGCAACAAAGACCGTTTCCGAGCCGTTCGACTTGCAGGGGAGGGGGCGAAGGGCAAAGGTTCGCGGGTGCCTTCCGTCCGCCCCAGCCGCGTCTTCGGCCGTCCCTTTGGGCGGTCCGCGGCCAAGCCTGTCTGACCATGTCGACCATTCGCATCCTTGAGGCGACGGTGGCCAACCAGATCGCCGCCGGTGAAGTGGTGGAACGTCCGGCCGCGGTCATCAAGGAGCTGCTGGAGAACTCCCTCGATGCCGAAGCGCACCGCGTGACGGTCGACTTCTCCCGGGGGGGCAAGGCCCAGATGATCGTCGAGGATGACGGCAAGGGTATGACGGGCGACGAAGCGCTGCTGAGTCTTGAACGGCATGCGACCAGTAAGATCCAGCTGGCCTCCGACCTCGACCGCATCACAACCTTTGGTTTCCGCGGAGAAGCGCTGCCCTCCATCGCCAGCGTGGCCCGTTTTACGATGCAGACCCGCCCGGCCTCCGCGCCCTCGGGTAATGAGATTGCCATCAATGGAGGTAAGCTTGTTCACCGCCGCGACCTTGGGATGGCGCCGGGCACACGCATCGAGGTCTCCAACCTTTTCCATCCGGTGCCAGCTCGGTTGAAGTTTCTGAAGTCCGATGAGACTGAGGCGGCGCATATCGTGCGGCTGGTGCGTCTCTACGCCATCGCTCATCCTGAAGTCGGTTTCTTGCTGCGGGAAGACGGGCGTGAAATCTTCCGTTCTCCGGGTAACGCGCCGCTGCTGGATCGTGTTCGCGAAATCTGGGGCCGTCAGGTAGCTGGGGAGGTCACGATCATGCCGGTCTTTGCGCGTACAGGTATGCGCCTCAGTGGCCTATTGGGTAAGCCCGGTGTCAGTCGCGGTACCCGCCAGGATCTCGTGACGGTCGTCAACGGCCGCCCGGTGGATAGTCGCACGATGGCCTTCGCACTGACGGAGAGCTATCACACGCTGATCCCCAAGGGCCGCTACCCGCTGGCGTTCGTCTTCCTGGAGATGGACCCCGCGTGGGTCGACGTGAACGTCCATCCCGCCAAGCGCGAAGTGCGTTTCCGCGACGAAGCCAAGGTCCGCAATTTCCTGATTGAGTCCGTCCTCGCGGTGCTGCGTGCACGCGCTGACGACGGGTTGCCGGCTGCGACGATTCCTTCTATCACTCCTGCGTCGGCGTTGACGGCTCCGGTCGTTCCGACGCTCAGTTCGCCGATTGCACAGGGCGTAACGACAGCGAGCACCGGGCCGACTTCGGGGACTCCAGCCTCTTCGTCGCATGCTCCGGCGGTCCGGCTCGGCTGGCGCCTGCTTTCGCGCCTGCGTGAAGAGCGGGCGGTCTTTGAAACGCCCACTGGTCTGGCGATTCTCGATATCGGTGCCGCGCATCAGCGCGTGCTCTACGAGTCCATCCTCGCGCAATTCACCGCCCAGAAGCCTATCAGCCAGCCGATGCTCGTACCGCTGAGTATAGAACTCGATCCTCTGCCCGCCTCGGTGCTCAAGGAGCGCATGCCGCTACTCGCTTCTGCCGGTTTCGATTTTGAGGAATACGGCCGTAACTTCTGGCGCATCCAGGCTCTCCCTGCGTGGCTCGAGCCCGAGGAAGCCCTGGCCTTCGTGCGCGACCTGCTGGCCGAGATGGCCCGTCGCGAAGGCGATTTTGGCCGCCCGTCGCTCGCCTATGACGCCCTCGCCAAGATTGCCGTCATCAAGGCCCGCCGAAAGGGCGATAGCCTGTCGGACGCCGAACTGATGGAGCTCGTGCAGGCGTTGTTCCGCACCGTGCAGCCCGGCACCTGCCCGCGTGGACGCCGGACGTATGTCGAGTGGACGGACGCCGATCTTTCGCGCCGCTTCGGCTGATTAGCGTCGGCCCTTGTGGCGCTTCGGCGAAGCCGGCTTACCGGTGCGCAGGGCTTCAATCTGGTCACGTAGGTTCGCCGCCCGTTCGAATTGCAATTCGTCCGCCGCCGCGAGCATCTCGGTTTCCATGTCGGACAGCACGCGCGCGATGTCGCGGTCGTCGGTGCCTTCGGCTACCGCGAGTGCTTCGTCAGCTTCGAGGTCCACGAGGCTTTCCTCGATCTTGCGGCTCGTGCTCTTGGGTGTGATGCCGTACTTCGTGTTATGGGCCTCCTGGCGCTTACGGCGATCGCCGCAAATCGTAAGCGCCCGGGTGAGCGACTTCGTCATCACGTCGGCGTAGAGCAGCACCTTGCCTTCGACGTGGCGGGCCGCGCGGCCGGAGGTCTGGATGAGGCTCGTCTCACTTCGCAGGAAACCTTCCTTATCGGCGTCGAGGATGCCCACGAGCGCGACTTCCGGAAGGTCGAGGCCTTCTCGGAGGAGATTGACGCCGACGAGGACGTCGAAGGAGCCAGCGCGCAGGCGGCGGAGGATCTCGACGCGTTCGATGGCATCTATATCGGAGTGGAGGTATTCGACCTTCAGGCCGCTGTCCCGCATGAAGTTGGCGAGGTCTTCGGACATCCGCTTCGTGAGGGTCGTGACGAGCGTACGGAAGCCACGAGCGGCGACGGCCTTGGCTTCGCCGATGATATCTTCGACCTGGCCGGCAATCGGCCGAACTTCCATCACCGGGTCGAGTAGGCCCGTCGGGCGGATGACCTGTTCGGCGATGACGGACGACACCTTGTATTCGTGGGGCGCTGGCGTGGCGGAGACATAGACGGCTTGGTCGACAATCACATCGAACTCTTCCGGGCGGAGCGGGCGATTCTCGAGGGCGGAGGGTAGGCGGAAGCCGAATTCGACGAGGCGTTCCTTGCGGGCACGGTCACCGTGGTACATCCCGCCGATTTGCGAGACCGAGACGTGGCTTTCGTCGATGAAGACCAGCTTGTCCTTCGGGAAGAAGTCCAAGAGGCAATGCGGGCGTTCGCCAGGGCGACGGCCAGACATATGCATGGAGTAGTTTTCGATGCCCGGACAGAAGCCCGTCTCGCGGAGCATCTCAAGGTCGTGCTCCACGCGCATGCGGATGCGTTGGGCCTCCACGAGGCGGTTCGTCTTCTCGAAATGGTCGACGCGTTCCTCGAGCTCGGCGCGGATGGCGGCCGCGGCGGCTTTCACGCGGCCCGGGGCCATCACGTATTGGTTGGCCGGGTAGAGGTCGAACTTCTGGAGCTGCTTGCCTGGCTTCACGCTCACCGGGTCGAGCTCGCGGATGGCCTCGAGCGTATCGCCCCAGAATTCGAGGCGAACAGCGGACTCCATGTAGGCCGGCCAAACATCAATCGTCTCGCCGCGGGCCCGGAAGTTACAGCGCTCCAGGATGGCGTCATTGCGGACGTACTGGTTGGCGACGAGTTTCGCGAGGAGTTCGTCGCGGCGCATCGTCATCCCCGTCTTGAGGGCGATCATTGCGGCCAAGAAATCCTCGGGCGAGCCGAGTCCGTAGATGCATGAGACCGACGCGATCACCACGACGTCGCGCCGGGAGAGTAGAGCGCTGCTGGCGCTGATGCGTAGGCGTTCGATATCCTCGTTGATGGCCGAATCTTTCTCGATGAAGGTATCCGTCGACGGCACGTAGGCCTCCGGCTGGTAGTAGTCGTAGTAGCTGACGAAGTATTCGACGGCGTTCTCGGGGAAGAAGTTCTTGAACTCTGAGTAGAGCTGCGCGGCCAGCGTTTTGTTGTGCGAGATGATCAACGCCGGGCGTTGTTGCTGCACGATCAGGTTCGCCATCGTGAACGTCTTGCCCGAGCCCGTCACGCCGAGAAGCGTCTGGCGGCCGTTGCCGGCGCGGAGGGAAGCGTCGAGCGCGGCGATGGCGGTCGGCTGGTCGCCCATCGGGCGGTAGTCGGATTTAAGGCGGAACTCCATCTCAGCCCAGTCGTCCGCTCGCGAGCCACTGCGGGTCGACTTCGGAAAGATTCTTAACTATACGATGGGCTCCGACGGACTCCAGCTGCACGCGGGTGTTCGTCGTCGCGAGAGCGATCGTGATGAATCCTCCGGAGAGGCCGGCCTGTAGGCCTGAAAAGGAATCCTCGAAGACGAAAGAAGTCGCCGGGTCGCCGCCGCCGAGGGCGCAGGCCTTGAGGAAGACTTCAGGGTCGGGCTTGCCCTTCGTGACGTCCTCGCTGGCGACCGCGCCGGCGAAGAAGTGGCCGATGCCGAAGAGTTCGAAGGAAAGGGCGAGGTTCTCCTTGTGTGTCGACGTACCGATGACGCATGGGATGCCGAGATCCTTCAGCGCGCCGCAGAGTTCGCGGACGCCGGGGAGCAGGCGGACGTATCCGGTGCGGGCGATGTCGCGGTAGAGGGCCTCCTTGCGATTGGACAGGCGCTTCACTTCGGCGGGGTCGCGCGCCCAGTTCAGGATGTCGGGGATAATCAGCTCGTTGCGCTTGCCGAAGCCGCGCTTGAAGTGGTCGGGCGGCAAGGGGAGGTTCTCCTCCTTGGCCAAGGCCTCCCAGGAGCGTTCATGGGCGACGGAGGAGTCGATGACGACTCCGTCCCAATCGAAGACGGCGACGGTACGAGGCATGACTCAGTGCTTATCCCAGGGTAGCGTGATTTTGATCGGGCGATGCTCCCAGACGTTGAAAGGTTCGAAGATTTGGCCCGGGGCGAGGATACCGTTCGGATCGAGAGCCTTCTTGATCGCGAGCATCGCGCCGATCTCGGCTGGCGTATGCTGCAGCGTAAGGAAGGGCGACTTCGCGAGTCCGATACCGTGTTCGCCGGTGATCGCGCCGCCGAGTTCGACGACCTTCTCCATGACCTCGCGGATAGCCTGTTCGGCCTTTCGACAATGGTCCGGGTTGAACCGGTCGTACATGATGTGCACGTGGAAGTTACCGTCGGCCGCGTGGCCGAAGGTCGGGGTCGCCAATCCGATTCGGTCGCGCAGTTCGCGGGTGAAACGGAGGAGGGCGACGTAGCTGCGGATCGGCACCACCACATCTTCGTTGAGCTTCGCGTCGCCGAGGGCGAACATTGCCTGCGAGCAGGTGCGGCGAAGTTCCCAGAGGGCTTCGGCTTCCGCTTCTCCCTCCGGTGCGCGGAAGGCAATCGCATGGCGCTTGGCCCAGGCGACGACCTTGGTCGCGTCGTCGGCGAGGACTGCGGGGTGTCCGTCGATCTCGACGAGCAGCGCGGCGTGCGTGTCGGCCGAGCTGGCCAGTTCGGTGTCGGTGAAGACGCGTTTCCCGCGGTGCCTCTCGGCGGCGGAGACGGTCTGGATATCGAGGAACTCGAGTACCGAGGGATTCAGGCGGAGCGAGAGCAGGTCGATGGCGGCTTCGAGCGCGGCTTCGTCGGTACGGAAGGCCAGCAGGAAGGTGCGACGAGCGGCGGGCAGGACGGAGAGCTTGAGGGTCGCTTTCGTGATCACGCCGAGCGTGCCTTCGGAGCCGATCCACAAGTCGCGCAGATTCAGTCCGCTGACGAACTTGCGGAGCGGGGCGGCCCAGCGGACCTTCTCGCCGGTGGGTAGGAAGCCTTCGAGGGCGTAGACGTGGTCGCGGACCACGCCGTATTTCGCGGCGCGCAGCCCGCCTGCGTTGGTGGCGATGTTGCCGCCGATGCTACAATATTTCACCGAGGACGGGTCGGGCGGGAAGAAGAGGCCGTGCGGAGCGGCGAGTTCGTTGATGTGTGCCGTGATTGCGCCGGGCTGCACCGTCGCCATCGACGAGACCGGATCGATTTCGATTTTGTCCCAGTGGTCGAGGTGGATGACCCATCCGCCCTTAATCGGGGCGCAGGCGCCGGTCGTGCCGGTGCCGCGACCACGTACCGTGACCGGGACGCGATGTTCGTTGGCGAGTTTCAGCGTGACACCGATGTCATCTTCCGTCGTCGGGCGGACGACCGCCTCGGGCATGAAGGATAGACGCATGTTGTCGAACGACGCAGCGAAGCACGCGGCTTCGTCCGTCCGGACGACCTGCGGGCCCAGCTTCGCAAGGAGGGCCTGGGTGGCGGCGGGATGCGTCTGCGCGGGAGGGCTCACGCCTCCCATCAAGCAGGCTTAGCCCAGTTCGGCAAGCCACGCCGTCGCCTCGGCATCGGAAGGCATGCGCCAATCACCGCGGGGGGATAGGGCTAGCGAGCCGACTTTAGGGCCGTCCGGCATGACCGAGCGCTTGAACTGCTGGCTGAAGAAGCGATTTAGGAACGAACGGAGCCAGTGGCGGATCTCCGTCTGGTCATATTTCCCGGCAAACGCGTGCTCGGCGATCCAGAGGACCTTTGAGGGGCGGAACCCGTTGCGGATCACGTGGAAGAGGAAGAAGTCGTGGAGTTCGTAAGGGCCGACCAGCATTTCTGTCTGTTGGGCGATCTCGCCGTCGTCGCCTGGTGGCAATAGCTCGGGGCTGACCGGGGTTGCCACGATGTCTTCGAGGATGGAGCGTTCGGTCCCAACGTGGCGGGCGTGTGCGGCCCAGCCGACGAGGTGCTTCACCAAGGTCTTCGGCACGCCGATGTTCACGTGATACATCGACATGTGATCGGCGTTGAAAGTGCACCAGCCGAGCGCGGCTTCGGAAAGGTCGCCGGTGCCGACGACAAAGCCGTGGCTCTGGTTGGCGACGTCCATTAGGATTTGCGTGCGTTCGCGGGCCTGGGCGTTCTCGAAGGTGACGTCGTGCTTGCCGGTCGGATGCTGGATATCGCGCAGGTGCTGATCGACGGCTTCGTTGATCGGGATTTCGCGGGCGGTGATGCCGAGCGACTCCATCAGGCGCATTGCGTTGACGCGCGTGCGGGCTGACGTGCCAGGGCCCGGCATTGTGAGACCGATGATGCCTTTGCGGTCGAGGCCGAGGCGATTGAACGCCTCAAGTGTGACGAGCAGCGCGAGCGTGGAATCGAGGCCGCCCGAGACGCCGATGACGATGTGTTTGAGGCCCGTGTGGCGGATGCGGCGGGCGAGGCCTGTCGACTGGATGGCGAAGATCTCCTGACAGTTCTCGTCGCGGCGGTGCGGGTCGGACGGTACGAACGGGTGCTGGCTGTAACGCCGACGCAACTTGGGCGTCTGGCCGGTCGGCACGCCGAGGGTAAAGCCGATGACGCGCGGACGGACGGCGACTGGAGCGCCGAAGAAGGTGCTATTGCGACGGCGTTCATTTGCGAGGCGGTCGAGGTCGATTTGCGAGACAATCAGAGCTAGGTCGAAGCGGAAACGCTCGGACTCGCCGAGCACGACGCCGTTCTCGGCGATGAGGCCGTGGCCGCTGTAGACAATATCAGTGCTCGATTCGCCGGCACCGGCGGCGGCGTAGACGTAAGCGGCGAGGCAGCGGGCGGACTGCGACTTCACCAGGTCGCGGCGGTAGGCGGCCTTGGTGAGGAGTTCGTCGCTGGCGGAAAGATTGCAGAGGAGGGTGGCGCCAGCGAGGGCCTGGGCGCCGCTTGGGGGTTCCACGGCCCAGAGATCTTCGCAGATCTCGATGCCAAGCATGCAGTCGGGCATGTCAGTCGCCTGGAAGAGTAGGTCGGTACCGAAAGGGACCTTCTGACCGAGCAGTTCGACTTCGGCGACTGGGGCGACCCGGGCCGAGGCGAACCAGCGCTGTTCGTAGAATTCCCCCGTGTTCGGGAGGTGGGTCTTCGGGACGATCCCGAGGATTTTGCCGCGGGAGACCGCTACGGCCACGTTGAAGAGGCGTCCATTGACCTCCAGAGGGGTGCCGACAAGGGCGGTGAGGCCAAGCTTCGCGGTAGCCTCGCAAACCTGTCCCAGGGCCTTTACCGCGCCGTTAAGGAGGGTCCGTTGGCCAAAGAGGTCGCCACAGCTGTAGCCCGTCAGGCAGAGTTCGGGGAGGACGACAATTTCCACCCCCTCTTGGGCGGCTTTTTCCAAGGCCTGAATGATTAGCGTGGCGTTGGCCGCAGGGTCCCCCAAGCGGAGGGCCGGCGAGGCGGCCGCCACGGTCACAAAACCGTTCTGGTGAATGCGGTTGGACATCAAAGGACTGGTATCCGTCATGTTCACCGTTGACCGAAGGGGAGGCAACCCGAAAGGTCTGCCCACCCCTGTTAAAGGGGCCTTATGTCCGCTCAGCCGCTCAAAGAAGTCCGTATCTTTTCGCCTGCCACCGTGGCCAACGTGGCTTGCGGTTTCGACGTGCTTGGCTTCTGCATCGACGCCCCGGGCGACGAGATTGTGGCCCGCTTCTCGACTACCCCTGGCCTGCGCATCACCAAAATCACCGGCGACGACGGCCGACTGCCCCTCGATTCGAAGAAGAATACCGCTGGGGTCTCCGCCCACGCGCTGCTCCGTCACCTGGGCAAGAGCGACCTCGGCATCGAGATGGAGATTCATAAGAAGATGCCCTTCGGCAGCGGTCTCGGCTCCAGTGCCGCGAGCGCGGTCGGCGGTGCCTTCGTCGTCAACCGTCTCCTCGGCGACCCGCTGACGCGCCTCCAGCTATTACCTTTCGTGGTCGCCGGCGAAGCCGCGGCCGACGGCGCTTGGCATGCTGATAATGTCGGACCTTGTCTCCTCGGCGGGATCACCCTCATCCGTTCTAATGCCGAGCTCGACGTCATGGATGTGCCGATTCCGGAGCGCCTCTGGGCCGCCGTCGTGCACCCGGACATCGTTGTGCTGACCAAGGTCGCCCGCGAGATCATGCCGCGCCAGATTCAGCTCGAGACTTCCACGCAGCAGAGTGGTAACCTCGGCGGCCTCCTGTGCGGCTTCTTTAAGAGCGACTACGCTCTCATCGGACGTTCGCTCCATGATCTCATCGCCGAGCCGCACCGCCATCGCTTGATTCCTGAGTTCTACCGCGCCAAGACCGCCGCCATGGCCGCCGGCGCGTTGGGCTTCTCAATCTCCGGCGCCGGACCCAGCGTGTTTGCGCTCTGCGACGGCGAAGAGACCGCCCGCAAGGTCGCGGCTGCGGTTGCCACCGTGTTTGCTTCGGTGCCGATCAAGGCCACGCCTTACGTCTCGCGCATCAATCCCAAGGGTGTCCATGTCCTCTCCGAGTCCTAAGTTGGAATTCGTCTCCACCGCGGATGCGTCCTGTCGCGGAAACTTGCGTGACGTGCTGCTTTCGGCCATACCCGCGAAGGGCGGTCTCTGGGTGCCGACGCATATCCCGCAGATTGCGACCGACTTTACCGAGCGTTACCGCGATGCTTCCTATGCCGACCTCGCCGAGGCCGTCGTGGCCCCTTATTTCGCCGAGGTCCTTGGATCCGCGGTCCTTCGTCAGCTTTGTCAGGAAGCCTTTGATTTCCCGGTGCCGCTCGTGCACCCCGAGGGATTCAAGGGCACGCTAGCCGAGCGCATCGCCGTCCTCGAGCTCTTCCATGGTCCGTCCGCGGCTTTCAAGGACTTCGCTGTCCGTACGCTCGTGCGCGTCACCGCGCGAATCCTCGGCGATGAGTTTCCGCAGTTGACCGTGCTCGCCGCGACCTCTGGTGATACCGGCGCTGCCGTTACTGAAGCCTGTGCCGGTGTCCCCGGTGTCCGCGCCGTGGTGCTCTATCCGCGCATCGGTGTCAGTGGCGTGCAGGAATCACAGATCGCTCGCGCCCGTCCTGGAGTCGTCGCGCTGTCTGTCGATGGCACGTTCGACGACTGTCAAGCGATGGTGAAGCGGGCGCTGGCCGACGAGTCTCTGCGCCGCCGCCGCCCGCTGCTCACGGCTAACTCCATCAATCCGGTCCGGCTAATCGCGCAGGTTCCGTTCGCCTTCCACGCCAAGCGCCTACTGGCGCCCGGTCGTCGTATGGGCATCGTGGTGCCGTCGGGTAATCTCGGTAACGTCGGTGCCGTGCAGCTCGCTCGCCGCATGGGCCTCGACGTCGCCGCGCTTGTCGCTGCGACCAACACCAATTCGCCGCTGCCTGCTCTGTTCGCTACCGGCGAATATCGTCCGCGCCGCGCCAAGCCCACGGCCTCCAACGCCATGGACATTGGCGATCCGAATAATCTCAGCCGCCTATTGGCTTGGCGCGAGGGTGGTCCGGATGTCAGTGCCGTCACCGTCGACGACCAGGCGACGCTCGATGCCATGCGCCGCGTCCGTGCGGCGGGCGGCTATATTCTTTGCCCGCACTCCGCGGTCGGCTGGAAGACCGCCGAGGATCTGCTGGCCCGCGACGGATCAAAGCTCGACGATGTTATCGTCTTTGGCACTGCCCACCCGGCTAAATTTCCAGACGTGCTGCAGGAAGCCTTCGGCGACGTTAACGCCTCGCGGTTCCCGGGCGAACTACCCGCGCCGGCACCCATCAAGATTGGCAACGATTTCGAGGCCGTCCGCAAGGTTCTCGAATCTGAAGCGGGTTTCGGTCGCTAAGGCTTACTTCGACGAGCTGTCAGGATTCGGCTTGGTCGCGGCCTTCTTAGCGGGAGCGGCTTTCTCGGCGGGCGCCTGTTCGATCACGATGATGCAGCCCGAGAGGGCGAGGCCGGCGAGCGCGAGCGTGGCAACGAGGAAGGTCTTCATGCACGTGAGCATGGGATGGTCCGCGGGCTTGGCAAATCCGCAAAACAGAAAGGCCGCCCGGAGGCGACCTTGGCGGACGGTTCGGCGACCGTTTACTCGGTATCGGACACCGCGAAAGTGACGTTCGAGATGTTCGCCTTGGCGAGGCAGTCGAGGACGTTGATTACGCGCTCATAGCGGGCGTTCTCTTCGGCCTGGACCGTGATGAGTAGCTTCGTCTTGGATTGCTCGGCGGCCTGGCCCATCTGCTTCATCTGGTTGTAGAGGTTCTCGAGGAGCTTGTCGCCGGACGCCCCGACCGGGTCTTCGTTTAAGGTGATTTCGCCAGTCTCACTGACGCCGATGGTGACCTCGTCGGGCAGCTCGGTCTCCTTGGCGGTCTCAGCGTTGCCGGGCAGGGTGGTTTTCAGCTCATGTTCGACCTTCACCGCACCGGCCATGACCATGAAGAAGAGCATGATCACGAAGACCACGTCGATCATGGGGGCAATCTGGAAGCCGGGCGCGGCTTCGGGCTGTTGTTCGCGTTGTTTCACGGCTTATTCTTCGTGGTTGAGGCCGGAGAAGGCGATGTTGTCGATGCCGGCTTCGGCACCCCATTCGAGGGCCTTGGAGATGTATTTCGCGTGGCACTCCTTATCGGCTCGGATGAGCAGGCGGTACTTCTCGTTCGTTCCCTTGCGATCAGCCAGTTCCTTTGCGATACCTTCCTTGTCGTTCGGATCGATTTCGCGGTCGTCAATCTTGTACTTCGCCTGGCCCGTGGTCTTGTCCCATGCGATATTGATAAGTCCCGCGGCGCCCTTGTCATCGCGCTTCACGCCATTGGAGGCGACCGGCAGAGAGATATTCTTGTCCACTTTGAGCACCTGAGCCGAAGTGATGGACATGAAGAAGATGAGCAGCACCAAGAGTACGTCGATCATCGGTGCGACCTGGAACTCTGGTTCCCCTTCTCCGCCTCCTCCTCCGCCTGCCATGGCTGTGTTGTTTGGTTAGGGGTGGAAGGGGATTACGACCGGACGTTTGCGGACGCGTTCCAATCCGGCTTAGCGGCGTAAATCTCTTCGTCGCCGACCTTACGGCCTTCGATTTCTTCGTAGGGGAAAGCGCGGAACAGGCCGGTCACGATCTCGGTGATATCGTGAATGCCCTTGTTGATGCGGTTTGCTAGAAGGTAGTAAGAGATGAAGGCCGGGATCGCGATGAAGAGACCCGAGGCGGTCGCCACAAGCACTTCGCCGATTGCTCCGGATAGCTTGGAGGGGTCGCCCACGCCGGAAGTCTTAAGGGTCTCGAACGCATTCATCATACCGGTCACGGTACCGACTAGGCCGATCATCGGAGTGCAGACGCCAATCACGGACAGGTAGGAGGAGCGGCCCTTGAGTTCGGCGTTGACGCGTGTGATTTCGGAGATGATGGCTTCTTCGGTCATCGTCTTTCCATCCGGGGTGAATGCAACGCCAGCGCGGACGACGTCAGCGACGGGAGAGCCGGCGGTCTTGGCGAAGGCGTAGGCACCGACGTAGTCACCCTTCTTAAAGAGCTCGCGGAGCTGGGTGACGTGGTCGACCGGGTAGAGTTTACCAGCGCTCGTACGGATGTAGCCGTCGACGATGAACCAGATCATCGCCACGGAGCAGGCCGTGATCGGGTACATGACCCATCCGCCTTCAACGAACAGGTCCATGAGGGTCTTCTTGTGGGCGACTTCTTGGGCCGAGGCTGCGATGGTCATCAGGCCGAGGAGGACGGCGCTGAAGGATGTGGTACGGAGTTTCATCTTCATGATGATGGGGTGGTGGTTTATTTTTAGGTTAGGTTTTGGAAAGGGGCAAGGAATCACTTGTTGCCTTCGACCTTCTCTTCGGCTGCGAGCTTGGGCTTGGCCATGATGACGCCTTCGGGAAGGGGGCCGCCGGCGGCAATCTTCTTCTGATCGGCCTCGGCCTTGGCGCGTTCTTCCTTGGGGAGCATCTTCTTGGCTTCTTCGGCTTCCTTGGAGACCGGGTAGGAGACGACGATGTCGTAGAGATAGCGATTGGCGACGGTATCGAGCTTCTGGTCGCGGAGAGCTGGGCTATCCATACCGCGGAACGAGCGGGCGGCGCCCAGCATAGCCTTCGGCACGATCTCGGTTTCGGAGCCGAAGAAGACTGGAATGCGCAGGTAGGTGGTCATCGCGGCTTCGTACTTCTTGGAGGCGAAGAGCGAGTTGCCCTTCACGAGGTGGAGGCGGGCTTGGAGTTCGGCAGTATCCGCCTTGGTCAAGAGTTCCGTGGACTCCTTTATGACCGCTTCGTGTTCGCCTTTGCGGGCGCGCTGCATCAAGCGGGCGAGTTGAATCTGGGTGGCGACTTCGGGAAGTTTGGCGGCTTCTTCCTTCTCAAAGGCAGTGAGGAAGGCTTCCGTGGCGGCGTCGTTCTCGAGGCGGTCGAGGGCGTCGAGCTTGACGATGGACGCGCGAACCCACCAAGAGCCGGGGACGTTCTTGATCGGTTCGAAAAACTTGAGCACGGCTTCAACGTTATCGAGGGCCTTGGCTGGTTCGCCACGGCTGACGTTGGCCTGGGCGTCCTTGAGGCGGGAGGGCAGGGGCCAGATTACTTCGGTGACTTCGGATAGCTTGCGGGTAAGAGTCGCCTCGATACCGCCAGAGTTGCTGACACGGACAATCTCTCCCTTGATTACGTTGATTGTTCCTTTCTTGGCATCGACGAGCGGCTTCGGCGGGATGGAGCTGTCCATCTTGAACGGGTCGTTAATCTCCCAGCGTTCGCCTTTAAAGACGAAGGTCTGGGCTGGCGCCGAGGCGGCGGCGAGGAGCGCGAGGGCGGGGAGGAAGAAGGAGCGGCGCATGATGATCAGAGTCCGAGGAGGAAGGATTTGGCTTCTTGGGCTTCGCGGGTGTCCTTGATGCGGTCCTTCTCGAGCATCTCCTTTAGGAGCACCTTAGCAGCGTCTTTCTGGTTGAGTTTGGTCGCGAACAACTTGGCGGACGCGAAGTAGGACTTCGCGGCCCAGACCTCGTATTTCTTCCAGGTCATGTGGCAGCGACGGTAGTAAGCGATGGCATCGTTGTAGCCCATGTCGTCGGTCGCCTGGCGTTCGGCCATCAGGCCGAGCCAGTAGAGGGAGGCGGCGGTCTTTTCGCCGCGCCACTCCTTCGTCTTGGCGATCTCTTCGAATTCCTTTTTCGCTTCGGCGTACTTCGAGAGTTCAGCGAGTGAGCGGGCGCGGGTGAAGCGGAGGTCGAGCTCCTTCGACATCAGGATGTTGTTATCAATGGCCTCGTTGCAGAGCGAGAGGGCTTCGGCATACTTCTTGTTGGCGAAGGCGATTTCCGCCAGGCCGGCGAATCCGTAGTCGGCGTATTCCGAAGAGCGTGAATGCTCGAGGATGTAGCCGAAATAATCGGCGGCTTTCTTGTGGTCGCCTTTCGCGAGGAGGCTGTCTCCGACCATTGCGAGGATGGTCGGGTTGAGCTCCTCCGCCTTGTAGTTGGCGGCAATCTTGGCGAAGTTGGCGGCGGTCTTCTCGGGTTCGCGGGTGAAGATGGCGAGCTGGCCGAGGGCGAATAAGCCGCGCGCCTGCGCCACGAGGGATTCGCGGTGGTCATCAAGGCGGAGCAGCTTGACCAGTTCCTTCTCAGCTTCGGTGCTCGTGTAAGCGCCTGGCTCGGGCGTGGTGCCGGGCTTCACGCGCTTGATTTTACGTGCGAGTTTCTCAGCGAGGAACACGATCAGCTTATCGGTGCCCTCCTGAGTGCGGTCGTTAATGGATTCGGAGACGGCGTCGGAGAGAATCTTAAGCGCACGCTTCTTCTGGTCGGCGATGGAGACCTGGCGTTTAGTTTCCACCTTGGCGAGGTCGGCCTCGAGTTCAGCGGAGAGCTTACGGACGGATTCCTTGGCGGCGTCGATTTCGGGTTGGGTCACGCCCTGCTTGCGTTCGAGTGTGTCGACGGCCTTGCGGGCGTCGGCGAGCTGGGTGCTGAACTTCTTACGGACCTTCTCGGATTCGGCGGCGAATTCCGGCGTGTCACCCATGCGTTCGGTGGAGCGGATGACCTCGTAGAGGTAGGTCATGGCCTTCGGGTCGTTATGGTTCCAGTCGAAGATTTCTTTGAAAAGGTCTCGCATGCGCTTGTGCTCGCCGCGTCCGGGGAGGAGTTTGCGGAGCTCGCCGAGGACGAATTCAAGGGCCTGCGGATTGGTGCGGGCGCTCTTGGCGGCGGCCTCGTAAGCGTCGATAGCCTTGTTGGTGACGGTTTCCTTCTCCTTTTCAGACTTGGCCTTGATCTCGACGAACTTGGCCTTGTCTGGGGTCTTGGCGTTGAGGCGGACGTCGAGTTCGGCGGCCTTGACCTTCTTGTCGATTTCGTCGGCGAGAGCGATGTTGGCGTCACCAATCAGCGTGTAGACTTCGGGCATCTGGGAGATGACTTCATCCGTGTTATTCTTGGAGTAATCCTTGAGCCAGTCCTCGCAGAGCTTGATGGTGCCAGGGATGTCACGGGGGCTGGTTCCGAACTTGACGATGGCCTGGCGGTAGCGGACGTCGGGGATGAACTGGCCCTTCGGGTATTCCTGTTCGTACTTATCGAAGTCGGCCTTAGTTTCCTTGTACTTTCCCTGGAAGAACGAGCAGAGCGCATTCATGTAGAGCACCTGCTGGCGGACTGGGGAGCGCTCGTGCTTTTTGAGAAACTCCTCGAACGCCTTCTGGGCGGGCGCCCAGTCGACCTGCGAAAAGAGGCAGGCGGCGATACGGAAGTCGATCTCTTCGATGACCTCGGGCGTGAGGGTCTTTACGTTGGCCTGGACCCACTTATAGTGAGCAATGGCCTCAGGGAACTCTTCGCGTTCCTGGGAGATGTCGCCGAGAATCAGCGCGATCGAGGAGACCTGTTCATCGTTCGGGAACTTCGAGATGAATTCCTTGCACTTCGCTTGGGCCTCGTTGTTGCGGCCGATACGTCGCAGGGCGAGGATATGGTAGTAGTAGGCTCCGGAGATTCGGCTGAAGCCGGGGCTATTCTCGAAGATGTCGAGGAAGGCCACGTGGGCCTCCCACGGGCGCTTTAGCTCGAGGAGGCAGAGGCCGATACGGTAGGAGATGAACGCATCGTAGTCTTTGTTGGCGTTAAACTCTTCTTGGATTTTCTTGAACTGCACGACCTCCTGCTTGGTCTTTTCAAGGTTGGCGGCCTGTTCGGGGTTCGGCTTGGGGAAATTTTTGGTCAGCGTGTCGACCTCGTTTTGCTTGGCTTCGATGGCGCGGCCGAAGGAGCTGCTGAGATTGGCGCGCCGCAGCGTACCTTGGTAATTGGTGAGGGCCTGACGGTAAAAGTCGGCGCGGAAATTTTCGTCGGCAGCTGATTCGGCTCCGGAAAAGCGGGCGTCGCCGATTTCGAGGCGTTGGAAATTGGAGCGGACGACTTCGACGGGCGAGCCGTTGCTCCTTGCGTCGATTTCGTTCTTCAGCTGGGTCGCTTCTTTGGCCAGCCCGAGCTTGGCGTAGATCTCGACCAACTTGTAGGCGGCCTCGCGGCGTTCTGGGGTGCTGATACCGTCGGCGGTAGCCAGCTTCAGGAGAGTGATTGCCTGGGCATAGGCGGCTCGCTTGACGTCGTCCGGCGAGCTCTTGGCGCGGTCGACGATAATCTGGGCGGAAAGGGTGAAGGCGTTAACGCGCTCTTCGGGGCGGGCGAGCGAGTTGGTGCGAATCTTCTCGAGGCGGGCGAGGGCGAGTTCCCATTTGCCCTGCTTGGAGAAGGCTTCGATGAGTAGGAGCTCGGCGGTGCCGCGTCGATTATCGGTCTCGGAGAGGAAGTCTTCCGTGCCCTTGGGGAACTTGTCCAAGAAGGCGGTCAGCTCGGCTTCGGCGCGCGGCCAATCCTTGATGAAGAACTGACAGAGGGATTTCTGGAACGAGACGACGGCCTTGAGCTTCGGCTCGACGTCAACGGCCTTGGTGTTGAGTTCCTCGAAGAGCACGAGGGCTTCCTTGTACTTCTTTTCCTCGAGGTTCTTGATCGCATCCTTGTAGAGGAGGGACAGCGGATCTTCCTGCTTCTCGGCGGCGGGCAGCGGCTTCTTGGTCTGGGCACGCAGGTCACCGGTGACGGGGGTCAGGGCAATGAGGACGGCGAGCAGGGCGGCCTTGGCCAATTTATAGGTATGGGACTCTTTAATAAGCATCGGTTGAAGGGAGGTGGAAACTCCTCGTTAGGGGTAGACTAAAATTGCCCTTTCGCCCGAATTATGCCAAGCAATAAGCCCCTTTTCGTTGTTACATAAGGGTGGCGAAAGCCCCCAGTCGGCCCCCCTGTGAATAACTCAGCCTCCGGGCTTCATACCCGTCGCCAGAACGGTCTCGAAACAAGGCTCTTTGACTTCTTTGGCGACGACCCGCACCTCGGATTGGCGGAATCCAGCCTCCTCAATCCAGTCGTGGAGTTCATTTTCTTTGAAACCGAGCCAGCGGTCCGCGTAAAGCTCTCGGGCTTTCTCAAACCGATGGGCGCGGAGGTCGAGGATGAGTAGGCGGCCGCCGGGCTTGAGGATACGGAAGGCCTCCGACAGAGCCAGTCGCGGGTTCTCGGCGTGGTGCAGGGCCTGGCTGAGCAAGGCGAGGTCGATGCTCCGGTCAGGCAGGGGGACTTTCTCGATACTACCGAGAACGTAGGTCAGGTTCCGGAGGTGCTCCTTCTTAGCCAGAGCGCGGCCGACCTGGACCATCCGGGGGGAGTTATCGATGCAGTGGACGCTTTCGGCTTGGCGGGCTAGGAGGCGTGAGAGCGTGCCGTCGCCGGCGCCGAGGTCAGCGATCCGCACGCGCGGTGTGAGGAGGAAGAGCATCTGGCCGATCGCTTCCCATGAGCGGCCGGGGCAGTAGTTGCGGCCGAGGCGGTCGGCGACGAGGTTGAAGTGTTGCTCAGCTTTTTGACGGCGCTTCTCGATGATACGTTGCAGGGAGCGCTGGTCCGCTGCGGACTTGGGCTCGCGCGCGCTGGCGGCGAGGGCGGCGTCCACAATGCCGGCGACACTCACCGGTAGGTCGCGGGCGAGCGAGTAGAACGACTTCTTACCATCGCGGCGGTCGTTCACGAGCTGAGCCTTGCGCAGCAGGGCGAGGTGGGTCGAGATACGGGACTGCGGGAGCCCGAGGATTTCTTGGAGCTCACCGACGGCCAGCTCGCCACGGTGCAACAGATGTAGGATGCGGGACCGGGTCGGGTCGGCTAGGAGGCGTAGGGTTTCCCAGGGGTCAGACATGTGGGCAGGTTGGGGTGCGCCGGCGTTCGTGTCAAAAGAGGAAGCCCCGTTTCCGGGGCTTCGTCAGGAGGCCATTCGGCAGGGTCTTAGCGCTTATCCACCCAGCGGGTGATGCGGACGACGGTCCAGTTCTCGGCCTTTCCGTTGATGTTCGTCGTGAAGGTCTCACCAGTCTTGTGGTTGAGGAACTGCTTCGCGAGGGGCGAGATGTAGGAGAGGATATTCTTCTCCGGTTCGCCGTCCCAGGCGCCGAGCAGGTCGTAGGCGATCTCGGCCTGGTCGGAGCCGCGGCGGAGGACCACGCTGGAGCCGACGCTGATGGTGTCCGTGTTGGCTTCCTTGAAGTCGGTGACCTTGGCCTTCTTAAGGATGCCGTCGAGCTCGGCGCGGCGGGCGGCGAGGGTGTCATGGTCCTGGCGGGCCATCTTGTATTCAGAATTTTCCTTCAAGTCGCCATGTTCCTTGGCAATCTGGATGGCTTCCTTGACGGCGGGGAGGCGCACCTTGACGATGTCCTCGAGCTCACGCTCCTTTTCCTCCTTGGAGGCCTTGGAGACGAGGAGTTCCTTTTCCTCGGCTTCGGAGCCGGAATGCTTGGACTTGGCGAGACGCTGAACGTGCGGCTCGATTTTGGCGAGGCGAGAGAGGAGAGCCTTCTTGGTCATCTCGTCGAAGCCCTGGCTACTCATCATCGTGCGGGTGAGGTCGAAGATGGTCTCGCTATCGGCTTTCTTGCCGTCGGCGGGGATCAAGATGTTAGCGATAAGCTCCTTGTCCTTGATGAGTTCGTTGGCGAGTGGAATGCGGGCCGTGGAGTTGGATTCGAGGGACTCGGTGTCGATCGAAGAAAGGATGGCGCCGAGCAACGAGGGGTTGATTAGGCGGCCAACGATATCGGCGTACTTCTTCGAGTCGCGATTCTTGATGACCCAGATGATGACTGGAGCGCGCAGTTCGCGGGTCTCGAGCCACTGGGCGAAGCGAGCGGAAACGGCGGCGGCGAGCTCTTGGTCGCAGAGGTAGGCAATCGATTCGGAAACGAGCTTGGCGGAGCCACTCTTCGTGCCGCCGATATCGCGATTGCGGAGTAGGTCGAAGGCGCGTTCAGACCAGTTGTCTCCGTGATGCGCGCGGACGAGGTCAAGCAGGCTGCGGATTTTCTCAGTGGTGTGAGGGATGTTCAGCGCCACGTAGGCGAGGTCGCTTTCGGTGCAGAGGGCTATGATTTCCGAGGCCGTCGGGCTGACGGTCTCGACGTTCTCGACGGCGGAGCGGAAGAATTTGTCGCGGTTCCAGATGCCGCCGAGGATGGCGGGGAGGTTGTCGCGCTTGCGGGCGGTCTCGAGCTTCTTGATTTCCTTGGCGAGGTCTGCGGAGACCTTTTCGAGGTTGGCAGCGGTTGCGGCCGAGCGGGTCTCTGCGGAGGCGCTGCCAGCGAGCTCTTCGAGGAGTACGAGCTTACGTTCGAAATTCGGGGCGCTTTCGTACTGTGCGAAAAGGTCTTCGCCGAGGTCCTTAGGGGCTTCGAGTAGGGCGTACAGGCCTCCTTTACGCTCGGGGACGAGGATGGCGCGGTCCTTGCGGAGGGCGGCACGAGCCTTGGTCCACCAGGCCTTGAAGGATGTGACGCGATCCTTGCCAGCCGGCAGGGAGGCGAAATAGATGCGATCGAGGTTAGCCTCGAGGGCGTAGGAAGTGCATTCGCCGGTAGGGTATTCGGCGAGGAGGGCCTTCACGACGCTGGCGGGGTCGTTGGCGACCATGTTGGCGACCTCGGCCTTGCTGGTGTCGCCGTAGGCCTTGGCCACGACGCCGTTGGGATTGATGACCTCAATCTTGCCGAGGAAGAAGGCGGCATCCATGGCGTGGGCCTTCTTGTTCTGTTCGGGGAAATCAACGGTGAGGCGCTTGGTGGCTTCGTCGTAGGCACGGATGACTCCGATACCCCAGGCTTGATGGAGGCAGAAGGCCGGCTGACCCGTGGCCACCAAGTCGATGGCGGCTTGGAGGGAGTTGATTTTACCACCTTGTGGGTTATGGGCCTTGTTGCTCATTGCAAAAATGGGTTTTGGGGGTAATAATTCTCACTTGCAAGCAGGAAGGCGGGGGGCTTTGGGGTCTATGCCTCGCCAGCCCTCCCGGCCTGCGTCCCACATGGCCTTTAAGCCCGAAAAACCATCAATCCACGGCGAAACTCCCGAGACACTCGGCGAGCGATTGGTCGCGGACGGCCATCCTCGCTACCGGGCCGGTCAAGTCTTCGAATGGCTCTACCCCCGTCGGGCCGAGATCCCGGAGGCGATGACCAACCTTCCAGCCAACCTCCGGATCTGGCTTTCGGCCAATTATGATTTCGAGGCGACAAGTCTAGTCCAGCGAAAGGAATCCTCCGACGTCACCCAGAAAATCCTTCAGCGCCTCCGGGATGGTTCCCTCATTGAGACCGTCATCATCCGAGCCCCGATGGAGGGGGTGGGGCAAGAGAAGTCCCGCCGGACGATCTGTATCTCGACCCAGGTCGGCTGCGCCTATGGGTGCAAATTCTGCGCTTCGGGCCTCGATGGTTGGAAGCGCGACCTTTCGATCGGTGAAATCGTCTCCCAGCTCGTCCAAGTCTGCCGTATTGAGGATAAGACGGACCCCGCCCGCGCTGCCGAAGGGCTGGCTTCCTTCGACAATATCGTCGTTATGGGCATGGGCGAGCCGTTGGCTAACTACGAGAACCTGATGTCCGCCCTCCGCATCGTGAACGCGCCCTGGGGCTTCGGCTTCGGCGCCCGCCGTGTCACGATCTCCACTTCGGGCGTGGTCCCCAAAATCCTCAAACTCGCCGAGGAACCGCTGGGCTTCCGCCTCGCCATCAGTCTGCACGGCGCGACCAACGAGGTTCGTAATCAGATTATGCCGGTGAATAAGAAGTTCCCACTCGAGGAACTCATCCCCGCGGCGAAGGCCTTCGCCCGCAAGCATGGTCGGATGCTGACCTTGGAATTCATCCTGATTGAAGACATCAACGACTCTCTCGAGCAGGCCAAGAAGCTCGCCGTGATTGCCCGCGAACTGCACGCGCACGTGAATCTCATCCCGTATAACAAGGTCGAAGGCCTGCCGTGGGTGCGCCCGTCCTTGACGCGCCAGGACCGTTTCGTGAAGGAACTCCGCGCGCTCGGCGTAACGGCGACGCTTCGTCGCGAGAAGGGGCACGACATCGACGCGGCCTGTGGTCAGCTCCGCCTCCAGACGGAGAAGGCACAGAGCGTAACCCCTCCGCCCGCGGCGGCTTAGGCCGTCAGCGCGGCCGCGAAGGCTTTGCGGTCTGGCGCCTTGAAGAAGGCCGTGCCCGCAACGAACGTATCCGCGCCCGCCTCGCGGCAGCGCAGGCCGGTCTCGATGTTGATGCCGCCATCAACCTCGAGGCGGAAGTTCGTGCCGCGCTTGGTACGTTCAGCGGCGATGAAGCGGATACTGTCGAGGACGGAAGGGATGAATGACTGTCCGCCGAAGCCTGGGAAGACAGTCATACAGAGCACGAGGTCGACGTAGTCGAGGTAGGGAAGTAGGCGGCGCGGGTCGGCATCGGGGTTCATCGCGATGCCGGCGGAAAGTCCCGCGGACTTGATTGCGGCAATAGTCTGGGCGACATCGTGGTCGGCTTCGACGTGCACCGTAAGGCGTTCGGCTCCAGCCTGGGCGAAGGCCTCGACGTAGCGGTCAGGATGGCTGAGCATCAGGTGCACGTCGAAGTGCAACTTCGTCAGCGGACGTAGGTCGGCGACGACCTGCGGGCCGAAGCTGATGTTGGGCACGAAGTGCCCGTCCATGATATCGACGTGCAGCCAGGTCAGGCCGGCTTCCTCCACCGAACGGACGCCCTGTGCGAACGCGCCGTGGTTCGCGGCGAGCAGGGAGGGGGCGACGACGGCGGGGTTCATGCTTACCAGGCGGTGGTGGCGGCTTCGCGAATCTGCGAGGCAATGTCGCCGAAGAGCGTCGGTCCGAGGCTGAGTTCCTCGGCGGCGGGATCGCCGGAGACCTGCAGCGTCGCGATGGAGCGGAAGAGGCGGTCCTTAAAGAGCACGCGCTTACCGCCGTCGGTCGTTAGGGTGCAGCGTACCTCGACGCTCACACGGTAGCTCGTAAAGGCGTACGCGTCGCCGGTCTTGGTGGTGAAACCGTCGCGCTGATACCGCGTGACTTCGGTCTCAAGGCGGGCTTCGCCGGGGCCAACCTTCACGCGAGGATCGCCCGCGAGGGCTTCGACAATCTTGCTGTGCAGCACGGCGTGCGTGCCGGTACGCGCGGTGGAATTACGAATCGTCGCAACTTCGATGTTGCGGAAAGCAGGCTTGGGTCCTCCGAGGTGGTAGGCGGAGCAACCGACGAACAGCGAGGCCGCGAGCAGCGCGAGGAGGCGCTTCATCGGCGGTCTACTCCCGTGGCAGACTTCGGCTCCTCCTTCTTGAAGCCGAGCGTATCGATGTCTCCGCCGACGGCCTGCGGTTTGGTTTCAGCGGCGGGGCGCGGACGCGGAACGGTGCCAAGCAATCGATCGGCGAAACTTTTCGGGGGATTTGGGTCCTTCTGGATGCGTGCGAGGAGTTCTTCGGCTTCCGTGCAGGCCGCCGATTCCGGCGCGATGTTGCGGCAAGCGTTGGCCATTAGCTTGGCGGCTTCCGGATTATTGCGGTCAAAGAAGTAGAACTTTGCGAGATTCAGGCGGGCGCGGGCGGCGCGGTCGCGCAGAAGGGCAATCTGTTCGATGGCCTGCTTCGCGCGCGGGTCGTTGGGGAACTGGTCGGCCAGCGTGCGCCAGTGGTCGGCGGCTTCGATTGTGGTGGCCTGATCCCAAGCCGGTCCGAGCGATTCCTTCGCGCGCATCGTTGCGAGCATCTCGAGGGCTTCGGCGGCGAACTTGGAGGTTGGGTAGTCGCTGACGAGACGTTCGAGCGCGTCGAGCGCCTTAGCGGTGTTGCCGCGTTCCAGTCCGAGGCGGGCGGTGCGGATGAGACTTTCGTCGGCGTAGGGTCCGTTGGGCGCAAGACGTAGGGTCTTCTGCCAGAGGGCGACGGCCCCTTCGGGGTCGCTGAACCAAGGGAACCAGCCGCCGAGCTTCCGGCGTTCGCCAGCGGCGAGACGGTTCGCAATTTCGAACTGCAACTTTACGGCTTCGCCGAAGCCAGCGAAGCTCGAGTGGCGCGCGTAGAGGTCGTCGATCAGTTCGGTGGCGTTTTCGAATTCATGGCGGACCGTGTGCAGTCGGGCGCGTTCGAGGATAGAGACGGCTTCGGCCTCGGTGCCGGCGTTGGCTTCACCGATGACGGACCATTCCTTGAGGGCTGCGCCTTCGTCGCCGGCTTCGGCGGTCTGGGATGCGTGGTTCATCGCGAGTAGCACAATCGGCAGGCGGGTGACGGGGGTGACATCGTTCGTCGAGCTGGGCTTGACGTGCCACGTCCCTTCGAAGTGGACGTATTCCGCTTGGGCGTTGGGGCCGAGCAGGAGCGCGACGGCGAGGAGGGATTTAGCGAGGTGGTTCATGCCAGCGTAGAAGGGTTGCGCCCCAGGTGAGACCGGCGCCGAAGGCGACGATGAGGACGAGGTCGCCGTGCTTGAGCTTGCCGTCTGTCCAAGCTTCTTCAAGCGCAAGAGGAATAGAGGCCGCAGACGTGTTTCCGTAGCGCTCGAGGTTCGAGGGGAAGCGGTCCATGCCCACGTTGAGCTGGCTCGCAACGGCCTCCAGAATGCGGCTATTCGCTTGGTGCGGGATGAACCAGGCAACCTGGGCCGATGTCACGTCGCACTGGGCGAGAACGCGTTCGCAGGATTCTGCCATCACGCGCACGGCGTGGCGGAAGACTTCCTTGCCGTTCATCCGCAGGAAATGCTTGCCGTCGCGCAGGGAGTCGGCGGTCGCTGGGGTCGCGGAGCCACCACCGATACAGTGCAGGAGCTCGGCGTTATTGCCGTCGGCGCCGAGTAGATTTCCGAGCAGGCCGACGTTCTTCTCCGGGGTGGTCTCGAGCAGGACGGCACCAGCGCCATCACCGAAGAGTACGCAGGTCGTTCGGTCCGACCAATCCACAACGCTGGAAAGTTTCTCGGAGCCGACGACGAGGGTGCGCCGATAGACGCCCGACCGCATCATGTCCTTGGCAACCTGGAGGGCATAGACGAAGCCGGAGCAGGCGGCGGAGACGTCGAAGCAGGGGATGTCACGGCGTAGGCCGAGCTTGGCCTGTAGGAGGCAGGCCGTGGACGGGAAGGGAACGTCCGGCGTCATGGTGGCGACGATGAGCAGGTCGACGTCGGCGGGGGTCAGGCCAGCACGTTCGAGGGCCTGGGCGGCAGCCTTAGCACCCATGTCCGAAGGGTTTTCGCCTGGAGCGGCGATGCGGCGTTCGGCGATGCCGGAGCGGGTTTTGATCCAGTCATCGGAGGTGTCCACCATCTTGGACAGTTCGGCATTGGTGAGCTTGCGTTCTGGAGTGTGGACCCCGATGGCCCGAATGAAGACTGAAAGCTCAGCGCTGCTCATCGATGCGTGAGAAAAGACCCCTTGGGCTGGGAAGGGAACACTAAAACCTCAGGCTTCCTCTGGGGTGGAGGAAATCACCGCATTAGCCTCGGCCAGCGAGGTCAGCATGCGGTGGCCGGCACCGTGGCCAAGGGCTTCCAGGCCTAGGCGGATAGCGCTGGCGATGCTTTGACGGTTACTCGAGCCGTGGGCCTTCATGACGAGTCCGGTGAGGCCGAGTAACGGCGCTCCACCGTAACGTTCTGGCTTCAATTTACCTTTGAGATCGCGCAGGAGGGGGAACATGGCGATGCCCCCGGCCAAGTAGACTGGATTGCTCTTCACTTTACTGCCGACCATGTCGCGGACCATGTAAACGAGGCCTTCAAGGGTCTTGAGGATCACGTTACCCGTGAAGCCGTCGGTCACGACGACATCGCAAGCGTCGCCAAAGACGTCGAAGCCTTCGACGGGGCCGACGTAATTAATGCGATCTCCCATGGCCTTCAGGAGGGAGTGGGTGCGATTGATGCGCGGGCCGCCTTTGCCTTCTTCGGTGCCGACCGAGAGGAGGCCGACGCGCGGGTTGACGATACCGAGGGCGCTTTGGGCGTAGATGGAGCCGAGGACGGCGTTATGTACCATCTGGGCAGGCGTTGCCTCGGGATTGGCGCCCACGTCGAGCAGGATAAAATGGCCTTCGCGGCGTGGCATGATGGCGGCGAGGGCGGGGCGTTCGGCGCCTTCCATCGGGCGGACTTTGATGGTGCCCGCGGCCACGAGGGCCTTGGTGTTGCCGGTAGAGATGACGACGTCGACTTCGCCGGCCTTGAGCATCTCAAGGGCGACCACCATCGACGAATCTCGCTTAGACTTGAGCACAGCCATCGGGGCATCGTCCGGAGCCACGATACTGGCGGCGTGGCGGAAGCTGACGCGGCTGTTCTTCAGCGCACGATGCTCGATCGCGAGCATGCGCAAGTTGTCTTCATGACCGACGAGCACTAGGGCGTCTTCCGGTCCGATGATGCCTTCCTTAAAAGCGACGGCGGCGGCGGCCACGGCTTCCGAAGGTCCCATATCGCCACCCATGCAATCCAGGGCGATACGATGACCTTTCTTCGGAGGGGCGTCGCTCATGGGGTCGGGCTGAGCCCGGGGAGGAGCTTAAGCTCCGGTGTCAAGCACCTGACGGCCGCGGTACTTGCCCGAGGTGGGGTCGACGCGGTGAGAGCGGCGGAGAGCGCCGGATTCGCCGTCTTTGACGAGTTTCGGGGCGCGGAACTGGTTGGCGGCACGACGGAGTCGGCTGCGGCGTTTGGACTGTTTACGTTTCGGATTGGCCATGGTTCTACGCTGGGATGAGGGTCGGTTCTACCCCTCCCGCCCCCTCGGTCAAGCCCCCTTTCCATTCCCTTGCGATTGTGGGCGGGTTTGTTTGGCTGGCCTGATGCCCGGCCATCCCGCCCTTTTCCTCGATCGAGACGGTAACCTCATCCGTGACCACCATCACACCTGCCAGGAGGAGCAGATTGAGGTGTTTTCGGAGGTGAAGCCCGCCTTGGAGGCCTGCCTACGCGCTGGCTACCGTCTCTTCGTGCTGACCAACCAAAGCGGTATCAACCGAGGCATCTTTACCTGGGCGCAATACGAGGCGTGCAACCGACGCATGCTCGAATTGCTCGCGTTGCCGGCTCCGGGTATCTTGGAGATTAAGGCGGCGCCAGAGAGGCCCGACGAACCTTCCCTTTATCGTAAGCCGAGTCCCCGCTTCATCTTGGAGAAGATTGCCGAATATGGACTCGATCCGGCGCGTTGTTGGATGACGGGCGATCGCGTCTCGGATTGGGAAGCTGGGCTCAACGCTGGCATTCGCTCTTGTGCGATGCGAAGCGGCGCAGCCAAGCCCGAAGAGCTTCTGGAGGCGGCCCGACGTGGTTTTGCGGTGCACGACGATTTTCCCACTTTCGTGCGCACGGAACTGAATCTGACCTTCTAGGCCAACAAAAAGGACGAACCGTTGGGTTCGTCCTTTGATCGCCTGAGCGAGCGTATTAGGCCTTGGGCTTTTCCTTCTCGCAGGGGCACTTGCCGTCCTTCTTCTCTTCGTCGCCCGCGACAACCGCCTTGGGCTTTTCTTTTTCGCAGGGGCACTTGCCGTCCTTTTTTTCTTCGTCGCCAGCGACGATGGCCTTGGGTTTTTCCTTTTCGCAAGGGCAGTTGGGGCACTTGCCGTCACCCTTCTTTTCTTCGGCGCTAACGAAAGCGGCGGAGAGAGCGAGGATGCCGACGGTGAGAGTGAGTAGTTTGAGGAACTTGGAGTTCATGGTGGAATTGTATGGTCACTGAAATCTGGCCTAAGTCAATCGGCCGAAGGTCATTTCGGGGAGTGAGTTACCCTACTGTCCGGTCGCGTTTCGGATTCCAATAAGTCCGTCCAATGACTTTATTAACCCGCTACCAGGCAACCAGTTACTACCGCTATTGGTCTGATAGATGTGCCTGTTTTTCAAGCAGGCTAGGTCCCGGACTCCTGGAATCCGTGCCATTTCGAGGGCTTTTTCTTGGCAGGTCGTGATGGGGCTATCTGAACTGGAATTCTGGACCCAAAGCACGGCGTCCGGCTTCGCGGCGACAAGGAGCTCCCAGTCGAACTTAATCCAGGCACCGCGCGTGAACGCAGAATTAAATCCGGCGGCCGCCAACGGTTCGGCGAGATAACTATCTGGGCCGGCCATGACTCCGTCCCAGATGACGACGATCTTTCGCGTGGTCGTCGCAAGCCGGTTGGCGAGGGGCGCGGTAATCTTCTTAGCGGCATCAGTGCGATCAGTCGCTTCGCCGAGGCGAAGGATGTCCTTGCTGACAGAGTCACGTGACTCCGGGTTCAGGACGAGCGTGCGGAGTCCGGCCTTCGCGCACTTCTCGGCCCAGAGCGGATTGGCCATGCGCGGGAGAATCACGAGGTCAGGCTTCGTTCCGAGCAGTCGTTCGAGGTCGGGTAGGAAGACGTCGGCATCGCGCGCGGCCGGATGATCCTTCGGGAGCGGGCACCAGCGCGTGGCCATGACAATTTCGGCGGAGCAGCCGAGGTCGATTAAGGTCTGTGTCGCGCCGGGACTGTAACTGGCGATGCGATGCCCGACGGCGTTAAGCGTCAAGCAGGTCGCGATCCAGAGGAGTAGCGGGCGCATCAGGCCGAAAGCAGTCGCGCGAGGCGTATCGCCGAATCAAAGCTGCCGCGGTCCGCCTTGCCTTGGCCGGCAATCTCGTAGGCGGTGCCGTGGTCGGGGCTGGTGCGAACGTGCTTAAGGCCGAGACTGAGGTTGGCCGATGTCGAGAAGTCGACGGCCTTCAGTGGCGCGAGACCTTGGTCGTGGTAGATTGCGGCGACGGCGTCGAATTCACCCTGAAGATGACGGTGGAAGACCGTGTCCCCCGGCAGCGGGCCGACGACCTCGTGGCCTTCAGCGCGCAAGGCTTCGACGGCCGGCCGGATGATGGCGTCATCTTCTTTGCCAAGCTGGCCGCCTTCGCCGGCGTGCGGGTTCAGCCCGCAGACGGCGATACGCGGTCGGCGGTCACCGAGTTTCACGCGGAGCGAGATAAGCGCGAGGACTGTGCGCCGGATGTCCGCGACGGTTATGACGCGGGGTACTTCGGCGAGAGGGATATGCCAAGTGACGAGGCCGACGGTCATCTTACCGCCGGCGAAGGCCATCACGGGCTCTCCGCTCCAGTGCGACGCGAAGAATTCCGTCTGGCCAGGAAAGACATAGCCCACACCGGCGAGGCCCTTCTTGTTCACCGGGCCGGTGACGACGGCGGCGAAACGTCCGCCGGCGACGCCGCGGGCCGCCATCTCCATCGCTTCGATTGCAATGAGCTGTCCAGTGTCGTTGGGCTTGCCCGGGCGGGTGACGAAATCTTTCGGTCCGACGGTGATGCCTTGGCCTAGCTGCGCGATCCAGTCGGCGGGGCCGATGGGCATGACGGAAGCTGACGAACTCGGGTGCGCTTTCAGCCAGCTGGCAATGAGTTCCGGGCCGACTCCAGCTGGATCTCCGCAGGTGACGGCGATGGGCAGTGTGCTCATTCGGGTGAGACAAAGCGGCCGCGCTTACCGCCGAGGAAGAAGTTAAGGAAATCACGCGCCTCCGGGGTCTGGTAGCCGCCTTCGTTGAGGGCCGTCTGCGCGAGTGTGGCGCAGGCGCCTTGGGTGGCGTAGACTGCATGGTAGGCCTTCTTGATTTCCGCCACGGCCGGGGCTGGCACGGCGCGTCGGCGGAGGCCGATGAGATTGAGTCCGGAGATGAGGTTGCGGCCGTGGGCCAGCGCGTTCGGCGGGACGTCCTCCGTGATGACAGCGTTGCCCGAGACGAGCGCGCCTCCGCCGATGCGGCAAAATTGGTGCACCGCCACGCCGCCGCTGATGAAGGCCTTGTCCCCGACGCGCACGTGGCCGCCGAGCATGCAGCCGTTGGCAAGAATGACATCGTTGCCGACCACGCAATCGTGTGCGACATGACTGCCGGCCATCAAAAATCCGTCCGCGCCGACGACGGTGTGCACACCGTCCTTGGTGGCGCGGTGAATCGTGACGTGTTCGCGGATGACCGTGCGGTCGCCGATGAGCGTTCCAGAGTCCGTCGCGGGGTCGAAGGAAAGATCCTGCGGATCGCCGCCGACGACGGCGAAGTGGTCGACGCGAACGCCGGTACCGAGTACAGTCCGTGCCTTCACGATGGCATGGGCCGCGATGCGGCAGCCGGGCCCGAGCGTCGCGCCGGCTTCGATGATTGCAAATGGCCCGACCTCGACATCGGAGGCGAGTCGGGCGGAAGGGTGGACCTGGGCGGAAGGGTGAATCACTTCGGAGGGTTGGCACCACCGAACAGTTCGAGTTGGGCGGCTTTGACCATATCGTAGACGCGGAGCAGGCGGAGCAACTGCAACGTATCGGATTTGGCGTAGCTCTGGTTCGATTCGACCACTTGGACGAGGTTCTCGAGGATCGTCCGGAAGGTCAGCACATGGTCGACGCCACTTTCGCGGAGCAGGGTTATGCTCTCGGAGCGCTGTGGTTCCGTGGCCGGGATACCTGGGAGCACGAGGATTTTCGCCATGGGCTGGCCCTCGGGCGATGTCAGATCGGCGAAGGCCTCCTTTGCGGCCTTGACGGCTTCCTCGCGGACGAACTCGAGCAGGTCGCCCTTCTTAATCATCGTCGGGGTGATGGCCTTGGTCGTATGCCAGGCTTTCACGGCGACGACGGCGGCACCGATTTTCGGTAGGTCCGAGCTGAAAAGTTGGAAGGGGGCTTCGGCTCCGCGAAGCGGTGACGGATTGATCACCAGAAGGTCGCCTTCTTCATCGGCGCGTTTCCTGCGGGATTGGACGGCGTACTTGCGCGACTGACGCACAAAGAAACCGTTCATCTCGAAATACTCGCGGACCAGACTGTCGTCGAAACCCGCCATTCACCCTAGGATGCGGGCGAGGGGGCGGTTTGGTCAACCCGCGATAAAAGACCTCAAAGGGCGAAGTCAGCCGGAGCAATCGCCACTGTGAACTCACCCTTAAGCGAGCCGGCCTTCAGCGCGGGCACGAGTTCCGACAGGGCGGACGTGCGGATCGTCTCATGTAGCTTGGTGAGTTCGCGGCCGACGCAGACGACCCGATGGGGACCGAGAATCTCCAGCATCTCGTCTAGGAAGTCGCTGATACGATGGCAGGATTCGTGGAGCACAACGGTCTCATCGGCCTCCTTAAGGCCTTCGAGGAAGCGTCGGCGGGCCGCGGATTTCGGCGGCAGGAAGCCGACGAAGCGGAACGCGTTGGTCGGGAGTCCGGAGGCGGAGAGTAGGGCCACGATCGCGCACGGTCCGGGTAAGGGGGTGACGGTCAGACCGCGCCGCCGGCATTCGCGAGTGACGCGAAAACCGGGGTCACTAATTCCCGGCGTGCCAGCATCAGTGATCAGCGCGATTTTCGCGCCGCCGGCGATTTTATCGGCGATCAGGACGGCGGCGTCCTTCTCGTTGTGCTCATGGTAGGCGAGCATCGGCTTAGAGATCGCGAGGTGGCGGAGCAGGCCGCCGGTCACGCGGGTGTCTTCGCAGGCGACCAGGTCGCACTCCCCGATGGCCTCGCGGGCACGGGCGGTTATGTCGCCGAGGTTACCCAACGGCGTAGCCACGACCCAGAGCCGTCCGGCCGGTCCTTGCGGACGGCCAGCGGCGCCTGCGTCGGCGGAATGCATCAGTGTCGGTAGCCGGAACCCGGCGTCGATACGCCTGGGATACCGCCCTGCCAGCCGGTGGGCTGGGACAGCGGGAGCATGGAGTCGGCAGGCTTCTCGACGGTCTCACAGCCCGCTAGGCCCAGAAGGCAGGCCAACAGGGCGATGGCGATGAGCGTGCGGCCGAACATCAGTTTAGCGTGATTTTTGTGGAGGGAACGAGGGACACCGAGCTGGCCTTGGCGATGGCGCGGATGTCGAGTTCCTTGTCAGGCTGCAGCTGGCCGAAGGAGAGGACTCCCTTAACGGTTGAGATCTGCACCTTTCCCACCTTTT
>Ga0209190_1000181_pt1 | contig 44486 bp, 64 predicted proteins | sample M_140205_XF_Meta_FD_187315 | JGI IMG/M metagenome (GOLD analysis project Ga0209190, IMG submission 187315) | Freshwater microbial communities from Lake Montjoie, Canada to study carbon cycling - M_140205_XF_MetaG (SPAdes) (version 2) | ecosystem: Environmental > Aquatic > Freshwater > Lake...
CCAAATTTGATAAGGCCGACATCAAGTAAACCACGCAGGAGAATAACAATGGCAATAAAGCAAACGTGATCTTTTCAATCAGTTGCCCTTTGGCTTCCATGTTCTGAATTTTTTCCTCACTCATTTATTTCCCCATTAAAAGTGTTAGCCACCAAAGACATAAACTTAATAACAAGATGATTAACGCACCTGCTATTAACCAAGTCAACAAGTCTTCAATTTCATCTTTACGCTTCTTAGCATGATTCTCTGCCAGTATTTCCTCAACCTTGCGCTTCTGAATAATGTTGTTTCTTTCAACCATCAACTGTTGCCAAAGATCAGCATTGCCTGACATTACCATATAGTTGTTTAGCTCTCTCTCAGCATCTGCAAGTATCTTAGCTTGCATTACTATTTCAAATGCTTGAGCAGTATCTGACTTAGCAAAACTACTTTTGGGTTTAGATGCTTCTCTTTGTACTATATCTTTAGCTTCAAAGAACTTCATCATCTCCCCGCCAATAGCGTGGATGTCTTTACCCATTTTAATTGCTACCTGTACTGCTTTGATAGCGGCTTGGGCAGTCGCAAAAGCTGTTACAGGATCAATCATTTTATTCTAACAACAAATTGTTATTGGATGCAGCTTGCATGATTACCCAATTAGTACCATCAGACACTAACGTAGCCCAATTGCCAACAACTCCCAACAGAATTGCTGTACCAGCAGTTGTACTATCAAGAGGCACAATGTTACTAGTAGCAGAATTTACTGCTAAAGCTTGCATATTTTTAACTGTGATATACCTACCTGTCCAAGAAGAAGCAAGAGGAAATGTTAGTGTTAAAGCTGTTGTTGGTTTATTATTGATGATCCAGGTGTCAGTGCCTGCAATAGTATAGTCAGCAGTCTTAGTTAAAACTGTAGATAAGGGTACGTAGTCAGTATTAGCAACAGCAGCAGAAATAGCAGTCCCATTGCCTTTAAGAATTCCTGTAATGCTAGTTGTTAAAGTAATAGCAGGTGTAGTAGTAGCATTTGCTACCGTACCTGTAAAACCGTTTGCCGATACAACCGATACACTAGTAACCGTCCCACTAGTAGCAGGACTTGCCCAAATCGGCGCACTACCAGTTGTAGCCGTAAGCACTTGGCCTGTTGTACCCGCCGCAGTAAACGCATAGGCTGTACCTGTGCCATAGGCCACACCGTAAGCTGTAGGAGTTGCCGTGCTATTTGTACCACCATAGGAAATAGCTAAACGAGTACCTAAAATAATACTAGTAAAACTACCTGCTGATGGGTTGTTTAAACCTATTGTGGTACTTTCAATAAAGCTATTTGTAATACGAGCATTGCTAATGTTGTTTCCATTTAAATCTATACCACTAATAGATCCACCAGTAATAGAAACACTACTAGCATCTTGCTGAGCCATAGTTCCAAAGACTTTATCACTAAGCCTTTGAAACCAATCTCTCCAGACAAAGCTTTCTCCAATTTTATCTGGTGGAATAGGTGTAGTAAGTTTAGCCATTACTTTTCCCAACCCTTTTCTCTGGCTTTTTGATGGTATTTTGCAGCAGCTTCTTTAAGAACTTTTTCTCGTTCAGCTCTAGCTGCTTTCTTTTGTTCTGGTGTACCACCATAAACAGGGAAACCCATTGTTCCTAGTAACGCACGTTTAGCACCTTCTCCTGGGGGAGCATCTCTAGCGGCAGCTACTTGGAATGGAACAGCCATACCTCCAATAGCTTTAAGCCTACCAGTAACACTAGGGTCAACTAATTTTTGAGCTTGTGGAGAAGCGTATTCTGTACCAGCTATACCAACAATAGCCGCTTTAGGTATAAACCCTAGTTTATTAGCCAGTGTTTTAGTAGGATCCATGATCCAGTGTGTTGGTTCCATAGCGTGTTTCATAGCTTGCATAGACGTACCATCTGGGAACTCAATACGTGTTGGATCTTTGTTTTCCCAAATATAACGACCAGCAGTAATAAAGTTTATGGCATTCAACATAGTTAAATACGTCAAAGCAGTCTTAAACTGATACAACCTAGCATAGTCTGCCTTAGTTGTAGGAGTCATCATGCCCTTAATACCTTCAACAGGTTGCCATTTAGTAGGATTTAAATCTTTAGGAAGAGCAGCACTAAAAGCACGGATAGTAGATATAGTCCAGTCAGGAGCAAACAAAGCTATTTGAAGACTTCTACGACCAGCAGGACTATATGCAGCTAATGCCATGCGTTTAGCAAACTCATTCTGAGTCTGGGTAGCAGCATCGTACCAATTTAAACCACCAAAAGAATCATTTAAAAATCTAGCAATTTCTTTACGACTTGCAGACTCATCAAAAGGTCTACCCTCTTTAGCAGCACTTATACGTGCTTTATCTAGGTAAGCTTCCGCTACCATTAGTTTTCCACCAGTATGCAAATAGTCCCAAGTGTACTTATCAAAGTAACCTAGTGTGTACTTTTCAACTGTAGTTAAAGACTTTTCAAGAACACGAGTCTTAGGGCCAAATTTACTTATTAAGTTATCAACAAGTTTTCCTGAAGCACTCAAAATGTTCTTAGAAACATCTTCAGGTACTTCTAATTGGAGTCCATCTTCTCTAATCCACTTATCAACACTAGTACCTACACCACCCTTTTTAAACTGTTCAACAGCTTTAGAGATAGCAGACAGTTGTATGTCTTTACCAGTAATAGCTTTAACACCCTTCTCTACTAAAGGCAACAGAATAGCTTCTTTGAGAGGTGTCCAAATTGGAATGCCAGTACTAGACATAACTTCCATTAAAGACTTAGCATGAAAAAAACTACCAATAACGTTAGCACGTTTTACAAACTGAGATATACCACCAAGTGCTTTCATTAAATCACCGGGAGCAGCATCAAAGACAAACTTTAAATGTGGCACTAAATCTGGATGAACAGCATATCCAGCTAGTTCTGAATTATCCATTACTTCCCATTGGTAAGGTAGTGGATCTTCAGGAGTAATAGGACGAATTAAAGATTCTCCATTTACATTTCTAATCTGCTTTAGATTGTTGATTAGATTTTTGTTTTCAATAGCTTTTTCAACAGACAAAGCATAGTCACGATAGATGTCTGCTAAGTTATCTGTTTTAAGTTTAAAACGATAGTCATAGCCTTTTTCTGTTAACCAACTATTAATGCCTTCTAGGTGATCTACTAAATCTTGTCTAGTCTCAAGCTTACGTTGTTGACCATACTTAGTAGTAGTCTTAGCACCACTGACACCCTTCTCATAGCCAAAGACATCGCGTATAAATTCTTGTATAGCAGTAGGTGGAGCAGCACCTTCTGTGACTACATTACGAGCCACATAGTCTTGATGCCAACCTTTGATAACACCATTCTCTAAAGCCTTCTTACCAAGGTCATCCATTAGAGTACGGAACTTATCTGCAACTTCTTTAGCTTTGCCAGTTAAAGTAGCACCTTTATCTATAGCATAAGTAAGATCAGTAAGATTAACTTCTTTACCTGCTAAGTCTTTAAGGTCGCTAGTGTTGTTGTAAATAATACGTTCATCAGCAGCTTTAGCTTTAAGGTTAGTACCAACAAACTTTTCTGTTTCTGCAATAGGTTCATTCCAACTTTGTTTATATTGCTCATAGCCTTCGTAGAATTTAACAGCCTCTACTTCTCCATGTTTTTCATAGATTTCTTGGGCAATGTCTTTAAATTCTTGTTGATCTTTAACGTCACGAGGATCAGTTTTAGTACGATCTACTGGTACTACTGTTTCAGAAAGAGGAATGGGTTCAACAGGAGTATCAGTAGCTTTAGCTTTCTTTTCAGCAATAACTTCTAAAGCAGCTTTGTTAGTTTGATTTTCATATTGAGCTTTAGTTTGACCTTCAGCTATAGGAGTCCTAACGTGTTCTGCTTCATGTTGAAGTACAAAGTCAGCCCATTCTTGAGGAGTTTTAAAAGCATCTTCTGCTATAGGAAACACACCCTCAACTTTAGGTTTAGACCAAGCTTTATCTACAAACTGATTGTAGATATGTTCGGGATCTATAGAGATTTCATTAGTCTCACGTTTATACCTAGCACCAACTTTAGTACCATCTGTTTTACGTGTCATAGTTTTATCTATGGTTACAGGTACTCCTTCTAAAGTTTCTGGCACATTAAAAAACTCAAAGTTTTTATCATTGGCAGCACGCAAGTCGCTACTTTGTAAACCTACTTTAATGTCTGAAAGCTCTTCTACTTGTCCTAAATCTCTAGCACGATTCCAAGCTTCTTTACGATCTAAGAAGTTACCGTTCTCATCTATAAAACCTTGTGTATGAGTATCAACAGTTTCGGCTTTACGAACAGGATCGTGTATAGGCCCGTAAAGTTCTAGTTCACCAGTCTCATTGTTTTTAAATGCAGTTTGTACTACTTTAGCTTGAGAATCTTTTTTAGTTTTGTTTGCTTTTAACTCATCAACAAAAGCTTGTATCTTTTCTGGTGTAGCACCATTTGTTATAGAAGGTTGGTCTGGAGGCAGACCAGTTTCATTCTCAAAACTATGGATACTTTTACGATCAGATACATCTTGTCCTAACAAACGTTTACCACGATCTCTAGGTGTAGTAAAAGCACCAGAAAAAACATCAGCAGCAATAGCTTTGGGATCAAAAATATCACCGCCACTTACTGCACGACCACCAGCACCAACACCAGCCATAACACCAGCACCCAAAGCAGCTTCTTTAGCACTACCTGCCAAACCAATTTTCATCCAAGGGTTAACTGCACCACCTGCTACTTGTCCAAGTAAAGCAGCAGTTGGGTATTCTTTTTGTTGTTGCTTTTTAGTGTTCCTAATGTTAGTACCAAAAACAGAATCTACAGCACCTTCAATTGCATCAATACCTTCAGCACCTAAAAGACCACCAGCGATAGCTCCCACTACTCCACCAATAGGTTTAGCAAAAGGGCCAACAAAAGGAAGTACAGGAGGAGTTAAAGCAAATCCTGCTCTAGCTCCTAATAAAGCAGCAGGAGTAGCAGCCGCAGATTCAGCAGCAGAACGAGCAAAGGTTCCACCAGCAGTTGTAGGAATTTCTTTCTTTTTGCCAGTGATTAACTCACTTAAAGATGAGCTACTAACACGATCTTCAGAAGGTTTAGATACAACTTCATCATCAGCACCCCAAGAAGATTTAGCAACAGCAGGGGCAGCAGAAGGTTTAGAGACAACTTCGTCTTCTTGTCCAAAGTCAGCCATGATTAACCCTTCTTACGTTTTACAACACCATCTTGTTCGTAGTAACTACCGGGTGGAAGCTTGTCGTACTCTGCTTTGCTAGTAGGTTTAGCAGGATTGTCTTGAGTATATTTGTTACTAGTAGCAGCAGCCGATGGTTTAGCTTCTCCTGGTAACATATCAAGCATAGAAGTAACTTTTTTAGCTGGAGGTGGTGCTGGCTCAGCTTTTTCTGGACTAGGAACTTCTTTCTTATCAGGAGGTGGTAGTAGATCAAGCTCTTGCTTAATAAAATCCATGTACTCAGCTTTACCGTCATAGTCTGGAGCAGATCTAGCAACAGCAAGTCTACGTTCAATTTGTTTTCTTTGTTTAGCAACTAGCTTATCTACTGCTGTACGATATGCTCTTTCACTAGCTTCTGTTGGTATATCGCTATCCCAAAGAAATCCTTTTTTACTGGCTATACGAGCTTCATCAGCTTTATCAACTTCTTTTTGAAGAGGTATGTTTTCCTTATCATCGAGTCTTTGTTGCTTCTCATCAAAGGTTGTTAGGTTTTTAAAGTTTGTTGCTTCTTGTTTATCATTAGCACTGCCATCACCACGACCCATGCTTCTACGTTTAGTTGCTTGATCTGCTGTATATACAACTGCCTCTTTACGTATTACAGCTATTTCTTTTTGTACTTGATCGTGGTACGTTTTAATCTCATCAGTAAGTTGTTGTGCTGGGCCTTTAAATAGTTCTTTAATAATTGCTTTCTTTTGAGCAGGAGTAGTATTTTTCCAGTTTTCTTCTCCTACTTTAGAAGCAATTAGTTTCCTACTATTTTCAGGAAGACCATTAAGAACACTTTCAATTTGATCATCTGGAAGTTTACCAACAATAGCGTTAACTTCAGCTAGTGTTTCATAATCTACTTTATTTTGAGTTGCTCTAGTTTGAGCATCTTTAGCATTAAAAGTATTTACTTCTTTTAACATATCTGCGGCAGCAGCAGGATCACTATCAAACCAAGCAGCAGCAATAGCTGTACCTTTTTCACTAAAGCTTTTAGTAGACCAGCCTTCTTCTGCCATTAACGCTTTAACAGCTTTATTCTTGTCATCAGTTAGTTTGATGTTAGCCCCAAGAACTATATTAGCAAACTTATTTTTTTCTAAAGTAGCAGCATCTTGTTCAGCTTTAAGTGCAGCTTCTTGTGGAGCATAGGCAGCTTTAAGACGATCTTGTTGTAGCTTAAGCTGTGTATCTTCAGCGACAGCAGAAGCTTGTTGCTCCACATAGGGAGCAGCAGCCATGTTTTGTTGTAACTGAAGAGCAGCTTTACTACCTTCAGCTAGATCTGACATTAGATAAGCCATAATTTATCCTTATGTAACATAATATTCACTGTAAGGATTTGAGGCAGAAACTGGTGGCCCTACTGAGTTAGCGTCTGAATACATATAGTTGTATCCTGGGCCTCCTGGAGTACTTCCACTAGAAGCAAACCCTCTAAGACCTTGTGCAATACCACCCATACCCTGCATAAATGCTTGGTCAGATTGATTTTGTGCATTAAGTCCCAAAGCAGCAGCTTGAGCAGGATTATTAACAGCACCACTACCTTGAGCAAGTCGGTTCATATAGTCAGTCATAAAGCCATAGTAGCCTTGTTGCCCAACCTTTTGAAGTTGTAGTTGCTCTGCCCCTGAGTACAAGTTTCCAGTAGCAGCAGCAGCCCTTTGAGAAGCTTGCATAGCTGGTTGTAATACACCAGTATTAAACTGTGTGTACCCTGGCATAGTTTCAATGTTAGGATTAGCTCCAGGCTGTAAAGCACCAGCATACATTTCTCCCAGTTGACCACGGTATCCTGAAAAAGGATCAGCAGCTTTTTGGGCTTGAGCACCAGCACTACTGCTACTGCTAGTTAAAGCTTTAATACCACCAGCAATTCCAACAACAGAAGCAAGTGTTCCTAATGTAATTCCAGCAGACATTTGTTAGTCCCTTTCCAAAGATTGTTTAATTGCATGACTTGTCTATAGTCTAAAGTTATTTCTTCACCTAGATCACCACCAGCCATACCACCTATGTCCCGAAATGCTACTAAGAACATATCACCTAGATCATTTTTAAAAACTATTGCATTGGGAGTCTTAGAGTGATTAACAAGATACCCAGCAGGAGTCCTATAACCACCTAATCTCATAGGTGCAATAATGCTATGTTGTTTAATCACAGCAGTAGAAAACATTCCTTTACCTTGGATTGGGGAGTTACCAGAACAAATGCTGTAACTTCCATCTGGAAGAGGAATACAATCTTCTCTATGTTTAGATGCTAACTCGATGTCTTCAAGAGTCCAACCAGACTCCTTAACCATGCTTAAGAAGTCTTGGCGATCTTCTTCATGTTTAGAGCTATCTATAACTAGTTTGTCTTGCTGATGTTGCTTAAGAATATCAGGAGACTTAAATAACACAGACTCTAGGTATTCAACATCTGTGCTACTAGTAACATAGATATTTTGCCACACAACATCCTCTAGTGTGTAACCAATTTTGCTACCAGCTTTAGCCACAAACATATGGGGAGCCGTAAGTGTTTGTATAGAACCATCTCCATCAATAACATTGATGCTTCCTTTAAGAAGTACATTCATATGTTCAGAGAGATGTTCTTGACCAACAATTAAAGTATCCTTTGGATAATGAGCTTCTCTGATATACAACCCACCACCAAATCTATGGATGATTGAATTGGGAGTTTGCTCATGTCCCAACATTGCTTTAGCTAAAGCTAGTTTACTATCTGTATTACGAAGATCAAAATCTGGTTTGGTTGCAACAGAGTTAATAGAATCTAGAAGTTGTTCCACAATTAACCCCTATAACTTCCACCACCAACACTTTGTTCTTGATCCATCTCACCTATTCTAAAATCTATTTCAGCAGCATCAAGACGAAGAGGTACATTACTAGTACAAAGAAACTCCCAAGCTCTACGACGATCTGCACCACCTAGATATATCTGTGACCTAGAAGCATTAAGATTAACAGATCTATAGCTAGACCAAGAGTTATAGTCATTTCCTGTGTGGCGTACTTGCATAGTACCTTCCACTTTGTCACCAATAATTTCTAATCTACCATAGAATTTACGTTTAGTAATTCCATTGTCGTTAAGATCTGTAACTGTTCTACAGTATATAGATTGTCCATTATCCTGGTATGTGTCTACATCAAAATAATATATATTTGCTGTGCCATCATCTAACACATATGGAATAGTATTTACTTCAGCATAAAAGCTAGGACGAAAATAAGATTCTACATAACTACCTGCGCTAGGTTGTCCAGTAGAAGCTATTGCATATTGTGTCCATTGATACCACATCTTCTCATTTATATCAAATACTAAGGTTTGCCTAGTATTGTAAAGAGTTAATATATAAAGAGTATGTCCACCAAACTTATAGCAGTAAGCAGTTACCTTACTCATATCATCTGCTTCTAAATGTTTGTCTATGTTGTCTGTAGAAATTTTAACAGCAGCAACACCATCCATAAGATATACACAACGACCATTAGTTTTACTAGTACCTACCCAAAGAACAGTACCATCAGCAGCTACTATGCTATCCCCGTTGGCACAACCTATCTCAGATGTATAACTTTGTGCTACAGTCAAAGGAGAACCTACAGCAGATCCAGTGTCGTAGTAAAGCTGCATACTAGTCTTACCAAAAGCTATTAGGTAATTAAGATGCTTAATAATGCCTACTAAAGTATCTGTAGTTTGTTCAAAGGTAAGATAATTTAAAGGATTCCAAGATGTTGGATCACCAACATTAGAGTTGTATATACGATTACTAGTTGTACCAATAAACACATAGTTATCTAGAAATGCTGCTCCAGATACATAAGGCCCAGTAGGGAATGCAGAAAGAATGGGAGTTAGTACAGCACTAGAACCATTATCTGTAAAGGTAATAGTCCCAGATACAGCACCTGTGTTTGCAATACTTAAACTAATAGTAGTTCCATTAATATTTGTAACTGTAGCGTTAGGAGCTACACCTGTACCAGAAACGTACATACCAGTATAAATACCTGTAGCACTTGATACAACAATAGTAAACAAAGCTATAGTACCTGTAGCAGTAGGAGTTACAGTAGCAGGAGTATTAACAGTACAAGTGGGTGCAGAAGATAAGCCACTACCATTGTTAGTTATTGTTACGGTAGAAATACTTCCATTAACAACAGTAGCAGTAGCAACAACTCCACCACCAGAAAAACTTAGGGTAATCCCCGAACTATAGTTAATACCTTCGTTGTCAATACTAATGCTCACAACCTTGTCATTAGTAATAGCAGTAAAAGCAGAGCTAGACTTCTTATATAAGTATGCGTTAACCTTGTTGTGTATGAACAAATACTCATCTAAAAAAGTTCTAACAAAGTAACTTTGACTAGTTGAGACAGAAGTTGTACCTACAGTAGTAACTGCATATCCAGTTGGATTAATTTGATACACCGTGTTATTAATAACAGAAATAATCTTGTTGTTAAAACTAGCTAGTCCTTGACTAAGTGTACTAGCAGGAGGAGTAACAGGTGTTACTTGCTTTACAAAAACAAGCCCAGGTCTTTTAACAAACTCTCTTTTTTGATTCCTAGTTTCAAACACACAATTAGAAGAATAGGAATCTTTACTGAAAGTGCCATCTCGACTTTCAATAGGTTGGGTAAGAGGAATGCGTTCTGTAGCCATACTTAACCTGTATAAGAACTGTTACCAGTAGACCTAAAGTCTGGAGCAAAGAATGTACTAGCAGCCTCTACATCCCAATCAGTTAGCAATGTTTTATAAGTACCTGCACGCATAGCAATCTCTTGTCTAAAGTTCATAGGAACTCCATACTCAAGAGATAGTTGATCAGCAAGATTCCACACTAAACAGTTCATCCATTCATTAGGAAAGTCTGGTATAGCAAGAGCAGTAGATAAATCATCTAAAGGAAGTTGAGTAATAATATGAAGTTCCATATTAGTACTAGCATTAACATCAGGTGTTAGATATACATACAACACACCATTAAGTTTTTTAGTGTCATAGAAAATAGTATTGGCTGTACCAGTAGAAAACTTAGAGCCTAAAACGTTGTACTCTTGTTTAGAAATAACCATCACAGGTATATCTATGTGTGGACTAACATTATTGTTACGATAGAACCCTTGAATAACTTTTAGTGGCCTATCAGTAATAGCTACAGTAGGATTAAGAGAGTCATACATCAATGTAGATGTAGATCCACCTAAGATGTAAGTATTCTGATTAGTAACTAGGGGGATAATAAGCTCTGAGTTTTTCCATAGCTTTAAACCTTCTATACTAAATTGTTTAATTATAAGATTTAAAGACATAGCAGCGTTATCAATGGTATCAGTATCAGGCACAGCACCTATCTCAAGCACACCTAGTTTACGAAGTGCTAAAGAGATAATCTGATCACGAGAAATAGTGTAGGTAGAACTCATTGTTTTATCCTATTAGGAATTCATTTAAATTAGGAGCTGTTTTACCTGCTACAGCACAACCAGCAATAGCTTGAAAGGATATAGCTTCAGTACCTTCTAGAGTACACACAGGAATACCTATGTTAATTATGTCTGCTCTAGCACAATCTGCTTGTCCATAGTCTGCTATGCCTTGTGTAGTAATAGGTGTACACACAAAAGCAAATCTATCTTGTGATTGTGGCCTAGTAAAAGGTGGTACTATTTTATCTGCTACACCATGTACAAAGTCTTGAGGCTGTCTAGGTTCCCAGTCCCCATCACATACCATTAACCCATCCCAACGTAATCGTAGTTCATTAGCTTTGTATTGTCTACCACAGACATCGCAGATTACAAGCCAAGATCCTGAATCAAATCTTGATTTATAAGACATGATACTTAACCTATAAACTCTACAAGAGCATTAATAGGAACACCCTCAGTAAACGTAACAGTCGTAGATGTAGTTTCTGTATAACTAGAACTTAGTATTTGTCGTATGCCATTGATGTATACATCTAAAGTTTTAGCACCAACAGTGTACGTAAAAGGAACTGTAAATACAGTTTGTCCAGACGTAGCTGTAACTGTTCCACGCATTCTACCTTGGTATACATAGTTGTTTACATCATTAAGCCATGCAGCAACTATAGGGGTAGAGTTGTCTATAAAGTAAGTAGTTGCCATTGCTTGTTCCTAGTAACATATTAAGTAATATATGTGTGCTTACTTGTCTTGTTTGTTGTCTAACTTATCAAAGATTTTACTAAGCATAGATTTAATCTCATTCATGTCTTGTCGATAATCATCTCTAGCTATGTAAGTTTTAGGCAAGTCTTCTTTAAGTTTAGACAGGTCAAACTTAAGCTCTTTAACGGCAGACCACAATTCTCTGGCAAACCATCCAAGAATAGTAAAACCAATTCCTAGAATTGTGTCAATAAGGTTTTGTGGTTCCATAATTTATTACGTTACCTGTGCAGACTGTACTGCTAGAATTTCTACCCAAGGCAAAGCAGGTTCGGTTTGTATGCGTTCAAGTTCGCGTTGAATTTGACCCGCAACTTGGGTTTCGGTATCCGCTTTTAGATGTTTAACAGTCGTGGTTACGTTATTGTCTTTGTCGGTATAGGTAATTGTTTCCGGTTCAAAGCACCATCCAAGCACTTGATTTTCCGTTAATTGATCAAAAGGCGTAAAGCTACTACCTAAAGAAAATTCTTTAGTGCCAGAAGCAGCAGCTTGAATAACTTCATTTTCGTTTATGGCGGCGCAAAACCAATTCGCTTTAACAACAACATTAGGGTTGCTGTCTTGCTGAAGCACTACGCGCAATTTTTGAATAGACCATTTGTAAGTAATTGACATGATTTTTCCTAGATTAAAGGTTGCCTTCGGATACAAAAGTTGGTGCGGCTGGCGTATATGTTAACCCTGTAGGTGTACCCGCCGTGGTAACAACTCCCGCACCACCTAAAGTATTAGATAACGTAAATGTGCTTACGCCGTTTGTTTGAACAATGTAATACGTTTTTGGATTGGTATACCCCGTGATACTACCTGTCCCGCCAAACGTGCCTGAAATAACAACTGCTTGCCCTACAACTAAGCTACTTGAGGCACAGCTAAATTGACCCGCCGTGCCGGTTATAACAACCGTGGTTAGTACACCTGTGTTAGTACCAGCTACGGTGCAAATCCAACCCTTTGGTTGCCCTACCGATGGCCCACTATTGAATACCCTATCGCCTACATTCCAACCGCCCGTTGTTGGTGATGCGGCGGCGTAGTATTGACGATAACGGTTGCCAAGGCCACCGGCAATTTTTATCAACCCTGTAGTCTCAGGAACACCAGGAGCAAGTAAAGGGGTAAAAGAACAATCAGTTAAAGTAAAAGTACCTGTTCCTGCTTGTTCTATATAGTAATTTGCAATAGCGTTTAATGAATCGCGCCCTAGCAAACAATTGTAAAAATTTATATCGCCTGTACTGCCAATTCCAAATAGTCTAGTGTTGATATTAGTATTTGGATATCCTGCATTAATAAATTTAGAGTTACTAAACGTTACATCCCATGCTGCCGTTCCTGTAGAGTTATTCCAAATCCAACCTTTGCTGTTGTACCAGTTGCAATTTGTTATCCGTATTGTGCCGCTAGGGTTTCCCGATGGATGGTAAAAAGCAGCAATTGTGGATTCTTTAATGTCTACGTTGTCAATCGTTAAATTTGACGATGTACTGCTATCCATGTAGATGCCAGAATTGTTGGCGGCAATAAATCCATTTGATATTTTTGCAGATGTACCCCTAATTTTTATTACGTCATCTAAAGCATCATAGCAAGAAAACCCATCAATAACCATTGAAGTTGAATTGGTAAAATCACAAAGTCCAATTGTTCCTAAAGTGTTTGTTGAATCGCCTTGTAGAGTTACGTTTGAAACGTGCCAATTAGTCCCATTATTAGTAGATAAAACCGGCCCACGTAAATATCCATAAACATTTAAGTTAACAATTTGAATAAAATTTTTAGGTTGCGTGTCATACATTCCCTCAACAAATCCATCGTAACAAGCGTAGGTAGAATTGTTGGAAAAGTTGATGTCGCCACAACCCGCGCCAGCAAGTCTAAAACAACCTTTGGCTTGTTCAAATACATTGTTAGAAATTTGATAATTTTGAATGCCACCAAAAAATACGCCAGCATTAGGGCTAGACAAACTAAACCAGCAATTTTCAATTAAGCCAGAGAACAAGCATTGCGTAGTGGTTGATGAAATTACACCCATGTCAAGCGAATACATGACATGACCGCCGGTAAGCAAACCTTGAAAACGAATATTTTTAAGCGTAAATTTACCGTTGTCCGCTTGGTTAATTAGCATTGAAATAATGCCAGAACCAGTTGCGGGGTTAATGATAGAACTAGCCGTAAATGTTCCATCAACTTCAATGTAAGTTGAAGTTCGATTTTCACCAACAAAAGTTAAATCATTTGCTTGAATACTTCCTGGCACTCCCGCCGTAATATATAAAGGAGAACGAATTATGTATGTACCTTGGGGAAAATATATTTCACCCGCACCGCTATCCATTGCCGCTTGAATGTATTGTTGAACATCAACTGTAGTTGTATTATCTTTAATTGCAGCATGGTACTGGACTGGTATCCAATCAAGGACGTTGGCTGGAGCGCCAAGAATCATAGAATAAGAAACTTTGGTAAGTGCCATTTTTAACTTTCGTTAAACAAAATAATAACCGCTAATGGTTACATCAGCAAGAGTAGTCCAAGTAGGTAAATAAATAATAGTGTTGCCGCCGCTAAGAGCCATAAGTCCATCTCCAATGCTTGCAATAGTAGATGAATTTATTACAGACGCAACAAAAAGTTTACCTGATGAAACAAAAGGAAAACCTAAATTTATATATGATGTGCCAGCTACACTACTTGTGCTACCTGTGCTTTGAATACGCATACTAAAAGTAACTTGTCTACCAACCCTAGTGTAAACACCCGTATATGTAGGTGTACCAACAATCGTAATGTTAGTGCCTGTAACTGTCCAAGTACCTTCTTCATACCAAGTTAGCAATTCACTGGTCATGCCAGCAGCGCCAGTGTTAGCAGAAAAGTCGATGCCTTTGCCAGATGTGCCGATGACTAGGTTGCCTGTTTTAACTGCTATATCTCCAGTAGAAGATGCAGTAAATACAGGTGTTGTAAAAGTAGAACCACCACCTGCCGTTGAAGGGGTAATTTCAAAAAGACCAGACAGCGTGTAGTTTGCACCAACAAGCCAGTTTGTTAACGAGCTGCTTGGAATTAAAGTTATCGCAGCGCCTGCGCCAGACGAGGCTTGCGTACCTAAAGTTTGATAGTTGGAACCGTTTATAGTGCCGACAACCGTAAGAGCGCCTGTGCTAACCGCACGGCCTACTGTTAAATCGCTTACCGCAACTTTAACAGTTGCGCCCGATTGTACAATTGGCAGCACTTCAGTGCCAGCAAGCGGTACTGATGCGCCAGTTAAAGCGGATATTTTTTTGTCAGCCATAATTTTTCCTTAAATACTAAATGTTACTTCCCAGCCAAAAGACATACCGCTTGCGCCAGGATCGGCTCCGCAGCCTATAACAATATTGGTTGCATTAACAGAAACTACAAATGGGCCTTGCACATTGTTTGTTGTCGCTCCAGCACCAGTGCCAAGCGCATCAACCAAAATCAACCTTATGCCGCTAGTTGGCGGTGTAACAGCAAGGCCGTGTGCAACAGTTACGCGATTGCTACCACTTGGAATGGTGGCTGGATAACCACGATTTTCAGTTTTAAAGCCTTGGTTGTTATAGAGATAAACATCTAGCGTGTTTACGTAAGTAACGCCAGTAGTGCAACTAACAAACCAATTATCAATAATGTTTACCCTAGGATTTGACGCATTGGTAAGGCAACTGATGGCTGTTACTAAATTAGTAAACTGGTTGTTACTTATGTCAACAAGCGTTGCGCCGTTATTTATTTGAACGCCTATGCCAGTAGCAGTTGATGAATAACTATAAATGTTATCTGAAACAATTGTGGATTGCGTTCCGCTACCAACAAGCACTATTGCGGTCAGTCCATAAGCGCCACCAACAACGCCGCGCATATTGTTACTTGAAATGTTTGTATTTGTACAACCATTGTTTAGAATTACACAGTATTGAGCTGCGTCAACATTCCAACTATTGTCTGTAATGTTGGTGTTTGTACAACCGTTTACAACAACACCCTGCATTGCAATGCCATACACGTTAATTTTATTGTTAGAAATTATTGCGTTATTTGTTCCAACAAGATTTACTGCTGCTGTTCCGTTATACCCGCCGCTTAAATTGTTGCCTATGATAATTGGCGATCCAGTCGAATAGACACCAGTTCCACCTAGTAAAGTGGCAAACTCAAACCAATTGCCAATAATTCGCGTTGTTTGCGCTTCGTCATAAACGCAATACCCGCTGGCATTAGGAGAAAAATCGCAGTTTTGAATCCAGCATCCGTTAGGAAGTTCACCAGAAATTTCATTTAAATAAATACAAGACTCATCTGCATCTGTAATGCGACAAGAAGTGATTTGGCACTCAAACGAATATCGTTGAATTTCAAAGCAACGCAAAACACCAGGGGAGCCATACACTCTACAATGTTCAGCCGTAAAACCCCATACTTCATTAACCGTTACCAGACGAACAGCCGCACCGTTGCCTTTTACTGTCAAATTGCTAATGCCAGCACCCGTGTATTCCACGACTGATGCGTCTTGAAACAGCAATGGGCTTACGTTATCAACGGCAGAAATAATTGTTTCGCCAGCGCCATCACCGTATAGCCAAGTACCAGATGGGCAAATGATTTGCGATGTAACTTTATATGTGCCTTTTGGCATATATATTTTTTTACCCGCTGAAGCTGTTACAGCCGCCTGAATAGCAGCAGTGTCATCAGTCGTTCCGTCACCCACAGCACCAAAGTCTTTAACGCTTACATATTGACGCAACTTAGCTTGCACCGTAGTTGCTACAGCACTAGTGCCAGCGGGTGTATATCCAACATTAGCAGCACCTGTAGTTCCCGTAATACTAGGAACAGTTGTGTAGACAGTAGTGTTTACATCATTGAGCCAAGGGGACTCAATAACAGTTCCACTAGTAAAAACAGTTGTAGTCATAGGTATCCTTAATTACAACAAAATATTACTGCTAGATTCTTGTAACAACAAATCATTTGTTTCTAGTAACAAAAGTGAAGCTGTAAATGGATCAGAGGTTACACCATATAAGTCTGTAGCTACACCGTACTGTGTGATAGTAGGTGGTCTAGGTTCTTCAAACCCCCCATAAGTGCTGTCTGCTACAACTGACATGCTTACACTCCCATAATAATTTCAACAGTAGCACCAGTTCCAGAACGAGCAGTTACATTAGCTCGGACATATCTCCACGGAGCAACTGTTGTAAAACCATCAGTAGCAGTTGTAGTACCAGACAAACTAATAGTAGCAATAGTTATCCAGTTAGACTTAACACCATTTAGTGTGTCTGTCTCATTAGAAACTTGAATATCAATAGCAGCAGTTACAGCACCTGTGCCAGTAACAATAGCTTGAAAAGAACTATAGGGACTTTCTTTATAAATAGGGTAAGAAGCAGCAACAGCAGTTGTTGAATTTACTCCACTAAAAGAAAAGTAACGAGGTTGCTCTCCACTCTTGAGAAACATATTAGCCATACTAAACTCCCATCTTGCAAAGGTTGTACCTATTAAAAATACTAGGAGAAGACTATTCTCCTCCTAGTAGACTATATTAGTCAGTACCAATAGCAGGAAGTACAAAGCCAGAGAAACCTACATCTCCAATGTACAAGTTATTAAACAACCCATACTGGACAGCAGCAGCGGTAATCATCAAAGCACCAGCAACATCTAAGCCACGAACTACGTTGTTCTGAATAATGCCTGAACCAGTAGTAGCAGAAGTAGTAACCAAGAAAGCACCAGTAGCACTATCTGTATTAACACTGTATATCTTATTACCTGTAATCAAAGCAGCAGTCATTACTAATGCAGCATGACTCAAGAATTGAGACACGTTATTTTGAGCAACAGTTTGAACCACAACATTATCAGCTAGTGTTAGACCAGTCATTGTGTTAAGCACAACAATAGGAGCAACAGACTTGGTAGTGGCATCAGACTTAATGAAACAGTTAGATACTTGCAAGAAGTCTGAGTTAGTAGATACAGTAGTTTTAACTGCTGACAAGAAACCTAGAATAGCACTTGTATCAGTAAAAGAACAGTTGTCAATGGTAAAGTAAGCCGCAGCAGCTACTGTAAAAGCAGCAGTGATAGACAAGAAGTTACCAATAAAACGGCAATTAAGAATTGATATGTTATCAGCAGAAACAGCAATAGTAGTGGTTGCTGCTGTACCAAGAGTAAACGTAGGACGCTTAGTACCAACACCTAAACCAACAATTGCTACACCAGCAACATCAAAAGCCAAAGCAGTAGCACTAGAAATGGTTTCAGCGTGACCTGGTTTAATAAAAATAATGTCTCCACGATTAGCAGTACAACTAGAAATAGCATACTCTAGCGTACCAAATGGAGCATTGAAAGTACCAGGATTACCGTCAGAACCACCAACTTGTCCAGGCAGAGTTGGAGTGGCATTAGACACCCAGTAGACTTGACCAGGGTGAGACTGAGTGATTGGAACACCACGGATAGTTACATTGTTAAAACCACCGGGATAGTTAGACGCAGGGGATTGAGGCAAAGCCATTTTAAAACTCCTAAATTGACATAAGTGTTAAGCAAACAACACTACTAAGTGTAAGTAGCGTCATCAATAGGATAGCACAGTTGCTTGTACTATTTCTTTTTCTTTTTTCCAGGTAACGTAGATTTTCCTGGTTCAGGGCGTTTGCCCTTTTCTTTTTCACGTTCAAAGCTCATAGAAGCTCCTATTAAATAAGAACCCCCTCACAAGGAGGGGGCTTGTTACTAAGAACAATTAGGGGCCGTTGACACCCCAGACAGCACGAGAATCAGACCAACCGAACGAATAACGCTCATAGCCTTTGGCTTTAGCATTCATCGTATCAAAGTCATTGTCTTGATCAAACATGATGGCATGACGCTCATAGTACTTCATACCTGTACCACCCGGAATAGTATTACGGATGAAAAAAGCGTGAGGTGAAGAGAAGTAGTGATTAACTTTAAAACCACCGGGTAAGTAGTTGCCAGTTGAAATGACATTGATGTCATTGTTGGCATTACCAGTTTGGTATTTAGAGTTAAGAATGCGTTGAGCATTAAACACTTCTTGACGAGCAATATGCAAGGAGTCAGGTTGAATAGCGATCATCAAACCACGGTCATTTTGCAGACCCATTATTGCAATCACTGCATCTTCCAAAGCAGCTTCAGACAAATCTACATCAACCGTAGGCTTGTTAGCCCAAGTACCACCAGTGGTGTTGGGATGATCCGTAGCACAAAGTGCTTTGCCATCACCACCAGCATAGGTAGAATTAAATGCACGGTTGTAAACGTTAGCTGCAATGTTTTCTTTCGTTTGACGGAAAGACATAGCCAAAGCTGCTGAACGTTTCTTGGAGATCATCTCATAAAGATTGTCATCCATCTCTTCTTTGGTTACGATATAACCCATTGCGTAAGCAACGTGTGTATAACGAGTTACATAACCTTGAACTTCAGAATCATACTGAACGCCAGAGCCTTGTGACTTGACAGGTACAAGACCAAATCCAGTCAGTTGAACATCTTCTTCGTAGTTCTGAGTAGAAGTATCCAGATCAAATAAATTTACATATTCTTCAGGATGTTCGTCATATGTTTGTCCCCACCAAGCTTTGATACCGGGCCACAAGGCCTTCGGGTGGGAACTGGTTGTGATAATGCCAGCCATAGTCTATTCTCCTAATTAGATGACCGCAGTGCCAGTACCGGCGCTGTAGACATGATTGTTAATACGTACCAATAGCTTGGCATAAGCAGAGGCGGGGGTGTTATCTACACGCTGAGTAAAGCCCAAGAGCTTTAAGTTAGCAGTAGTAGTATCCGTAAGGGTAGCAGCAGTTACTGTACCTGAATCACTGTAGTCGGTAGCACCAGCAGCAATCAAGAAATTAGTATTGCGACCAATATCAGTAACAGCAGTAGGAACAGTTTGACCATCTTGAATTTCAAAGACAATGTTTGCATCATCTGCAACCAAAGCATATTGAACAGTAGTGGCACTAGCTTGAATACTGCGGATAGTCAAATCAATGTTAGTAGCAACCAAGCTAACTCCAGGAGGAGCAACTAGGAAACCAACTACAACACCAATGATTGCAGAACCTGCAACACCAATTGAGATACCAGCAAGACCATTAGTATCAGCACTACCACTGAGGGTAACTGGATCACCAATGTACAAATCTGCACTATTAACAGGAACAGAGTACAAACGGGCTTGGCCTGTGTACGGTGCTCCACTGAGATAACTGACAGGCTTTAAGCCGCCAGGACGATTTACGTTTGCCATAAAAACTCCTAATAAATTAAGTGAGTTTGATACCACCCTGCGGAACATAAAATCCTGGGTTATCCCCAGTAACTTTACCGTTTCGAATTGCAGCATCAATACGATTATTTTTTGCTTGAAGTACAGCTTGATCTTCCTCATACCATTCTTGCCGAACTTTCATTAAGTAACCGTACTGCTCTGTGCCTTCTGCACGAGGATTTACGAGATACCTAATTCTTTCTCCAAGGTCGCCATTACGACTAACCACATTTTCACTCACACCACCAATTTCTTCAGGGGTGACAAACTCATAACCACTATCCATAGCTTCTTGAATACGGCTTCCCGTATCTGTGAAAATATGAAGATGGTATCCCGGAATTTGATTCCGTACACCTAACTTAGCTTCCGTACCGTTAAATACGTTACGGCGTTTACGAGTTGCACCATCTACTGCTTTTGCAGGAGTATCTGCTGCTTCTTGTTTCTCTTGGTAACGAGCATTTGCACGTTCAACCTTTTGTTCATAAGTCAATGCTGCTGGCATAATATTTTCCTTTGAGTATATAGTAAATTAAATTTAGTTCCAGTCGTAGTCTTGGACGTATTGTTCACGGGTCATAAGCTTTTGTTTTACAAACCGATCACAAGCATCCTTGGCTGTAGGAGGGAGGTTGTCATAACTTTGGGCATTGCTACCACTACGACTCTGCCTACCAGAACCAGACTCCACACGACTAGCACTCACATTCTTTTTACTTCCACCAAATTTATTTGGAAACTCTTCTACCAACACTTCATCTAGCTTATCAAGAAATGGTTGTCCTTTAAGTCCTGGAAACTCTAACCGAAGACTTTCGCCAATACCATTAGCAATGCTTGTCATTCTTCGATCTTCACCAAACCAGTTGTTACGGTCTAGCCAAAGTTGAAGTGAAGGATCAATTGTTGCAGCAGTTTCTGTAGCAACAGGTTCTTTCGTACTAACAACATCTTTAACGGCTTGCTTTGCTTCTCTAAAGCTTTCCTTTGCTTCGTCCAACGCATCGTCTAACGCATTAACTTTTTGTCCGTCACCATCAGTAATGGCTTGAGCACGGCTATCTTTAATTTCCTGAATACGCCTTTCGTAGTCAGTAGCTTTACGTTCATAAGACTCTCTCTGAAATCTCTTAAACTCTTCAGCAGCTTCACGAAACTCTTTAAGCTGCTCTTTTGTTTGGTTAAGATCTTTTATTAGATTCTCATTATTCTTACGCAGAATAGGGAGAATCTCACGACCTCGTTTTACAAAAGTTTCAGCATCTACCCAGTCATTCTCATTTCCCCGAAATCGTTCTTTTGGAACCCATCCTTGGGATTCAGCCTCGTGGCGAACTTCTGGCGATGTCTCATTGGTGACACTTGCTTCTTCGCTCATACCTTACTCCTAATTTTTAAAACTGTCAATAACTATTTAAATCAGCCCCTGGCTAGGTAGGGATCAACAAGACTGACATCAGCATCCAAAGTGCCTGTAATGTCCTTATCATTAACCATCCTATACTGCTTTCCGTCTTTACCTAAGTAAAGAAGCCCAGCGTACTTAGCAAAGATTACTTTGTCTCCAATCCCACACCAAGGTGTAGGTTCGTCGCCATAGCATTGGTTGCCCATAGCAATAACAACACCAGTTGTATTGCCCATTTGCTCACGCTCTTTTGTAGTCTCAGTAGTCAAGATAATGCCCCCAGAGGACACCTCTTTAACTTCTTGAGGCTTAATAAGTACACGCCATCCAACAGGGTTAATTCCAGATTCATTACTCATTTGTGTTTCTCACTCTCTTACTTAGTTTCAAACAAATCTTCATACTCAAGGTTTAGAAGAGTAGCAATTACTCGACACCGACCTTTAACTTCTGCTTCTTCTTCAAAAGCATTATTTACCAATCCCTCTTTCATAGCTTCACGATCTGCTTGTAGCATTTTCATAAAACGTTTAGTAACAGGGTGATATTTCCATTCCTCAAAAGATTCCGCACTAACTGGCTCAATAGACATTTTTACTCCTTGTTAAATTTACATTTGTGGTACTTGCTCCTGCATCCCCATACCCATATCCATGCCTGTATCCATGCCTGTGTCCATAGGTATTTGAAGTTGCTGTTGCTCTTGCGGTTGACTACCCATCATAGATGAGTAAACCTTATTCATTGTGTCGATAGACCTTAAGATGCCCTCTCGACGTTCACGCTGTAATCCAATTTGTGTATTAATCTCTTGTATACGAAGTTTTTCTCCTTGATGCAAGACACCAATCTTAAGTACTTCAGCTTCTGCTTCAAGCTTTTTAATCTTAGCTTGATTAAGTTCTGCTTCAGACATAAGTTTAAGCAGACCCATCTTCATAGCTAATTCAGACTCAACTTGTTTGCTTCTGATTTTCATCTCTTCAATTTGAATCTTAATATTTGGTTGTGGTTGAATAGCATTCGGGCCTTTAGGATCAGGCAAAAGCTTATCAATATTCATAACCTTCATTGCTTTGAGGAAACCATATTCAGCCTCATAGCGATTGTATAAGTCAGGACTTGCAGCTACTCGTTGAGCAATAGCAGCAGCTTGCTGTATACGCTGTGCATCAGAAGTAATGCTTGGATCAGCAGTAGGCATAACGTCTGTTACTGGGCCATCGTAGTCCGTAGCTAGAACTATACCTTGACTCTGTGCATTAGAAACGTATTGTGTATTCTCACTAATAAAGATTTGATTTAAACGATATAGTTTGCGGAACTCTTGTTTAAGACTACGATGAGTGCGTTTAAAGATACCGTTAAATATCTTCATACCTTGCTCTGCCATAGTACGAGTAGTCTCAGCAGGAGTATTCTGTCCAGGATTTTGTCCCGTCATAATATCAACAGCACCACCAATACGTTCACCATAGTTAATTAGTAAGTTCAACAAAGTAAACAATACTTGAGATGGTTCGCGTACTGGTAGTGGAACTATACCTTTACGTAAGTCATCACCAGTGGTATCAACGTGTTTCCATTCCATTGGGTTAAAGGTGTAGTTACCACCACGTAACTTAATCCCACGGCTAAGAAAACCACCAGCAGTATTAGCCATAGTACCTGAATCAACCAGTTGGTTGACAATGGTATTAATAGATTCATTAAGAGGGCCAAGGAGAACACCAAAACCAAGATCATAGAAGCCACCATCAGGAGAGGGAACAAAAGGATACTTAGTAAAGTATTGTTCTGCCTTGATGCTAAGAATAACTTCATCTTTATTACGCTCTATATCTTCAAGGGTGTATCGAGCTACGATACGAGCAACTTGTTTGTTGTCTCTACGTACATAAACAATGTAAGGTTCAGCGTAACCATCATCATCAAAGTCAATATGACAATGCTGTTCAAGTATTTCAACTGGGGTACTTAAATCATTTACATCTGGTGGACTCATTCCTTGTGCTTTGTCTTGAGCATTTTGAAGACCACTACTTGTACTTGAACTAGAATACTGTTGAGATTGACCTTCTTCTGTTGCCTTTAACCACAATCCGCGAGCTACACGTTCATAGATTTCATTCTTAGTCATCTGAAGAACATGGGTAACACGGTGGGCTGTTTCTAAACTTTTAGTCCAGTAATTAACAACCAAGTCTTTAGCTAAAACATTCTCAGAGATGTTGTGTTTACGAATAGGATCGTAATAGCTTTTCTTAAAAGCACAACCAACAATAGGTTGCGTGATAAGAACCTTGTCCATTTCAGATTCCCAATCCTCGTCTTCTTCAAGAAGTTGGTAGCTCATGTGTTGTTCAATACGGGTAGATCGTAGAGCACGAGTACCATCTTTGTCATCACCAACAACACGACACTTTACAGGAAGGTTTCCATCTACTAAGACAGGGTAGCTACGAGCATGATATTGCAATGCAGCAATAGTTATAAGCGGGAACTTAATGTTGCTTGCATTAGGCCAAGGAAAGTTTTTAGTCTCTGCAACTTGTAGGGCAAGTTTGAGGGAAGTCTCTGTCCGTTTTTCCCAATCACTACGAGATTGAATGTCATTGTCAAAGTCTTTGACAATACAAGTTCCAATTGTTGCTAGGTCTTCTTTACATAAAAGACTAGCAATATTGGCCTCATATACAAGGTCACTAACTTTAAATTTATCTTTGAGATTCATATTCTTTAGTACCCACAAGTAATAGAACGACCTTCGCCATTCCAATTGTTATCTTTAATATAAGCCTCGTACTCTTCTTCTTCAAGCTCTTCTTCAGTTGGTGCTTCCCACATCCTATCGAGCATCAATCCCAAGTAAGCCCAAGCATCTACTTGATCATCGTGTTTATCTCTAGGAAACCTTAGAAGCTCATCTTCAAAGTTTTGATACCACTCAGCATCCTTATCGAACTTGCACGCCCCACTTCTCATACGCGCTTGAATGCTTCTAGCCCTAGTAAGTTTGTCACCGCTTGGTTTAAGTAAGACAATGTTAACGAACTCACCGCGCTTAAGCATTTCTACATTGAGTTGTGGGCCAATTGCTTTCTGAATAGTACCTTGCTCAAATCCAAAGAGTACGGGCTTATAAATCTTTTGGATCATTAAGATTGTATCGACAATCTCTAAAGCATCCATCCGTTCCTTTACAACGTGTATGCCGTACAGCCTACCCTCGTCATCCATACCACCAACAGTAAAAGCAGAGTAGTCTGCCCTTTGGGATTGGGATACAGCCAAGTCACAAGTCGCATAGTATATTAAATGCTTCTTCTTGTCTTCTACATTCATAGGTACAAAATCAGCTTTCTTAAAGAAGGTGTCAGTTATATCCAGGGGAATGTTTAACATCTCTTGTGAGTAAACGTCTGCTAAACCTTGCCTAACATAATCATCCTTTTGAAGTCTAAACTCTTCAGCAGTTTTCATCTCAGGCCACAAAAGAGTTTTAAAGTCATCTGTGTGGGCGCGATATTTAATTGACTTCCAAGGAAGTTTGTTCAAAGAGTATTCTTTTAAATCTTCTTTAATAAGACTTTTAACTCCCCGATGGGAACTTAACAAAGAGGATGGCATTAGATTTTCTAAAAGACTATCTAGATGCAAGATAGTCCCAACTATCCTAATCTTACCAGTAGAGGATATACAGGGGATAAGAGCACCATAGAACCAACGCTTGAACTTCATGCGTCTGTCCTTGTTCATAACAATCTCATCATTCTCCATGTCATCACCAATGACTAGATCAGGACGCAAGTTAGCCCACTTTAAACCCCGTAGCTTTTGTTCAGAGCCTTTAGCCTGAATACGAAAGGTATGTCCATCTTCCATCTCTACTATTAGATCATCCTCAGTGTCTTTTGGAAAAGAACTGACAGAGAACAATGATCGTAAATCATCGTTGTCTAACAATTCTTTCTTAATATCTCCTAAGAACTGTACAGCTTGTGTAACAGTATCTGAGACAATTAAGACATACCTAGATTCCCTAAACAGCACTGAGGCTAGGGTGTAGGCATGGGTAACAGCCGTACTCTTAGCATGATAACGAGGAGCAGCTATGGCTATTTGTTTGGCGTTACTAGTAACAAGTTCCCATATCTCTTTATGAAAGTCTGGAGTAGCAGCAGGTTTATCAAAGTTCTTCCTCAACACAGAGTTGACAAAGCCCTCCATAACATCTGCATTAAGCTTGCTCATATATTAGAAGGAACCAGTTTGAAAGAAGAAGCGTTTTTGTTTGAAAGAGTATCTAAAATATAAACGAAAACTAAATAGTCTAAATACAAACCCAAAGGAAGAGTTCCTATCATTAATAGGGTAGAAATTAAATCCATTTTTAATTATCCTTCCACTAGGTCTAATGTAGAACATCTATCTAATCTCAACAGTTTGTACATCAATAGTCTTAGCTTTGTCTAAGATAGTAATCTTGTGAGAACTAGCAAACTTAGCAAACTCTTCTGACAACCTAAGTAACCTATCATCAATTGTTCGTTCTACTTCTTCTTTAATTGGCTTCTCATCTAGCTTCTGTTGTTTAGCCAGTAGTTCTGTACTGATCTTTAAGGCTACATGAGCTTTGATAGGTACTTTAATAATCTCACCAGTCCTCTGATCAAACTGAGCATCACCAAAGTCAATGCGATCCTCTGTAGCTTTAAGAGCTTTGTTGATGATCCTCTTCATGTTGGAGTCCATCTGCTGAACATCTTCAGTTTTAAGTTGAAGAGCAAACTCCTTAAACCAATCAGCAGTTTTCCAAACCTTTAAAGTCTGGTGGGGTATACCAGTAACAATAGCTGTCTCAGCCATATTGCCAAGCATGAGATATGTACTCACAGCTTCCAGTTTTTGGTTCTGTGTCCATACAGACTTCTTATATCTGCGATCATGAGAGTCTTTTCTACGCATATTACTTAGCCATTTTCTTAAGAGTTTGAGCAAGACGAGCACGTTGACCCATCTTTCCAGGTTTTTTAGAAGCAGCTTCTAATTTGGCAGCAGGAATAGTCTCACCTTTCTTAACACCAAGAGATTTACGCAGAGCACCTGGCTTTTTAATAGCACTAGCTATCCAATTTTTAGTAGCCACAAGTTTCTCCAGTAGGGTTAACGATATCTTGAGGTCTTATCTGCAATTTTTTTAGGTTGAGCTACAAATTGCTTACCTTGTTTCTTACCTTCTCGCTTAGCTTTAGTTGTTGCAGCGTACTCAGCAGAACTTAAAGACTTGATAGCAGCCTCTGGTAGGTAACGTTCACCTGTTTTAGACGATGGTTTCCCTGATTTGGTACGCCATTTCTGATCGCCCCAGTTTTTAAGGGATTGCTGGAGTGCTTTCATTTCTTCTTCTTGGGTGGTGTGTGGGATAACACCTTGCTAGTAGGAGAATGCTTTGCACCTGTCATCAAAACAGTACCTGATTTGTGTGTATCGCCTTTATACACTTTGCCATCAGGCAAGTAATGGGTTTTATTCTTACTCATGATTTATAACCTCCACCTGATGCCTTGTATTTTTTAGCTACAAGCTGTGCTTTACGAGCAGACCACTGTCCAGCAGAAGTACCTTGTGTAGCTGAAGCTTTTACTTGAGCAACTATCCTTTTACGAAGAGTTGGTTTGGTGTAATTACCAGCAGCGTTTACTGTAGATTTAGCTTTAGTAGCCATATCAACACTTCCACTTCTTTAAAGACTTATTAATCCGAGAATCTGGATCTTTAGCTTTAGCTGTACCTGTAAGCTTCTTCTTCATTCCTGTCATACGAGCACAGAAAGAATCTTTTCTAGAACCACCTTCAGGTTGCGGAGCTTTAAGACCAGGTTTACCTGGATTAGCTGCGTTATACGAAGCCCTTCCTTTGGCGTTTAAGCCACCAGAAGGACTCTTACCCTCTTTGCGTTGCCAAGCAGGGGATTTAGCCATAAGTTGATCTGCTTATTTGTAACCAGACATAGGCTTCTTTTTAGCCTTAGACATCTTGTCTTTAATCATTTTTGCCATGTCTTTTTTATCTTGAATTTTGTCAGCCGCTTTAGTCATCATTGCACCTTTAGCTGGCATTGGTTTCTTCTTCATCATCATGATTTTGTCCTTAAGGAAAAATAAATATTGAGGGTGTAAGTACTCGCTGCACTGGTGAGGGTACAAATCTCCTTACCGCTACCAAGCTGACCAGCATCCGCTTTTCTTACGCAGCAGACTATAGCACCTTTGTACAACAAAGCAACTGTCACCTTTGTGACTCAAAGAAAAATAATTTTCTTAAAGCTGAGAGGAGAAAGACAGAGAACTACTGTATGTCTATACAGTATTGTGTTCTTTCTGAACTGTGTGTTACCCTATATATATAACATATAGTTCTTCTATAAAGTAGTGTAGTTATAGCTCTCTCTCTCTTTATGAGAGAGAGTAGTAGTTATATAGCTATAGATGTTACTAAGAACAACATAGACATCAAACAGTAGCTAACACATTACAGCTATCCCCCCCTTGTTTATAAATATATAGCAATCGTTACATTGCTTAAGATGTAATTTATAAAAATAAAAATATTGCCCCCCTACCTACCTACTACTACAGCTACAACCCTGGTAAACAAGCTATAACTACACCTCTAATACTGTGTATATGTACAGCTAAATACTTATCCACAGCTTATCCACAGGGTGTCAATGTATGTAATTGATACTGTGTTTATAACCACCCTTTACACATCAATAACTTATCCTTACACACACCAGTGTTAACAAGCATCTCATCTATACATCACTGATGGCTCTACAACGCATTTAAACAGCCCATACTTCGACGATAGATGTTGTTTGATACCCATCCCTATGTGAACCTACATCGTGGCTCTATGACGAGCTGGCTGACCTCCCTTCTCTCCAACTGAGACTTGGTTGGCGTTTGGCATAGACCGGCTTCACGTCGGCCCCAGTCATTAGGGTTGTAGGTTATCTCTCCCCCGTCTTGTCGGGGCAGGCCGCCTGCGGCCTGCACTCCGTCGGGGGCTGGGGCATCGTTACTTCCCTAATGTCTGTCGGCCTCCTTAAGGGCTACGTGAAAAGATCATGGTATCGCTGACCTCCATAGTCAAGGGAAAACTGTCTCAGGCATCGCTAGTAGCTTTTGTATCTCTCTTCTGCTACTGCCGTTCTTTGTCTGTGGTCGGCTCTGATGCACCCGTAGGCGATACCTACAGTTTTCTAATCCTTGACTACAGAGCCTCCCAGCGATTCCCTGACTTTGCCACGCAGCGCAAGGTGTGTTGTGGGCGAAACCAACCTTGGAGTTCTAAGATGAACAACCTTTGCTTTTACTCTCTCCTTGCTTCTAACCAAGAAGTTGACTTCTTTACCGACATACTATTCGACACCGACTTAGCTGGTGAAGTTATGTCAGATAACCCACTCGTTACTGAGTTAGAAAGCATTCCTCAAGAAGCAATTCTTGATGAAGAAGCAGAAGCTCTCGCAGAACAGTTTGATATTGAAATAGTTATTGAAATAGAAGAATCTGTACAAAATCTTGATCTTCCAGAAGGTATGCTTACTTATGAGCTTCATTACGCCTGTGATATACCCTGTAACGTAAGTAGTACTAATTTAGAAATCGCACATTCTTTGGTACGAGGAATTGACATTTGATCTACAAGGCGGTTGGTAGTAATACCAACTGCCTTTTTTTGTACTCCGCTTATGTTATTAATAACAGATACCTACCCCTATCTACACCTATCTAAGCTCTCCATTACATCTGGGAATTGTCCTAGCACCAAGCTAGTCTCCGCTTACTTGATAAAGTCCCGCTAATATCGCCCCCCAGCCCATCGGTCGGGTCGCCACCGGGGGCTAAAGCCCCACTTGCACAAACTGCGCCAGAACCCCAGCAAGCTGGGAACCTGGCACAGCAAGGGGCTAAAGCCCTTTGTGCCTTGGCGATTTCGCCTTACGGCGAAACTGCGTGCCGCCTGTGGGCGGCCCTAGCCCTAGTCAGGGCGTTTGTGAGGGGGGCGAATTACCTCCTTCTTCATCAACCAACCTCTAAGGAGCCTAACATGGCACAAGGACAAAACGATTTCGATTTCAACAACTTCAACGCAATGACGGAGTGTAAGCCAGCAGGTTTGCAAATCTTTCTCGCACAGCAACTTCTGTCAAATGCACTGTGGAGCATGGAGAAATACGACAATCCTCGCAGCTTTGAAGTACGTGACGCACTCAATAGCATCAAAGCTCTTCGCCAACTGATGAAAGATGACGCAGCAGCACGTGCAACAGCAGCTTAATCTCACAAGGTAGTACCTAACAAGTACTACCTTTTTTTATGTTCCACCTAGGAGACACTCATGCGTGAACACTACGATGTTACTAATAGCATTTACTATCGCAAGCAAAGGACTTCCCTTATCCGGGAGTTAAGTGGAGTTATCTTAATGATACTCGCTATAGGTGTACCATTTTCAATTTACTTCTGGAGATATTAATATGCAAACATACTATGCTTTCTTTGAACCTGGACTTATCTTTGCTACTGTCAGACATAGTAATGATGGTGGTGTATCAGAGATTGAGTGGGAACACGGCATTCGTTGTTACTACACCAGAGAAACCAACGAGCTTGTACTCAAGGCACAGATACTGGATGATGGTTTTGAGCTACTCAACAAAGAAGCTTGGGACAACTTCATAAGCTCACTGGATGAGCCTTCCAATGTTCCTAGTAACAAGTTTGTATCCACTCGCTATGTACGAGACAAGTGGGATGGACAAAGCACTATCTATTAATAACTGGAGATAGAACTTATGAACGAGAACTATCTTCCAATCTGCACTTGCTGCTATGCAGTAAGAGTAGAACCACATAGAGCTAAAACTCCCAGACCTACCTGCATGGATTGCGGAGAAACGTTGGCACGTATGGTGCAGCATACCGTAGCTCCTATCAACAAGAGCAGCTATATGCACATCAGCAACACAGAAGAACTGAAGCAACTCAACCCCAAAAGGACACCTGTATGAAAACACCTCTGTCTAACAAATCACCAGAGATGGTGTACACACTAGAGCATATGTTCCCAGGAACAATAGCCAAAATCAAAGCCGGTAAGTGTGTGAACTGCGAGAAGCAGGTCATGTTCCTAGGCTTTCGTAATCTCAAATCTGAGAAAGAGTTTGAGATCAGTGGTATCTGTCAGCCTTGTCAAGATGAAATCTTTGGCATTGATTGACGCTCAGCCCGGCAAGCCTGGGGTCACGCGCCAGCAAAGCTGGCACGGGCTTGCGATGGGCTTCGCTTATTACTGTCATCGGGCTTGCCTTCGGCCCGCTTGGGGCGGGGGCCGAAAGGCACAGCCCTCTTGTTTGTTTTTAACACTTAGGAGATGACTATGGAACAGCTTGATCTAGTTGATGAAATGAATTGGGAAGATAGCGATAAAGTAGAGAAAATAACGTTAGAAGAAGCAGGTTTTGAGGAGACTAACGAGACTGACAACGCTTTTGCATCAGGTATTCATGCTTACATGGATTGGTTCTACGACGGAGACTCAAGCGCATTTGAACAGATTTAACAAACTTTGACATGACCTTGGTAACAGGGTCATGTTGAGGCAATGTTGCTTAATAGGAGGTTTTATGTTTCGTGTTTATCTTCATCAATACAAACGTTGGATTGAAAATATCCCTGTTGCTGAAGCCCTTGTTTACAAAGAAGAAGGCTATCTTGTAGAGCGTATGAGTTAACAGCATTCTTTTACAGTGCTTTTTATAAAAGTACTGTGTAGGCTATGTTGCCTTTTTTGGAGATAGAGATGGACTCACCAGTGATGTCAACTCTGTATGCAGCAGCAACTGAGAGCTTAGTCTCAGATGCATCTGCTACAAGTACCTTTGAGAAAATGATCTCCGTTGCGTTTACGCACGGAACCATTGAAACGTTTACTAAAGACCTTCGGGACACTGAGAAACAGATCAAGAAGGAGTTTGAAGTTACTTCTATGCCTGGCCCTTGGAGGTCAGCTAAATCAGTCATCCAGACTGCTATGAAGCTCAAGATAGGCTTAGTAGATGACAACGGAGGTTACTTAGGTAAAACTAACCTTCAGAATCAAATCAAAAAACTCAAAGTTGGTGTCAAAGAACCAGTGACTTCTGAAGAGTATGGCAACAAAATCATCAAGATGCTTATGACTATCCCTGATGATCTAGACAGTGCTCTTATCTGCAAAATGGTTCAAGAGTTTCTGGAGTAATACTAAATGCTTACACAAGGCATTGAAGTAATGAAGTACATCCGAGCTAGTGCTGGCAGGGCCAATATCACGGTTGTATTTGAGGCTAGTAACCAACCTAGGCATGATGGCAAAACCATCTACTTACCTAGGATTACTGCTGCTACATCTAACAAAGAGCTAAAACAATTGATGGCATCTACAGACCATGAGGTTGCACATGATCGCTTTAGTTGTTTTGATATTTTGAAAGAATCAAAGGTTGATCCTCAAGGCATCTTGATGTTTGTTTGGAATTTCTTAGAAGACTCCAGAGTAAACACCATAGAAGCTCAAGAGTACAAGGGTTTTAGAGACAACTGGGATGAGTGTTCTTCTGATCTGGTAGCGGGTATTCTAGATCGCGCTAGTAAGGAGAGTACACCAGTATCTAAGATCACTTCTTCTTTGTTGTGTTGGGAAAGCCATATCAATGCTGATAACTTCCCAACCATAGAACTTGTTTGTAATAGGTTTGAACCCAATGAAAAAGTAACCGATGTTCTTAATAACTATTCTGATCGCCTTATTTCTTGCCAACAAATCTTAGATAAAAGATTAGGTACTCAAGCAACTTATAACTTAGCTCGTGACATCCTCAAAGAGTTAGGAGAGAAGTGCAGTGAGGAGTTTAAACCTAAAAAGAAACCAAGTAAGAGTGGAGACAAGTCAGATGAAAAAACAGAGAAAGGTGATACAGAAGATTCCAAGAAAGACAGTTCTGATTCAAAAGCTTCTGATGCTGATACGAAGACGGATTCTAAAGATGCAAAAGAAAAAGACAAGGATGATGAGTACAAAGTCATCACTGTTGTTTTAACTCCAGCAGACTTAGAAAAGTTCTCGTTGACAATGCCAGAAGAAGGCTCACCTATGAGCAAGACTGGTATTAACTTTGAACCTGTAACTACTGATCGTTCAGCTTGGGATTTAACTGACTATCAAAACTTTATTGTTGTTGATTACCCAAACAACAAAGGACAAAACATAGAAAAGGGTGACTGGTTCAAAGTAGATTACGATACTGAAAAGTTTCTTAGTCAATACAAATCTAGAGTAGAACCAAATCTTGTATCACAAGAAAACTTTGCTCAACAGATTCGTAAGTTAATACAGATCAGAGCTAAAGTACAAATGCAATATGGTACGAAGAAAGGCAAGCTAGATCAATCTAGATTGTCTCGTATTTGTTTTAATGCTCCGGGCTTTAATGAACGAGTATTTAAAACTAAGATTGAAAACAAAACTCTTGATGCAGCTATTACCGTTCTGGTTGATATGTCTGGATCAATGGGTGGAGACAAAGCATATTATGCTTTGGCTTCTACATTGTTGCTTAATGAAGTTTGTACAACGCTTAACATACCACTGGAGATTCTTGGTTTTAGTGATGGTTATTATGGACACAGCATACAGCCAATCATGTTTGTCTACAAAAACTTCTCAGATTTCAAAGTTAGTAGTGATAATTTAAAAGAATACTTCTCACTCAGTAGCATTCACATGCATGGAAATCCTGATGGAGAAAACATTCTTTGGGCGCATGATCGTCTTGTCAAAAGAAAAGAGAAGAAAAAGATCATGGTAGTCATGTCAGATGGTAGTCCTGCTGCTTCTAAAGGAGCTACAGGATTGTCCGGGTTTACCAAGAAAGTTATTAACGAGATAGAAATAGCCAAGGTTGTTGATATTTATGGTTTGGGTTTGCTCAGTAATTCTGTAACTCATTTTTACAGAGCACATGATGTAGTCAACAGACCAGAAGAGATACCAAGTAAGTTAGTTTCACTCATAGAAAGGAAGATATTAAATGTCCACTAGTACAGTAACATCAAAAGAAAAGGTCGAAGACCTTGTTAAGAAAGCTCTCAAAGAAGAACTGGAGAAACGTAAAGTGAAAGTCGCTGTTACTTCAACTGATACAGGTGATGCAAAGTTTACTTTTGTACCAGAGTCAGAAGAAATTGATGTAGCTAGTCTAGTTGCCAAACTAACTTTGCGTAAAGGTCAACAATACTTCTCTGATCTTTTTAAAGAAATACGTGTTAATCCAGATGAAGATTTTGGTGTCACAGTATTCATAGACCATGATTGGGATGATCGCATTGTTTCGTTCATACCAGAGATTGACAACAACTATGTCATTGACAAAGACTTAGCAATGACTATTCTTACAGCTTGGGAACTTAATGAGAAAGTTCTTTGCTATGGCCCAACAGGTGCTGGTAAATCTAGTTTGATTGAACAACTGTGTGCCTATACAGGTCGTCCATTTGTTCGTATCAATTGCACGGGTGACATGGATTCTTCTATGATCTTTGGTCAATTGACAGCTAAAGATGGTTCAACAATCTGGGTTGATGGTGCTGTAACCGATGCTGTTAAGTATGGTGCTGTGTTTGCTTGGGACGAGTGGGATGTAACTCCTCCAGAGATTTCTATGGGTCTGCAATGGCTTCTAGAAGACGATGGCAAGCTTTTCTTGAAAGAGATGCCCGGTAGTACCAAAGACAAACAAATCATCCCACACGAGCATTTCAGGCTTGTAGCTATTGGCAACACACAAGGCCAAGGTGATGACACAGGTTCACACGCTGGTACAAACGTTCAGAACAGTGCTACGTTAGATCGTTTTGGAACAGCAGTGTACGTAGATTATCTACCTTCTCTTGTAGAAGAAAAGATGATCCTAAATAGATTTGGTTCACAAATTACTGGGAAAGTAGCTAAAGAGCTTGTTAAACTTGCCAACCTTATTCGGCAAGGCTACCAAGCAGGTCAGTTCAACCTGACAATTTCTCCTCGTTCATTGTTTAGTATTTGCAGAAAAGTTTGCTTTGGTTCTACATTGAAGAAAGCTTATGAAGTTGTTTATCTAAACAAGTTGAACGATACACAACGCAAAGTTGCTACCGAGTTGTTTATCAAAATCTACGGTAAAGACTAACTTAGAACTAAAAACCATATAGCCTTCCTATCAAGGAGGGCTATTTATTTTGAGTTTTAAAAGGAACTTTATGAAACAAACTCCTAAGTCATGTAGCTGTCCAATGTGTAAAGCTGGAAAAAACACTAAAGGTGGTAAGTACATGATGAATCAAAAAGAACGTTCTCTTCGTACAACGTGGAGAAAAGAACGTACTAAAGAAGACCCAGTAGTAGCACCAGCGCCAAGTGGAAGCTATTTTGATTGATCGCAAACTCATACTAACAAACGCTCCTAATAACATAGGGCAGCAAGTAAGCATTAATCATGCAGGATGTTCTGCTGGCAACGATACTAAACATAGGCTGTACATCAAACGTACAGACCGTGGAATAGTTGCGTACTGCCACCATTGTTCTGAGTCTGGGTTTGCTAATGACAAATCTAATGACAGGCTATCCACCTGGGTTACTAAACCTAAAGAAACCAAAGTCACAGACAACGTGCCTACACCAGTGCTTACACCCCTAACTATGGAAGGTAAGGTATGGTTAGTTAAATACTATTGCAATGTCAATAGCGATAGTTTTCATGGTGTTCAGTACGAAACTAACAAGGTTGCTCTAACCCTACACAATCCTGACAAAGACATTATTGGCTATCAGATCAGGAATCTAAAGACAAACGCAACACCTAAATACCTAACAAGCTACAGCTACAGCGGCTGCAAAGGCGATCCAAGCTGGTTTAACAGCCACAAGAGACATCTAGTCATAACTGAAGACTACCTCAGTGCTTACAGAGTGTCGCAAGACACAGATTTTGCTTCTGTAGCACTACTTAGAACCACTGTGTCAGACAGGACACTAAGACAGATACACGACCTCAACTTTGAGAGCGTAACTATTTGGCTTGATCCTGATGATGCAGGTATTGAAGGAGCAATCAAAGCACAGAAAAAACTATCACACTATCTTCCAAAGGAAACAACTATCAGGGTATTTACTCTAGATGTTGAACCCAAGGAATGCACCAAAGAAAACTTAGAAAGTTATTTAGAAAGAAATTTATGACAGAACTACAAAGAAAAGCATTAGCTAGAGTTGTTATGTACATCTTAGACAATGAACAAACCTCTTACGATGAATGGGTAGCAAATGGAAAAAAGCCTGAAAACCACATATGTTTTTATGCTCAATTTCTAGAAGACACCATGCCAGAACTAAGTTAATTTAAAGGAATCCAACATGGATTACGATTGTCTTTTTCTTTGCGCTAAAAGCAAAGAGAACTTACAAAGGTACAGACGGTATATCAAACCGCACATCGTAGTAAAAGAAACCAACATCATTCTTGATGGTATGGACAAGTACTACAAAACATTTCCTTCTGTAACTACTATAAATTGGGAACCATTTACTGCGTTCCTAATAGCAGATCAAAGCAAACGTTTGACTGATGACTCAATTGTCAAGCTACGCATGACGTTGACTAAAGCTAAGACTTTTGTTCCACACCATGCACACGAAGAAGTAATCAAAACTCTCATTGAGTTGGACTACTTGGCTCAGATTATGGAAGAGTGTGAGAAAGTCAAAGAAGGCTCTAGTGACTTAGAGCACGTACACATATTAGCAACTGATGCTCTTAAGAACGTAGAAAGGTACATAGAAAAAGATGAACTATTTGTTTCTGCTGACTTGTCTGCTATTGCTGATCGTATCAGTAGCTCTGGCTATGAATGGAGATTGGATGTTCTCAATCGTTCTCTTGGCCCTTTGCGTACTGGTAATTTTGTAATTGTTGCTGCACGAGTTGAGGTAGGTAAAACAACTTTCTTAGCTAGTGAGGTCAGCTACATTGCACAACAACTACCTAAAGATCGTCCTGTTGTCTGGGTTAACAACGAAGAAGAATCTTCTGTTGTGTTCTTTCGTATTGTTCAAGCTGCGTTAGGTCAAGAGTCTAAAGAAATCATTGCTGATTCTAAAGCTGCATTGATTGCATACACTGCACTAATGGGTGGAGACAAAGACAAGATACGTGTTACTAAAGACACCAATCATGTTAAAGACTTAGAGACTTTGTTTAGAGAAATTAATCCAGGTCTAATTATTTTTGATCAACTTGACAAAGTATCAGGCTTCAAAGAAGCAGAAAGAGAGGACATCACACTAGGAAGAATCTACAAATGGGCTAGAGAACTAGCAAGAACATATGGCCCAGTTATTGCAGCATCACAGTTAAGTGCTACAGCAGTGGACTTAAAAGATCCACCATTCATAGGTATGGATGCTCTTAGAGGTTCTAAGACAGACAAACCAGGTGAAGCTGATGCAGTGATTACGTTAGGTAAGTACAAAGAACCAAAGACTCCTGAAGAAGAGATGATCCGAACTATCAATGTTCCTAAGAACAAACTTCCCGGAGGAGGTACTAAACAAATGGAGTCAGAGCGTCATGGTCAGTACCTAGTAACCATAGACCCAATCAGAGCTAGGTTTGAATAAGGAACAACAAGATGAATGAACTAGAGTTAAAAGTATTAGCAGATGAACTTGATGTAGCTCTTACAGCCAAGATTATTAACTTAGCAGTCCATTGTTATAGCAAAGGTTTTAAAGATGGAAGCACACAACAGAAGCAAGCCCAAGTAATGAGTGAAGCTCTTAACAAACTATCAAAATGACTACCCCAATGTTTATAGCTATTGACGTTGAGACAACTCTTAACGGCAATGATGATGTGGGACTAGCTCATCCTATGCACCCTGACAACAGAGTTATTGCGTTTGGCTTAGCTAACAGTATAGGTAAAGGCCATGCTTTTTATGAGTCTCCAGAGTTTTTTGAGGATGTTTTAAATGAATATTTAGAACTTAACCCAGTGTTTTGTGGTCACAACATATCTTTTGATTTGATGTACTTGTATAAAACTAATCCTAGTTTAAAAACAAAACTTCAAAAATATCGTATCTGGGATACACAATTAGCTGAGTACATTCTTAGCGGACAACGCACTAAATTTTCTAGCTTAGATGAGTTATCTGTTAAGTGTGGTTTGCCTATTAAAGATGACAAGATCAAAGCTTACTTTCAAGCTGGACTAGGTTCTGACAAAATTCCTCCTGAAGAACTTATTCCATATCTTGTGCAAGATGTAGAGAACACCGCAGCAATTGCTAAAAGACAATACGAAGCAGCTATACATCTAAATCAAATAAATTTGATCTGGAGTCAAATGGAAGCTCTCCATGCAACAACAGAGATGATGTTTAATGGTTTGCACATAGATAAAACAAGGCTGGATGCTTATACAGTAGAAGTAGTTAACAACTATGCTGAGTCTAGAGTTGGTCTAGAAGAGTTGTGTGCAGGTGTTATTGATGACATCAACAGCCCTAAACAATGGAGTCAATTCTTTTTTGGTGGCAAAAAGAAGGTTAAGGTTAAAGAAGAAGTCGGTGTTTACAAGAATGGCAATACAAAGTTTAAACTTGTAGACAAAGAACTTATCATTAAACCTGCTATCAAGTATGTCCCAGATCCTGACAAAGTGTCTGTTAAAACAGGCCAAGTGTCAGTAGATGACTCTGTGTTGAGCGATATGTTGAATCATACGTTTGATGCAAGGATGATCCATGTGATTAAATCTTTGTTGAAATATCGTGAGCTATCTAAACAATTATCTACGTATGTACAAGGCTTAAGCAAGCACATCATTGGAGATTTTATTCATGGCAAACTAAATCACACAGCAACTGTTACAGGTAGATTGTCATCAACCAATCCTAATTTACAAAATATCAGTAATAACCCTATAAAACAAATCTTCACTTCAAGGTATCCTGATGGACTCATTGTTGAGGTTGACTTTAATCAACTAGAAGTTGTTGCTTTGGCTCATGTTACTAGAGACAAACAATTGATCAAAGATATATCTGGTGGTAAAGACATTCACAGTGAACTCTACAAAGATATGTTTGGAAGAATGCCATCTAAAGAAGAAAGGAAGCCCTTTAAATCTAGAACATTCCAACTTATATATGGTGCTGGTGCAAAAGCTATCAGCAAACAAGCCGGGTGTAGTAAAGAAGAAGCACAGAAGTTTATTGAAATCTTTTACACACGTTATCCGCAAGTTGCTAAATGGCACACAGAGTTTTCTAGGCAAATAGAACGTGCTGCTTGTCATTTGAAAAATGAAGAAGGTTTAATGGATAAGTTTCAAACTTGTGTTTGGCAAACTGAAACTGGTCGTAAGTTTGTATTTACAGAGTATTACAGCGATAGCTCTTGGTCGCCCAAGATGTACAACTTCAGTCCTACAGAGATGAAGAACTATCCAATCCAAGGTTTAGCAACTGGAGACATCGTACCCATGATGTTGGGAGTTATCTTCAGAAAGCTAATAGGCAGAGATGATGTGAAGATGGTAAACACTATTCACGATTCTCTAATGTTTGACGTTAAGAAAGAGTCCGTAGTTAATTTTATGTTGGAGGTAACAGACATACTGAAAGACACACACAAATACTTTGAAGAGATATTTAAGAAGCCGTTGGCCCTCAAGCTCAATGCAGGGGCATCATTCGGTACTAATTGGTTTAACATGGAAGAAGTAAATATATGACTATGATGTCAGGCGTTGTGGAATCTGTATCCACAAAAGACGTAACAACTAAGTTTGGTGTCAAACCTACTTATTCGTTTAAAGTAAATGGAACCTGGATCAAATGTGGATTTAAAAATCCTTCAGTTGATGTTGGTTACACAGTTGACTTTGACGGTGTTACAGGTACGTATGGTATTGAGACTAAAGCAGTCAACATCATTAGCCGTACAAGTATTGCTCCAGTAGCTACTGCATCTACAGCAGTTACCTCTACAACAGCAGTACCCAAGTCTTATGGTGGTGGTTACAAGGACAAGGTATTTCCTATACCTGCCTTACACGGTGATCGTGCAATTGTTCGTCAGAATGCTTTAGCTCGTGCTACTGACCTGTATATCGCAGCTCGTGGTGGTAAACCCTTTGAGCTGGAAACTACAACTTTAGATTTGGTTATTAAACTAGCTCGTAAGTTTGAGGCATACACCGCAGGTGATCTAGACATGGCAGAAGCTATGGAAGAAAACGAAATCAACGAAGAAGTTATTAGTCTTGAAGGAGAGTAAATATGGAAGAAAAAGTTAAACGTGGCCCTGGTCGTCCCCCTAAAGTTAAACCTGCTGAAGAAAAACAATGGTATGACTCAATGCTTAAAGCACCTGTAGAAAAGGATGCTCTTTTAAGTTTGGTTCAACAAAAGTTTATGGATGCCTATGGGTTTGAAACTACTGAAGCTCAATCAAAACAATTTCTATTGTCTTTGGTAGCTCAGATAGAACTGTAAGTGTTTTTTTGGAGTTGTTAAGCCAGCATTCAAGGATGGTGATGTACAAAGTTTTCTGGCTTTTCTTTGTACCTAGTTAAAACCTAAATTGAGACTCCTGCTATTTTTAAAAGGTAATTATGAAAGCACTCATTGATGGTGACATAGTGGTCTATAGGGCTGCTGCATCAGCAGAAGAGGATGACCAGTGGATAGCCCAAGCTAGAGCAGATCAAATGATGCAGGACATTCTTGCAGACACTGGATCTACTTCTTATAGCGTTTATTTAACAGGTAGTGGCAACTTCCGTAGGGAGATAGCACCAAGCTACAAGGCTAATCGTCCAGACAGTCGCCCTAAACATTGGGAAGCAGTACGAGAGTTCCTAGTAACACAACACAAAGCTGTTGTTTGCAATGGATTTGAAGCTGATGACCAACTTGGTATAGACCAGGACAAAACACATGGAGCAACCGTAATTTGTAGCATTGATAAAGACTTGCTTCAGATCCCAGGTAAACACTACAACTTTGTAAAGAAAGTATTTCAGGACGTAACATATGACGAAGGAATCAAAGCACTGTACATACAAAGCTTGGTTGGCGATAGAAGCGATAACATCTTTGGAGTTCAAGGTATCGGCCCCGTTAAAGCAGAAAAAGCCCTTGCAAAACTACTCCCAGAAGAGTACTACGAAGCCTGTAGAAGCCTCTACAACGACGATGAGCGTTACCACCTCAACATGAAGCTGCTCTACATTTGGCAGAAGCCTAATGACTTTTGGCAAGCCCCTACGGGCGCAGCCAACAACACGGAACCAGCAGCAAATGAAACAACTTGAACTATTCCCCAAAACAAAAGCAGCAAGCCGCCCCAAGCGGCATAACGCAGCAGCTTACAAAAGCGGATTGGAACAGAAGTTCCAAGACGCTTGCAAAGCAAAAGGCTGGGAACTAGGGTACGAACAAAACAAAATCAAGTACAACATACCAGCCAGCACTCACAGCTACACACCAGACTTCACTGTTACTAAGAACGTTTACATAGAAACCAAAGGTCTATGGGTAGCAGCAGATAGGAAGAAGTCTGTTCTTATCAAAGAACAACACCCGGACATACGCATCCTATACATCTTTCAACGTAACCAACTTATCAGTAAAAACAGTAAAACAACTTACCTGGATTGGTGTGATAAGAATGGTCTAGATGCTTGTGTATTTTCAAATTCAAATTACTGGACAGAGTACATACTACGTCACATTTAAGGAGAAAACAGAATGCGTAAAGTAACCCTTATGGAGATGCTCAAAGAGCCGTTCAAGAAGCCTAGTCCCTTGGAAGTGATAGCAACAGAGTTAGCTGATGCTCACTTATCTAAGCTAGAAGCAGAGACTGCGTGTGAATATGCTCAGTCTATAGTGGACTATAACGTAGTGCGTATCACAAGACTTAACTCACGGATGGATGAATACAGGACTGATATTGATGCCATAAAAATAGGAGGTACAAAATGAAAGACAACACAGTAATAGCCAAAGAGTACACAGATTGGCACATCAAGACAGGTGGATTTGCAAGGGACAAAACTTTGCGTGATGAGTTTGCGGGGCAAGCTATGCAGGCAAACAGAGCGCGAAATAGCCAATATGAAAATTGGTCTGACTTGGCTTTGGATGCATACGAAATGGCAGACGCAATGCTCAAGGAGCGTGCCAAATGAATACCTGTTGTGACTACGGAAAATGCACCAATGGCCCTGACTGCCCTGTACGCAAACAACGCACCAAGGAAGCCAATGATGCGTACATGAATCGAAGCAATGGGCTTGAGCCTGACTTGCTGGATGATATTGCTGCAACATTCAAAGGCTTGATTGCTTTGATGTTTGTAGTGGGCGGTATAACTCTGCTGGCTTTTGCAATATGGGGGAAGTGATATGAACAACTATTCGGAATGGTTTTTTTCATACGGCTGGATGATTGTTTCGGCAATCGGCTTTGGCTTGGGGTTAAAAGTTGGTCTCAAGGCTTACTATGTAATTTTGCCTTTGGTTTGTGTTGCGCTCATAACTTCCCCAATACCGCAACAATTTTTTGGGAACCAGTTAATGTAAACGCAAGGGGAACAACATGACAGGCTACCCATCAAAGAAGGCAGCGGCGCAGGACAAGCTGGCACAGCCAGAGCAGGAGCCTGTGGCGTGGGGAGTGTTTGAGGGCAATCTGCACGATATGTTTTTTACGCAGGAGGAAGCGCAGGAAATGGCGCAGCTAAAAGGAACTCATGCTGAAGTGCGACCTCTCTACACCACCCCACCCGCAGCACAGCCAGTAGGCCAAGCGCCATGCGTCCGGCATTGCGAGTCCACTGCTTATGAGATTGTGATTCGCGGACTCAAGGGCGACATTGAGCGAATGAAAGCAGCACAGCGCACATGGGTAGAGCCAACGGGTAATGAATGGTTTGAATGGTGGCGTGTATCAAAAGTAGCAAATGAAACGGAAGCAGAAATTGATTTTGCTGATTTTTTAATTATTGTGCAAGCTATAGCGGTTGAATTAAAGGAGAAGAACAATGGATGATGATGATGATACCCAGATCTACAAGAAGCCGTGGGTAGGGCTTACACCAGAAGAAATCTTAAATTTGTTTGATTCAAACAACGTATACGGGAGTAAGTGGATCGAGTTTGCTCGTGCTGTTGAGACTAAACTTAAAGAGAAAAACTCATGAAGATTGAAAAAGTAATAGACTACGCACTCCCCTGTATGCTTGCAGAGAAGGAACTTAAAGAAGCACATCAGTTTATGTTAGAAAATAAGTACCGAGATGCAATAGAGAGTGGTGTAAAAGCCATAGACTACATTCACCATATGTTAGATGCTATTGAAAATAGGCTTGAACTATGAGGAGAATGACTCATAAAATAATACGAGATGTTCTTAAAAACAATTTAGATGGCTTAACAGCTAAACAAATACACTTTATTACCAGCATAGACAAAGAGTCTATCCGTGTAGCTTTAAAAAATATGCCAGATGTCTATATAGATAGATGGTTAGAAGCTAAACAAGGATTAAGAGAAGAGGGTGTGTGGTGTGCTATAGAAGTACCTGAAGACTGCCCTAAACCAGAAAGGAAAATTAAAAATGCCAAATAATGACAAACAAGACCTGCCTAACTTTGCAGCTTGGAGTAATAAAAATTTAGCTGACTTTGCTACAGATGCTTACATCCGAATGCAAGAACAACAAGATGCTTTAGAGCAACTTAGACACGATCTAAAAGATGCTATGAAAGAAACAAGGCGCGTTCATCTTTTCGGCGGTTCTGTAGTCCCTTGAGAGGTTTACCACCAGCCATACAGTACTTCAATAACTCTTCCGCAGCACCTTCCATATTGTTCTTAAGAACTTTTTGACGGAGGGTACTGCGTTGAAGTGTTCCCAAACCAACATTGAAGCTAAAGCTAACGAGAGCATCAAATTGGCCTTGGGTAAAAGAGACAGGGCAGAACCGTTCCACTCCCAATTCAAAACGGTGTAGATCTGCTGCAAGTATTCCATTGACTTCCTCCATACTAAACAAGCGATCATCTTCAAGTTTTAATGGGACTCCCATACGTTGATCCAGGGGTAATTTACCCTGTTCTGGATACAACACATGACCAACACCAATAGTCCAAAGCAAAGCAGGACAACGGTAAGCACGTTGACGAACACCCTCATGGTGTCTAATCATTGAAAGAGCTTTAGTTGATACTTTCATTTTTTTACTACGCTTTGTACGCAGCCTACTTTGTATCCTAAGTCACGCCATTCTTTAGCAGCTCTTTGGCAAGCTGACTCCATCTCAAAATAGCCAACGACCATTATTGAGTTCATATTGATACCTGTTACTAGTACCAAAGTCCAGATCATTTGCCAAATGCTCGACCACCAAAGTGAAATGCAATGATACTGGCAAATAATGCTTGAGTATTGCTATCCCACAAACGTTCTGCTAGAGCAGGGAAAGCTACACCATTGTTCCAACCGTATACAAACATACCAATGTCTACAAAACATAGCAATAAAAAGAATCCCAGGGTAATAAAGCTACGTACACCAGCACGTAGATCCTTCATCCACTGGCTTGTACCTTCATTTAAAGACTCGTCATGCTTGTAGATGGCGTTCATCTCAGATACCTGTGCGTTAACTAGATTCTCACTAGCCTTGGCTTTTGTTTCTAATTCCAACTGCTGTGTGTGTATCTGTTCTACACGTTCTTGTGCTTCAAATCCAGCTTTACGAAGCTCAAGCTCACGTTCTATCTGCATTTGAGCTAGTGCTAATTCGTGCTTTTTATCGTTGCGGTCTTGGAAGAAATCTAGCAGCTTGGGCAAGCCGCCCATCAGAAAGGAGATCAGTGTGGATAGGATAGTCAGCATGGTTTAGTCCTTCCCGGTCAGGGATTTGATTTTGTTGTTTACTGGGGTTTTTTCTTCAAGGATTGCAATGTGCATCCTGTTCTCTGCAATTTGAT
>Ga0209190_1000182_pt1 | contig 44466 bp, 62 predicted proteins | sample M_140205_XF_Meta_FD_187315 | JGI IMG/M metagenome (GOLD analysis project Ga0209190, IMG submission 187315) | Freshwater microbial communities from Lake Montjoie, Canada to study carbon cycling - M_140205_XF_MetaG (SPAdes) (version 2) | ecosystem: Environmental > Aquatic > Freshwater > Lake...
TGCAGGCGAAAGAAAAACTCGACGCCATCGGCGCAGCCGTGCGAGCCGGTGTCATTACGCCCTCGCAAGAAGTCGAAAGCTCCATCCGCTCCATGCTGGCCTTGCCAGAAATGAATGAGGAAGTCCTCAGCGAATGGAACAAAAACCCAATCCGCTCACCGATCACGCTCACCAACGCGCTTGCCGATCCGGTCGAGCCGACACCGCCACCACTCCCCGAAGATTTAACACCCATCGAACCATGAACACACCCACCTCCACTCCAAAATTTTATGCAATGGAATCCACCGGCAACAATGAAACCACGATCACTCTTTATGACGAGATCGGTGCTTTTGGCGCAGGCTCAAAGCAATTCCTCGGAGACCTTGGCAAGCTCTCCGGTCAACACATCCACCTCCGTATCAATTCGCCCGGGGGTTCCGTGGTTGAGGGCACCGCGATTTACAACGCTCTCCGCCGGCACAAAGGAGGGGTGACCGTCCACATCGACGCGCTCGCCGCCAGCATGGCCTCCGTCATCGCCATGGCCGGCGCTCCGGTCTACATCGCCGACAACGCCCTGATGATGATCCATAACCCTTGGACCGTCAGCATGGGAGGAAGCGAAGACCTCCGCAAAGAAGCCGACCTCCTCGACATGCTCAAGGTCAATCTGCGCAACGCCTACGTCCGCAAGACCGGCATGAGCGAAACCGATATTTCCGCCATGATGGACGCCGAGACATGGCTCGACGCAGTGGACGCCGTCGCCCTCGGATTTGCCGACGCCATTGAGGAAGGGGTCGCAGCAGCCGCAACAGCTACCCCCGAAAATCTCCGCGCTCGGTTTGACACCTTCGCTAAAGCAAAACCTATGGACAACATCGAAACACCCGCCGCTCCAGAAGTAGAGGCAACCGTCGTGAGCGAATCCGCTCCAGTTGAGCAGCCAGCTATCGAACCCGCTCCCGCCGTGGAAGCCGAACCCGTAGCGCAAGAAGTCATCGCCCCTGCTATTGAGGAAGTCGTCGAAGCTCCCGCAGCCGAAGAGCCGCAAGCCAAGGCATCCATCGCCGATTCGATCCTTGCAAAATACAACGAGCTTTCCGCAAAGCTCGACAGCGCACTCGCCGAATCCCTCGCTTACAAAGCGAAGTTCGACATCGCAAGCCAAGACCTCGCCCGCCTCGAGCGCAGCCTCGGCCTCTCCGCAGCCCGTCAAGTCCCCGTTGTCACGCCAACAGAAAACGCCGCGAACATTTACGACCAGTGGAAAAACGCCACCGGCGCAGAGAAGACCCGCATTTTCCGAGCCAACCGCAAGGCGCTCGAAATCGCATCTAAAAATTTGACACCGCAATAATTCACGAAAACCCGAATCCAACCCACCAACTCAAAATAACATCATGGCCACTACCATCAGCTCCGAACTCAAACTGAATGTCGTTCTCGACAGCGCTCTCATGGCGCTTCGTGAAGCACTTCTCCCACTCAACTCTTTCTCGACTGTCTACAACAGCGTTCCGCTGCAAGGCACCGACAAGATCGCCGTTCCATTCTTCCCTCTCGCCACAGACGCGACGAGCGACTTCAACGGAACGTATGCGTTCTCCGATTCCAACGCGATCAACAGCCGCGAGATCACGGTGAACAAGCGCAAATACCAAGCGCTCTCCTTCACATCGAGCGAACTCGCTCGCCAGCCTTATTTCAACCCCGAGCAACTCGGATTCTTGAAAGGCCGCAAGCTCGCCGAAGACATCCTTCGTGACGTCCTCGGAGTCGTGACGCTCGCCAACTACGGCGCAGCGATCCACACCGGCGCAGCTTCCAGCTTCGACAGCGACGATTTGATCACGATGAAGACCGTGCTCGACCAATCCAAATGGGCGAAGTCCAGCCGCGTCATGATCCTCGACAACGCTTATGAAGGCGCTCTTCTCAAAGACGCTTCGATCAAAAACGCAGCCGCAGTCGGCAGCGCATCCGCCATCCAAAACGGACGCCTCCCACAGATCGCTGGCTTTGACGTTATCGGCACCAACCTCATCCCCGGCAACTCGCAGAACCTCGTCGGAATGGTTGCACTTCCCGAGGCAATCTTGGTTGCTTTCTCGCCAGTGGCCCCATCGCCCGGCGTTCGCAACAACCTCACAGCCTACGAAGTGGCAGTCGATCCAGAGACCGGCCTCACCATCGAGTATCGCTCATGGGGCGATCCCGACACGGACACAGAGAAATCCGTCATCGAGGTCAACTACGGCTTCGCACTCGGCCACGCCGCCGCCCTCAAGCGCATCGTTTCCGCTTAATCCTCATGCGCCTTGGAATCACACTCGCACGCAACGGCGACACTTGGCAGGTCAAGCACCTGCCGAGCGTCCCGCTCGCCGAGCAACTCACCGACTTCAAAGCCAAGCAAGTCGCCGGTGAGTTCAGCGCAGACGAAACCATCATCGTATCACTCAACGAAACTCTGAAGCGCCACGCCTCAAAGCACAGCGCCGTTGTTGAAGTCGAAATGGAAGACTCGCCCAAGAAAAAGAAGTAATTCCTCGCGCCTCACAGCGCAACCCGCAAAGCCCGGCTGGACCTTTCACCAGCCGGGCTTTTCTTTTTGACACGTCACGTCGGGTATGTCGCCCGCATCCCGCAACGCCCTCGCTCTTCGCTCCGCAGCCGCGAGCAATGCGCTCCACGGCATCGTCGTTAAGTTTCGCGGGCAGGACATCCGCGTTTGTTTGGCGGCCACAGTCATCGGCCTCGATCTCGACACCGGCGGCCTCAAGCAGGGCGGCGAGTTTAAGTGCCGATTCTTGGTTTCGGATCTCCCGCTCCCTCCTCGCCGTGGCGAGCTGGTCTTGCACAACGGCCGCACCTACCTCATCAACGAAATCACGCAGCAAACTATCTTTACCGGCGAGCATGTGGTCACGCTCACGCCCGGCTCCGCGCAATGACACTCGACACACAAAACGCCATCGTCGCCTATCTCCGCGCGCTCCCTGTTATGGAGGGCCTCACGATCCACGCGAGCACTGACGACAAAGAGATCCCCGGCGACCAGCCCGTGGTCGTCGTCTCATGCGACAACGCCGAGAGCCCTGTCGCCAAGCTCTACCGCGCCACGGTCCAGATCACCCTCTCGACGCCCGTGATTATGGAGGACGCTCTGGAAACTCACCGCACTCTCACCTCGGCCCTCCGCACGGCCGCGAATCTCTCGGCCGTCGCCACGTTCTTTCCGCCGACTCTCGTTTTCAGCGGCCGTCACCTTAACACCTGGCACGAATCCCGCGAAGACGGTCGCCTCGTCACTACCGCCGAACTGGTGGTGGGCGTGCGCGAAATTTGACAACCCCTTTTTATCAAATGCCCGATCTTCTTTTTCGTCCACTTGCCGACCTTGCCGAAGCCGAAAAGGAAAACCTCGAGCTCTACAATTTGACAATCCCACCCAATCAAATGCCCGAACTTGAATCCAAACTCCGAGCCCTCCTTGACGAGGCAAATGCCGCAGGCGCATTCGCCAGCGTCGGTAGCGCGCCAGTCGAAGACGGCACAAAACTGGAATTCTACTTCACCCTTCGCGTTTCAGCGAAACAACCTACCAAAGAATAATTATGGCTTTTGCATCCATCGATCTTTTCGGAGTGACTGACCCCGCCTCCGGCTATTTACAAGAAACGACCAAGACCGAGACCGCCGAAATCGCCTCCGTGCGAGACACGACCGGGGTCACCAAGGTCGCCGTGCTCAAGGGCGTTCTGACCACGGAGGTCGTGCTTAAAGGCAAAGGCACCTACACTCCCGCCGTCACAGCCAATCTGAATGTCACCGGCACGGCTGTCATCACTTCCGCTAAAGTTTCCGAGTCGGCCGAAGACTTCCCAGACTACGAGATCACCTACCAACAATTTGCCTCCAACTAATTATGGCCGCTCCAACCGCAATCGGACTTACACTCATTTCAACGGCTTCCGCGCAAAGCGTGGAAGTCACTTCCCAGGGCGAAGTGGCTATGCTTGTCGGCCATGACGGCAAATTTTCTAAAGCCGCCGTCTACGATCCGAAATTCACTTTCACCGTTTCGGGCAAAGGCGCGGTCTGCCCCGTAGCAATCAACGCGACCGGCACTGGCAAACCCACCGGCGTTACGGGCAAGGTGATCATCAACTCTATCAAAAACCAGACGAATAACGACGATTGGGAAAGCTGGGAATACTCCGGCGAAGCCTACCCGTCCGCCACCTAACCGCGCCACCGCGCCCGCTCGCAGACCGGCCGTCTGCCCACCGATCTCATTATGTTAAAATCAGGCGACAGCTACCACTACCTCACCGAGGTCTCCCTCGGCGAGACCACCAAAGACGGCCGGATCCGTTTCGGAAATAACCCTCTCAACGCGCCGAATACCCGGCTCATCGCGGACGCTCTCACCAGTGGCTTTCGATTAGTCGAAGGCAGCGGATTCCGCGACACGGTTGAGCAGACCGAAAGAGGCCCTCTCCGCAAAGTCGAGTGGTATATCGACGGGTCCACCAAAGGGCTTTTCGTGACCGCCGAAGGCCGCGAGGAAATAGACTTCGCCGAATTTCAGACGCGCTACAACTCGGAGCAATGGTGCCTCGAGCACTCGCACCACCCGATCGCCTTCATGCGGTGGAGCGCCCGCCACCTCTCAGAACTCCGCGACAAGATCCGCGAGCTCACTCCCGCAGCCGTCCTTCGTCGCGGCAACCGCACCGTCACCGTCACCGCCAATCTTCCCCAAGACAAAAAAGACAAACTCCTCTCCTACCTCAAATGAAATCCGACCGATCCAAAAACCTCCTGACTCCCGCTCCGCAGATCAGCGGGCTGACACTTCGCCCCCTTACCTCTGGCACCTACGCGCTTTTGAATCGCGTCGGCAATATCTTTGTTACGCCTGCCAACCCCGACCAAAAACCCGACCACATTTGGGCAGCCCTTGAATGGATTTTCATCCACTCCGCACCACCGCAGGACGTCCTTCGAGTCGCCCACGACTCACCCGAGGCGTTTAAATCCGCTGTCTTTGCATACAGTGAATCTGTGGCCGTCTCCGCCGTGCCGAAGCTCATTGTGGAAATCGAGCGCTCGCTGACTGCCGTCCACGAGCAGACCGTCGATGTTGTCCCGCGCCATGATAGCGACGACAAGGATGCGCCCCCAAACTCCTAGAGCCAGCCTGGCTTGCCTCGCGCATCTTTATGATCGCCGAGAAGACAGGTTGGCGCGAAGACTTCATTCTCTGGGAACTCCCGCTGCACCGAGCATTGGCCTACCAGCACTGCGCCCTCTGGAGCGGCGGTGCGTGGACCGTCGAGCCACAGGCCACACCCGAGGCCCAACTCTACTCCAGTTTGACTTCCTTCCCCATTATTGACGACGAGGACGAATAAAATGGCCGCACCAAGAATAAAAGTGGACGAGACAAAACTCCGCCGAAAGATGCAACAATACGAGCGCATCGTCGGCAAGGAGGTGCGGCAACTTGTTCACAATGCAGGACGCCTCTGCGCTGTAGAGTGCGCCCGCTATACATTCCCGTCAGGCCTTGGAAGCCCGGCAAAAAAGCAGGGCGAAAAGAAAATCACAAAAAACCTTCGGGGCATCTTCACACTTGTGAATCCAAAATGGTGGAAAGAGGTTGCAAGCGGTGCGGCATTTAGCAGCGGAGGCGCAGCCATTCACTCGAAATCTGGCGTTGTATGGGCAACGGAAAACCAAGAGACCATTTCCAACCTCGCCTCCGCTAAGACTTGGCACAAATCCAAACGCGGCTCGGACGGGCAAGCCAAAAAACTTGGCCTGCTTGACCGCGCCATTATCAAACAAGCGGTCTATCACAAAATTATCCGCGATACCGAAAAGAAAGTCGGCCTTGTGAAAGCTGGGTGGGCACTTGCCGCTGCGGCCTGCAAAGCGGATGTCCGCGAGCCTCTGCGTGGCATTCCTGCATGGGTCCGCCGAAACACGATCCGAGCCAAAGGAGCTATCGACGACCGCAAAGCCTCGGGGCTTGGATGGAAACTAAAAATCAAAAACCAAGTTGACTATGCCCGGCAGGCCCTCGCGCCCAGCAACGAAAGCTTTGCCGTCAATCTTGCCCGCCGAAAATTCTTTTCTATGTTGAACCACCAGATCCGCTATGTAAAAGCCAAGGAGGCCGGTCTCCGGTAACGCCATGGCAGACGTCACAGTCACACTCGGCGCACGCGACGCAGGCCTCCAAGCCGCGATGAACCGCGCCCAAGGGGCCGCCCGAAATTTCATGTCCACATTTTCAAATGTGGCCGCGCCTCTAGCCGCGCTCGGCGCTCTTGCCGGGGCATTTGCTGCCGTCAAAGGCACGCTCGACATGGGAGGGAGACTCTCCGACATCAGCTCGCAAACCGGAATAGCCGTCGGAGACCTAGTCGTCCTCGAGCAAGCCTTTAAAAATTCTGGCCTCTCTGCCGAGCAAGTCGGCCCATCGATCAACAAACTCCAGCGCGCCATAGTCGAAGCCGGCCAAGGAAGCACCGGAGCTTCTGACACTTTTGCCAAGCTCGGCCTCTCTCTGGCCCAACTAGAGAGTCAGTCGCCTAGCGAACAATTTAAATCAGTCGCCACTGCCATTCAAGGCCTTCAGAGCCCGGCCGCTCGCACTGCCGCAGCCATGGAGATTTTCGGTAAAAGCGGCGGAAAAATGCTCACGCTTTTTGCAGATTCCAACGCTTTCGCGCAAGCCGCCACCCAAGTCGGGGGGCTGGCCGGGGTGATGGATGCCAGCGCTGGCCAATTTGATACCCTTTCCGATTCGCTCGGAGCCGCCTCGTTAAAAGGTCAGCAACTTTCCGCAGGCTTTACCGCCGCGCTTGCCCCCGCATTAGAAGGCATCGCCTCAGCTCTCGACCAGACAGACCTCACTAGCCTGGGCCAAAGCCTCGGCACCATGGCCGTAGCTGCAATCAATCTTGCGACCACTCTTTCCACCATGATCCCGGCAATCATCGGGGTCACTGTAGCTTTTGCCGCATTTAGATCCGGGGTGGATGCAAAGGTGATCTCCGCGATCGCTCGTATCGGACCCGTGAGCTCCGCCGCATTTGCTCAAATGCGAATCAGCATGGCAAGCGCCTCCATCAACTTTACCACGATGGGAGCCGCAGGCCGTGCCGCATTTGTTTCTATCGCCGTAGCTGCCCGAGGAGCCGCTCTTGCTATCAAAGGCGCTCTTATCTCTACCGGCATTGGCATCATCATTGCCGGGATTGCGTTTGCTATTGAAGCCCTCATGGGCCACCTCGCCGCCTCGAAGGCCGCCATCGAAAATCTTAACTCCTCAATGCAAGACAGCATCTCGGCAGCCCGCGCTCTGTCAGAGGAAATGGACAAAATCTCCACAGAGGCCGAAAAAGTATCTTTCGGCAAACGGCTAGAAGAGGAAATCGAGCGCACGCGAAAAAAGATCGCCGAACTCCAGAACGACAAGAATCTCGGCGATAAAGACAAAAATATGGGCATCTCTGGCCTGCAAAGCCAGATTGATTCCCTCGAGGCCCTCCGCACTGCCGCTGGGAACATCACCCCCGAAGTCCTCGCTGGCCGACAAGCAGAAAAAGACCGCGCCGCCGCCCTGGCCGAAAGCGAACGCCAAGCCGCGTCGCTTAACGCTGAACTCGGCAAGGGCAAAGAGGCTCTGGATAAGAAAATCTCCGACTCCGCATTCAACGACCTCGGCGCGCAAGCGCAGAAGGATACCACCCTCTCCGGAGTCGGTCTCGGATCTACGGCCTCCGTTGATGCCGAGGTCGAAGCTCTGGCCGCCAAGCGCGAATCCACTTTCCTCACAGGGGAGGAAGCCAAGCGCATGGAAGCTCTCCTCGAAGCCCGTTCCAAATTGGTGGACATCGAAAAAGCCATTAACAGCGAGCGCGGCAAGGGCAAAGAGGCTCTGGATAAGAAAATCTCCGACTCCGCATTCAACGACCTCGACGCGCAAGCGCAGAAGGATACCACCCTCTCCGGAGTCGGTCTCGGATCTACGGCCTCCGTTGATGCCGAGGTCGAAGCTCTGGCCGCCAAGCGCGAATCCACTTTTCTCACCGACGAGGAAGCCAAGCGCATGGAAGCTCTCCTCGAAGCCCGTTCCAAATTGGTGGACATCGAAAAAGCCATTAACAGCGAGCGCGAAAAGGCGTCCGAGCAGGCCGCCGCCAACGTCGAGCTACAAAAAACTCTTCAACTCGAACTTGCCATCGCCGAAGCCCGCGCCAGCAAGGACACGCAGGAGGAAGCCAAGCTTCAATTTGTTAAAGATTACCAATCTGCCCTTGAGCGCGCCCGGCAAGCGGGCATCGAAGGCAACGCCGCCTTTGATTTTGCCAATCGCTCTGCCAACGCCGGAGCCGCTGTACGTCAAGAAGACGGTAGCCCGTCAGGGCAAAACACTCAATCCACCAACCAACCCCTCTTCGCCAGCTCCCTCGCCAAGATCGGCGGCGGGGGCGGCATCGCCGGGGGACCCAACGCCCTGCTGGACGAAAACCGCCGCCAGACGAATTACCTCCGCCAAATATCCCTGCGCCTCAGCACCCTCAACACCAGCCCACTCCTCACCTAATTATGGCAGTCCAAACACGCCGCGAAAAAACCGTAAACAACCGCAACCGTGGCGTTACTACCGTCACGATGGAAGAGTTAGGCGCCACGTCCGAGAACGCTATTTCCGCCCCGTCGGGCACCACGATCCGCAATGTCCGCCGCTCGATCGCGGACGGCCGCGCCGTCCTGACCTACGACGAGGTCGATGCCACCGTCGGCGATGCTTACACCGTCTCCGGCACCGCCAGCCAGGAGCCACTTGCCACGCATCCTTATTTTCAAAAAGACGGAAAATGGGAAGTCAGCGAAGCCGAGTGGAAAAAATGGGACAAGTGGCAGAAAGAAGGCACAGACATATCCTCTCTCACGCTTACCTCCGAAGGAGGCGTAGGCTTCCAGAGTTTTATCTATCTTTACCTGCGTGGGTTCACGGACTACCTCCAACCCCGCGTTTCCATCCGCGTCACTGACGCAAATACCACCGAACCGGACCTCGACGATCTGGGCAAAATCGCTACACCACCCAAAGCGCCCACTCTTGCCGGGGGCGCCAACTGGCTAATGACAGGCTGCGACGGCAGCGAAGACGCGGATGGCAACTGGGAAGTCACGCGAGAATTTATGAGCTCCGGTCCAGGCGGGTGGAATACCTACATCTACGGTCCCTAATGCAATACCCGACGTTTCAAAAAAAGGTCGCCCTTTCCGCTGCGGATCTGAACCTTGCGATGGATGCGCTCAAGCGCGCCCGAGTGCTGCCAGGCGTCGGCATAAAATTGACCGAGACCCTCAATGGTACGGTGGTCTCCCTCAAGCCCCTTCGCACAGCCGGAGGAGGAGGATCAGCTCCCGAGCATTGTGCTTTTAGCATTAGCACGGCAGGGGTAGGCACCCCAGACCCCCACACAAAACTCTACCCCTCCTATGAAGCGCAAATCGTGCCCGGCACTGTTAATGGCGTCTTGCCTCTGAACTGGTGGGACGCAACGGCGAAAGCGCCGACAAAATTCGTTTACCCGCCCGATGCCCTCCGCAATGTCTATGTCAACGTGCAGACAACGGCTGACGGCATCGCCTCCTGCGAGCTGAAAGTCGATGCGGCCACACCTCCCAAGAGCGATGCCGTACAAGGTGCAAACCCCGTGGAATTCAATGTTTTTCTCGGAGTGCTCTACAACGAGTCCGTTTTTACAATTGCCAAAGGCCTGATCTCCGCACGCCCCGTCACGCTCAGCACTGTGCTTGCATCCGATGGGAATCTCCTAGCCACGAATATTTGGGTCTACCACGCCACAGGATGTTGCGGGACTAACTCGGACGACCAAACGTCTAGCGGGATTATGGTCAACGCGAATAGCTAAAATGTTATCTTACGTCATACAAGGGCCCAACCCCATGCTCGAATCGTATGCCTCGCAAGGTTACAATATTGGCGCGGCCTCCCACAACGATGTCGCTGAATCTGGTGCAACAATTGGGGACAATAAAACTAACTTAAAATCTAACAGTGCCTCTGTCACTCATGTCGTAGGCACTACGGCAGGCGTGGCACCCAACACTTTTGATACGACGACTACGCAGTCCTTCTCCTACACAGTTGGCGCGAACGGTTACGACACAACATCGGTAGTATTTCGAGGCAGGGCGGGCATGAGTACCTATACAGGGAGTCGAGACGTGTATGATCGCGTCGGGACGACGACAGGCATTACGCTCTCCACGGGGGCGTATACTGGTACGAACTCTACAGTGCTCACTTTCGCAACAACATCGACGGAACAACGCTCCGATCACACTTTCACCTATGAACAGGTTCCTCATAACGCACCCACTTCGATACAGTTTATCTCTAGATTCGAGGTCGTAGCAAATACCGCCACGGTCGTCCCGACGGGGCGCAATTTTGCCTTTGCGAATTTCAATTCTGTTGTAAGGGAGGCGGTTCAGATTTTAACAAACCTCGCCACGGGAGTCTCTACTACCGACTGGCGGGCGTGGTGTAGCAAAGTTACCACCGATGCGACATTTCAAGACACATATTATTTCACCTCGAATATGCCGACGGTCACGGGCAGCTTTACTTCAGTTCGAGCTTACCTCACTACGGCACCTTGGATCTACCAGCAAAGGGTGGAGCGGACAATTACGCGCAGTCGGGAGTTTAACTATGATTTCGAGATGTATTCCACGACCGAGGATTCGTTGGGCAACATTAAGTATGAGTGGTGGAGGGCCTACCCTAACTCATCCACGCAAACCGAAGTGAGCGGAGCTGGCGGTAATTATCTTTATAATACGGCATTAATCTTGGAAATAACCTCAACTCAATATGTGAGGCTCCACGAGACGGTTACGGAAGCAAATGCGAACGGAAATCTCGGAGGGCCAGTCTATCGGACGGCTACGAAGTGGTATACTAAATCAACAAGGGATCTTTTTGGGCAATCTATCGACGCTGGCATTGGGACTACCACCGAGCTTATTCCTATAGGGGGAGGCTGTCGTTTTGTAACGGGTTCTAACTCTTCCGCAACATTTGTACTTTTTTCAGAAAACGAACTAGTAAAATACAAACCTGAATTTATCACGATGGGGTTTGGCTACACGGAGTGGGCACGCAGTTTTGATGGCTACGCCCCCGCTGGAGCTGGCACGAGGTCCAGCGAATACGGCGAGCTGACCTCCCACGCGGGAGTATTGGATCTCTGGCCGTTTGAGCGATGGGACACATGGTGGGAATCAGAAAAGGAGAGCTACTATTTGAAACCGGGGGTGGCTATGGTCGCGCCCGGCGTCATCGCTTTGCCCCCTTGGTGCGGGGTCTCGTCTATGATCGACGGAGTGGGTTCAGTTTCCGCACTCGTTGACGGAGAAAATATATCCTATACCACGGCATCTTCCACGGAAAGCAGTTCTGGAACGGTCACTTTTGTTTCCATCGAAAGTTCCAGTTTCACTTACAAAATCCAAAAAATGGGCGTGCCTGTCACTTATTACCAAGGCAATGAGGGTCGCTTAAGTCCGAACAATCTGGGCTTGGGGGACAATATGGTTTTTTACAACTCGGAAGACATCGTGGAAACATCGCGATTTTACGAACTCACGGGCACGGAGATTTTAAAGAATTATTTTGCCCTCAATGAAAGTTTCTTCAAAAAAGGCATGATAGAAAACGCATCGGGGTGGTCTAACAATCCTTGGTACCTCTTCCCTCGGGTAGTTCAAGCCCCAGCAAAGAACATGATTTACCCTGAGACCATTGCTCTGTGGGGGTGCTTCGATACAGCTACAGGGTCTACTCCAGCCACCACAATCTACCCCGAATATACCACTTTTCTAAAATCAGACTATTCGCGATTCCGACCTATCGTCCTCGCCTCCCTCGCATGATCGCCATCACCGTCTCCGGCACAAAAAGCTACCTCCACGCATGGCCTCAATGCGTCCGCGCCATCGCAGCCGCCGCCGCGCACCACGAAGAGGCCCACTTTATATTTGCAACTGACGAGAGCGACGAGGCCAAGGAGGCCGCCCACCTCGCCAAGCAGGAACTCCCTGACGGATGGAAAGTCAGCGTCCTCGCCATGCCCATGAAAGACGACTCCAGCGCGTCCTATAAGGAGGAGGCTCAAATGCGGATCGCCGCTCTCCAAGGAGCTGGATTCGCATTTGCCAGAAAGATCCGCGCCTCCCGGTGCCTCGTGGTCGAAAGCGACACCATCCTGCCCGCCGCCTCCCTGCGCGTGCTGGAGTGGACCCTCGATATGCCAACGGCAGACGGCTCCCCGCACTACGACATCGCCGCCGCCACCTACCCGAATGGCCTTTTCCTTGGCGGATTCGGATCGCCGCAACACCAGATCGCCGAGGATTTCCTACCAACCGAGCGCCTCCTCAAGCCCCGCCTCAAGCTGTGCTTGGAAAAATGCGAAGCCCGATTAAAAACAATCAAGCCGCCGACCAATGCCGAGGAAGCTCAAGCCGCCCAAAAGCTCGGAGAAAAGGAAAGCAAGCGCCTCGGCAGGCTCCGAGAGCGAGTGAAACACTCGCCGCCAGACGGCAACATATGGGAAGTCACCGCAAAACATGGCTGGCGACGTCGCGGATGGATGGATTTTGCCTACCCGGGCATTGGATACGGAGCCATCGTGCCCTCAGATTGGTGTGGGCTCGGCTGCACGCTGCTCTCAAAACGCGCCTTGGCTCACGCCGACTTCACAGGCTATGAAGGCCGAGGCACCCAAGATCTCTACCTCTGCTGGTCGCGCTGGCACCCAGCGGGGTTAAAAATCGCCTGCGTCCCTCACATTGCCTGCGACCACATAAAGCGCAAACCCGCCGACGCTCCCGCGTCCGCCCCCGAGATCCTCCACCACCGAGCGTATCACGAAACAGAAGGCGAATGCAGGGGCCATCTCCGCGTCCGCACCCAGCCATTTGTGCCTGTCTGATCCTTTGCTGGAGTGACTCGGAGAGCCTCCCGATTTGACAGCCCGCCGCTCCTTAAGCGGCATGAAACTATATCTCGACATTAAAGCCAGGCGATTCGTTAAAAGCGCCGCCAGCAATGTCGCCCTCCAGACGCTCGTCCTCAAGCGCCGAGATTCAGTCCCCCTCGAGGTCGTCTTCGTGGAGAATGGCGTGGCCGTCTCTCCCGCCGCTGGCACCGCAACCACGGTCGCCCTCAAGTCCTCATTCGCCGCCGCGAATTTCCTCGCGCTCGCGTCCCCTGGCCAAACCATCCTCGACCTCAACACCGTGCCCCTCGAGGCCGCATTCGCATCCTCGCCCGCCGTAGTCACCGCCCTCCTCGAGGTCCGATGGACCGCCACCGGCGAAGCTCTCCGCACCGCCACTCTTCCCGTGGAAGTGCAAAACTCCGTGATCCTTGGCACCGAGGCTACACCCATCGCCCTGCCCGACGGCAAGGCCACCCAAGCTCAAGCCGAAGCCGGCACAGACAACTCCGCCTGGATGACCCCGCTGCGGACCGCGCAGGCCATTCTTCGCCTCGCCGCCACTTCGTGGAGCTCGATCACCGGCAAGCCGACCGACTTTCCAGCCTCTCCGCACACCCACCCCGCCGCACAGATCACCGACTTTGCCGCCGCCGTGGTCGCTGTATCGCCCCCCGTCGCCTGGTCAAACTTGACAGGCAAGCCAGCCACATTCCCTGCCACCGCGCACACGCACGCCGCCACGGACATCACCGGCCTATCCGCTTTTATCGTCGCATCGGCCCCCGGCCTTCAGATCAACACCACCGTCCGAGTCGGCAACGGCACCAGCGTCACATTTCCGATTGACGGCCTCGTCAGCTCCGACCCCGAGCATGTCCTTGTCGCCCTCAATGGCGTCACCCAGACCCCCGTCACCGACTACACGGTCAGCGAAGCCAGCGGCACGATCACCTTTGACGCCGCTCCCGCAGTCGGCACACAGATCGCCGCCACCGCCCTCGGCCTCCGCAGCGTCCAGCCGCCCATCGATCCCACCCTCTACCTTTTCGCCTTCGCCACCAGCACGGACGGACTCACCGCATACAGCGGACGCCTCCTAAACGCCAACCGCCCCGCCTTGCCAGCCCTGCCAGAGACCGCGCCAGCGTGGACCGTCCGCCGCTCCACGACAGACGCCGCCGGGCGCGTCCTCGCAGTCGCCACCGCCACCGGATCGTGGCTCAACCGGGAGACTCTCGCTTACGCATGACAACAATTACCGAGAGCAACCTCACGCAGACACTCGACCTCTCGAGCTTCGACCTCACCCTGCCAGGCATCGTCGTCGAATACCCAACCCGCTCCAATTTCCCGAGCGTCGGCAAATCAGACCGCCTCTACATGGCCCTCGACGAAGGCATGCCTTACCGGTGGTCGCCCACCGCATCCGCCTACGCCCTAATCATCCCGATCATCGATTGCGGCAGTTTTTGACAATCTCCCTACCCACGAACACCCAACCAAAACCAACAAACACCCTAATTAGCCATGCCTAATCCTATCATCAAAATCAAACGCGGCTCCGGCAGTCCGGTCTCGCTTCAAGTCGGGGAAGTAGCCTTCGACAGCACAAACAAGTCACTTTTTATCGGCACAGCCGAAGGCGTTTTGCCAATCGGTGGCGAGCACATCTTCTCCAAGAAAACCTTCGTCAATGACGCAGTAGCAGCAGAAGCAGCGCTTCGCAGCTCAGGCGACTCGACACTCACCTCCTCGCTGAATTCGGAAATTTCACGGGCACAAAGTGCCGAAGGCGTCATCGCCGCGAACCTCGCAACTGAGATCAGCGACCGCGCCGCCGCGATCAGCGCAGAAGCCTCCGCTCGTAGCTCCGCTGACACAACCCTCGACGGAAAGATCACGACGGAAAAAGGCCGTATCGACGCGATCCTGAGCGCAGCAGGCGCGAACAGCGACACATTCGCCGAAATCGTCAGCTTGATCAATAGCGTGGATGCCACGAACGATTCCGCATTTGCTGGATACGTCTCGAGCAACAACGCAGCCCTCGCTTCCGAAGTTTCGAGCCGTGAAGCCGGTGATGCAACGCTGACCACCGCGCTTGGCGTGACCAACACAGCGGCCACAGCATTGGCCGGTAGAGTCACAGCAGCAGAGGCCGACATCAACTCGGAAGAGACTGCCAGAGCAGCAGCCGACACGACTCTTCAGTCAAATATCACGGCCGAGGCCAGTTCGAGAGCCAGCGGAGACTCGACACTTCAGTCAAATATCACAAGCGAGGCCAGCACGAGAGCGAGCGCTGACACCAGCCTACAGACGAACATCACAAGTGAGGCAACAGCCCGCGCCAGTGCAGACGACGCACTCGACGCACGCATCGACGCCCTCGAGGCCAGCATCGACGGCGGCACCTACTAAACCAACCAACCCCGGCGGGGCGCTCCATAGCGCCTCGCCACGCGGGGGTCTCCACCGCGAAATAAAACTGCCCTATGGCCACACAAATCATCCCGAAAAAATCCTCCGTCCTTGGCAAGATCCCACTCACTGGCGATCTCGCCGTCGGAGAACTAGTGCAAAACCTCGCCGATCATTGCCTCTACTCAAAAGACGCAAGCGGTAATGTCTTCCGCATCGGCACTCGTCCGGTGCCCGATAAAGTCGAAGTATTCGACATCATCGGAGCCAACCTTTTCTACGGCAAACTCGCCTACGCCGACTTCCCAAACAGCGGCAGCATCTACGACTCGGCCCTCTGGGACGTCTCCCGCACCACCACCGACGCCGCCGGCAACGTCACCGCCGAAGCCAGCGCCACCGGAGCGTGGTCGAACAAAACCAATCTCCAATTTTCCTAACCTAAAAAAATCCAAACACCATGAACGCTACAAACCCACTCCAAATCGACGGCAAAACCTACGACCGCTACGCCATGACGTTGGCCGTCTCTGGACGCTACGCAGCTCCAGACCAACCGGACGCCTCGGTTGTCCTCACCCTCACGCCCATCCGTTTTGAGGGTGACAATTGCATTGCCGCGCAGGATCACGGCCGCACTATTTTATTTGGTTCACTGGTCTCGGCGGACGATGCCGAGCGCCTCGCTGTCAGCGAGGTGCAAGCCGCACTCCAAAAATTTATCAACCTGAAAGGACTCTAATTTTATGGCCGTCATAAAAGCAGCCGCAAGCGGGAACTGGAGCGCGACAGGGACTTGGACAGGCGGCGTAGTGCCAACGCTCAACGATACGGTCTACGCCAATAGCTTCACGGTCGCACTCGACCAATCCATCGACCTTACAGGCTCGACCGTGGACACAAGCGGATCGTTTATCCCAGGCCAAATTTACATGGTCGTATCTCTGGGCACGACGAACTTTGCATTGACGGCAAACTGCATTGCACCTGGCACAAATGCAGGAACCCCGGTTGCGATCACCTCGGCAGTCGGTCAGATTTTTCAAGCGGTCAACGCTGGAACTGCGACCACCGGAACCGCTCGCAGAATGGGTGCGTTGTTGAACTACGTGAATACGCCGCTCACGATTGCGACAGGCGGGAGCTTCACGCTGGCGGCAAATTACAACATCACCGGTGCATACATACAGGCAGGCTCCGCGAACTGCTTGACGGTCTCCGCCGCCGCAAGCTCAACGCTCGCAGGATGCCGTGCGACAGGATCGGCATTTACTCTCTCAACTCGCGCAATCGCATTTTCATCCAGTGGCACGCTTACGCTTAACGGAATCGTCGCCATCGGCGGCAGGGTTACAGGGACAACGGCTGCGGACGGAGCGCACGCTATCGAATCCACTTCAGCGGCAGGCACGATTGCATTTACAAATGCCAGCACGCTCACAGGTGGAAGCGGCGGCTTCGCATTTGGTATCAATAATAACAGCACAGGAGTGGTCACCGTCACATCTGGTACGTTAACAGGAGGGGCTGCATTTTCTTACAGCCTAAACAACAACAGCACAGGCACGGTCACCATAACCTCCAGCTCTGTGACTGGTGGAAGCGTCACCAACGGAATCTGTCTCAATAACGCCAGCACAGGTACGATCACCATCACCTCCAGCACGATCATGGGTGGAACCACCCAAGCCACAGGCATTACCAACGCGAGCACAGGAACGATCACCGTTACATCAAGCACGGTTACAGGTGGGAGCAGCACCAACGCATTCGGACTCAACAACGCCAGCACAGGCACAATCACCGCCACCTCGACCACGCTAACAGGCGGGAGCGGCACAACCGCCGCAGGACTCAACAATGCCAGCACAGGAACTATTGTCTCGACAGGCGACATCACCGCGACCAACTCGGCAAATGGATTGGTATCGTCAAGCACAGCCGCCAGCGTCAAGGTGAGCGGCTCGCTCATAAGCAGCGCAAACGGCACAGCCGCCGTCTACGCCATCAAATTCTTAATCGATCCCACGCCGACAACTGCAACGGTGCGATTTGCAAAAAACGGATCGTCGACCTACAGTGACTTTTTTACCGCCGACAACTCGCTCGGACAAGCGTCCGTCGCCGATGTCCGCAGCGGCACGGTTTACGCCAGCGGAAATCTGACAGGCACATGTGCAGTCCCAGCCGCAGGGTCAGTTAGTCTGGGAGTCCCCGTAGGGGACGGCACCGGCACAGCAGTCCTAACCGCCGCCGCGATCCGCACCGAGTTATCCGTGGAGCTGGCCCGAATCGACGCCGCCGTATCCAGCCGCCTCGCGCCAAGCGGGACGCTGGCAACCGTCACGACATTGACCAACGCGCCGACCGTCCCGACCGCCGCCGCCATCGCCACACAAGTTCGCACGGAGCTTGCCACCGAACTTGCGCGAGTGGACGTAGCGACAAGCACGCGCCTCGCTACCAGCGCCTACACGGCTCCGAGCGCAGCGCCAACGGCAGCGCAGAATGCTTCCGCAGTTCGCACAGAACTAGGGACCGAACTGTCACGCATAGACGCAACGACCTCCAGCCGCCTCGCAAGCTCGGCATACAGCGCCGCACCGACAACCGCGCAGATCGCCACAGCGGTCGAAGGATCGCTCTTGAACGAAGCAGACGGGCAAGCCGTCCTTAACGCAATCGTCGGCGCAATCGGCAACACCAACCTCAGCGAAGTCTCCCTCGTCGCCGCAGTCCGTGCCGACCTCGAGCGCGTCGGCGGAAAAATCGACTCCATCCCGACAACCGCCGCACCGACAGCAGCCGCAAACGCGACCGCAGTGTGGAGCGCAGCCACCAAACAAATCACAGGCGGCACCGTGGACACATTGACCAACGCGCCGACCGTCCCGACCGCCGCCGCCATCGCCACACAAGTTCGCACGGAGCTTGCCACCGAACTTGCGCGAGTGGACGTAGCGACAAGCACACGCCTCGCGTCCTCGGGCTACACAGCGCCAAGCAATTCGGACATCACGGCCATCAAAGCCAAGACCGATTTGTTGAACACGGACCGCCTTGCAAACGTGGCCACGACGGCCATCGTCGGCAACCTCATCGCCCAGGCTAATTCCTAAATGCAAAAGGAAATCCTCGAGCTAACGAACTACGCCAGCGGTCAATCCGACCGCTGGCTCTTCGTCTGCCTCCTCGTCATCGGCCTCGCCGCCGTCTTCACCCTATTCCGGTACTTCACCGGACGCCTCGACGTCCTCCAGACCCGAATGGACAAACAGACAGCGGAGTTTGTGGAGCACTTGAAAACAGCCAACTCCGAAATGCTATCCGTCATCGCCAGCGCCAGATCCGTCATCGAGCGCGTGGAGCGCAAACTTGACACGCGGCCCCAATAGTTATGTTCATCCTAGTTAAAATCATTGATTCGCTGTCACAGAACTCAACCTGGCGTGGTTTAATTTTGCTGGCCACTGCGGCAGGCGTGAACCTCGAGCCTGAGCTGCAAAACCAAATTGTTGCCGCAGGCCTTGGCCTTGTCGGCGTCATCAACATTCTCCGCAAAGGAAAATGAACGCCCGCCGGATCGCGCTGTTGATGGTCCTCCTGTCATTTGTATTCCTCGGCATGGCATTCCTGACCAGTTGCGTCAACGTGCCCATCCCGCCATTCGGTGAGCGCGTGGGCGAGCTCGGAAACCTCCAACTCGCACTCTCGGCAAAATACATTCCTAACACGCCGCCAGAATCCCCAGGCGAAACCAGCCATGCATTCGCGTGGTCAAAATACGGCGAAGCCAAATTACTAAAAGACAAATGAGCCTCGACGAACGCAGCGAGCGCAACCTTTCCACCCTCCACCCGGATCTCTACGCCCGCGCCGCCTCCTTTATCCTTGCGGCCAAAAAGCTCGCCGCCCCGCTCAACCTCGACGTCAAATGCATCTGTGGCCTACGCACATGGGCCGAGCAGGACGCCCTCTACGCCAAAGGCCGCACCACGCCGGGCCCTAGGGTCAGCAACGCCGCCGGTGGCGCCTCCATGCATAACTACTCGCTGGCCCTCGATATCGCCGTATTTTCCAAAGACGGCAATACCTACCACGGCGACCACACATTCTACCGCGAACTCGGACCCCTCGGCGAATCCCTTGGCTTCGAGTGGGGCGGTCGCTGGAAATTCTGCGACGAGCCCCACTACCAACTCCGACCGAAGTGGGCGACCGGCATGACCGAGCGCGACATGCTCGCCACCCTCCGCTCCCGCGTCTCCAAAAAAATCGACGTTCTGGCGTAGAAACGGGCACCAACGGGTAACAGCTTTACAAGTTCATGATTCACAACGCCTCAAAATAGACTTAAAATCCCTTATTCCGAAAGGGGTGTGCGGGTTCGAGTCCCGCCGCCGGCACTGGCTGAGATTGCTTCTTTAGCCCTATTCATGCGGTTCTGCGGGGTTTTGTTGTCCCCACATCGCGCAACTTCTAGGCACTTGTCAAAGCGTTTTATCTTGAGAAAACGGGTAACACGGGTAACAGTTCGGGTAACACATGAAACCCCGCTACTTTGTTACGCCGCACACATCTCGACCCGGCACTTGGAAGCTCGAAATACCAGCCTCTGTTTCTGGTCGTCGAATAAAAAGATTTTTTAAAACGGAGGCAGAGGCATGGGCTCAGGGGCCTGCGCTTTTGGAGGCCCTGCAAAAAACAGGCACAGACGGCCTCCGGGACAAAGATCAGGGAGGGCTTTCTATGCGCGGCGCAATCCGTGATTACATTGCAACGAAATCCAAATCTTCGCAGGACCACAAAGACAAGATCGAGCGGGTGTGCGCTCGATTGCTGGAGGAGTTTGGAGGATCGGTGGCGAATGTGACGCCGCTGAAGGCTGGCCGATGGTTTGATGCCATCGAGGGATCACCGACTACACGGGCGGGCTGGCACCGCTACGCCAGCGGATTTTTCGCCTGGTGCGTGGATATGGAATTGATCGACAGAAACCCTTTGCGGCGGATCAAGCCGCCAAAAGCGGAGCCGAAGCGATCGCTGGTCACAGCGTCCGAAATGGTGACGATTCTGGCCGAGGAAATGAGCGACGAGCTCAGAGCGTGGTTTCTCCTCGGTGGCTTTGCGGGGCTGAGGTCTATCGAGGTGCGGCGGATGCGTTGGGAAGACGTGGACGCGGCAAGAGGAGAGATCGAAATCCGTCGCGAGGTCTCCAAACAATCCACGGGCCTCCCCGAGCGAATCGTGGATTTCACGGAGCCGCTGACGAAGCGGGCGGCTTTCTTTCTGGATGACAAAAAAAAGGGGCTGATCTTGCCTCCGGCATCACTCCGCATTTACCAAGAGCGGCAGGGGCTCATTGTGAGGCTCCACGAATTAGGAAAACTCCCATGGTCAAAATTCCCTGAGAACGCTTTGCGGCACTCCTACGCAACCTATCATTTGGGGCGCTGTCAGGATGCCGGAAAGACGGCGCACCAGCTGGGACACTCATCCACGGCGATGGTTAAACGGGTCTATGCCGTGCCTTCGAGGCGGGCGGATTGGCGGGCGTGGTGGGCTGTTTAAAAAATCAGCCCCCCTCTTTGTCTGGGTAAGTCTCTTGATGCAAAAAGTCTTCGCTTGTGGTTAGGTCGATTATATTGCCTAGCCAGCCTTCCGGGAGGTCTTCTTCTTGCGAGTTTCTTGCCCAGTATCTGAACTCTCGGAGGCTGGACTGATCACCGCACCAACAACCGTTTGGGCTTTTCCCTCTTCGAGATCTTTAAATAGTAACCGCCAAGCTTGGCGGATACATGTTCTGATAGCTTGTGACGGAGTCATATCTGACCCACGAACTTTCATTTCATAAGCTATAATGCGAGCAATAATATCTCGGCACTCAGGGTCTAAAGCGACCCCGGGCTTTGATACTTTTTCCGCATCTGTTTTTTTCGGACGACCCATGATTTTGAAACTAAACACAGAAGGTGCACCAGTGCAACCGATATTTTTTCAGTGCATTTGAAAATAAATATGACCCGGCAACGCTAGTGTTCATGCGGATGTCAATAAAAAACTTCATGGCAGGAAAACACCCCATTGACTTTTTTTATTGATATTAGTGCACCAATACAAAAAAGTGCACCGCATGACAGCAGCAAACAGAAAACAAGGCGCGTGCTTCCCAGCCGAACTCTGGGAGGAAATCAAACGCAAGGCAGACACTGACAATATCACGCCAAGCAAAGTGATCGTCCAAGCCGTGCGTGAAATGGTGGAACGTAAAAACAAAAGGAGGGCCTCGAAATGAAAGGAACGCTCTCAGTCAAGCAAGCCGCCGAGGTGACCGGCGCGCACCCCGAGACAATCCTGCGCCACATTCGGCGAGGTACATTTTCCGCCTGCAAGCCACTTTCAAACCGAGGTGGTTGGATGATCTTTGAAGCGCCTTTTCGCCAGTGGATCTCCGACCAGATCGGCGCGACCTCAAACAGGAGACCCTCGAAATGATCGACCTTAACGACCCCGCCGCCGTCTGCCGCTCCCTCGGCTATTTCCTTGATTTCCTCGTCATGTTTGTGCCGCCGGTGGCGCTCGCATTTACAGCCTGGAGGATCGCCCGATGAGCGTCACGATTACTTGGAATCCGGCAGCGACTCCACCGGACGCAGATCAGACCGTTCTCATGCACCACGGAGACGGCCAAGTCGAAACCGGATTCATTGACGAGAGCGGATGGCGATTCTGCTGCGGAGCATCGGTCAATGTTCCCGTCATGCACTGGGCCGAGTTTCCACTCCCGCCGGAGGACGGACTATGAGCGAACCAGACGACCACGCTTCCGACTATGAGGCGGAACGACACGATGCCAGATGCCAAATGCGGGACGTAGACCAAGGCGTCTGCACGCAAAACTGGAGCGAGATCGAGGCCAACCGCGACCGCGCCGAAGCCCTGCCTGAGACCGACTGGACCACCGAGACACCGGAGACCGAGGCCGCCGTCAAGGCGTCCGGATCCACCTTCGGCATCCCGCTCCGCGAGACCAGCCGGCGCCTGGAGCGCCAGCGTGATGCTCTTTACGCGCTCCTCAACCGGAGGGCCGGACAATGAGCGACACGACCGGAATCATCGGCGCCGGCTTAATCCTCATGTCACTCTACACCACCTTCCAACTCGGCATTGAGTGCGAGCGCGAGCGAATCCGCCGCGAACGCCGCCGCCGCTTTGATGAAGACCAGGACAACCACGACTCGGCCAACCACGACGACTTTGACTGAGGTCTTCGTCACCTACCTTTCCTCGGCATTGTTGTTCGGAGCTTACATCGCGTGGCTCATGTCCGACGAGCACCAAGACTGATTTTCCCACCCAAAACAAAAAGTGGCCCCGCCGGACGGCAATCCAACGGGGCCGTAGTTAAACCCTCGAAAAAAGGAAAAACCAAAAAATGAGTAACGAAATAGCGGTGATCCCGCAAGTGAAACCCTCCGCGCTGGCCGTCATGGCCGGACGCATCAACGTCGAGCCATCAAAGCTCCACAGCACCCTAAAAAACACCGTCTTTAAAGGCGCGACCGATGATGAGCTCCTCGCCCTTGTCGTGACGGCGAACACCTACGAACTCAATCCGCTCCTAAAAGAGCTCTACGCATTCCCAAAAAAGGGCGGTGGTATCGCTCCAATGGTCGGAGTTGATGGTTGGATCAAGATCGCCAACCGCCAACCGAACTTTGACGGAATGGACGTCGAGGTCTATGGCGACGGCAAGACGCCGACTCACGCGACCGGCACCATCTACCTCAAGGACCGCTCGCACCCTGTCCGCGTGACCGAGTATTTTGAGGAGTGCAAGCGTGGCACCGAGCCGTGGAATCAAATGCCGCGCCGCATGCTTCGCAATAAGGCGATCATTCAATCCATCCGCCTTGCCTTTGGCGTGAGCGGCATTCATGACGAGGACGAAGCCAGAGACATTGGCGGTCGCCAGGCGCAAGCGCAAACCTACGAAAAGCCTGTCTTCAAGCGCGTGATCGACCCCGAGGACAACATCCCCATGCTGCCAGATCCTCGCCTACTGGACGCCGTGCCAGCATTCACGCCCGACACGCCACAGAAGCATTTGCAATCCGCCATTGCCGACGCTGGCGTGCTCGAGGGCGCATTTATTAAACAGCTCAAGGCCATCGCGCCGGCGCTGATCGGTAAGGCCAAGCTCATAACGGAACTCTCGGACGAAGCCGCTGAAAAGGCGCTCGCCGAGATCCACAGCATCCTCGCCGAGGAGGTCGCCGAATGAGCGCCTTTATCGATGCGCAGGAGGGCGTTTATTTTGACCTCGACGAGCAGACGTATCGCGCTGCCACGGGGATCAACATCAGCGCGCTCAAGAATATCAACCGCAGCCCGGCGCACTACCTAGCCAAGCTCACGGAGGTGAGGCCCGAGCCCACCCCCGCGCTGGTATTCGGAACGCTCCTACACCGCGCCGCCCTCGAGCCTCACAAGCTCGGCGGCAGCTTCGCGGTAAAGCCCGAGGGAATGAGCTTCGTTAGCAAGGAAGGCAAAGCATGGCGAGACGCGCAGACGCTCCCGATTATCACCGAGGAGCAGAACGTCGCCCTTGCCGGTGCCGCCGCATCCGTGGCAGCACACCCAGCCGCCGCCGCGATCCTAGCCGACGCCAAGCGCGAGGTGAGCGTTTTCCGTCACATCACTCGCAGCAACCCCGAAGGCCTCCTCCTCAAGGGCCGGCTGGATATTGTGGCGACCGACTCCCACGGTTCGACCACGATTGCGGACATCAAGACGACGGAAGACGCCTCCCCCGAGGCGTTTTCCAAGACCATCGCTCAATATGGCTACGCACAGCAAGCCGCCCACTACCTCGACCTCCTCGGAGCCACCCACTTCGTATTTATAGCGGTGGAAAAAACGGCACCCTACGCCGTGGGCGTCTATTGCCTCGACCCTGCCAGCGTTGCCATGGGTCGCGAGCGCAACCTCCGCAACCTCGATCTCCTCGAGTCCTGCCAATCCTCCGGTCACTGGCCGGCCTACTCCTCCGAAATCGAAACCATCAGCCTGCCCGCCTGGGCTTCAAAGTAATCATGATCAAAGCCAACATCAACGTCACAAAAATAGATAAAAAATACCTCCACAAAGGAGAAAAGGGAATCTACCTCGGCCTCACCTTCATGGACAACAGAGACGGAACCGACCAATACGGCAACGATGGGTTCATCGTGCAAGACATCCCACAAGCCGCCCGCGAATCCGGCGAACGTGGGGAAATCGTCGGTAACTGGAAGACGCTCAAGCCAAAAGCCCAAGCGCCTGCACCCCAACCAAAGCCCAAACAACTCGACGAAGACGGAGACGAAATCCCGTTTTAATATCTTATGAAAGAACTAAAAACACATTGGGTCGCGGATATGTATCCGCTAAACGAAACGGATGTTTCGGCATTGGCTGAAGACATCAAAACAAACGGGCAGATCGCTCCAATCAAGATGCTAAAAGATGGTCGCATCATTGATGGCCGCAATCGCTGGATGGCTTGCCAAAAGGCAGGAGTTGAACCGCTGATTGATGTCATCAATCCAGATGGGGAAGAAGTCACAGACGAGAGGCTTTTTGCATTGGCGACATCATGCAACTCGATGCGAAGAGACCTGACGACAAGCGAACGCGCCGTTGCTTCGGCGGTCGCTTGGAAGAGGCTTTACCCGGAGGGTGCGCCTGGCAAAGGTGCAAGAAATGACATTCAACCTAAGTCCAAAAATGGACTTACGTTTGAGGACTTCGCCAGCCAATCCTTCAAGGTTGGAAAGAGCTACGCCAAGCAAGCACTTGCTATTGCCAATTATTCGCCAGAGCTTCTTGAAGCAGCAAAAGAATCCTTGGACGGAGCTTACAAGACATACCAATCCGAAAAGCTCAAGCGCGAAGATGACAAAAGAAACAGACAACTTCTTGTTGATCATCCAGACCTAAAAGAACGTGTCGCAAACGGCAATCTATCCGCTGAAGAAGCGATCACAATTGCAAGAAAGCGGGACTCAGAAAAGCTTCAAGCTGAGGAATCAAAGAAACAGGAAAAGGCCTTAGTCGCTCAAGGATTCCACAGAACCATCGACCTTTTTCATGGCTTGGCCAACTGGGAGCCCGAGCGGCTTCTGGAAGTCATAGAAGACGAGGAGTCAAGCAGCCTTGCCTCCCGAACAAACCAAGAGGAGGAGGCCATCCTTCTCGCAATTAACATGCTGACATCAATACACAAAGCAAAATACGCAAAATGAGAAACCTACAAGAGGAAATCACTGACACGACCACGGAAGAAATTATTCTTCCGGGCAAACTTCAAGACAAGATCAGGAAAATTGTCTCTGAAGACAACGAGAAACAAAAAGGGGCATTTGACCCTGAAGATCAATGTGAACGCTTAGGTTCAGAGCATTTCTATGACATTGTTAAACATCCAGAGTTTAGCGTCATAGCCGTGCAAAAGATGATCAGGCAAGTATCTGGTCAGATTGCAAGAAGCGGTGTCGCTGCATTATTAGAATCCTTTGATTTTGAAAATGGGAAGTTCTGTCTCCTTATGGAGAAGAGCTTGACATTTAAAATTCAAAATAAATCTGGAGTGGATCAGTATGTGCCGATTGCAGTTGCAACGCCAACACACTTTGAGGAATGCGCTCAAAGGATCATGAAATCAGCAGAAGCGAAATACTTACAAGCTGAAAGGGTCAGTAATCTCTTTGCACACATTCGGATGCGGATGAGAGATGCACAAGTTGATTTCTTTGGCAAGCTTGCATTAAACGGTGAGATCAAATTTTCGATCTAACCAAGCTCGGGAGTCCGTGGGATGGCGTGATCTTCGATCCGCCGCCCACGAACGCTCCGGCGGTAGGTGTGAGTTCTGCGGGCGGCCGCTTGGCTTCAGCCAGTATTTCGAGCTTCACCACCGCTGGTATCCCGCAGTTGACACCCTTCAAAATCTAATGGTCGTTCATCAATCCTGCCACAAAACCATTCACTTTGGTGGCAAAATAAAAGCTGAAAAAGGCTCTCTTGCATCACAAGGAGACTCAGGCCGTAAAAACACAGAATCTTGGCAATGCTACCTGACATCACCCTCCGCCTGAGCATCTGCGCGAACGATTGCCCGATAGGGCCGCGCCTCGAGCGTGGCGTGCCGTTGCCTCCCTACCGGCACACCTACGCCCTCGATGAGCAACCCCAGGCGGAGGCGGATCTCGAAATCGTCCGCGATTACGTCCAGCGGAACCATTTAACGAACAAAAAGAAGAAATGATCTTATCACCCGACTTTCCAGACCACTACAAAACCAAGATCCTGCTCAAGATGGCAGGCCACGCCGGCGTCTTTTCCCTCATCAAACTCTGGGCCCAATGCCAATTCAGGCGCACAGAACGGATCGAGAAGCCAACCGAGATCGTGGCCGCGATAGCCGATTGGGAAGGGGACGCGGATCACCTCGAAACGGCGCTCATCGAAAGCGGATTCGCCAGGCGTGATGGGGACACCTTCATCCTCCATCAATGGGAGGACCAAAACAAGAAACTTTTCACCAGCTACGCCAACGGGAAAAAGGGCGGAAAGCCCAAAAGCGAGTCACCTAAAGCGTTGAAAAAGCCAGCCGCTTTAAAACTCTAAAATACCTAACGCTAACCTAACGCTAACCTAACCCTAACCTAAATGGAACCTAAAGCTAACCTAAAGCAAACCCAGCACGCCCTAGATAGATAGATAGAATATCTATTCTATCGAATAGATAGCTGCGCTCTGGCTGACGCCAGCGCAGCTCAGACGGAAACCACCAAAAACATGAACCTCCGAAAAACCGATTTTTACTCTGCCACGACCCATACGCAGAACGTCCCGCAAAACCTCTCCGCCGAGCAATCCGCAATCTCGATCATCCTCCAAGCCGACGACCTCCTAGACATGGCAAAGTGGGACCAAGACCTTTTCCTCCAATCTGCCCACCGCACGATCCTCAAAGCGATCAAGGAAACCCGCGCCGCCGGGCGACAAGTAAACCTCTTCACGATCCAAGCCAAGCTCGAGGAAACCGGAAAGCTCGAAGATATCGGCGGTGCCTCCGCCCTTTTCATCATCAAAGAGCATTACCCATGTGCTGACAGGGAAAGCGCTCTGGACTTCCGCAAGGATCTCATCAAGGCCCGACGCTACCGCCGAGCCATGCAGAAACTCCATGAGACTAAGGCCGACATCAGCCTTATGACGGCGGACCTATCCGACCTCGCCGCAACTCTCACCTATGACGATGACCCCGAAAGCCAAGAAATCACAATCAAGACGCAATGCGAAAACCTTATCACCTCACTCGAAAGCCTCACGCCGCCGGAACGCATTAAATCAAACATCCAAGAGCTTGACTATCTTCTCAATGGCGGGTTTGAACTTGGCACCGTGGCCGTTGCCGCCAGCGAAACCTCTGGAGGAAAGAGCATTTTCCTACTGCAAGCCGCCCTCAACGGAGCCATCGATCATCAGCCAGGCATTATCTTCAGCCTTGAAATGACGGCCAGCTCGGTCATCTCCCGCATGGCAGCGTGCAAGTCCGGCCACCGCGTCGTGAGTGCCTATGACCACCCCACCGCGGAACAAATGCAGGGAATGGCCATCGGCATCCGAACCATCGCCCGACTCCCGATCACGGTACACGACCAGATCACGACCATCGATGACATCGAGGTCGCCTGTCACCAAGGAGCCAAGGCCGGCATGAAATGGATCGTTGTGGACTACATCCAACTCTGCACGGTCGGCGAATCATCCAAGGCCGAAACCCGCGAGCAACAGGTGAGCGAAGTCGTCCGCCGCCTCAAAATTCTCGCCCTCAAGCACAATATCGTCGTTTTTACCGCCTCACAAATGAATGACGGTGGCGAGCTGCGCGAGTCCCGCGCCGTTGGACACCATGCCGACTATGTGCTCCACATCGATCATTCCGACAAGGCCGCGCCGGTCATCCGAGTCATCAAGAACCGCAACGGAGAACGCCACGTCTTCGCCCCTGTGAAAATGCGCGGTGACATCTCCCGATTTGAAGGGCGCACGAAATGACAAGCGCCCCGATCCCTCACCATTGGCAGTCGCTTCAGATAGCCAACGGCCTCGACACCACGGAAGTCAACCCGCTCGAGCTTGGCCGGCCATTCCGTTTCACCGACGCGCAACGCGCCGCCATTCAACCCTACCTCGAAGCAGCCGGGCAGGGTGGGGCCGTTCTTATCATAGCCAGCCACTCACCGCATGACAACTGGCTGCACGCCGAGCCTGTCGCCCTCACCCAAGCCCACCGCAAATCCATCACCGCATCACTCACCAGAATCAAAAACAAAACCTTATGAAACTCTACATCGGCATCGACCCCGGACAAAACGGCGGCATCGCCTTTATCCCAACCACCGGACCCGCCTGGGCACACAAGATGCCTGAGACCGACCGCGACATCCTAGACCTCCTGCGGGACAGCGTTTGCATGGCCGAACCCGTCGCCGCCCTCGAGCTCGTCCACTCAAGCCCACAAATGGGCGTCAAGAGCGCATTCACCTTCGGCCACGGATACGGAGGCCTCGAAATGGCCCTTGTAGCCCTTGCGATTCCATTCCGCCACATCCGCCCTCAAGCGTGGCAAAAAGCCCTAGGGTGCCTCACCAAGGGCGACAAGAACGTCAGCAAGCGCCGAGCACAAGAGTTATTCCCAAAGATCAAAGTCACCCACGCCATCGCCGACGCCCTCCTCATCGCCGAGTTCAACCGCCTCACCCACCAATGAGGACTAAACGCTACAAGCCTGGCAAGTGGGAAGAAATTGCCCAACCTCAAGACCTCGCCGCCGAACCGGTAGAGCAGACACCCGAGGAGAAAGAGCGCCTTCTATTGCACTTCTACCGCAAACTCCTCAACGCGATGATCTGGCAGGCCGTGGACGATGTGAGCAATGAAAGCGAATACGCGCAATACAGCAACGCCAGAGACGCGGACATGAACATCACCACCGCCGCGCACTTTCTCCGATCTACCTTCTTTCCGAAACTTTGCGAGGCAATGCCGATCAAACTACCCGCGCAAGCCATCATCAATGAAGCATTTAAACCACGCAAAAACAATTTGACCGACAGAAAAAATCCCGCAACCTCATCAAATCCATGAACAACCCACCACCCGGATCTTATTGCACGGACATGGCCGCCGAAATCGATACGCCGCAAGAAACCCTGGCCGATGAGCTGGGCATTCCACTCAAGGCCGCCGGCCTAGTCATGGCTCACGTCGATACCGAGGTCCGCAAGAGCCAAGCCCTCATTCTCGCCAGGGTAATTGGATTGTTACTCAAAGCCTCGAACCTTCCGGCCATGGCGCACGCCATCGCATTCGCCTCCGGTCTCGACCAACTCAACGGTGCCAAATCCCAAGCCGAGGTGGCAAGAGAGCTAGGCGTAACGAGGGCGCTACTGAGCCACTACACGCTAGGAGTCCGTGATGTCCTCAGCGGAAAGGACAGTGCATTCGAGTGCACAAAGTTCCGCAAGAGCCAAGCCAGCCGAGAGACATTCCGCGCAAAGGCAACCGACCCATTTACTGCCGCGAAAGCGGCGGCAATCGCAAAGAGAAAAAAACAAGATGCCTGCCTAAACAATCTTTTAGACGTGGCAAATGGGAAAAGAGGAACCACAGAAGTTAGCCAAAGATTAGCACTAAACATTCAATCCGAAATTAACACCAAACTAACAAAAAAATGCAACTCATAGACGCTACCATGTTCACGCTCCACGCGCTGAACCTACCCGCAACCCTCACCCCAGCCGAGTGGACCGACATCCACCGCGACATCCTAACGTGCAAGAAGGCCGCATCCAAGTGGCTTACGCAATCACGCGACTACGGCACCTCACGATGGGGCATAGAGTTTACAGCCGACACCGAGGCGCAGCTCGAGCTAGACCTCGGCCTCGCCCTACCCGAAGCCAAGCCCGCCCTCAACCCTGCCGACAAGACCAAGGCCATCGTGACCATCGAAGGTTTGAGCCAATCATTCATCCTATGGCAGCGAAAGATGTCGGACGAGATCCAAGGTTGGGACAAGGACAGGCTCAACCGCGCCCTCGAACTCCTCGAGCCAATGGAGCGCGAGGCCAAGCGCGTCCGCGAACTCCTCGCCAGTGCATAGGGGGGGGGTTAAGGAATCTTTTTAAGTATGTGGATTCTAGCAGTTTGACCAGACGCTCGGTGTTTTTGAGAGTGTTGCATAGTTTTGACACGTTGCATAGGGCGTGGGCGTCACGGAACTAAGCAACATTTTGGGAATCGACAAGTCGGTGGTCTCGCGCCTCGTCAAGAAAGGGATGCCGACCAACTCGGTGGACGCCGCCCAGGCGTGGAGGGAGACCAACGCCCCGCCCCGCGCCAAGCGTGGCCAACGAGGCGAGACCCCGCCGGCTCCGAAACTACCGAAGGTCGCCGAACCTCCGAGAGTCTCAAAGGTCGCCGAACCTCTGCCAGTTCCTCCCCCGCCGGTTGACGCCGTGCCCCCTCCTCGCCATAGCGACCCCGAGCCCGAGGACGAAGACAACACGCCCCGCCAATCCCTCCGCCGCGCCCGGCTCGCTGAGAAAGTGGGCTACAACGAACTCGTCGTTTGCAAGCGCAACGGCGGAAGCATCGAAGATATCCGAAAAGCCAACGCCGTCTACATCGCCAGCCGCAACAACCGCCACAAAGCCGAGCGCGACTTCAAGGAATGGCAACGCGACGAAGGCACCCTCTTATTTTTCGACGAAGCTCGGGACATTACGGGACGTCCGCACATCGCCGTGCGCCAAACCCTCGAGGTCGCGGCCAAGACACTTGCCCCCAGGCTTCACGGCCAACCTCAAAAATCCATCGAAAAAACCATCGGCGATTGGATCGACAAGCTCACCGCCCTCATCCGCCAATCAATATGACCATCGAACACCTCAAAACCTCCGACCTCATCCCGTATGCCAGAAATGCGAAAAAGCACGACGCTGCTCAAATTTCTAAGTTGTGCGGAAGTATAAAAGAGTTCGGCTTCACCAACCCCGTCCTCATCGATCGCGACAACGGCATCATAGCCGGCCACGGTCGCGTGCTCGCCGCTCAATCCCTCGCCCTCGAGTCCGTCCCCTGCATCCGCCTCGGCCACCTCTCCGACACGCAGCGCCGAGCCTACATCCTCGCCGACAACCGACTCGCGGAGATCGGCGGTGGGTGGGACGAGGAAATGCTGAAGCTCGAGCTGGCGGATCTTCGTGAGCTTGATGTTGATTTCGACTGCCTCGGCTTCGATGCTGACATGATCGAGCAAAAGCTAAATCCGCCTGAGCCGGAAGAAAATTACCCTGACTCATCTTCAAAAGAAATTGACGTGGACGGAATGCAAATGGAATGCGCCTGTCCAAAATGTGGATTTGAATTTGATCCAAAGAAGCCATGAAGAAACCAGAATGCGCATGGATGCTTGCTGACCTGAAGGCAGTTCCGCAGAACGGAATCAAAGTCATGTCGACTTTTGCTTGCGGTGGCGGAAGCTCAATGGGCTACAAGCGCGCCGGTTGCCAGATCGTCGCCGCCAATGACATCGACCCGGAAATGGCGTGGCACTACAAGAAGAACCTAAACCCGCCAAACTACTTCCTATGTCCGATCCGCGACTTGCTCACGGCAGACTTGCCGCCCGAGCTTTTCGCCTTAGACATCCTCGACGGATCGCCGCCGTGCTCGACGTTCAGCATGGCAGGAAGCCGTGAAGAAGGCTGGGGCAAAGATAAACACTTTCGCGAGGGACAGGCAAAGCAAGTATTGTCTGACCTATTCTTCGACTATCTTGACCTAGTCGAGCGGCTCAAGCCGCGCGTGGCTATCGCCGAAAACGTCAAGGGCATGATTCTTGGCAATGCCAAAGGCTACACAAAGATGGTGATGGCACGGTTTAAAGAGATCGGATACCGGCCACAACTTTTCCTTTTGAACGGGGCGGATTGCGGAGTCCCGCAGCGAAGGGAAAGGGTTTTCTTTGTGGCGATCCGTGACGACATCAAAACACCGCCACTGAAGCTCGCGCCAAAGCATCGGTGGATTTCAGCTGGTGAGGCGATCGCGGATTTGCGAAATCTAACAGATTCGGAACTGGGTGATAATTTGCTTAGATCAAACACAGACAAAACATGGTGGCCATTAACAAAGCCAGGAGAAGATTATGCCGAAGCCGTTCGACGCGCCGGACAAAAAGAAAAACTTTGGAATCACAAAAAACTTTCTGGGGCTGAACCATCAAGAGGACTTACGGCAACAGATATGTTCAAGCATTGGGATGAGTGCCGAACCCTCACCTTCCGCGAATGGAAACGCCTCGGCAGCTTTCCTGACGACTACCACGCCAAGACCGACAAGATCGGAAAATACATGATCGGCATGAGCGTCCCGCCAAAGATGACAGAGCAAGTCGCCCGCGCCGTGATTGATCAGTGGCTCACATCATGACCCCCGCCGCCGAAGCCCTGCGCGAACACCTCCGCTCGATCTACGCGCCGATTGATCGGCGGTCGGTGGTGGATTGGTGCGAAGACGAGGTGATCTTGTCAGAAAGGCAAACCCAAATGCCGGGCGCGTTTTCTTGCAACATGACGCCATACCTCCGCGAGCCGCTCGAGTGCTTCGGCGATGTGGACGTCTCCGACCTTGTGCTGGTCTTTGGAACGCAGACCGGCAAGACCACGATGGTGCAGGCCGGCACGGCATGGCGGATCGTCAACAAGCCGCAGCCCGTCGTTTGGGTCATGCCCACCGAAGGCCTCGCCCGATCCTTCAGCGAGACTCGCTGGCTTCCGCTATTTGAGGACAGCGCCACCCTCCGCGATCAGATCCCATCGGACCGCCACAAATTTAAAAACCTCGAGCAGCATTTCAGCCGGTGCTCGCTCGTCTTCGTCGGTTCGAACTCCCCCGCGAATCTTGCCAGCCGTCCCGCCGGCCTCCTGCTCATGGATGAAGTTGACAAGTTCGCCAGGGAAACCGACTCCGAAACCTCCGCCCTTTTCCTAGCCGAGAACCGCACAAAGTCCTTCGTCGGTGCGCTCAGAGTCAAGACCTCCACACCCACCACGCCCGACGGCGCGATCTGGCAGGAATATCTGAAAGGCACACAGGAAAAATACATGCTCGCTTGTCCCCATTGCTCCGAGCGCATCGAGCTCCTCTGGGAGCAAGTGAAGTGGGACTCCACCGCCAAGGAAGAAGGCAAATGGAACATGGCCCGCGTAGAGGAGTCCGCGCATTACCTCTGCCAGCGGTGCAACGCAAAAATCAACGACGGCCAGAAAATGGAAATGCTCGCCGAGGGTAAATGGCAATCCACCAACCCCGCCGCCCAGCGTGGATTCCGCAGCTTCCACCTAAACTCCCTCTACGCCCCGTGGCGCTCCTGCACATTTGGCGCTCTCGCCATCAAGTTCCTCCGCGACAAGGGAACCATCAACGGCCTTCAAGATTTCACCAACTCCACGATGGCCATGCCGTGGGAGCAAATCGAAACCAGCATCGGCGAGACCAACATTCTCGCCCTTCGCGGAGACTATCAACGCGGGACATGCCCCATCGAGCCCTCGCATGTCGTCACTTGCGCTGACGTTGGCCAGGACAAACAACACTGGGTCACGGTCGCCTTCGATGCCGTCGGCGCTTCTTACGTCCTGGACTACGGAACCACCCTCGCCATCGAGGATCTCCTCGAAGACTCACCGCGCCGCAGCTACCGCACGCCATCCGGTGCCGATGTCTCCCCCGAGTGCGGGCTGATGGATTCGGGATTTGCCACCTTCCGAGTTTACACCGCCTGCCAAGCCTCCGGCGGATTCTGGCACGCAGGAAAGGGTTCCGGTGCCACATTCGGCAGCAAGATTTCCCGCACCGTCCTTCCCGACTTCCCCGGCGTTGTCCTCTATACCTACGTTGACCACGCCATCAAGACCGAGCTATTCAGCGACCGCATCCGCAACGCTCACCCGCCGCTCAAGTTGCCGGCCGATTCCACCAACGATTTATTCCGCGGCCTCGGAGGCCAGCGCCTCGTCCCGCGAAAGACCGCGAGCGGGACCGAGTTGATCTGGAAATCAGTCGCCCAAGATCACTACATGGACGCTTTGAAACTCTGCCACATTGCATGGCATGTTTTAAAAAACTGATTTTTGACTCGCCCGCAAAGCCAACAACACCCGCCACGCCTCTCCACGAAGCGCACCACGGCGGGTTTTTGTTTTTGACACCCCGCCGAGGTCATGTCCGACCTCGACAAAATGACAGGCGTTAAGGCCTTCCTCCGCCGCACCAAAACCACGGTGGAGATTGAAGCCCTCGCGCTTGCAACCTTTGCCAGCGCAACAGAGGAGGTTGTCATCACCTCGCTTTCGACAGACGGCACAGGCACATCCGGGGCGATCTCATTTCCCAAGTGGCTGCTACTCCAAGCAGTCGAAGAGATCCTCAACGAAGGCCCGACTGGCAGGCAGCTATTTGATATCGCAGACCGTAGCCGATACGGCACCTGCGTTTGACAAGCCCGCTGGGGCGTGTCGATAAATCAAAGCGAAATCAAAGTATCAAAGCGGGGTGGCTTACGCCCAGGGGCCGGACGCCCACGCAAGCCAGAAGCCAAGGCCGCCGCGTTTGAAGCCGCTCAACCCTCGCTGAATCGCGGCTACATCTGGATGCCGACCACCGACCCCAAGCGCGAGCTCACGCCCACCTCGCGCATGGAGATCCTGCGACTCGCTCGCTGGCTTTACAATAACGCGCCACAAGCCACCTACATTGTCGAGCATCTCGCCCAGCGTGCTATCGGCACAGGCATTGTCGTCCAGCCTAAAACCTCGAATCTCGCGTGGAACAAAAAGGTCGATCAGTATTTTGAAGATCGCAACTGCGCTGAGGCGTGGGCATTTGATGCCGGCGCACAGGTGAATTTCTACACCGCGCAATCTCTCATACTCCGACAAGTCGCCATCGATGGTGATTTTTTCGCCCAATTTCTCACGACAAAACAGAACGCATCCCGCGTCCGCTTTATCGGTGGCGAGGCCGTCGGCGGCATCAACTCATTTGGCAACACAGACGAGTTCACGCATGACGGCGTGCGCCTCGACCCATTCGGTGCGCCCTCCGCTTATATCATCGACGGTCAAGACATCCTCGCCGATCAAGTCCTACACTTCCGCCACATCCGCCGGCACGGTCAACCCCGTGGCGTTTCATGGCTGCATTCCGCATGCGCCAACCTCCGCGATATTTCCGAAATCAACGGATTCGTCAAGGGAGCCTACAAGGCCGGATCTCAAATCGGCTACATGGTCACCTCCTCCGAGGTCGCCAAGATCGGACTCGGTTCAGGTTTTAAATCTACCAGCAACGAAGTCGGCGACCTTTCCACAAGCGACCTCCCGAACGGCATCCTCTTGCCCCGCCTCAAGCCAGGCGAAAAGCTCGAAGCCTTTAAAAACGACATCCCCGGCCAGACCTATGAAGCCGTAATGCGTGCGCTCCGCTCAGATGTCGCCTTCGCCATCGGCCTCCCACCCGAAGCCATGCTGGTCAATGTCGGACTCGGAGGCACCGAGCAACGCGCCGTTCTCGAAGTCACGCAGAATTTCCTAGAGCGCCTGCAACAAATGGTCATCGATCAGTTTTGCCGCCCTTACTACAAGTATTGGCTCTGGCATGAGATCCAAGCCGGTCGATTGGATTACCCTGGTGATGATTGGTGGCGTCACGAATGGCTCGCCCCACGCAAGATCACGGTGGACTCAGGCCGCGACGCCCGCGCCTACAGCGAACAACTCGACAAGGGCCACATCTCACCGACTCGCTTTTACAACATGCAAGGCCTCCGCGCCGAAGAGGAAGAGGAAGACGTCATCCAGACCTTCCTTCGCCGCAAAGCCAAATGCGAATCCCTCGGGCTCAACATCTCCGAAGTATTTCCGAACTCCGTCAGCCGAGGCATAGCGGCCCAACAACCCGCCGCGCCAGATCAAGGCGGTTCCGAAGATCAACCACAAACCCAAGAAGGCGAAATTTTCGACATGCAGGCGAAAGAAAAACTCGACGCCATCGGCGCAGCCGTGCGAGCCGGTGTCATTACGCCCTCGCAAGAAGTCGAAAGCTCCATCCGCTCCATGCTGGCCTTGCCAGAAATGAATGAGGAAGTCCTAAGCGAATGGAACAAAAACCCAATCCGCTCACCGATCACGCTCACCAACGCGCTTGCCGATCCGGTCCAGCCGACACCGCCACCACTCCCCGAAGATTTAACACCCATCGAACCATGACCACACCCAACTCCACTCCGAAATTTTATGCAATGGAATCCACCGGCAACAACGAAACCACGGTCACTCTTTACGACGAAATCGGTGCTTTTGGCGCAGGCTCAAAACAATTCCTCGGAGACCTTAGTAAGCTCTCCGGTCAGCACATCCACCTCCGCATCAACTCGCCCGGTGGGTCCGTGGTTGAGGGAACGGCCATTTACAATGCGCTCCGCAGGCATCAAGGCGGGGTGACCGTTCACATCGACGCGCTCGCCGCCTCGATGGCCTCCGTCATCGCCATGGCCGGCGCTCCGGTCTACATAGCCGACAACGCCCTGATGATGATCCATAACCCTTGGACCGTCAGCATGGGAGGAAGCGAAGACCTTCGCAAAGAAGCCGACCTCCTTGACATGCTCAAAGTCAATCTGCGCAACGCCTACGTCCGCAAGACCGGCATGAGCGAAACCGATATTTCCGCCATGATGGACGCCGAGACATGGCTCGACGCAGTGGACGCCGTCGCCCTCGGATTTGCCGACGCCATCGAAGAAGGAGTCGCAGCAGCTGCAACAGCCACCCCCGAAAATCTCCGCGCTCGTTTTGACACCTTCGCGAAGGGAAAACCTATGGACAACATCGAACCAACCGCCGCCCCAGAAGTAGAGGCAACCGTCGTGAGCGAATCCGCTCCAGTTGAGCAACCAGCTACCGAACCCGCTCCCGCCGTGGAAGCCGAACCCGTAGCACAAGAAGTCATCACCCCCGCTATCGAGGAAATCGGCGAAACTCCCGCCGTCGAAGAGCCACAAGCCAAGATTACCGGCGCAGACAGCATCCTTGCAAAATACAACGCCGTTATCACCGAGCGTGACGAAGCCGTTGCATCCCTCAAAGAAGCCAGCGCAAAAATCGAGATCTTGCACAATGTGATCAACACAGAACGCGAAGCCCTTGCCCGCCTTGAGCGTAGCCTCGGCCTATCCGCAGCCCGCGAAATCCCAGCTGTCACGCCAACAGAAAACGCCGCAAACATCTACGACCAGTGGAAAAACGCCACCGGCGCAGAGAAGACCCGCATCTTCCGAGCCAACCGCAAGGCGCTCGAAATCGCATCCAAAAATTTGACACCGCAATAATTCACGAAAACCCGAATCCAACCCACCAACTCAAAATAACATCATGGCCACTACCATCAGCTCCGAACTTAAACTGAATGTCGTTCTCGACAGCGCTCTCATCGCGCTTCGTGAAGCACTTCTCCCACTCAACTCTTTCTCGACTGTCTACAACAGCGTACCGCTGCAAGGCACCGACAAGATCGCCGTTCCCTTCTTCCCTCTCGCCACAGACGCGACGAGCGACTTCAACGGAACGTATGCGTTCTCCGATTCAAACGCGATCAACAGCCGCGAGATCACGGTGAACAAGCGCAAGTATCAAGCGCTCTCCTTCACATCGAGCGAACTCGCTCGCCAGCCTTACTTCAACCCCGAGCAACTCGGATTCTTGAAAGGCCGCAAGCTCGCCGAAGACATTCTCCGCGACATCCTCGGAGTCGTGACGCTCGCCAACTACGGCGCAGCGATCCACACCGGCGCAGCTTCCAGCTTCGACAGCGACGATTTGATCACCATGAAGACCGTGCTCGACCAATCCAAATGGGCGAAATCCAGCCGCGTCATGATCCTCGACAACGCTTATGAAGGCGCTCTTCTCAAAGACGCATCGATCAAAAACGCAGCCGCAGTCGGCAGCGCATCCGCAATCCAAAACGGACGCCTCCCACAGATCGCTGGCTTTGACGTTATCGGCACCAACCTTATCCCCGGCAACTCGCAGAACCTTGTCGGAATGGTTGCTCTTCCAGAAGCAATATTGGTTGCCTTCTCGCCAGTGGCCCCATCGCCCGGCGTTCGCAACAATCTCACAGCATACGAAGTGGCAGTCGATCCAGAGACCGGCCTTACCATCGAGTACCGTAGCTGGGGCGATCCTGACACCGACACCGAGAAATCAGTTATCGAGGTCAACTACGGCTTCGCACTCGGCCACGCCGCCGCCCTCAAGCGCATCGTTTCAGCTTAATCTTCATGCGCCTTGGAATCACACTCGCACGCAACGGCGACACTTGGCAGGTCAAGCACCTGCCCAGCGTCCCGCTCGCCGAGCAACTCACCGACTTCAAAGCCAAGCAAGTAGCCGGTGAGTTCAGCGCAGACGAAACCATCATCGTATCACTCAACGAAACTCTGAAGCGCCACGCCTCAAAGCACAGCGCCGTTGTTGAAGTCGAAGGCATGGAAGAGTCGCCCAAGAAGAAGAAGTAATTCCTCGCGCCTCACAGCGCCCAACCCGCAAAGCCCGGCTGGAGCCTTTCCCAGCCGGGCTTTTCTTTTTGACACCTCGCCACGGGTATGTCGCCCGACGCGATCCGCACCTTCACTCTCACCGCCGCCGCGCTGCGCAATTCCGCCCTTGGCCACACGGCCACCTTCCGCAGCCAGCCCCTTCGCGTCGTTCTCTCGCCCATCGCCATCGGCCTCGATCTCGAGACGGGCGGACTTCGCCAGGGCGGGGAATTCACTTGCCGATTTTTGGCAACATCCCTGAGCACCCCGCCGCGCCGTGGCGAGCAGATCCTTGTCGGTGGCAAGGCCTACACGATCCAGACCCTCAAAGAGGTCATCACCACCCCAGGCGAATACGTCGCCATGATCTCCCCCGGCTCCTCCTTATGAACGCAGCCCTTGAACTCGCCATCCGCGATTGGCTCCTCGCCGATCCCGACCTTGCCGACATCGTGATCCTCACCGGACAGAGCGCTGAGATCATCCCCGGCGATCAGCCCGTGATCGTCGTTGGCCTCGACTCCAACACGGTCCTCGTTGCCAACATATCAAAAGCCATTGTCTCGCTGGTATTGGCCACACCCTGCGAACTGGAAGGCGGCCTCGACGCCCACCAAGCTCTCACCTCCCGGCTGCATTCGCTCGCCGTCCCACCGAACGACCTCGCCGATTATTTCCCCGCCACCTTGCGCCTGGCTGGATCTGTTTTGACGTCGATCAACAACTCCATTTCGGAAGGCCGGTGGCTTTGCACGTTGCAAATCTCGCTCGGCCTCGTCGCCGAAATTTGACACCCGCAAATTAACGAAACCCACCACCATGCCATCTACCACTCAAACTTTTGGAATCACCGGCATCTCGAGCGCCAGCTTGCTCGTCAAGTCGATGGAGCACACCAAGTCAGCGCAAAAAACGGAACTCCAAGGGCCGACCGGTGAGACCGTCGCCGTTGGCTATTATGGCTTCAAAGAAGAGCTTTCCATCTCCGCCGTAGGCGATCTCACAGCAGCGCAAAGCGTAGGCGCCACATTGGCTCTCACTGGGGCTCCTGCTGGCACTTGGAAGATCGATTCCATCTCCACCAGTCGCTCGCTCGAGGGCTTTGCCGAAATCCAAATCTCTGCCTCCAACTCCTAATCATTATGGCCGCAAAATTTTTCTCAACGCAAACGACCGAATTCGGAATGTCCGACGAAGCCGGGCTGATGGTTCAGTCGTTCTCCTACGACGTGTCGTCCGACAAAGCCGAGGTCATGGACATCTCCGGCGACATCGTCCAAACGCACCGTTTCAACAAAAAAGCCTCGATTTCCATCGAGGGCCTTGCGTCCTCATCGTCCGTAGAGGTCGGCGACGAGATGGCCTCCATTGCCAATACCGCGATGGGCCAACTCGGAGGCACGATCCTCGTTGATTCTGTGGTCGTTTCCAAAAGCTCCGACGGCTTCGCCAAGGTCAAAATTGCCGCGACGCAATACGACCTCACGCTCACCGAGCAATAAAATACCCACGCCGCTGGCTCCCCGGCTAACCGGGAGCCGCCCTTTTTTGAGAAATAGAACCCGAAATAATGAACCGCTCCTACACGTCCACCGGTAACCTCAAAGCCGCATCGGCACTCGCCACGCTCGGATTTGACTTCCACGAATCCACTCCCTGCGTCCGCATCGCCCGCGAAGATGGCAAGGAATCCAGCGCCTACTGGGTCGCCGAAGATGGCCCCCGAGGCATGCGCGCCAGTAAGGTCATCCACTGGATGACCAAAGGCCACGCCGAGCTCGAGGAGTCCGACGCCGAGCACCCCGTCAATTACATCCGCGCCGGATTTATTAACCGCGAGCGTCTCATCGATCTTCACCACGACACGACTCGAACGATTGAGATCCGCCGCAACGGCAAAATCCTTCTTCTCTCCGAAAACGCCACGCAGGAAACGCGGCAAAAATTCGCCAAGTTTTTCTAAAAACCAAAACCAAAAAAATGAAAACAAAACAAAAACCCAACGACAACGATTTTGCAAAAGACGACGACGCACTCCGCCTCCAAGGCATGCGCCCCGGGTCCACCAAAGTCGGCGACCTCAAGCTCCGCCGCTTTGTGCCAGGCACCATCGACATCGTCCAGAGCAACAGCACGGGCAAAAAGGGCAACTTCTGGTCGGTCGCCGCTTTCGGCTACGTTCACACCGTCCCGCTCGACGAAGTGCTCGAGATCGCAGACAACCCCGACGCCTTCTCCCGCGCCGTTCGCAAATGGCATATTGAGAATTTTGAAACCCTCGAATCTCAAGCCGCGCTCACCGAGGCCGTGAAGCTCGAGTTCGAGCGCATCAACGCATCGGAGTCCACCTCAGCCACGGGCAACTCGTCGGGAAACTAAACAGCCCCAACTGGCTCGCCTCTTATGTTTACCAAGTCGCGAAACTTACTGGTTGGGGCCATCACGCCATTTTATTCGAGGTCCCATTCACGGCAGGACTGCAACTCCTGCACGCAGACGCCACCGCGCAGGGAGCACCCAAAGCCTGGAAGCGCAATAACACCGCAGCCGCTTTTGACTTGGCCAGCGATATAGAAGCTGTCTTTGCAAAACTATGAGCCAATCCCTTTCCATGTCAGTCGCCAACCTCGGCCTTATGCGAGCCTTCGATGAGATCGCAAAGGCCGCCGGCGTGACTTACAAGGAAGTGGTTCGCAGCGAAGCAGCCAAGATCCTCGAAGCCGCCTCTAGGAACACCCTAGCTGCACAAGTGCAACTCATAGAAAAAAACGTCAATGCGGCACCACGGCGGAAGCTTAATGGCAAGCTCTACAAGATGTCTTGGAAGCTGCCCGATGCCGTGTGGGCAATGGCGCAAGCTCAGATCTCCGCCTCCATCAAGCGCCGCAAAGCCTCTCGGGGCCTTGCCAAGAAAAGCTGGATACAAGTTGCACAAAGCATCGGCCTCTCAGTGAGCGCACCACGCTACGTCGAAGCCGCCACTACTAAAAACGGCGACTATCCGGGCGACGGCAAAGCCACAGAGGAATCCAACGGCTCGGACTTCGCCATCGTCCTCCGCAACTCTCGCACCTACTCGCCCTCGGTCTTCGATGCCATCCGCAAGGCCATGAATGGACGCGAGAAATTCTTCCGCAAAAACATGGAACTCGGCGTCTTTAAGAGCATCGAAACCATCGCCGCAAAATACCCCGGCCTTTACACAAAATGAGCGAAACCCTCGAAGTCAAAATAGGCGCATCCGACGCCGGATTAGAAGCCACCCTCAAGACCGTCCAATCGGAATTGGCAAGGCTGGACACCAAGATCAAAGGCGGCGACCTCTCATTCAAAGAGCTCGACCAGACGATGCGGAAGATCGCTCAGACCGAAGGCCTCGAGAAGAAACTAAAATCCATGGGCACCGACGCCGCCGGCACCTCGCCGAAGATCGACGCCCTCGGTGGCGACCTCAAGGCCATGGGAGCCAAAGCCGAAGACGCAGGCGAGAAAGGCCACATGAGCCTCGGCAAGATCGGCCTCGCCGCAGGCGTCGCCGGTGCCGCCGTTAAGGTTGGCATGATGGCAGTCGAAGCCGCGTTTGCCGCAGCGAATGGAGTCATCAACGCATTCGGTTCAGCGATCACGAAAGCCGCCGATTTTCAACAACTGGAAACGAGTTTCAATGTGCTGATTGGAAATACGACGCTCGCAAAAACATTTTTGGAAGACCTCACATCCTTCGCGGCATCAACTCCGTTCACGATCCCAGGCCTTGCGGACGCGTCAAAGACTCTCCTTTCATTTGGCGTCATGTCATCAGAAGTCCTCCCAATCGTGTCCATGCTCGGTGACGTTGCTCAAGGCAACGAAGAAAAACTAAAATCCCTAGCCTTGGCATTTGGAAAAGTCGAATCACAGGGCAAACTCACAGGCGAAGAACTGAACCAGATGATCGACTCTGGCTTCAATCCGCTAGATACCATTTCGCAAAAAACAGGCAAGAGCATGGGCGAGCTCCGAAAAGAAATGGAGCAGGGAGGCATTACATCGCAGATGGTGCGCGATGCCTTTACAGATGTCACTTCCGAAGGTGGCAAATTCTTTGAAATGACGAAAAATCAGGGCCTGACATTCAACGGTGTCATGTCCACCATGCAGGATGCCGTAGATGACCTCTACCGGCGCTTTGGTAAGCCAGTAATTGAGGCTCTGACTCCGATCATTCAAAAATGGTCTGAGCGAATAGCCGAGATCGCACCACTCTTTTCAGAAATTGGCGCAGCCGTCGCAAATACAATCACCTTTTTCTCGGACCTTGTGGACAAGGTTCTGAATGTCGATTCCGCCGTCAGCAATTTAAGCAGCAGCATCTCGGCCATCTCCGGTGGAGAATATGCCGCCGGCATCGAAAACCTTTTTCTCTCCATGAAAGTGTGGGCCATGGAAACAGGGAATGAGATTTACAAGTATTTAGGAGCAGCATTTACAACGGCAGCAGATTTTTTAGTAACTACACTCGGGCCATCTAGCGCAGGGTTCGCCCTACTTGAAACGGGATTTAGCATTCTTGCCGGCAAAGTAAAAGTAGAGCTTTTAGCTGGTATTGCTTCCGCGATGGAAGGAATGGGGCCGTTGTTTGCAAATGGAGCCAAAACTGCAAAATATCAAATGGAGACAGCTGCTAACTCTGTCAAGATGTTGACATTTGGACTTGGAGCACAAGTTGAGCTTGTGCAAGAGCAGATGACCGAAGCAGGCGCAGCATTGCCAAAATCATTTTCTGAAAATTACAAAGATGTACCTCCGCTTTTTGATGACATCAAATCAACTCAAGATCAGATCGACGCGAACAATGCAAAGATCGCGGCTTCTACAAAAACAATTGTATTGACTGACGAGGAGGCCGTTGCAGAAGCCAAGGCCTATTTTGACCAGTGGAAAAAAAGCAATGACCTTAAAGAGCAAGCCATCGCTCGCGCACTTGAAGAAAAGAAAATAAAATCCGAAGCTCTCCAGTTTGAGCTCGATCTCGCCACAGCAAAAGCGACAGGCAACCAAGCCGAGATCAAAGCCCTCGAAGAGCGCAAGGTATGGCTCGATGCTTGGCAAAAAGCAGTAAAGGAAGGAATGGGAGACGAGCAAGCCAACGCCTTCGCAGACGCCATGCTCCGCACCAAGCAGATCACCGACAGCATTTCGGGCAAAGACATCATCATCACCGTCACCACTACGGTCGAAGACAAGCGCTGGAAGACACTTCTCGCCGAGATCAATAGTGCCACGGCC
>Ga0209190_1000183_pt1 | contig 44423 bp, 55 predicted proteins | sample M_140205_XF_Meta_FD_187315 | JGI IMG/M metagenome (GOLD analysis project Ga0209190, IMG submission 187315) | Freshwater microbial communities from Lake Montjoie, Canada to study carbon cycling - M_140205_XF_MetaG (SPAdes) (version 2) | ecosystem: Environmental > Aquatic > Freshwater > Lake...
ACAATCTAGTTGGGACTACGCCGGGCCGCGAGGCAGCGGCGCAGCACCTTCGCCGCAGGCAACCCGAGCAGCACGAAGTCAAGGCGCAGCCTTTGATGCAGAAAAAAGCATGCAAAGCAATCAAGATAACATCAAGAATGCTTATGGCATAGATGAAGCATCAAAGACTCAGGCCATGCCAACCATGCCCACAATGCCAACCATGCCCACAATGCCAACCATGCCCACAATGCCAAGTATATCAGGTATGGGCATAACAGCACCTACACCACCAACTGCGCCAACCCCGCCCACACCACCAAGCATGATGAATCCACAGATACCCGGTGATTTTGGATCAAACGATCAACTTCAACGACTGATGAAACTGGCTGGTATGTATAAAGCAGGTGACCGTTCTTCGTTGCAAAAATCCACCAATGATCTACTGGCCAGAATGACTGGGCAGGACAAGTCGTCGGCTGCAGATGTGGCACCATCGTTTAAAACTCCCGGTGCCGCACATGCTGGCCAGGGCGGCTCGGACTACCAAGACGAAGAGCCCAAAGGCCAAGCACATTCAGGTCAAGGTGGATCCAACTACTACAATTACGATGATGCAGATCAAAGCAGTGCAGAAACAGCACGTCTTGGAAAGTTGAGAAATCCAAATGTTGATCCTGCCTTGTCTCACATGCTGATCAATCCTAACAATCCGGATGCTTTTGCTATGCAACGTCCTGAAGAACCAAATGATCGCAAGATGAATGATGCCAACTATATAAATTCTCTAAATCCCAACGGCGCTGAAAAACCACCTGTAGATTTAGGATTGCCGCCAGGAGAATTGGATAAAAATTCCTGGAACGACATGATGAAATCAGTTCCGGGTCTAGATAATGATGCCTGGGCTGATCTCATGAAACAGACCAAAGTAAGTGAAGCCGATGCTCCAGCTCAAAACAGAGCAAAAGGTTTTACCAGCCCATATTTTCAAAGTCGCCAAATGCCCGGCAAAAAATGGTGGGGCAGTGTGGGAGAACCGTCAGCACCACCTCCGACAAAAACACCGTCAGTAGACGTGACTAAAGATCCATTGTTTCGTGCTGCAATGAACCGTATAGAACCAGATACAGATATACCAGACTCTGACGACCCGTACCCAGTTTCCTACAGCAACAGAGACGATCTTGGGCCTCCAGTTACTCCAGTTTTTGACCAAGAACCACCACTTAGATCGCTAGACAACGCACCACCGCGGCCTAACAACACTGTTAAAAATGTTGATGTCACTCGTGAATCACGTGAAGGTGATGCGCTTTTGGCAAGAATAAAATCTCTGGCCTTGATACGATGATTTAAATACGGGCATGCTAAATTTTAGTAGTGCCCGGCAAATCCTTCCCAAAGTCTGGCACCTGCCAGACTTTTTTATTGATGTTGAACCAGTACGTCAAAGCTATCGCAGTTCCGAACAACCATGGACCGCACAATATTCAAACAGATTACTAACACCGTGGAACTCTAATATCCTATTAGAAACTGCACTCAAAAAAGCACCCGAACTGATACAACAGTTAACTGGCCATGCAGTACAACCGCAGGTGGTGTATTCAAGTATTGATTTGTCCGGCAGCAAGATTATGATGCATAGACTACATCCTGAAATTGGTTGCTTTATCCAAGTGTTTATGGGAGAAAGTTCTTCAACAGAACTCAGCACAGTGTTTTGCAACAACACCGCGGTCAACGCTGATCACGCAAATGACTATGCTGATATTTCAGAATTTGATGCCGCCGATCTAGCCAAACTAGCATATCAACCCAATCATGCTTGGTTGATGATCAATCAGCCTAGAACATTTTTTGGAACAGAGTCACCAGTTGCGCCAAACTCAACACGAGAAACAGTGAATCTACACTTTGCGAATATATTGCCAACAAGCACTTAAACGTGTGCCAGTCATGTTCTTGGAATGATGAACTTTTTGATCTTGATTTAAATTAATGTATCCAGTGTTGGGTACAAATTCCATGTGTGTGCGTGAGTCATTATGACAGAACTCAGTACCATAAACATCACCATGAGACCAAAGGTAAACTTGATAAGTCACAAACAACAACGGCGCGTCAGCATGGTATGGGCAATGCCATGCTGAAAGGTCTAACCAGACTTTACATTCCGAAGATATTAATTCATATCCAACAATGTTTTCAATTGCTGGCATCATGGCCTGACTTAATTCTCGCATCTTGAGCATGGTTGGGGATTCCGGAGTGAGCTGTAGTCTGTATTCCAAACAATCTTGATGCCGGTGCCAAGTTTCGTCATGATTGAGATGCAGTTTGCCAAAGTGATCAAATGTTTCTGTGCCAAAACAATTTTTCACTGACCATAGATTGTCAGCAACAGAGTCGACCTCACAAGAGGTATCGTAAATTTGATGTTGTGCCATACTAATACTTATTTCTATAATTGCCTAGGTTGAGTTTTATTTTTTGCGTTAGAACAAACTAATGCAAAAAACATATCAATAACACTTGCGTTCATAAATAAAAGCGTATACAATACAACTTGTATGCACAGGCAACTTAGATCTAAATTTTAGATAGGCATATTACATAGGCAACTTTATAGGAGAAAAAACTATGGCATCTTTAGCAGAAATTCGAGCACGACTACAGGCAGCAGAGAACAAAGGTGGGCAATCCACCGGGGGCGGTGACAAATCCATTTACCCGCATTGGAACATGGAAGAAGGTCAATCAGCCACTTTGCGCTTTTTACCCGACGGCAATACAAAAAACACATTCTTCTGGGCGGAACGAGCAATGATCCGACTGCCATTCAATGGCATCAAAGGAGAGATGGACTCAAAACAAGTAATGGTACAAGTACCTTGTGTTGAGATGTGGCAAGAAACTTGTCCAATCTTGGCAGAAGTACGCACCTGGTTCAAGGACAAGAGCCTTGAGGACATGGGTCGCAAGTACTGGAAGAAACGCAGCTACATCTTCCAAGGTTTTGTTCGTGAGAATCCCATTGCAGACGACAAAACACCGGACAATCCCATCCGACGTTTCATCATTGGACCCCAACTGTTCACCTTGATCAAGGGTGCGTTAATGGATCCCGAGTTGGAAGAATTGCCAACTGACATGATGCGCGGCCTGGATTTCCGCATCAGCAAAACACAAAAAGGTGGCTTTGCTGATTACAACAGCAGCAAGTGGGCTAGAAAAGAAACAGCATTGACTGATGCAGAACAAGCAGCAGTGGAAACTCATGGCCTGTTTGACTTGAGCACATTCTTGCCCAAGAAACCCACAGATGTGGAACTGCGGGTAATGAAAGAAATGTTTGAAGCCAGCGTAGACGGCCAGCCTTACGACACAGAGCGTTGGGGACAATATTTCCGTCCTGCAGGAGTCAATGCTCCTGGCGGTGCAGCAGCACCTGCTGATGTGGACGAAGATGTTGCTAAGCCTGCATTGCGAGTAGCAAGCAAGGCAGCACCAGCTGACAGTTTTGATGACGAAGCAGTAGCATCGGCTCCAGTGGCCAAACCTGCCAGTGACAGCAAAACACAGGACATCTTGGCCATGATCCGCAGTCGCCAAAAGCAATAAGCAACGGCATCACACAGAGGGGTTCATCCCTCTGTGTTCTTTCATATTATAACAGGTGACACATGGGTAAACCTTTTGACGTTTCAAAATTCCGTAAAGAAATTACCAAGTCAATCGAAGGATTGAGCATTGGTTTTAATGATCCTACAGACTGGATCAGTACAGGCAACTATGCCTTAAATTATTTAATATCCGGCGACTTTAACAGAGGTATTCCTCTAGGCAAAGTTACTGTGTTTGCAGGTGAATCTGGCGCAGGTAAAAGTTATATCTGCTCAGGCAATATCATAAAGAACGCCCAGGCACAGGGTATCTATGTTGTGTTAATTGACAGCGAAAATGCACTGGATGAAGATTGGCTCAAAGCACTAGGGGTAGATACCAGCCAAGACAAACTGCTTAAATTGAGCATGGCCATGATTGACGATGTGGCCAAAACAATCAGCACATTTATGAGCGACTACAAGGCCTTACCTGATGGTGAGCGTCCTAAAGTAATGTTTGTGATTGACAGCTTGGGCATGTTGCTTACGCCTACTGATGTGAATCAGTTTGATGCAGGCGATATGAAAGGCGACATGGGCCGTAAGCCCAAAGCACTTACCAGTCTAGTTCGTAATTGTGTCAACATGTTTGGTAGTTACAATGTGGGTCTGGTTTGTACTAATCACACCTACGCAAGTCAAGATATGTTTGATCCTGATGATAAGATATCCGGTGGACAAGGTTTTATCTACGCCAGTTCAATTGTTGTGGCAATGAAAAAACTCAAACTCAAAGAGGACGAGGACGGCAACAAGATTACAGACGTCATGGGTATTCGTGCTGCTTGCAAAGTGATGAAAACTCGTTACTCAAAACCCTTTGAAGGCGTACAAGTTAAGATTCCTTATGAAACAGGTATGAGCCCTTACTCAGGCATGGTGGATCTGATGGAAAAACGCAGTCTTTTAAAGAAGGAAGGCAACAGTCTAGTGTTTGTTACTAGCGACGGCGAAATCATCAAGAAGTTTCGTAAGAAGTGGGAAGCCAATGAAGAAGGTTGCTTGGATCGTGCTATGTCAGATTTTGGAAATCACAAAGAAGAGGTAAGTACCGCAGAGGAGACAGTAGAATGAATGAAACAGTAGCAGTGGCCAGTGAAATTTGGTCTGAACTCAAAAGGTACGTAAACACAGTGGATCGAGACGAAGCAGCCGAAACAGTTGTGGCTATCTTGATTGACAACGACTGTGATGTAGACGATATCAAAGATACATTCAAAAGTGAACCAGATATCAAACGTGCTCTCACAGTGTACCTTGACAACGACAAGGATTATGCTGAAGAGGACGAAGTTGAAGAAGAAGAAGATTACCACGAGGACGACTGGGAAAATTAATGTGGTACAGTCGCGTAACAGCCAGCTTGACTGCTATTCCAGACTTTATCAGTCATTACGAACGCGAGCTTGAGGATGCTAAAAAAGACTGTAAGATTGGTGGCGTAGTAGAAAAAAACATCACTGCATTGCCTGGCATTACTGAACAAAGGTTCAACCAGCTGCAAGAAATTGAAGCTGTGTTAAACTATCTCAACATACAACTACGTAAAATACGTAGGAAACATTTCCAAAAATACCTTGAAGGCTATGCCCGCGCCTTGACCAGTAGAGATGCAGAAAAATATGTAGAAGGCGAAGATGAAGTTATTGACTACGAAACTATCATCAACGAAGTGGCATACCTACGTAATCGCTGGCTAGGCATAATGAAAGGTCTAGATACCAAGCAGTGGCAGATGGGGCATGTGGTTAGACTAAGAACTGCAGGCATGGAAGACATCCAGGTGTAAATACATGCATGAAAATTGTCATAGTAACTGGTGGATTTGATCCACTACACTCAGGGCATATTGCCTATTTTAATGCAGCAAAACAACTTGGTGACAAGTTAATAGTAGGATTGAACAGTGATGAATGGTTGGCCCGTAAAAAAGGTCAACCATTCATGCCTATTGATGAACGATTTGCAATAGTCAGCGCCATTGATGTGGTTGATGAAGTAATTGTTTATAACGACAATGACGGTTCTAGCATTGGCGCAATTAGATTAGCAAAACTGCGTTATCCCAACAGCGAAATTATCTTTGCCAACGGCGGAGATAGAACTTCGGATAATATTCCAGAAATGGTATTTGATGATGTGGAGTTTGTGTTTGGTGTTGGAGGCAACAACAAAGCCAACTCTAGTTCGTGGATATTACAAGAGTGGAAAAACCCAAAAACAACTCGTGCCTGGGGATACTATCGTGTGTTACACGAAGTAGACGCTCATACCAAACTTAAAGAGCTCACGGTCATGCCCAAAACATGTTTGAGCATGCAACGCCATGATCAACGAGCAGAATTTTGGTTTGTGGCCGAAGGTGAAGCCACAGTATACACACTAGATTCCAGCACCGATCGAGACATTAAAGATCAATTGACAAAACATCAACACAGCTGGATTGATCTAAACGAATGGCACCAACTGTGCAATGAGACTGACAAACCACTGCGATTGATTGAAATACAGTATGGGAACAACTGCGTAGAAGAGGATATAACAAGACTATGAAACCAATTCCTGTTTTTGTAGGATATGATCCTAGAGAAGCCATAGCTTATCATACCTGTGTGAATTCGATCATACGCAACAGCAGTCGCCCAGTGGCCATTGTGCCAGTGGCGCTTAATCTATTCCGAGACTATGCTGAAACACATACCGACGGGTCAAACCATTTTATCTACACAAGATTTTTAGTACCGTACTTGATGGAGTATCAAGGTTGGGCAATCTTTATTGATGGCGATATGATTGTGCGTGGAGATATTGCTGAACTTTGGGACCTTAAACAATATACCAAAGATGCCATGGTAGTCAAACATGACTACAAGACCCGAATGAAAGAAAAATATCTGGGCAGCCCAAACGAAGACTATCCACGTAAAAACTGGTCTAGTGTGATATTGTGGAATTGCAATGCCATACGCAATAGACAGCTTGATCCTGAGTTTGTACAAAAAAGCACAGGTGCTTTCTTGCATCGTTTTTCTTGGATAGATGACAGCCGCCTAGGAGAGTTGCCACCTGAATGGAACTGGCTGCCAGACGAATATGGCCCAAACCCGGATGCCAAACTGTTACATTACACGCTAGGAACTCCGTGTTTTGATGAATTCAAACATACTCCAATGAATGAACACTGGCATGCAGAACGCACCCTTACAGAATATTGCCAACAAAGGAACGATCAATGATGGATCAAGAAGAATTTGAATCTCTGCCGGTGCCAGACCGACATGTGCTGGACATGGTTGTTCCAGAAATAAGAAAATTGTTTGATGACATTTTGAAATATCGTGTGGATCCCGACGGATCGTATTACGGCGTCACGCAACAAACCCTAGCACAACAGATTGCTGAATTGCCAGTCAATCGCATAGTAGCATTGGATAGTGAGTATAGATACGAAAGGAAAGGTCATATGTATGATCCTATATTACAAAGTTTTGTTCAAGGTGCTGGAGGTCAAATCAGCACATGGTCAAAAGAAGAAAATACAAGAACACCGGTAGTGCTGCGCGGAATAACCAAACGCAAACAAATGGACACTTGCCGTGCCAACCATAGAGATTTTTACTATATTGACACTGGATATTTTGGCAACGGAAAAAAGAAAAATTATCATCGTATCACACCCAATGATGTACAAAATTTTGGACCAATAATAGACCGACCCTCAGATAGATTTGATCGCACTAAAATTAATTTAAAAAAAATACGTGCCGACGGTAGTAAAATACTATTGGCACCCCCTAGTCAAAAATTATTGAATTTGTATGACATAGATCTTGAAACTTGGCTCAATCAAACACTAGCAGACATCAGTGTCCATACTGATCGTGAAGTTGTTATTCGCCGCAAGCAAGGTCGCAGTGCCCGTATAAACGATGACACTATAGAAATGGCATTAAGTCAAGATATCTATTGTTTGATAACCTACAGCAGTATTGCAGCAGGAGAGGCCATCTTGTTTGGCAAACCGGCAATCACACTAGGACCCAATGCCGCTGCGGCAGTTTGTAGTACACATATCTCTGAAATAGAAACAATCAAGTGTCCCAGTCTTGACGAAGTCGCTGCATGGGCAAGACACTTGGCTTACTGTCAGTTTACTGAAGCAGAAATGCGCGACGGTACTGCTTGGAGCATACTCACCAATGGTTGATGTAGTAGTTTACATTTCTAGTGTGGCCAATTTTCAAAAGCACACGAGAAAAACACAATGTCTTGAAAGTTTTGCAGCCGGTGTGACTAAAAGTGGACACACAGTTGTGCTAGAAACTTCACACCGGTATACACCCAGTCGCCTGGCAGTGATGTTGGGTTGGGCTACTACAAATACTGGTGGGCCAAACATAACGTTACGTAAAGAAATTATAGCACAACAGCGACTTCGTGGAAATCACACCATGTGCATTGATGCCAGCTGTTGGAAATACCTAGACAATGCCAGTAGCTATTTGCGCTATAGTTTAGATGGTCCTTTTTATGATCGAGCAGAATATGCCAATCTCAACAGTGACAGCAGCAAATGGCAAGAAATCAGTCGAACTTTGGGGATTTCATTAGAACCACCGCAAAACAATCCTGGCGGCCACATATTGATCTGTATGCAAAGAGATGGGGGGTTTGCTATGAAAGCCCTAGATCCATTGGTATGGCTACAACAAAAAATTGCTGACATACGCAAGTACACTGACCGTACCATCTTGGTAAGACCTCATCCAGGTGCTTACAAACCTACAGATTTTTTACAGTTTAGAACCAAACACTATCAAACTCAACTGGGCGTACAAGTGCTAGAGCCGTTAGCTGCCAAACTCACTGACAATCTTCAACGAGCACATGCTGCGGTATTTTTTAACAGCAGTGCTAGTGTGGCAGCAGCCTGTGCTGGTATACCTATTTTTGTGGATGATATCAGCTGTGTGAGTTGGGCTGTGGCCAATCAAGACATTGCCAAGATTGAATCGCCCAAACAGTTTGATCGACAACAGTGGATTTATAATCTAGCAGCGGCACATTGGAGCGACGATGATGCCAAACAAGGACGTATCTATCAGAAGTTCTTGCCTTATTTGACTCGCAGCACAGTCACATCGTAGTTGCAACCTTTGACATTGGGCCATTTGTGGCTTTTGTCAAACACACTGATTTCTTCATGAACAATTTCAATTGGCATGTTTTTTAACAGCTTTGCACGCCACCATTCAGGTTGTTCTATTATGAGATGAGCATTGCGACCATCAGGTAATACTTTTTTGGCTGGATAACAGGCAATACGAAACCATCCCACACGCTGCATCTTTTGGCCAATCACAGCCAGTGTTTGATCTAGGTGTTCAGGTTCAATGTGCTCAAACACGTCGGCACTGACCACACAATCAAATGACCGGGACGGCATTTTACCGTGGGTAGCCGAACCAGGATCGTATCCATCTACTTGTATATTAGGGTATTCTTTTTGAATACCGTGCATGAGAGCACCATGCCCGCAGCCAAAATCCAATATGCTGGTTGGCTGATATTGTTTGAGGAAAGGAGTCATTGTGGATAGTATTTTGCTACCTCTCACAAACCGTCCTTGACTGTGCATGGCAGTCAGTTGATCTTTGTAGTCTTGATTGATGATCATCGGTGATTTACCTCTATGTATTTGTACTTACCAGTCCATGTTGGTGGAATATCAGTCCAAGCACCAGTCATTTGATCATTGATCCATTCGGGGTAATACTCGCGATCCTTAAACCACCAAAACAAATCACTGCCAGACCAGTCTTGATAATAGCTACGAAAAAATTCTCTAGTACGAGGTTCACGAAAGTATTCGGAGTCGTACATGGTCTTTTTTTCTTTAGCTTCTCTTTGAAAATTAAGGCCGATGAAACAAAACTTTGCAGCATGATTCTCTAGGGTTTCTCGTACCCAGGTCATGTCATCGTCGGGTATACTGTTCAATACCTGAGTACAGATAACACCATCAAACTTTCTATTTTTTCCTGGTTTTCTTTTAAACCCTTTTACACAAGGATCGTATTTGAACACAGTCACCCCCAGGTATTCATCAAATGTTTGCCATTGTTCTTCGGGTAATTCATGACCTGCGCTGCCGCCATATGGTAACTTTTCCTTGTACTGCAATCCTTTGCCGCAGCCATAGTCTAGTATAGTTTTGGCTCCGTAATGATCTACCAGGTCCTTGATCTTTTTTTGATATTTGACCACATCGTAGCCAGCCCAATTCTTGTTGCTTGTTTGAAACTCAGTGCCCAGCCTGACAGATTCTTTGTAATAGGAACTTACAGCCATCCCATGATCCAATCATCTCTGATTTGATCTAGTCGGATCATACCCCATGATTCTAGCAACTTGATAGCAGCAAATTGTCCGTAATCTTTGCTGTAAGCGTCATGTGGTTTTTGTTCAATGACCATGATAGGCCGGCAACGTTTTACTGTTTCTTCGGCACCTTGCAACACACGATATTCATAGCCTTCGCAGTCAATCTTCATGTAGTCTACACCTTGCAAATTCAAATTGTCAAGCCGTACAATTTGAACATCTCCGGTGCCCATACTGGCTGGATCTAAATGACTGTGACCACTGTTTTCTTCTGTGATAATCATGGTTCCCTTGCTGTCCTGATCTCCCAGTGCCATTGGGCTAATGAAAAAATTATCACCTGACACATTTTTTTCCAAGCATTCTCTAAACAATCCCACTGGTTCAAATGCAATAACTTTGGCAAAATTTTTCACTAGATCTCGGCTCCATAGTCCCACATTGGCACCAATGTCCAAAGCTATTCCTCGAGACTTGCAAAGCTCGATGCTTCGTTTGCGAACTGCCACTTGATATTCGGGCAGTAGACCTTTGTCCACGCTTTTTTTCAGCATCTTGGGAAAGTGTGTTTCAAAATCCGGAAAGTGCCATCCATAATGTTCAGCCATTTATCATCTCCTGTGTCTGTTTCAGTATGCGATATGCCATACCATTTTTAAATTCATCTATATGGAATTGTCCATATGCAAGATGGCAAAGCCAAGCATGGCGTTGATCATCTGTAGGAAACCATGGCTCTTCAATTTTAGAAAGATCATGATTGCTCATTGGGTTGGCAGCATTGCAAGGTGCCGTGGTAAACACTGGCACACCTGCGAGTATAGCTTCTGTGGCTGCGGTGCTGTTGAATGTGACCACAGCATGTACATCGGCCAACCAATCTTCTGCACGTTGAGTTTTGCGATCCATTCTGCTGGCTGGCCTCTCTCGAATTTTTATTGGACGGTCAGTATACATACGAATTTCGTTTGTGACATCTTTCAGCCAGTCATCCAATTCAAATCCATAAAATGCACAAGGTTTGTGATCGGGCGCAACAATTAATATATTGCGACTGTGTTGATGATATGGTCTTATGTACAGTTCTAATCGCTGTAATCTATCAGCAGGGCGTGGTATAATCTGATCATGCTGTAGATCGTTGGGCACTATACGATGCCAATGTTTCCATCCGTATGGGTTTTTGATGCTGGGACGATTGCCCAAGTAACCTGAATCCATGTACCAAAAGAATCGCTTGTCTTGCCAGCAGCGTTTGATTATTTTGTGTTTCATGATACCACGCAGTATTAATGGATCCATACTGTCCTCGTAGTTCCATGTTTCTAGTGGGGTAGGTTCTAGTCCAGCACCGCGAGCAAACATATCAATGTACTCGTCCTCGCCATTTTTACTTAGACAGATCCAGTTCATTGCCAGTATGCTTCGGTTCTATGGACTTTTAGGTCTGATTTTCTACTGCGCCCTTGATCTTTTCTGTCACCTTTGAGATGATCTAAATATGCACCCCAATCACTATTGATCAACGGATGTCCTTCGCCAGAGATCAAATGACTACTCCAGTCTAGTTCAACCAAGTTGCATTGTTTTCGCACAACATCAAACACAAAACTATCATGCCATTCTTCTAGTGTAAAAATTCCAGTTTCAGCATGATCATACACATCTTGAAATCTTTGTAAAAATGCACCAACAGCAGGACTTGTTAATTTCATTGCATACAACCCACATTCAGTATACTTGCGGCTACGACCTAAAAAACACAGATCAACTAAACTAGGGCACAGTCTGTCGAGATCGGACTGTGTGATAGCACTATGGCAAATGGTATCGGCGTCCATCCACAGCAACCAATCGCAAGGTGTGTTTTTTGCACAGTGGAAAATGCTGTAGACCTTGTGGGCAAATCGAACTGCGTCCCATTTAAACCCTTTGCCAGCATCCTTGCGTCGTGATCGGGCAGGATCATTACTGACATCACCATTGGCTTTGGGCACATTGCTCCAGGTAGTTTTGAATGCTACCAATTCAGGACTGGCCAATTCAAGATCGTGTATCAACAGATTGGGAGCATGTTCTCGAACTGTACATTTTTCAGCATATACCACTAATTGCACATCTTTGGGCCATGTGCGTAAGAACGTTTGGATCATGCGCCTACCGTATTTTTCGTAACCGGTGGTATTAAAAGTGGTAACTACACAGTATTTCATCAGATATTTAGTGAGCATAAAAACCCTATCTTATTTTCCCTCTCAATCAGCAGGGAACAGCCCTCCAGTGATGTTGGCCATACTGGCGGCATTGCATGCCAATGGATTGACCACTGTGGAAAACTCTTGGGATACAGATGCTGCAATCATTTGGTCTGTGCTGTGGAACGGGCGCATGCGAGCCAATCAGCAGGTGTATGAGCATTATCGTCAATCAAATCGTCCAGTGATTATTGTGGAAGTTGGTGCATTGCATCGTGGGCTGACTTGGAAAGTCTCGGTCAATCACGTGACGTCGCAAGGTTACTATGGGCACACACAAGATTTAGATCTAGATCGTCCAGCTAAACTAGGTGTGAAATTGTCAACCAATGCCAATACCACCCCAAATATTGTAATAGCTGCACAGCACAGTCGCAGTTTACAAGTGCAAGAACTTGTGAGCCAAGAATCTTGGGTATTAGATTGTATAAACAAAATTCAAGCCGCAAGCGATCGTCCTATTGTAGTAAGATCACATCCTAGATCAAGATTAAATTTACCGCAATTACCTGCTGGTGTACGTTTAGAAATACCAAGACCTATACCCAATACCTATGATGGGTTTGATATGAATTACGCATGTCATTCGGTGGTCAATTACAACTCTGGACCAGGTATCCAAGCAGCCATAGCTGGCAGTAGACCAATAGTACATGAATCAAGTTTGGCAGCGCCGGTGTCAATAAACTGGACTGATATAGAGCAACCTTATGACATAGATAGACAGCAATGGCTAATTGAAATTTGTCATACTGAATACACCGTAGAAGAATTGAGAACAGGCTTATGGCTAAAAAGAATCGGGTCATACCTGGGGCTGTAACTGATTGTGCCTGTGTAATACACAGCACCGGATATGACTGGCGCTATGTAGAAAACTTGTACAGTATGTTGACCAGAGCCCTGCCTGGCGGTATACGTTTTCATGTGTACACCGAACACGATCGATCAGTACCGCCACATATGATCAAACACATCTTGACCGAATGGCCGGGTATTGCAGGGCCTAAAAAGTCCTGGTGGTACAAAATGCAAATGTTTAATCCTGAACATCACTCGGGTAATTTGCTTTATCTGGACCTAGACACAGTAGTAGTACGTGACTTGTCGTGGATATCAGCTCTTGACACACGATATTTTTGGGCCATACGAGATTTTAGATATTTACAAAATCCTCACCATACAGGATTCAACAGCAGTGTCATGTGGTGGAATGTCAGTCATTTTTCTTGGATATGGGAACAGTTTTCCAAAAGTGACATCACACAGTTGATCAAAACCAATCCAGGTGATCAAGATTACATCACAAAAGTTATTGATATCAATCAACGTAGATTTTTTAAAGATCAAATGTTTGAAAGTTTTAGATGGCAGTGCCTGGATGGTGGGTATAATTTTCAGCGTCGACAACACAACTCTCCCGGCAGCGGAGTTAAAATTGCACCTGATACCTCTGTGGTGATATTTCATGGGGCGCCTAAACCTCATCAGATATCAGACACAACAATTACACAATTATGGAGATAAAAATGCCTGTAAAAAGTTTGAGATTTTTAGGAAAAGTAATTAGCGATACAGTGTCACTGACAGTAAACATGGGTAACCACACAGTGTTTGATGGAACGATTACAGCAGCTGATAGTAACTCGTTAATGACATTATTTCGAACAGAAATACCCGCAGAGTTTTTGACCAGTATACCAATGTCTGTTTTGGTATCAAATGGCAGTGTAGTTATGACACAGATATTAATTAACCAACAATTAGTTAGTAACAATCGATTCAGTATGTTTCAATTAACACTATTGCACGACGCTACTGAGTGGGAAGAAAAATTAAATATGATGATTAAAATAGCTGATCCTCCTTTTTCGGACCAACAACTAAATTTTTTACGCTCACCAGATCCTAAGGACTGGGAAGAACAACATCGTTTACTTAATGTACATCAATGCTATTACGAAATTGCTAGTCCAAATAGTTGGGCACCTATACCTGTCATGGACCCTAGAGAAAATGTCAGGTTAAACGGAACATTACAAATACCTCAACGACGACCGGGGCAAGATGGAACTTGGCATTGGACTATGGAATCGGGGGATGTATTATCATATGATTTAAAATTATCATAAGATTTAAAATCATCGTAAAAACCCTACTAACAATACGGATATTATTAACCCAGTTGACCAGTATGTCAGAGCATGCTAAACTACAGCATAACAACAAAAAACGCCAAAACTGCTGAAAAATGTCGCAGAAAATAGCTGAATTTTGTTGTAAAAAAGCCACAATCTAGTGGTTGACCAGTAATGAGTACTTTGCTATAATAGAAGCTTAGTAAGTAATTTTAACCGCACAAATAGGAGCCAACCAAATGAGTGCTATTCGTATTATTCGCGGCGAGTACCGCGGCAAAACTGTAAAAAATCAGAGCTTTGCTCTAGTGTCAGGTTTTCAAACTGGTGCCAAAGGCGGCTATGTGACTGTACAAAATGATGGCACATTTGCCAACTGCCCCAGCACCATTCGTATCAAAGTAAACGCTATCTCTGACTATGAGATGGTATCAGGAGACAGTGTGACAGCACAACCGCAAATTGCCGAAGTGCCGGCACAAATCAAAGAAACTGAAGAACAAGCCATGGATCGTATCCGTGAACGTTTTGAAATTCTTACAGAAATGACCAAAGCCGCAATAGGTGGCGACATCCGTGCAATGATTGTATCTGGTCCTCCGGGCGTGGGCAAGAGCTACGGTGTGGAACAAGAAATTGAAAAAGCCACACTGTTTGATAAACTGGCAGGCAAACGACTGCGAGCAGAAGTTGTTAAAGGCAGTGCCACTCCTATTGGCCTGTATCAGACCTTGTACAAATACAGCGATGAGAATTGCGTATTGGTATTTGATGACTGCGACAGTATCCTTGTTGACGACGTGGCACTGAATTTGCTTAAAGGTGCTCTCGACTCAGGCAAGAAACGTAAAATTTCCTGGCTGTCAGAATCTAGCACTCTGCGTCGCGAAGGTATCCCAGATCAATTCGACTTCAAAGGCAGTGTGATTTTTATCACCAACTTGAAATTTGAAACAATGAAATCGCAGAAACTGCGCGATCACTTGGATGCACTGCAAAGTCGTTGCCACTACTTGGACTTGACACTGGATACCATGCAAGACAAGATCTTGCGTATCAAGCAGATTGCCAAAGACGGTGTGTTGTTCCAAGACTATGATTTTGAGCCTTGCATGCAAGACGAGATCATTGACTTTATGAATGCTAATCAAAATCGCTTGCGTGAAATGAGCTTGCGTATGGCATTGAAAATTGCTGACTTGCGTAAACTCAGCGCAGGCAATTGGAAACGCCTGGCAGAGACCACCTGCATGAAAGCAGCCTAATAGCCATGAGTGCCATCACGGTGTCAATGTTGTTTATGTTGCTGAATGGTTGGCTGGCCAAGGGCAGTTTTGACCGACAGCAAAATACATTTGGATGGTTTTGGGTGTTCTTGAGTGCTTGGAATTTGGCTGAGGTATTGAATATGATTTTTTAAAACGTTTGGGTCTGGTTGGCTCCGCCCAAACTTTATACAGGCACTTAGGTGCCTGTTTTTTTGACTTTAGTTTGCAATAAGTATATACTGAAACATGATCAGTAAATATTTTATTATTGCGTTAGGCCATGATGGTGGCATGGAATTAAAATTCCGCATTAGGCCAACTGAAATATCAGAATTATGGCTTGACAGAATGCAGCAAAGACATCAGTATCCATTGGATCATCCAGATAGATTTTACGGCTTTGATGATCCCGAAACAGAAAAATCTCGTGCAACACGCATGATACAAAAATGTATTAGCGTTATAAACACCCACAAACGTATAATTGAACGTGAGTTTGAATACACTCAAGATTGTTTCAATTATCTACATAACATATTTGAAAAATATCATGGGCTATTAGACCAACAAACATCAGACTATTGGATGACAGCTCCGGATAATGTTAGACTAGCATTGGCTGAATTAAATCTAGCTGTGCATAGATGTGAGGATACAATAAATCCAATCTTTCCGAGGATAGTATGCACTTGGTATGGTATACCTAAAACACATTGCCTGTCGGCTGAATTACAACGCAAATATGGCGAAACCACTATAAAATTTGGTACAGTATATCTTAACTATTGTGAGATAGGCAAAACAGTCGAAGACTTAACATTTGACAATGACGTATACATAAGTGACGAAGCATTTCGGCCATTCAGTCATTATAGTGCTGATTTTAAGATAGCGTTTTATGATCGAGACACTACAAAAAAATATCCACAGATACAAAACTATATTGAGCAACATAGTGATTTTTTTCTTGCAAAAGGTATCACAAGTGTGTATAATACACAAGCACAACCACTTTATTTCCCCGTGGCAGATCTAGAATATTCTGTAGATCAAACAAATTTGATTCAACAAATAAGCGCTCGACAGTTTGTGCGTGAAGTAAAATTACAATGAAACAATGTACAATACAAATCAATGACGAAGTAAACATCAAGATTGAAGGACTTGATCTTGATGCTCGCAAAGCCTTAGTAAAAGCCTTCAAATACGATATACCTTATGCACGATACCTTCCAGCGGTGCGGCTAGGCCGATGGGATGGCAAAGTGTCTTATTTTCAACTGGGTGGCAGTACATACGTAAATCTTTTACCGGACATAATTCCGTTGCTTGAAAGATTTGACTACGATATTGAATTGGATGACCGCAGAGAATACTCAACTACATTTGAGTTCGATCAGGTAACTGAACAAAGTTATGCAAACAAACTATGGCCCAAGTCACACCCTGCAGAAGGACAGCCCATCTTGTTGCGTGATTATCAAGTGGAGATTGTGAACAACTTTTTGACCAATCCACAATGCATACAAGAAGTGGCCACAGGTGCGGGTAAAACAATCATGACTGCTGCACTCAGTGACGCAGTCAGCAAGTATGGTCGTAGCATAGTGATTGTACCCAACAAAAGTCTAGTTACACAAACAGAAAAAGATTACATCAACATGGAACTGGATGTGGGTGTGTATTTTGGAGACAGAAAAGAATATGGCCGCCAACACACTATCTGCACCTGGCAAAGTCTAAACAATCTCATGAAGAATACCAAGAATGGCATAGGCGATTGCACCATCCAAGAGTTCATTGAAGGTGTTGTGTGTGTTATAGTAGACGAAGTACACATGGCCAAAGCAGATGCATTAAAAACTTTACTCACAGGTGTAATGGCGCAAGTGCCAATTCGGTGGGGACTGACTGGAACCATACCAAAAGAACTGTTTGAAAGCCAAGCATTGCTAGTAAGCCTAGGTCCTGTAATCAGTAGACTATCAGCTAGTACATTACAAGATGCAGGAGTGTTGGCCAATTGTCATGTGAACATAGTGCAGTTAGTAGATCATGTGGAATATGCCGACTATCAAGCTGAATTAAAATATCTCCTGGAAGAATCTGGACGATTAGATACTATAGCATCATTGATACAACGAGTTAACGAAACTGGTAACACTTTGGTATTAGTAGATCGAATTGAATGCGGACATCAACTGGTTGAACGACTGGGAGAACGTGCAGTTTTTGTATCAGGCTCCACCAAAGCCAAAACTCGGCAAACAGAATACGACGAGATTGCTGTCAGTGACGACAAGATTATTGTGGCCACATATGGGGTGGCTGCTGTGGGCATCAACATTCCGCGTATTTTTAATCTTGTGCTGATTGAGCCAGGCAAGAGTTTTGTGCGTGTGATTCAAAGTATTGGTCGCGGAATTCGCAAAGCCGAAGACAAAGATCACGTGCAGATATGGGATATTACTAGTACGTGCAAATTTGCCAGACGACACTTAAATAAACGCAAGGTCTTTTACAAAGAGGCCAACTATCCATTCACAGCCGAAAAGTTGGAATGGATGAAGATATCTTAACAATGATCTCTTGACATTTTGAGATAATTCAACTATACTGAACACATGCGTATATTAACATTAGACAATAGCTTTTATGATCTAGATCACTTGCCCGACGAAGTAGATGATATGAGATTTGCCATCTTGGACAACTCTGACCCCAAAGATCCAGACTATCATTTTATTCCACTTATATTTTTAGAAAGTTTTAATGCCCCAGCCTTGGTATTACGAATAGGTGACGCTACAATAAAAATGCCCATGGATTGGCAGATCCTGATTGGCGAGCCCGACGTGGGAGACCTTGAAGTGCTACCACTCACCAGTATAAATGATCGCGGATTCAAAGTATTTCAATTCAATCCGTTGACCAGTTTCCGTCCCAGTTTTCCTGACATTGAGATATTGGATGTGTATCATGAAGTTAACTGGTTTGCACCCAAACTAAAAAATGGCCAGCTGTTGGCTGTGCCATTGAACGATGACGCAGAGCCTGACTGTGTGTATTTTGTCAAAGACATCAGCCGCAACTGCGAGATAGTAGACTATAACAAGGCCTGGTAATGGGACAGCTAAAGCCTGGCGCAACCTATGTTTACGAACGTAATGGTAACACAGTGTATGCTCGCGAATCAGGTGCTGATCCTGACACACGGGTAGAAATAGGATATGACTACGAAACATTTGAAGAACGTAGAGACCATGACATTAGAGCAGGAATGAGACAACGACATGAAGCCTTAATGGAGGCCAAGCTGTGGGGTGACATTCGACGAGAAGCCAAGACCAATCCCACTTTACACGATGCCTTGGAAAATGCTATAATGATCTATCACCTGACCAAAACAAAATGAGCGATAAACTAAACATCAACAATGAGATGCGGCAACTGGATGCAAAGAACCGTGCATTCTATGATGAGCTTACGTCAGAAGAACGAAAAAAATTCAGTACCTATCTCATGATACGTTGGGGTAGCGCAGTCAGTGGCAGTAGAGAACTACAAGAATATTATGTGCAGAGTACCAATCATTATCTCAACAAAAACTTCTTTGACATAGCCAAGCATACCAAATTGCAATGGTTGTGTGCAACTGCTGCAAGCCCGGGTATGGGAGTAATGCGACACAATTGGATAGCGCCCAAGAAAAAAGAAGCAGGGCTCAGTGCCAAACGACGAGCATTGATGGCTATATTTCCCGCATACAAAGATGATGAAATTGATGTGATGGCACAGCTGGTCTCACAAAAAGAAATAGATGCTTACAATCGAGCCAGTGGCAACGACAAGAAATGACATTCACTTGCGGATACTGTGAAAAAACTTTCTCAAGAGAAAGCAGTATAGAAGTACACATGTGCGAACCCAAAAGACGCAGATTGCAGCGTGGTGATCGCGGAGTACAGCTGGGGTTGCAAGCCTATGTGAGATTTTATGAAACCATGCAAGGATCTGCTAAAAACAAAACGTTTGAAGATTTTGAAACGTCATCGTACTATCGTGCATTTGTAAAGTTTGGTCATTACTGTGTAAACACTCGAGTGATCAATCCTGAGCGATTCATGGCCTGGTTGCTCAAGCAACAGAAAAAAATTGATCGTTGGTGCAGCGACCAAGTGTATACTGAATACCTAGTGAATTATCTCACACTGGAAGCAGTGGATGATGCACTGGCCCGAGCCATGGAATACGGATTGGATTGGGCTGAAAAAACTACCAATCCGGCACATGATTGCCTGCGGTATGGCAATAGCAATGCAATATGTCATGCCATAACCACTGGGCGAATTAGCCCTTGGGTGATTTATAGTTCTGAGTCAGGGCAAAAGTTTTTGAGTGAATTAGGTAGTGAACAAGTGGCTATGATTTGGATATATATTGATTCGGATGTGTGGCAGAAAAAATTTCAAATTTATCCTACAGATCACGAGTACGCACAAGAAATGTTAAAGCAAGCAGGATGGTAAATGCAGTATAAAAAATTAGCAGCCATTGGAGACAGTTATTCTACTGTAGACTACGGGCTCAGCTGGCCAGATTTAGTAGCAGAAAAATTACAATGTAAACTGGTTCGTGCATCAAGTTCGGGTGCCGGAAACAGTTTTTATGTTGAAAAACTACATGACTGCGTAAAAGATCCTGACGTAGATCTCGTGATTGTGCAATTAACTGAACCTAGTCGTGCAGTGATCGGACTCCGTGCCTGGGAAGAAGTTGCACAAGGAACAAGGGATAATCCATACGGTAAAATTGTAGATCCGACGGATCTCAATCACGGTCACATATACAAAGATATTGGTTGCTATACAATGAATGTACATGACAATCAACGATATCTAAATCCTTTTGTTGGAGTTACCGGTGTTGATCGTTTTTGGTTAACACAGGGCGCAGGAACACGTTGGTGGAACTATCAAGCTGTACATAGTGTATTGGCCATGAAACAACTGTGTGATGCTCACAACAAAAAAGTAATTTTCTTTTCGTGGTTTGTTTTTTGGGATGAATTTTTTGTTCCCGGATATGAATGGTTAAGATCTACCTTAACACTGGTTCCAGGCGTGGCCAGAGAACACGGCAAGAAAATGGATCTACCACAAACATCAGATGGCCATTATGGCACTGAAGCAACCCAGCGATTGTTTGCTGAGTATTTGTGGCCCAATTTAGAGCCATTGTTATGAATAGACTGTTTACCTTTGGCTGTAGTTATACCAGTTACATCTGGAGCACTTGGGCAGACATACTAGGACAGTCAGCTGAAGAATTTCAAAACTGGGCAATATCTGGAGGAGGCAATCAGTTTATTTTCAACAGTGTGTACGAATGCAATCAACGAAATCATTTTCGACCCGGGGATACTGTGATTGTGTGTTGGACCAATATCATGCGAGATGATAGATACACACACGGTTGGCAGAATCTAGGAAACATTTATACTCAACAATTATACGATCCAGCTTGGGTTCGTAAATGGATAACCGAAAGAGGATGTTTGTTACGAGATCTAGCAGCCATTGCCGGTGTTAAATCATTGCTGGAAACATCCGGAGTAAATTGGCATTTTTTAAGTATGGTTCCAATTGATCAATCAGATCAGTACTCTGACACAAAAAATACCAATAGAGATTTATTGCAGTTATACCACGATGCAATTGACAATATGCATCCAAGTTTTTGGGAAGTATTACAAGGTAGACCCAAATTAAAATTTGATGTGCATCCTTCTCCAATGGATCATTTGTATTATTTGGATCAAGTGTTGCCAGAATTTGAAATAACTCAAAAAGTGAGATTGCAAACTCAGCAAGAAACTGTTACAATACAACATCCTGATTATCGTCCACCCGATTACAAAAAACCAACAATTCTAAGAGCATGAGTGCAGACATTGACATTGATTTTGCTGACAGAGAATTAGTACTGGAGTTGATTCAGCACACATCAGCACGACAAAGTAATGGTCGAAAACACAACTCAGGTATCTATGTTACAGACATTCCTCAAGATCCTACTACTGGTTGTGCAGCCATTGACTACGAAACGGCTGAAGCCCGGGGCTATTTTAAAATTGACTTGTTGAACATGAGTGTGTACGGACTGGTAAAAGATCCTGTACACTACGAACTGATGTTGACCACTGAGCCACCATGGGCAAAATTATGGACAGATCCGGTCTGGGCCGAACAGTTAGTTCACGTGGGAAATTACACTGAACTACTAAGGACCATGCAGCCTGATTCAATTCCTAGAATGGCAGCATTTATATCAGTGATACGTCCGGGCAAGGCACACTTGCAAAATCGACCGTGGTCGGAGGTGTTTGACTCAGTATGGGATGGCGATCTCAGTCGGGGTTATGTGTTCAAAAAAGCTCACGCACTTGGTTATGCAGCCTTGGTAGCACTACACATGAATATTCTTGGATCATGATTCATATTGATTTCCAGGGTGGCGCACATGGAAATTTTTTAGAGTTTGTGTGTAATACCATTGCAGGCGTAGTTGTCCCTGATACATTGCCTTTTAACACATTGGGTGCATCACATAATAAATCTTACCGTTTACCAAAAGTTTTCTTTGCTTGGCATTATTCCTACGACAACACATATCCCAAACTATTCAACAAAATTATATCTATACACATTGAATCAGATGATCTCTTGCCGTTGAGTCAGGTCAGTTTATTAAGGGCAGGTGATTATGGTTATGACAATGATCAGCTTGAAGTTGATACATTTAACAAACTTAATAACATACATTATCGATGGGCATTAGATCATTTAACTGATGGATTTTTTACCAATCAGATTTGTCGCAGCTACGATGCTGTCAAAGATTCCAGTTGGCCCAATGTGACCAATCTAGCTGAGTTTGATCAACTGCCAGAACACATACTCACAGAATGCATTCAACAGCACAGATTGGTGTTGCTGGAGCTGTCAGAGGAACATCCAGATTGCCCGCGATCTGTGCTACGAGAATTTTTTAAAATTGGATTTCAGAATCCATCGCAACATGGATTTATAGCACGACAAAAAACCGCAGTGTACGATGTCGATGACAATGTATACATATTTCCATTTAGATGTTTTTATAACAAAACAGAATTCTTAAGTGAGATCAAAAAAATTGCTGCATGGTCGGGCATAACATATGATTGTGAAAATAAAATTGAACTAATACACGATGAGTTTTTAGCAAGACAACCGTACAAAGATTCAAAAAACAAATGTGATGATATTGTGCAGAAACTCAATCATAATGTACCAACAGGAACATTACAAGTAACTTTATTAGAAGAAGCTTATATCAATGCAACCTTGGGCTGGGATTATTTTCAGTGAGATTAATCGAGGCGCCGTACCAGCATGATGCTTTTGCGTTTGCTTTTTTTGCGGGCTATGTCTAGCAAACTGCAAGCAGGGCCATGCAAGATTTCTAGATCTTTGTTGACAAATGTACGCAGAGTGTAGCGGAATTGTTCCCAATCCTTACGCAGAAATATGTTTATGGGGATAGATCTGTTGCTTTCCCACCACCAAACTGATGCCAACTCTAGGTAATTTAGTTTGTCAGCTTGATCTGCCACCGCACCAAAGTCGTAGATGGTAGTGACCACATCATCTTTGTTCTGTATCACGCCCACATATTCAGCATTGGCATACATGCACAAGCTGATAAATGGATATTTCTCAGTTAATTTTTCGAAAACATTATTGCCCATCGGAGGTATTTATGGTCAATATTCTTTGGATAAATAATAGGATATGTATTCTACCACCGTTTATCTTTACCAACAAATCACACGAGTGCTACTAGTAGACACCAGTGGAGGATACTTTACTGCGAGGTATGACCCTGTGTACGCAAGAACCCTAACCATTAACAAAGGTGTTGACAATGTGCTGTTGTTTGAGTTTATAAATCAAGACCAGAAACCTGTGAACATCACTGGCAGCACATTTGTGTTCCGACTGATTGATCAAGCCGGCGGCCAACTGCTGTTGGCCAAAGATATGGAAACACTGAGTGCAAGCACAGGACGAGTCAAAGTGGTGCTAGACAGCTCAGATACTATCAATATTCAAGCACAACCTGCCAGCTACAGCATACAACGTGCTGCTGGTGACTATATTCAGGCAGCATACACCGGCGCTGACAGTTCTGCCAGGGCTGATTGCAATATTGTGGACAGTGTATTTCCCAGTTTTATTCCTAGTGCAGATTGTACTGTACCTGATTTGTATGGCAAGAATCAATATGTTGGTGCAGCACCCACAGCATTCCCTGATTGGGCATTAACTCCGCAACCCATCAACAGCATTCAAGCAACTGAATTTTATTCCAGCTATATCAATACCAACCAAACAGCATTTACCACAATCAAGTTTGATCTAGTACATTACACAGGCACAGTCAAAGTACAAGCAGCTGAAAACTACGAAGCTGTTTGGAAAGATGTATCAGAAGCTCGCCAATATTTAGATGCCACAGTAAGTGATTACTTCAACATAGTGGGATTCCATCCTTTGCTTAGATTGGCCATGAACAACAGCATTGGTTATGGGGCCAGCGGTTCTGCCAACGTGGTCGATGGTGTGGTTACTGGCATTAGTTTGACAAATTTAGGTCAATATTACGTGGCTGCACCGTATGTGCAGATCCTGGGTAATGGTGCAGGTGCTGAAGCAGTAGCCACCGTCAATCCGGGCGGCACAGTCAGTTCAATCAACGTGACCAATGGTGGATCAGGGTACCTTCCGTTGCAGTTCCAAGGATCATTGGCTGCCACAGTGATATTCTCAAATGGCTTGATACAGAACGTACAGTACCGATAATTGTTGCTATTACTAGACAAATCTGTTAAAATATACGGATGCTAGACATCCTACAGTATTTGCCAGCAAAACGAAAAGCTACACCGTCAGGTTGGGTAAGTTTCAATGCGGTTTGTTGTCAACACAATGGTGGAGGCACAGCAGATCGGCGCAGCCGAGGAGGTCTCAAACCCACAGAACAAGGTTGGAGTTATCACTGCTTCAACTGCAACTACACCGCTAGCTTTATCCTTGGCCGTACAGTGAGTTTTAAGGCCCGCAGGCTCTTGGGCTGGTTAGGTGTGCCGGATGTTGATATTGATATATTAAACTTGGAAAGTTTGAGACATCGCAGTGTGCATGGCATCTTGGATGATCGCCAAAGAATGTTCAACACATTGGCAGATATACAATTTGAAGAACAAGAACTACCGGCATTGAGTGAGTTATTGACAAGCGAAGATCCTTATAGAGATTATCTAAGGCAACGATGTGTGCCAGATGACTATCCTGTGATGATACAGGATCATCCGGAAAGAGCATGGAAACATCGCCCTAGCGTGATCATCCCATTTACACATGATGATCGCGTAGTAGGGCACACACAAAGATTTTTAGATAATCGCATGCCCAAATACATCAGCAACAGCCAACCAGGATATGTATTTGGAACAGACTTACAACACAACGACTGGACTCATGCAATTATAGTAGAAGGCATATTTGATGCACTATGTATCAGTGGCCTGGCGGTAATGCACAACACCATATCAGACGAGCAAGCACGGCTGATTCGTAGCCTAGGCCGAGAAATTACTGTGGTGCCAGACCAAGACTTGGCAGGTATGGAACTGGTGGATCGTGCAGTGGAACTAGGGTGGGCAGTAAGTATGCCACCTTGGCCCGACAATGTCAAAGATGTCAACGACTGTGTGGTTCGTTATGGACAATTGGCTACTTTGCTAACTATATTTGAGAACCGAGAAACTAGTCGAATCAAAATTGAAATGCGTAAACGTAATCTCCTAAAACAATTTCAAAAATAACAAATGCATAAATTCAACCATTTACATAATATACTCTATAGAAATCGAACAATAGGTGGTAATACACAAATGTGGGCTTATCGAGGTATTACAGCTTGGTATTCTAAAAATAACCAATTTGATCTGTTGGAATTTAACAATACAGTTGATACTGTGGTAATCAATGATTACAATGCCAACTCAAAATTAACTGCTTATCGTGCCCACGGACAATTGTTAGAAGGTCATATCGATTACTGGTTTCCACTAGATCAAGCCCAAGACTGTGTGGTTTTTGCTGGATACAAAAATTATACTCAATATGCAAACAATGTAACAAGTATAGGTTTTGATTTTTTTGATTTCATGGTGCATGAGATATTTTCTGAGCCTTGTTTTTACAACGAAGTAAATCGTCAAGGAGTTGAACATGCTGAATATGATGTGTGCATTCCAGTGGGCTATTATAGAACGCATAGATATTTGTTTTTACAACATCTAGTAGACACTCAAAAAAATCTCAAAATAGTGACTGATAGCAGACAAACTATGTTACCAACTGAATTTACTTTTGATAAGTTGAATATGGAACCTTATCTTAATAAAATTGGAGCATCCAAGTTTGAATGTCACACCACACAACAAAGTTTTTATAAATTAGCCAGCATGGCGTTGATGCAAATGCCTCATAAACTTATGCATGCAGCTTGTAGAGTCAATGTAGCGTTAGAAACCACAGTGCGAGATACTGATCAACCATATCTCACTGAAAAAACTTACAAAATTCTAGCACAAGCCAGACCTTTTGTGATCTATGGAGATCGCAATACACTAAAAAAACTAAAGTCAAAGGGATTTAAAACATTTGATAAATTCTGTGACGAAAGTTATGATCAGGAACCTGATCTGAATATACGTGCAAAGAAAGCAGTGGATGCAGTATGTCAATTGGTAGAGGCTTGCAAAACTAGCGCCGCTGAGATCAATGAGATCTGCAGGTTCAATCAACATAACTATTTCAGTCAAGAAAGATTGCATAATGAGTTGGCAGACTTTGGAAAATTGTGTTTAGATAAAGTGTTTATTGGGAGTTAAATTGTTAAAAGATTACGGAATTGAAGTACAAAAATTATTCTTGGAAATGATGTTGGAGGATGCTGCTAGCTATGTGCGTATCCAAAACATTTACAATCCAGAAAATTTTGATAGAAGTCTACGACCTGCGGCTGTGTTTATCAAAGAACACAGCGAAAAGCACAAGACATTGCCGGACTTGACTCAGATTGCAGCTACCACTGGAATCAAATTGCAATCAGTTCCAGACTTGAATGAAGGGCACTATGACTGGTTCATGGAAGAGTTTGAAGCATTCACACGCAGGCAAGAACTAGAACGTGCCATATTAAAGTCAGCAGATCTGCTAGAAAAAGGCGAATACGGCCCAGTGGAAAAGCTGATCAAAGATGCGGTACAAATCAGCTTGACCAAGGACATGGGCACAGATTACTTTGCCAATCCCAGCGAACGTATAAACAAATACTTTAACTCAGGCGGCCAAGTCAGTACAGGGTGGCCACAACTGGATAGATTGTTGTATGGTGGTTTCAGTCGCGGCGAACTAAACATCTTTGCCGGAGGATCGGGTTCAGGCAAGAGCTTGGTCATGATGAACATTGCATTAAATTGGTTGCAACAAGGATTGAGTGGAGTGTATGTCACACTAGAATTGAGTGAAGATCTAACCAGCTTACGTACAGATGCCATGCTCACAAACATGAGCACCAAGGACATACGTAGAGACATTGACACCACAGAGCTCAAAGTCAAAATGATGGCCAAGAAGTCCGGCAATTATCAAGTCAAAGGTTTGCCAGCACAAAGCAACATCAATGACATCAGATCATACTTGAAAGAGTATCAGATACAAACAGGCAAAAAAGTGGACTTTGTGATGATAGATTATTTGGATTTGTTGATGCCAATCAGCGTCAAAGTCAATCCCAATGATCAGTTTATCAAAGACAAATATGTCAGTGAAGAACTACGTAACTTGGCCAAAGAACTGCAAATATTAATGGTAACTGCTAGTCAGTTGAATCGTAGTGCAGTGGAAGAAGTAGAATTTGATCACAGTCACATTGCCGGTGGTATCAGTAAGATCAACACAGCAGACAATGTGTTTGGTATTTTTACCAGCAGATCCATGAAAGAACGCGGCAAGTATCAGATACAATGTATGAAAAGTCGTAGTTCAACTGGTGTGGGTCAGAAGATTGATTTGGAATACAACATTGAAACCATGCGTATTACAGACGAAGGTGGTGATGAAGGAACTGGTTATAACAAACCACAAACATCAATCATGGATTCAATCAAGGCCAAGAGTCAAGTTGTTGTCAACGACAACGCTGCGTGGCAAGCACCCACAGGAGGCACACATGCTTGGGATAAACCTGTGGTCAACCACGGTGAAGTTGCCAAAGTTGTTGGTGCAGTAGAAAGCACCAAACTCAAACAATTGCTGGGAAATATAAAGAAATAATTAAGCAGCAGTGGTCACAGCAGTCCACGTGGTACTACCGGTTGTGTTCACATACATCCGTGTGGCAGTAGTAGATCCGTCAGTCCTCAAATAAAGACTGCCTTGTGCAGCTGACAAGGTTGGCGCACCAGATCCAAAAAACACACCAAGATTGGTAGTACTAGACATCAACAATCCAGCACCTGCTGTGCCGCCGGCAGGTACAGAAGTGGCAGCAAGCAATCTAATATTACCCGAAGATGACACAACCCCACTTGATATTACATTGCCACCAGTTATGTTACCACTTGCACTTACGGTAGTAGATGCTATTGTACCAATAATATTGCCACCAGTTATGTTACCGGTTGCACTAATCAATCCACCTGTTAATACATTACCAGCAGTGATATTACCAGTTGCACTAATCAATCCACCTGTGCGTATATTACCACCTGTGACATTACCTGTTGCACTGACAAATCCCGATGCTGACACGTTACCAAGAGAAATATCTGTAACAGTTACATTTCCAAATATGTCGCCTCCCACATATAAATTTCCCGCAATACCTACACCGCCTGCTACGATCAATGCACCTGTGGTGGTACTGCTGCTAGAAGTGGTAGCTGCCACGTTTACAGTGTTGGTATAATAACTTAAAGGTCTATTCAAATCAAACACAGTAACAGTAGTACCACCGTCACTGGTAACAAAACCAAATTCGTAATATCCAGTAGCACCAAATGTGATCACATTGCTGCTGATACCTTGTATGCCAGTAAGTCCCAGGGTGACCGCAGCCGGAAGAGTCATGGTATAACTAGTATTGGTAATGTTGGCCTGCACTCGCATCATGCCCACAGTGCCCGACGCTGGCCAATTGCTAAATCCCAATGTTATGCTGCCGCTGGTGCTGACAGTTTGATAATGTCCAGACGAATAGTCCAACGTAATGGCTCCCGATGTCACAGTGTTTTGTACAATGCTGCCGGAAAAATCACGGATCAGTGCAGAGTAGATCAATTGATCGCCCATGTTGTTGTCCAGGGTGGTGCCACTCAATGCACTCTTGAGCACAGCTTTGTTTTCCAACTCAGTTATTTCGTTTGCGGCGTAGGTAAAATTGGTTTGGATGTTGGTAAAGTTGTCACGGAATCCCTGTGTGTTGTTAGGCACGCCGGCAACCGGGTAGTTGGCGTCGATGTTTTGTGGGTTGATGCTGCTGGTCATTGGGTTTGTCCTTGTTATAGATATTTATTCACATCCAGAAATCGCTAAATAATCCAAAGGTCACTGATTTACATGCAAAAGAAAACACGCAGCATACTAGAAGAACTAGACAGTCTGTACATCGAGCGAGATCGTCGGTTGGTGATAGAAAATCGCGCGAGCAACGTGATAGCCAATGCCATTAGGTTGTTGGAGCAGATTGAATCAGAATTTGATGCTGAAACAGCAGAGAATCTCACTAGAAAATTCCTCAATGCCATACGAACAAAAAACGCTGGTAAATTTTCTCGATCAGTAAGGAAAACAGATGCAAATTCATGAACTGACTAGAAAATCTCGCGTCAATGAAGATGCTGCGCCAAACACGTCATTGATGGTTAATCGGGCTGCACAGAACATGCAACGGCAGTGGTCTCAGCAGGTGTCTCAGGCCCTGGCAGCAGATGCAGTCACTGACACTGCGCGACTCAGTCCACAGTCTAAAACTTCATTAAAAAAAGCATTGAACTCAATAGTGGCACAGAGTCAATTCCTTGGCGGTATGGATTTTACAAATTTAAGCCAAATGGTATCTCAAACAGATGACAATGGTGCCTATACTCCAGTCTACATCAATCAAGCTGATACCATAATGAATCAATTGTATTCAGGTATACGTCAGTTGGGTAATCTTGACGTGGAAAAAGTTGACACTAGAGAATTGGCTGAATTTCGAATAATTGCACAAGCTGCATATGAAGCAGGAGTTTTGATGCAAACTCACCCCAAACAGCAAGCAGGCACAGCACCATGAGATATCTATTAGAAGGCGGCAATGTATTCAAAGGGCCCGGGGGCGAGCCACTCACACAGCGTATTAATCGTCAAGATGTACCTGCCACTATCCAATGGATAGAACAAGTCACTGGATTAGATTTCAGCAGCGAGATAGGAGAAGATGGCATCCCCACACGCTGGCTTGGGTCAACCGGCAAAGCCCCCTCATCGGGAGACCTGGATCTTGCTGTGGATCTGAATGAAGTTTCAAAAGAACAATTGGCTGGGATACTTTCTCAATTTGTACAAAGCCAAGGACTAGATCCTAGAGAATGGGTCAAGAAGGGTGGGGAAGTACATTTAAAAACACCCATTGCTGGTGATGCCAATCGTGGATTTGTGCAAACTGACTTCATGTTCTTTCCCAATCTGGATTGGGGACAGTTCTTTTATGGCGGAGGCACAGACTCAGCTTACAAAGGCATGAATCGCAACGTGCTGATGAGCAGCATAGCTAAAAAACTAGGTCTCAAAGTAGGTGCCAATGGCATGTTCTCTAGAACCACAAATCAACTGGTACAAGGCGGCATGGATCCGGACTATGTAGCCGGTGTGTTGTTGGGGCAAGGTGCCACTCGTGCTAATCTCAAGAATGTAGAATCAATCTATGCTGCACTGGCCAACGATCCTGACCGTGATACCAAGCTGGCCGATTTCCGTGGTTACTTGGCTGGCGAAGGCTTGCAAGAGCCAGACCAAACAGTAAAAGAAAGTGATGCATATTTCCTAGCTAGATTACGAGATCGTATTGTGAATCGTGGATATGTAGCACTAGTTGAACATCAACGCCCAGTGATTGAAGCTGCAGAAGCTGGAGTTGGCGGCCGTGCCAAAGGTATAGAGCATCTTGAAGATTATGTATTTCGCCAAGGCGCACCAGGCATACAGACGGCCCTGGACATTGTCAAACACGCTACAGAAGCACCACAACAGACCACCACTGCTAAATGGGACGGAAAGCCTGCATTGATATTTGGCCGCAAACCGGACACTGGTGAATTTGTACTTACTGACGGGTCTGGATTTGATGCCAAAGGCTATGACGGCTTGGCTACCAGTCCGCAGATGATGGCTGATATACAAAATAATAGAGGCAGCAACAGAGACGATCTTATACAGATATATGCTACATTGTTTCCAGTACTAGAAGCTGCGCTGCCACCAAACTTCCGTGGCTACGTCAAAGGTGATTTGTTGTTCATGCAAACACCACCTGTGATTGCTGGCAACTATGTGTTCAAACCCAACACCATTGAATATCGCATACCAGTTCGTAGTGCAATGGGACAACGTATTTCTGGCAATCCAGAAACTGGCGCGGCTCCGGCACAGATAGGCATCGCCATACATTCAATGTATGCAGATCGTGGAGAGCCACGACAGCCACTGCGAGGCATAACATTTACACCTGTTCCGGGACTGTTGCTAGAAAAACCTGCTACTCCTAAAGTGTTAGAAACTGAGACTAACTTAGAAAAGCAACTTAAACAGATCATACGCACACAAGGTCCAGCTATGAGAACACTGTTCAACCCTGTTGAATTACGAGCTCAACAGATCACTGATCTGTTCAAGCTGGCAGTGGATTTTATCAACACCAAAGTGGGTTCTCCATTGCAATCTGCACAACAGTTATTGTCTGAGTTTGGCCCGTGGTTGCAGTCACGTGTGAGCCCGCGCAAGTACGCTAATATAGTAGAGTATCTCAACAGTCCTACCAGCAATGCACAAGCTCTAGCAGCGTCATTCGAAGCATTTGAATTGTTGCATGCCTTGAAAATGCATTTAAAAACTCAAGCCGATACAGCCAATCCTGGCGGCGAAGGCTGGGTGATGGCCACTCCTGCAGGCTACAGCAAGCTGGTCAGTAGGTTTGATCCCACTGCCTTTGCTGCTCAAAATCGTGCCCAAAACAATCCTCAACCCCAGTGATTTTTGCCAATTGTATAAATAAAAGTAGGGCAACAACCCACTAACTTAAAGGAAATTTATCATGGCAGTATTTACAAAAGTAAACGGAACTACACAACCAGTATTTGCACTGGACGTGGCAAACGGTTCCATCGCAGGAACAGCCAACGTAGCTGCTCAAGGTCCAGTTCAGATCCAAGGTCCTAAACTAGACTTCTTCACATTGACAGCCAACGCTGCTTTGACCAATGCCGGTAACGTCAATGGTTATTTGAACAATGTGTTGCAATCTATTCAACAAACTGGTACCATTGCAATTTATCAAGCTGGCGCTACAGCTGGTACAATCAGCTTGGCAATCTATCCAAATGGTGCTTACACCACAGCTACCCTGGTTGCTGCTGCTCAAGTGGCTAACGCAACTGGTGGCTTGAACATTGGTATCCCAACTGGCAACGTGAGCAACACAGCCAGCTTCACTAGCCTGTAATCCAGGTCAGCGATAGCCGCAACCCCGGAGGTAAAAAATCCGGGGTTTCTTTTTGGCCTTAAATATCTATCTAATGAGAATACAATGTCGCACACTTTTTGATTGCAGTTATACAGGTACCACTGGCCATTTTAGACCAGGTGAAATCCCGTTTGAAGACCGCATAGGGCAAAAAATAACCAATCAGTCAGAATGGCATCACAGCCGTAATCAACAACGCAACTGGGAAACACTATTACAGATCATTGGACTGCGTACACAACCACTGGATATTACCACACCTGTGTATCGCACCGGTGCGTGGGAATTTGAATTCCGTGTGGAATCACCTTCTGTGTATGCAATAGATGGTCACTCAGATCCGCTGGCAGGGCTGGTACAAGGCTGTGAAGATGTGCCCATGATGATAAATTTAACTGAACAACCTGAACTAAAATCTACCATTACCACAGTGGGTTCAGATCAGAATATTTGGTTTCTACCACTAAATACATCATTGGAGTCATCATGGTAGATACAACTGACATTGAAAAGAAAAGCCTTGAGGCCCACGTAGAGCTGTGTGCAGAACGCTATAGATTGCTGGAGACCAAGTTGGACACCTTGGAAGAACGTCTGGTAGGCTTGCACAAGGTCATGGGCGATCTCAGAACCATGATGGAAACCATGACAACCAAACGCAACGATCAAATTGTCAATTGGGGCATAGGTATAATTGGTGTGCTGGTGGCCACTGTGGGCTGGTTGGCTGCACAATACTTTAAAACTCTATGATGAACGAAAAAAAGTTTGAACTTTTGCTAACAAAAGAATTGAAAAAAAGTTCCGCCAACACCATTTTGAGTGACGACAACGGTGCCAACTACTTTGTGTTTGGCAAGTACGATATAACTCAAACCGCCGACGGATTCCTGGTCAGTGACTGGCACAGCCCAATACATTGTTTTTCCACCAAACGCATTGCACTCAGCTGGTGTGTGGCAGATAAATTTCAACGATACAACTTGTCCAACAACATAATGATACTGGATCGCAGGCAACAGGTGCTCAAAACAGACATCTTTTGCAGCCGAAAAACAGCCGAAGTCAGCGGCCATGAATCGTTTTACGAAATAGTAAATACTAAGATGCAACCCAAGATAGATATGCTTGCATCAGTGACCACCGAATTGGAAAAATGTATAAATTCGGCTAAATATCTACAGATTAGAGGATTCCATAATGAAACTGCAAGAACTATCGGCTCCTAAGCCATCAAAACAAATCGCCAAAGTATTCGAAAGTTATTTTGGCTCACGCATCAAATTTGACCGTTTAGACGCACGCCAAACCCGAGTGATGTTGAACAAAGTACGTGGCGTGTTGGGCGAACATCGTAGCACCACTGCACGTCATACCAGTGAACAAAATCCACACTATTTGAAACTGGTCATGATGGAACAAGCCCTGGCCAGCCGCCTGCGCGAAGAAGTTGTTCCCGGTGGCGGCGGCGGAGCACCCAATAATGGACCAGGTACCACCGGTGCTGCTCCTGGACAAACTATCCAACAAGCACCACAACCAGGACAAACACCGACAGCGCCGACAGCAACTGCTCAAGATCCTAAACTAACTGCTGCATTGGAAAAACAAAAATCTAATCAGACGCTGACAAACGCTGAGAAAGCACTAATAGCTGGTGCTGCAATGGCCATGGCCGAAAGTCGTTTGCGTAGAGAGTATCGCATATTGAAAGAATCTGAGATTCAACAGGCTCAAGTAGTATTGGCTGCACAAGACCTAGTGGACAAGATGCAAGACATGGTAGAAGAAGTCAGTGAATTGCAATTCAAAGACTTGCCTGCCTTGGTTGAAAGCATCAAGAATCAAGTTGGCGTGGACCAAGCCATGCAATTCAACACTGACGCCACTGGCGCATTGGCTGGCTTGCTGCAAAATCTACAAGGCGCCAAACAACAACTGGAAGCCGCGCTGGGTGTAGTAACAGGCACAGGCGGTCCAGACATGAGCGCCATTGCCAATGCTGGCGCTGCTGCTGGAGACCTAGGAGCTGCTGCTGGTGATATGGGCGCTGCTGCTGGTGACTTAGGATTGGACGCACCACCTCCGGGTGAAGGTGATCTCGAAGCTGCTGCTGAACCTCCAGCTGGAGCAGCGTTAGGTCGAGCACGTAGATAATGCGTATATTTGAAGTTGACGACTCTGCATCGGCAACTCCAAGTCCAAATCAATTGATGGGACTGGTTTCCTTTTTGGCTGGCCGGTCAAATGACACCAGTGCTCAAAAAGAGATAAGTCAGGATGCATTCGTAAGTTTGGCGCAAAGTTTGAACATTAATGTGAACAGACAAAATCTTGGTGACTTGATTGCACAACCGCCGCTGAGCAACATGCTAGAACCACTAGATCCCAACTCTGGTGTGATCACATTCAAAGGCGGTGAGGAAACTGATCCTGCCATGCCAGTGAATCGCGCACAAGACATAGTGGCAGCAGCGGCCAAATCGGCCATGAACAAAAAACGCGTCGGTTAGTCAGAAGGATTGCTCTTTGTGAGTAAATACCTTATAATATAACATAAGGAAACACAATGGCCTACTCAGACAAAGTAATTGATCACTACGAGCATCCACGCAATGTGGGCAGCTTTGCCAAAGACGATGACAGCGTCGGAACTGGTATGGTGGGCGCACCCGCTTGTGGTGATGTGATGAAATTGCAAATAAAGGTAGTAGATGGAATCATCCAAGACGCCAAGTTTAAAACGTATGGTTGCGGCTCAGCGATTGCGTCAAGTTCGCTTGTTACTGAATGGGTCAAAGGACGCACACTTGAGCAGGCGGCAGCGATCAAAAATAGCGAAATTGCTTCTGAGCTTGCCCTCCCTCCAGTTAAGATTCATTGTTCAATACTTGCAGAAGATGCGATCAAAGCGGCAGTAGCAGATTATCGTAGTAGGCATGATCTCGTTCACTGAAACAGCTGATAAAAAAGTCCAACGACTATTGGAGAAACGCGGCGGAATTGGTATAAAATTGGGCGTGAAAACCACTGGTTGCTCAGGACTTGCTTATGTGTTAGAATATATAGATGCTTATCCACCAGATCTTGACAGCGTGATCAACTATGCACAATCAAAATTTGCTGTGATAGTAGACAAAAAACACGAAGTATACCTTGACGGCATGACTATAGATTATGTACGTCAAGGGCTCAACGAGGGATTCGAATTCCGCAATCCCAATGAACGCGATCGCTGTGGTTGCGGAGAAAGTTTTAGAGTTTAACTTGTACAATCCAAAATTTAACTATCAACCCATACCCCGAGTCACAATAGAAGGCAAACGATTCTATGCCACACCAGATGGCAACAATCTACCATCTGTAACCACCATCCTTGACAAGACCAAAAGTGAAGCCAGCAAGGCAGCACTACACAATTGGCGCCGTGCTGTGGGTGCAGAAAAAGCACAGCAAATCACTACAGAAGCTGCCAATCGTGGCACACGTATGCACACGTATCTTGAAGATTACGTCAAAACAGGTGCCATAAAAGAACGTGGCTCAAATCCATTCAGTTGGTCAAGCCACGAAATGGCCAAGACTGTGATCGCTGAAGGATTGAAAAATGTGAATGAATTTTGGGGCATTGAAGTTCCGCTGTATTTTCCACAGATTTACGCAGGCACAACTGACGGTGCTGGTATACATCTAAATGAAGAGTCCATCCTGGATTACAAGCAGACCAACAAGCCTAAAAAGCGTGAATGGATTGACGATTATTTTGTGCAACTATGCGCCTATGCAGAAGCACACAACGAACTACATGGTACAAAAATACGCAAGGGCGTAATCTTGATGTGTGTCAAGCCCGATCTTGATGCTGATCATAATCTCGTCAGCCGGCCACAATATCAAGAATTTGTGTTAGAAGGCGCAGAATACGATCGATACTGTGATCAGTGGTGGCGCAAAGTAGAAGAATACTACACCCGACACATATAGTTGCCCCGGCCCTTCCGGGCTAAATATGTGATACCTCAAGGAATCACATCGTGGCAATTGTACAAATTTCAAGAATTACCCAACGAAAAGGTCTAACTATAGACCTACCACAACCGCTGGCCGGTGCAGAATTTGGCTGGGCCACCGATGAACGCCGATTGTTTATTGGAAATGGTACCATTGAAGACGGCGCTCCTGTTGTTGGAAATACCGAAGTACTAACAGAATTTTCTGACATACTGGCTTTTACCACAGCCTACACTTATGAAGGTGCCGCTGCTGGATACACAGTACAAACTGGAGTTAGTGCCAGCTCACCAGTATCGCAGAGCATTCAAGAACGGCTTGACAGCTATGCAGTGGTCACTGATTTTGGCGCCATGGGCGACGGAGTAACTGATGATACCGCTGCTATCAATCGTGCGCTTTATCAATTGTATTGCCGTGAATCTAACACAGCCATTCGCCGCAGTTTATTTTTCCCAGCTGGCACATACATTGTGACTGATACCGTTGCCATTCCGCCTTATGCATTGTTATATGGTGAAGGGTCAAACTCTAGCATTATTAAATTTTCTGTGCTGCCGTGGACCAGTTCAGTTTCGTACCCTTCGGGAGTATTGGTCAGCAACTCGGGTAGTTTTTATCGAGCAAACTTTGATATACCAGTGGGTACCAGTATTGGCAGCACAACCACTGGCGGACAATATTATTGGGGCGATATCAATACTGGTGCTGCAACAACATTACCTACCTGTGGTGCCAGCACTGCCGACAGTCTGCAACAAACAGGTGTTAGTGTAGGCTCCAATGGTGCTACAACACCACAATATATTGCCATACGAGATATGTCGTTTGTTACTGATCAAGCAAATGATCCGTTCCTTTGGCAAAACGCACAACAGTGTTCGGCCACCGGAGTCACATTTTCAGGTGCAGGAACTACTAGTACTCTGACTGGTACCACTGCCAATACTCATGCAGTAAATTATGCAGGTACTTCTCCAGTTTGTAAAAATATCATTATGGATACTTGCAAATTTACTGGTTGTACATATGGCACAAATACCAGTGCAACTGTTCAAGGTATCACATACAGCAACAGCACATTTGATACACTGTATCAAGGATTGTATTTTAGCACCAATGCCACAGGTGTGCGTGTGGTACAAAATACATTTGACAACATCTATGTAGAAGGTGTTGTGTTTAGTGCTTGCTCGTTGAATGCCAGTGCATACAATACTTTTTACGATGTAGGAAATCATTTTTCAGGTATTGGGTCTCCAGCTAGCAATATAATTTTAATTTCTGGTGATAACAACATAAGCGTGGGTGACATGTTCACTCGCACTACTGCTAACAGTACAGTGTATGCTCGTATCGCATTGAGCAATACCAACAGTACTGCCATGAGTATGAACAATCGTGGCATCACTTACTATATTAGCAATGCAGCCAGCAACAGTATTGCTAATCAACTGGCACAAGGAACATGGGCTAGAGATAATGGTATCAATGATACGTTGACCAACAACAGTTCAGGAACATTGTTCATAGTTGATACCAGTATCATGAAATCATTTTGTGTGGATTATACCATCACAAGAGATATTTTTGCCAGAAATGGTCGTCTTACTGTGGTTTATGGTTCAGGCGGCGGATTTGGCTACACAGATGATTATATAGAAAATGGCATCACTGGTATAACATTGGCCGCAGCAGAAGCCTCAGCCGGTGGAAATATTACTCTGAGTTACACTTCAACCAACTCGGGATATGCAGGCAACATCAAATATAGTGTGACACATTTAAATTGATGTGGTTTTCAAACTTTGCACAGAGGCTTGAAAGCTGGCAAAAACTCAGGCACACTGTTCAATCTTGGCCTGCACTGGCAGCAGCTGAAGCGGTTAACCAATGGTGGTTTCGCGCGCCCTGGTCAGCATATCATCTGCACTGGGATGATCAACTGAGCTGGCCTGATCCATGGCAATTATTGAGCGATAATATGTATTGTCCGGTTGCTCGCGGACTAGGAATACTGTATACTATAGCTATGATAGATCACCCAGAATTGCAAGATGCAGTATTGACCGACACAGGAACTGATAATTTAGTCCTGATTGCCAATGAGAAATATATATTGAATTGGGACCAGTCTCGAGTGTTAAATATTGATCCAGGACCATATCAGGTCCGACACAGCTTGACTCAACAACAAGTACAACAACAAACAAGGTAGCGATGAAAATTACAACAGTACAAAAGCGTGATGGCACGCGAGAGCCATTGGCATTGGAAAAATGGCAGGCACAAATAGCCAAAGTATGTGCAGGTATAGCAGATGTTAGTCAAAGCATGGTGGAGATCAAAGCCCAAATGCATTTTTATGATGGCATAAGCACACGAGAAATTGACGGTGTCACACTCCGAGCCATTGTGGACCTGATAGATGTAGAATCAAACCCTGATGTAGGGCATACTAACTATCAATATGTGGCAGGTAAACAACGACTCAGCATGTTGCGTAAAGATGTTTACGGAAAATATGAGGTACCTCACTTGTATGAGATTGTGAAAAAGAATGTCACAACCGGACTCTACACTCCAGAACTACTAGAATGGTACACGGAAGATGACTGGAATCGTATGAATGATCTGATTGATCATTCTAAAGATGAAACTCTTAGCTATGCTGCTATTGAACAGCTGATTGAAAAGTATCTGGTAAAGAATCGCAGCACCAAGGAAACATATGAAACTCCACAAATTCGATATATGGTTGCGGCCGCTACTGTATTTCACAAAGAAGAACCGAACAGCGCGAGAATGCGCTACATCAAAGAATACTACAATGCTGCCAGTGATGGTCTTTTTACATTGGCTACCCCTGTGTTGGCTGGCCTGGGAACTCCAACCAAGCAATTTAGTAGTTGTGTGCTTATTCGTAGTGACGATGATTTGGACAGTATTTTTGCTTCGGGAGAGATGATGGCAAAATATGCTAGCAAACGTGCTGGCATCGGATTAGAAATTGGTAGACTGCGCCCATTGGGTAGTCCCATTCGTGGCGGCGAAATCATGCATACTGGTATGATACCTTTCTTGAAAAAGTGGTTTGGTGATCTGCGTAGTTGCTCACAAGGAGGTATTCGCAATGCTAGTGCTACTGTGTTTTATCCTATTTGGCATCATCAGTTTGATGATCTCATCGTACTTAAAAATAACCAAGGTACAGAAGAGACCCGCGTTCGACACATGGACTATGGAGTGGTCCTTTCCGCCTTCTTCTGGAGACGTTTCAAGAACAAAGAAAATATAACATTCTTTGACCCAAACGAAGTGCCCGACTTGTATGAAGCATTTTATAAAAATACTGCACTGTTTGAAGAACTATATGTTAAATACGAAAAGCAGAAAGGCCTACGTAAAAAGACAATGGCTGCTGAGGAAGTTTTCAAAAGTGGTATTCTCAAAGAACGAACAGACACTGGACGTATCTATCTAGTGTTCATTGACAATGTGATGGATCAAGGACCATTTGATCCTGAGTATCACACCATTTACCAGAGTAACTTATGCTGTGAAATACTTTTACCAACAAAATCATTCAAACGACTTGACGATGCAGAAGGACGCATTGCACTGTGTACACTGGGAAGCGTCAATTGGGGAGCATTCCGTAACCCAGAAGATATGCGGCGCGCTAGCAGGATTCTACATAGGAGTCTTAACAATATATTGGATTACCAAGACTTTCTCTCCATTCAGTCTAAACTAAGCAACGACGAAATCCGCCCCTTAGGCATTGGCGTAACCAATCTTGCTTATTGGCATGCCAAGCGTGGATTAAAGTATGGCGAAAAAGATGCGCTGGCGGAAGTTAAAACTTGGATGGAACACTTGTCATTCTATCTCACAGAAGCCTCAGTAGAACTTGCACAAGAACGTGGTGCTTGTGTGGGCAGCGAACACACACGCTATGGTCAAGGAGTGTTTCCTTGGGAATTACGTGCCACGGGTGTGAACGAACTGACAAACTTTGATCCTGAATTGGATTGGGAAACACTACGCACCAACATGAAAAAACATGGTGTACGTAATGCTACCCAAATGGCCATTGCACCGGTAGAATCCAGCAGCGTGGTCATCAACAGTACTAATGGTATTGAGATGCCCATGAGTCTGATCAGTGTGAAAGAATCCAAAGCAGGCAGTCTAACACAAGTGGTTCCTGAATATCACAAGCTAAAGAACCGATATCAATTGATGTGGGAACAAAAAGACTGTGACGGTTACTTAAAAACCGCAGCAGTACTAGCAGCCTATGTTGACCAAAGCATCAGCACAAATACTTTTTATAACCCAGCACACTTTGCAGATCGTAAAGTACCAATCACATTGATTGCAAAAAATTTGATGCAAGCACATGCCTGGGGTCTTAAAACTTTCTACTACAGTTTGATCAACAAACAAGGTAGTAAATCTCCCGACGAGATAGCACCCACTATGTTAGAACCAATTGATTTTGATAGTGAAGAAGATTGCGAGGCATGCAAATTATGAGTCAAGCACAATACAATTTAACAACCAAAACAGACTATCTCAATCGCAAAATGTTTTTGGACCCAGCAGGTCCAGTGACCATTCAACGGTTTGAAGAAGTAAAATATTCCAAGATTGCCAAATTTGAAGAAACAGCAAGAGGCTTCTTTTGGCAACCAGAAGAAATTTCTTTGTCAAAGGATGCAACAGATTTTAAAGATGCGTCAGACGCCGTTAAACATATCTTCACCAGTAACCTGCTGAGACAAACTGCATTGGATAGTTTGCAAGGCCGCGGACCAACACAGGTATTCATGCCTGTTATTAGTTTGCCTGAGCTAGAAGCACTAGTCTACAACTGGACATTCTTTGAAACAAATATCCACAGCAAAAGCTATAGTCATATTATCCGTAACATCTACAATGTGCCAAAAGATGTATTCAACACCATACATGACACACAAGAAATTATTGATATGGCGTCAAGTGTGGGCAACTATTATGAAAAATTACACCAATTAAATTGTTTCAAAGAGATCAGTCCAGGAACTGTGTCAGAAGAAAGTCATATCAAAGCCATTTGGATGGCACTGCATGCCAGCTATGCTTTGGAAGCATTCCGCTTTATGGTATCATTTGCCACCAGTTTGGCCATGGTTGAAAACAAGATCTTCATTGGTAATGGTAACATCATCAGCTTGATTCTTCAAGATGAACTGTTACACAAAGGCTGGACAGCATACATCATCAATCAGGTGATCAAAGAAGACAGCCGTTTTGCAGCAATCAAACAAGAGTGCGAAGCCGAAGTTTATCAACTGTATGTGGATGTGATCCGCGAAGAAAAAGCCTGGGCAGATTACTTGTTCAACAAAGGCCCAGTAATTGGATTGAATGCAGCCGTACTCAAAGACTTTGTAGACTACACCGCGGTGTCAGCATTGAAAGAAATTGGTATCAAATATCAAAGCAGTGCGCCCAAGAGCACACCTATTCCGTGGTTCAACAAACATGTGGATACCAGCAAAAAACAAACTGCACTGCAAGAGAACGAATCAACTAACTATGTTATCGGAGTCATGAGTGACAGCATTGACTACGATCAATTACCTAACCTTTAAGGAACACCATAAAAGCATTTGTGCTTAAATGGAGTTGATATGTATTATCTAAGAACACCACTATTAGATGTCCCGCAGCATTTGCTGGACAAAATTGTCAACGCTATAGAAGACAAAAATTTAATCCCAACCAACATGCAAGAATATTCAGAATTCTATTCTTTAGAAGGATTTTCTTTTGATGCTAACTTGCACAATGAAATTATGAATCACAGCAATTACTGTGACTTTTTTTCACTGGTTCCTGATGAACCTAAGTTGACATTGGTTATTGCAAAATCTAAAAACAATTTTCCTATTCATTCGGACAATTTAAAAAGATCGAGTCTAACTTGTTGCATAAAAGGAAATTACGAATTATCATGGTATGTGCCAGATGCAGAACTCAGCAAGAGAGTTATAATCAAAGCTGGGGAACCGCCTTTATATAGTAATGTGCTTAACCCCAATACTCACAAATTGTATATTGATAACAAGATAATAAAGAAAGACAGCGTGATGTTGAATTCATGTGAATCAATATTGTTCAATCACAATACTTACCATACTGTCTGCGGTAAAGATATTGATATAACGTTGATACAATTTGGTTTCTTAAATATTACACAGCAAGAGCTTGAAAATATCTACAACAAATGGAAATTAGAAAAGGAAAATAAATGAAAGCAATAGTATGGTCCAAAGACCAATGCCCTTACTGCGATCAGGCCAAAGCACTGTTGAAATCGCGCAACATTGAATTTGAAGAACGCAACGTGAGCCAAGATTGGACACGTGAACAACTATTAGAAGCAGTACCAAATGCTCGCACCGTACCACAGATCTTCCTAGGCGAAGAACTAGTGGGAGGGTTCAATGAACTCAGAAAACGTCTTACCACAGAAAGTTTATAATGAAATTATCCGTCAGTACAGGTCAAGTTTATACCTTTAAATTAAACTCAGGAGAAGAATTAATTGCCAAAGTATCAGACATATCATCAGACGATTGGATCAGCATTGAGCATCCGGTCAGTGTGGCTCCAGGCCCTCAAGGAATGGGACTTGTACCCAGTTTGTTCACTGCTGATCCTGACGAAAAACTACGGCTAAATACTGCCAGTGTGAGTCTCTATGCACTTACTGATGACCCAGTCAAAATGAAGTACATTGAAGCAACCACAGGTATCAAAGTACCAGATAAAAAAATCATACTAGGATAAAATGCCAGCAGTACAACGTGTAGGAGATAGTGATACCGGTGGTGGAGTAGTCACCAGCGGATTCAGTTCTGTGCGAGTTAATAATCGTGTTGTGTCGGTAGATGGCAGCCCAGTCAGTCCGCATAGTTCAAAACCTGTACATGTTCCAGTAACCACCAGTGGTGTTGCTAGTGTCAGGGCCGGCGGAATACCAATCAATGTGACTGGTAATCCAGACACCTGCGGACATGCTAGAACCGGCGGCAGTGAAAATGTAAGGATTGGTTAAAATGGCCACCAGCATTTTAACCCCATTACAGCTCACAGCCGCAGCTGCCTTGCTAAACAATCAAGGACTAAAAGCATTGCCCACAGCATTGGCCTCTGCAATATCACAATACAATTCGTTTACAATAATTGCAGCAATCACCGGAGCTGTTAATAATGCAGCAGGCACCACCTGGTGTTCAACTGCTACACTGACTAGTCTTGAAACCATACGCGGAACAGGAACAGGATGCCCTGCACTAGGCGACAGCATACCAGCAGCATACACCACATTAACACCAATGGCTAATCCTTCAGGATTAACCGGATTGGTTTCACAAACTGCCAACTACTATCTGGGATACGGAGACAGTGGTAGATTTGCACAAGGATTTATGGCGGTACAAGCATTTATCAGTACAACCAACAGTTACATCAACACCGCAGTTAATGCTCCAACATATCTCGGTCCTAGCTTCAGTAGCATGGACAATTTGGTCACTGCGGATATTACCACAGTCAATTCCGATCTAGAACCGTTTGCAACAGATTTGTCTAGGCAAGGGCAATTGGTCAATTTAAACAAGTTAGAACTGTACGGTACACCTGCTGGTCTACTGCAACAAATCAGTGCCGTGGCAAGAATTTCCAATGCCACTGTGCCGGCTGTACAAAATGCGTTGACAGCAGTGGGGTTAACTGCTACAGATATTCAAAATCTTGTGA
>Ga0209190_1000184_pt1 | contig 44418 bp, 31 predicted proteins | sample M_140205_XF_Meta_FD_187315 | JGI IMG/M metagenome (GOLD analysis project Ga0209190, IMG submission 187315) | Freshwater microbial communities from Lake Montjoie, Canada to study carbon cycling - M_140205_XF_MetaG (SPAdes) (version 2) | ecosystem: Environmental > Aquatic > Freshwater > Lake...
GGAATATTATTGATATAAACTATTACGATAAACATGAAAATAAAATTGAGGGTATAAATAAAAATGATACATTTTTCGTGAGATTAAAATATCATAGTAAAAAAATACCTCAACTCAATTACAATTACTATTTTAAAATAGGAAATTATAGTAATAATTTCAGAATGTATAAAACTGATGAGTTAAACAAGTTTAAACTTGTTACAGCTAAAGACACAGATACTATTTATTATTCATTAATTCTAAAATCTAATAAATACCTATTTAAAAAAAATAGAAAAATAGAAGACCAGTTATACATTGGTCAAATTACGGAATGTTGGTAATGTTGTTAATGTTGGTCATTTTCCCAGAGTCTTCCGTTGTTTTTCGACTTAGATTTTCATTGCCGTGTTAAAATTTATTTAAATTTAAAAAAACATCTACCTTCCCCCTATGATTTCACCTAAAAATAGCTCATTTAAAATTTCGGTTGGGATAAGAAACGTGACAGATTTTAGTCCGTTCGGAGTGGAGCTAAAAGGACGAAATTTTGAGGTAGTTGGTGGAGGGAATTATCGCTACTCTTTTCAAGGTCAAGAAACCGATTCTGAGGTAAAAGGAGAAGGTAATTCTGTGAATTATAAATACAGAATGCATGACCCTAGATTGGGGAGGTTTTTTGCGGTTGATCCGTTGGCGGGGAAGTATCCTCATAATAGTCCTTATGCATTTAGTGAAAATCGAGTTATTGATGGTGTTGAATTGGAAGGTTTGGAAGTATTTATCATTCATGGCACTAGTGAACAAACGTATGGAGATAATTTTTCTGAAGGTGCAAAAGAACAATTTAAAAGAATCACAGGAAACACAAAATTAGATGATTCATTTAGATGGAATTCCCCTTTTTATAATACTCCATTCATGAGAAAAGCTTCGGCAAAAGAACTTGTGAAACACATTAGAGAAGTTCGAGGGGAAATGATAAAAAATGGGGAAATTACTAAAGACGAACCTATATCTTTGGTTGGCTTTAGTCATGGGGGAAATGTTGGGATTCAAGCAGCAAAAATGCTTGGAAAAAAGGGTGTTAAAGTAAACCTTATTACTGTTTCAACTCCTGCATATAATTCATGGTTTGATTGTGACAATGACAACTCAGTGTTTGGAGATGAGGAAGACCCTCAAGGAAATGATGGTATTAATGAACATTTACATTTTATTCATGAGAATGATGAAGTAGCTGGTACTTGGGTTACAGACAGCGATCCAACATATTCTAATAAAAAAACTACTAACCGAACGATTAAGAACGAAGATATAAAATTAGATGGTGGAATTGAAGCTCATAAAGACTTACCAGGACATAAATCTTTCGAATCCTATTTGAAAAAAATCCCGAAAATGGATCCAGCTCCAGCTCCTCCAAAATTTTAATTATGACTAGACGAATTAAAAATATAATTGTATTAATATTAATTTTTTTTGGAGTAAGTTTTTTAATATATTATATAGTTGTCCTTGTAGAGTATAAAAATGAACTAGATCGGTCAAACGAAGTTCAATTCAATAATGATTATTTACCTCTGGAATTTAAAGGAAGTATAATTAAGTTTTCTTCTAGCCAGGAGGAAGAATGTTTTATGACTTTAAGAATAAAAACAGAAATAGATACCTTAACATACGGTTTATGGGTAAATAAGAATTCCATTTTTTCCCATTTTGTAGAAAAAGGTGATAGTGTAATTAAAAAGAAGGGAGATTCTCAAGTAAAATTCATAAAAAAGGATGGCAGACAAAGATCTTTAGAATTACCTTTTTAGAATTTAATTATGTATTATATTCACTATTCAATACATTATTAAAATAATGAACAAAATTCATTTTAAACACACACCTTTCCCCAAATTTTTCCTTACCTTCCCCCTATGATTTCACCTAAAAATAGCACATTTAAAATTTCGGTTGGGATAAGAAACGTGACAGATTTTAGTCCGTTTGGAGTTGAGCTAAAAGGACGAAATTTTGAGGTAGTTGGTGGAGGGCATTATCGGTATTCTTTTCAGAGCCAAGAATCAGATTCTGAGGTGAAGGGTGAAGGGAATTCTTATGATTTTGGAGCAAGGATGTTAGACCCAAGATTGGGGCGTTGGATGACACTAGACCCTCAATCAAATAAGCAACCAGATCAATCTCCTTACAAAGCATTTTTAAATAACCCTCTTTATTGGGCTGATCCAAATGGAGAAACTGAATACGAAACAATAATTTTAGTTGATGAAAAAACACATCAAACAACTAAATTATCTGTAATAAAATCTGATAAAATTAGGACAGATGGAAAATTTGCTGGTCAAAATCCGTTTGGTACTAAATTTTATAATTATTATAGTTATTCAACTGTAACAAAATATACACGAGCAGCAGATGGAAGTATAACAATAATGAAATATACAGAAATACTTTATGACCATGGTGTTCAAAGAAAAAATTTAGGTTGGGGTGGTAAAATTATTGATCCTTTAGATCCTTTTGAGTTAGCAGGCGGATTTTATATGACAGGTTCTGGTGGACAAGGCACTAAATACTATTCAAAGAATGCTGATTACGTAGGGGATATAGATGCTTTTCTTGCATTAATGAGCAATTACTCAGCAAGTGCAAAAATGAGCATTCCTACAAAATTAAAAGAGAATAGTCCAGGATGGCAAGGTGTAAGCGATGTTATGGATCAAATGGATATTCAAGGAGAATTAATTGATAAAGTTTGGAATGTTGTAGACGCTATAAAAGACAATAGTAGTAACGCTGGTATTCAAAGTACTCCTAATACTACTGCAAAACATTGTCGTCCTGATGCTGATGGTACTACAGGATGTACCCATGGAGATGCGGATGCTCAACAAGTAGAGTCTGGTGATACACTTGGAGGAACAAACGAATGTTCTTCAGAGTTAAAACCCAAATCTAAAATTTAATCAGAATAACTAAAACACATAAAATGATAAAATACTTTTCGTTGGTAATTGTTGTTCTCTTGACATTTCTTTCCTGTAAGGACAAAAAGACCGAGTGTAAAGAAAAATTACCAAAGAATGTTTTTGAAGTTCCTGTAAATCTTAATTTAGGAACAGACTCTAATGATTGTTTGGCAATTAAATATTCAAAAAGACAATATTTAATGGAAATAATGACAAACAAAAAATGGAGTTGGTCATTTTTTCTCAATAGAAGAAATGGAGATTATTTAGAAATGAGTTTACGTAATTCATTTGACGATATGGAACAATATTTTTTTGACAAAAATCATACTCTTATTCACACATGGAAGTATTTCAAAGAGCCAGACGGTCTTGATCGACTAGATGAAATTTATGCTTATAAAAATGGAGTGATTGATAGAGATAACTCTATGTTTGTTCAAGTAGATGTACTGTCAAAAAATGATCAGAAAATAAAATTGCAAATTGAATTCGTTAGTGGATATAAATATGTTGAAAGTGAATTATATTTTGGAGAAAGAATACAATCACTAAAACAAGCGAAGACTCTAAATAAACTGAAATTTAAACAAAAACTTATTCAAATAGAATTAGATAAAAAAGACGTTGTATTCAATGATACAATTTTAGAATTTGGTTATTTGATACGAAGAACAACTGATAGTAAAATTTCAGGATTTGTAACTACGATGCCAGATAAAAACATAAAAACTTTTGCTGAATTTATTTATGTTCGTAGAATTATTAAATAATTACAGTCTCCTCTACATTTGCAATACTACGATAAAAATACTTTCAATTTCACAGGAAATTTCCAAAAAAAACTCCCTACCTTCCCCCTATGATTTCACCTAAAAATAGCTCTTTTAAAATTTCGGTTGGGATAAGAAACGTGACAGATTTTAGTCCGTTCGGAGTGGAGCTAAAAGGACGAAATTTTGAGGTAGTTGGAGGGGGGAATTATAGGTATTCTTTTCAAGGGCAAGAATCCGATTCTGAGGTAAAAGGTGAAGGGAATTACATCAATTTTAGTTATCGTGGATATGACCCGAGAATTGGACGTTTTAGTCAGATTGATCCGTTGGCTTATAAAATAACATGGAATAGTCCTTATTCATTCAGTGAAAACAATGTCATTCATTGTGTTGAATTCGAAGGGCTTGAGAAGATACCATTTGTTTTAATTTTTAATATTACAAATTCATTACAATATTCAAATTTTGGCACAATCACAAATAGTTCAATTGTTGAGAAAGAATGGCAACGAACAGTTAGAGATCGTCAAAATAACGGTGAAGATTTAGGTCTAATAGCAAGAAAAAGACCATCATCCGTTTACCCGACTGGCGGCATTCAATTAGAAGTTGGTAAACCAAGTGAATTGCTAGATGATATTATCTCCAACCCAACCGGTTACACATTAGATTGTGCGGTGTTTTGCCAAATAGCAACATTGAGTGCTTTTAAAGAGGTGTTAGGAAATGATGAATTCGATTCTCGCTATAGAACAACAAATTCAACAATTACGGGTGAAGTCAGATATGATTTTTTCTTAATGCAACATAATTCTGCAGGATTAAAAACTACATCACTTCGCGAATTTTCTAATGATGTACTGTCGCAAGAAAAGGGTAAAAAAGCGGCTAAAAAATCAAGGTCAGGTTCGAGAATTTCATTAGTTGCGGATAATCCTGATATTGTTTTAGCAAATGAAATGGATGCATATTTAACTGAAAACATTGTACATCTTGGAAAAGGAATATATTCAGGTATTGGTGTTGGTAGTAATTTAACACTTGACCAAGTCCAACAAAGATTGTTAGAAACTACAGGGTCAACTTTTAGTGTGCAACAAGTGGAACAATATAAAATGGGGAATAAAAAAACAACTAGAAAAAATGCAGAAGTTCATAGAAATTAAATTGGTTTTAATTGTTTGCATTTTTATAAGCACTTGTAGTTTTGCTCAAAAAACGGATTTTATACCAAGAAGAAAGGTGTTAAAATTAGAGTCAAAAATTGACTCAGATAATTACGTTGATTGTAATAATGAAAAAAAAGTGAATAAGTTTAAAACTTTGTTAAACGAACAAGAAACGTTGTATTTTTTAAAAAATGGTAGTCCGTCTATTCGAATAATAACAACAGAGATTTTTTTTTCTGTAACGCATGAAAATACACTTGAAATTTTAGAAATTTTCAGAAACTATAAAAATGAATTAATCTATCAATGTAATTACGTTGGTCACGATTATTTAATTAATTATATTCTTTTTAGGGTAGAATCAAAAAAAGACAATAATATTGAAGTATACAATCTTCTTTTGTCAAATGGAGAGATTGCTCCTACAAGCGAATAGAAAAACATAGGTATTCTTGTTTTGAAATACTTTATAGTTCCACAAAATTTTCACTACCTTCCCCCTATGATTTCACCTAAAAATAGCTCATTTAAAATTTCGGTTGGGATAAACTTATTGAAAGTCATCATGTAAATAATAAGTTAATGCAGTATTCTGAGTAACATTTACATTAGTAAGTTGATTAGTCCTACAATCTAATGCGCTCAATGAAGTATTCTGAGTGACATTCAAATTAGTAAGTTGGTTATTATTACAAAAGAACGCTGTTAATGCTGTATTTTGAGAAACATTTAAACTAGCCAGTTGATTTGAATTACATGTCAATTGAGTTAACTCATTATTCTGAGTGACATTGATACTTGTATGTTGGTAATAATATATGTAAAGAATTTGTCAAGTAAAAAAAGTTTTTTCATCGAATTGAAGTAGAAATCAAAACTCAATAATAAACATTAACTTTAACACAACTTATTAATCACTGCTTTATGAAAAAACTTTTGTTTTTTGGAATACTACTCTTTTCTTCAAATTCATTTTCACAAATCACACTAATTCCTGATGTTAATTTTGAGCAAAAGTTGATTGATTTGGGAATTGATTCAGGTACAATTGATGGTTCGGTGTTAACTGAAAACATCAACACACTTGCATCTTTAGATGTTTCATCTTCAACTATTTCTGATTTAACAGGAATTCAGGATTTTATTGCATTAACTTATTTGGATTGTAAATACAACCAACTCACAAGCTTTGATGTAACCCAAAGTTCACTATTGACTTATTTAGATTGTAATAATAATCCACTAACAAGTTTAAATATCACCCAAAATACAGCATTAACTTATTTAGATTGTAACAATTGCAATCTAGCGAGTATTGATGTAACTCAGAATACAGCATTAACTGCTTTGAAATGCTTTAATAACCAACTCACTAATTTGAATCTCACTCAAAATTTAGTATTAACTCAATTGGATTGTTTTTACAATCAGCTTACAGGCATTGATATAACTCAAAATACAGCATTAACAACGTTCTTTTGCAATAATAACCAACTTGCAAGTTTAAATGTTTCGCAAAATACAGCGTTGACTTCTTTAGAATGTTGCAATAATCAACTTACAAGTATCGATTTATCTCATAACCCAGCATTAGTTTTTTTTGATTGTAACAACAATCAACTTTCAAGTCTTGATCTAAGTCATAATACGTTATTAACTTCATTGGAATGTTATGAAAACCAACTTACAAGTATCAATGTCACTCAGAATAATGCGTTAACTCAATTGACATGTAATTCAAATCAACTGGCAAGTTTAAATGTTTCTCAAAATACAGCACTAATTACTTTATTTTGTAATAATAACCAACTTACTAATTTGAATGTCACTCAGAATACTTCTTTGACCGCATTAGATTGCAGGAGTAATCAACTTACGAGTGTAAATGTAACTCAGAATGCCGGGTTAACTTATTATTTACATGATGATTTTCAATAAGTTTATCCCAACCGAAATTTTAAATGAGCTATTTTGAGGTGAAATCATAGAGGGAAGGTAGGAAAAATATATACAATTTCCTAAGAGTATATATGTAGAATTTTTTTCTATTTCTACTTTATAATTTCTATTTTGATTTTCTTTGTGACATGATTGCCATGGACAATAATGTAATTATTTCCGCTTCGCTTTTCCAAAGTGTCTCCAATAGAAATATTTGATAATAAATATTCACGATTACTTATCCATGTTAAATCAAATTCTTTGTGATTTTCAAAATAAATTTTCAAAGAATTATGATCCGTTCTATCTTTTTTAATAGAAATTACTTTTCCATAAAATTGAGATTCATTAAAATCCCAATTTAATCTTTCGTATCTAGTTATCTGGTTACATGAAATTAAAATTAATCCCAAATAAATGAAAAATATTGTAATTGTTCTTTTCATTTTACCAAGATGTTGTAGTACTTCCTGACCACCAAATGGCCGCTTTTTCTCCTTTTCCTAAACCAAAAGAAATGACTCGATATTTATCTTCGCCATATGTACCTCCTATTCCTCCAGAAAACGGACCAAGACCCCCTGACCATGCTTCTCCTCTTCCTAAGAATTTGTCTACAGTAAATCTTTCATCAGTTTTACTATATACTACAAAATTAGTGACGCCAGCTCCTACACCAATACCAATATTTCCACTATTTCCTTTAAAGAAAAGTGTTTTACCTGTGTAATCAGTAATAAAACCAGTATAAACAGACATTCCTCCAACAAATGCAAAACCAGCTTCAAATTGTGTACCATATGCATCTTCAACTTGACTACCGTTGTTGTCATATTTAATAGGGTCACCAATTAAATTAACTGTACTTGAAACACTACTTTGTTTTGAAGTTTGAGGGGTTTGAGTCGCTGTGTTGATTGCAGGTGCTGGATTAATATAACTTAATCCATTTTTTGAATTATAACCCATAAACTTGCCTTTAGAAAAGGTCGCAGTATAAATAATTCCATCAATATTGAATTGTCGAAGATCACCTTGTGACGCTTGCAATTGTTTTCCATTAAAGTCAATTTTCCCATTACCATCTGCATCTTGCATTGTACCCAAAATTTTTGCTCTGTTTGGAATAGTAATAGTACTGAAACCTGGAGCATCGAAAGTCTTTGTTCCATTTCCATTATCTTTTGATCTAGTCCCGTCAGCGTTTTGAGGGAGCTTATCCCCATTCTCCTCTGCCTCTAATCCTTTAGGGTCTCTTAAAGATATTGGATTGTTGTCAAAACTAATATATGGGCTTTGCCAAGGAAAAGAACTCGTTTTTAGGTCAACACTCAACCATTTACCCAATCTTGGGTCATATTGTCTGAATTCTGTGGTATAAGAATTTCCATTGCCTTTCACATCATGATCAACTTCGTAAGATTGGAATCCAAACCGATAATTCCCTCCACCAACTACCTCAAAATTTCGTCCTTTTAGCTCCACTCCGAACGGACTAAAATCTGTCACGTTTCTTATCCCAACCGAAATTTTAAAAGAGCTATTTTTAGGTGAAATCATAGGGGAAAGATAGGTGTTTTTGATGTGGAATATTTGTTTGAAATGCAAAAATGATTAATTAAAGAAGTTAATATTAATACATGATTTTTGAAGATTCTTTAAATTTAGTTTTCCATTGAATTGATTTTGGATCGTATGGGATATTATTTTTAATTGACAATATTACTTGAGATTCTTCTTCTGTTATTTTTCTTACATAAAAATAATTAGCGTGTTGTTTGATTAATTGTTTCTTTAATACAAAAAAGTCAGCATTGTTAATTGTATCAAATTTACTTGAAATGGTGATGTAAGTTTGAACCATTTGATTTGATTCTAATTTAATTGAATCTTTAATATTTCTTTCTATATAATCAACTATTTTCGATGATTCAATAATAGTAATATCATTAGGAATTAAATTTAAAAAAGGCAATAACTTGGTTGAGTAATCAATTACGTCATTTCTATCATCAAGATTGTTTTTTGTGTGAACAAATACTTTTTTATCATCTGATAATATAAAGTTAAAATGACCATACTTCAAATTGCCAACATCATTACTCAAATTCCCTTTTAATCTTGAGTTCTCTTTTGAAATAATATATTGAGAATCTGAATTATTATAACAAGAACTACATAAGAAAAAAGTAATAGCAAAAACAGAATACTTCATTAACAATTTATTCTTTAAGTTTGACACCAGCTTTTTTAAATTCATTTTTCTTTACTTTTATAAAATCATTCCTTTCCTTTGTTTGTTGCCCTGACCAAGAATTATTTAAAGGTTCTTTAGCTAAAAGACCAAAATAATATTCAATATTAGATATTTGACCCTTTTTCCATTCTGGAGTAGTCTCTTTCCAAGATTTATGTTTGACTTGTGTTAAGTATACATCAATATGTGCTTCATCACTATGTATAATATCACCCCTATGGTCGTTTTCATGTACTATGAGGCTTTTAAAATTATTGGCATCATTCAATTGCTCAAAAACTTTACCTGATTGAAGCGTTATGCTAATAGTTTTATTAGCAGGATTATAGTTTGCCATATCATCAGTTCCCGTCGTAGTTCCACTATTAAATAAACTAGTTACTTCCTTTACTAATTGACCTTCTTGTATAGCATCTTTTGTATTTACAACCGAATAACATCCATTCCTCAACCCTTGTGAACTCACACCAGCTTCATCAGCGTAATGTCTAGCAATTGCAGCAACTACGAATCCGTTATTTTTATTAAATACAACATTTTTCAATTGTGTTTCTACTTTCTTTTTATCAACAATTATTATATTACTTGTTGTTTTATTGTCGGATTTAATAAACTTTCCTTTGTGGTTAAAATAATCATCATCACCTTTTGGGTCTATTCTAGAAAGAGGATTATTACTCATTGAATTATATGGACTCAAATGAGATTTCACAACTGGATCCATTGACAACCACCTTCCAAACCTAGGATCATATTGTCTAAATTCTGTTGTATAAGAATTTCCCTCTCCTTTCAAATCATTATCGGCTTCCATTCCATTAAATCCAAACCGATAATTACCTCCACCACTTACCTCAAAATTTCGTCCTTTTAGCTCCACACCAAACGGACTAAAATCTGTCACATTTCTTATCCCAACCGAAAAGTTATCAACGTTTACGCCGTTTGTAGAGTTCGGAATTACCACGTCAGAAATGACCGAAAGAACGTTTCCTAAATGGTTATTTAATTCGTATGTTCGTTGCCCAATTACATGCTTTTTATTCATCATGGAGTAACTCACATTTTGTGAACCTAACATCGGAACTTTCACATTCATAACACCAAGTCTGGATGAACCATACATGTGTTTTTCAGTTTGTTCAAACGTCACACTTTGGTTAGTAGCATTTACAACACGTTCATAAACACTCATGGTATTTCCTTGAGCATCGAGAACATAATAAGTACTTTTCTCCAATTGATTCTGTGCGTTCATAACATGTTTTGCAATGCGTTGTCCCATAGCATCATACTCAAAGCTAACATTTTTCTTTGAACTTCCCGAAGGTCTATTGATTTTTTTAACCTTTCCATCAACACGCCATTCTATCAAAGAGATTTGCTCTTGTGTATCTTTTATCAAACGCCCTTCTGCGTCATACGAATAATTGTTTGCTGTGTTGATTGTTGTTCCTAATGTTATATTCGGCATGTCATCAATATCATCAGTATATGCCGATGTGTTCGTTTGTCCATCATCAACTTGATAAAGCCTATTTTGAACTGCCTTTAAATTTACCAAGTTGTAACCGTAAGTTAAATCGTCAATTAAATTTGCATTATCATCTTCACGTCTTTGCTTAGTAATATTTCCATTGGCATCAAAATCAAATGCATTGTAGTATTTCGCTGCTTGACCTGCGCCCCAGGTGTTTCCGTTGAGATTAGTGAAGCTTCTTGCTTCTTTCAAACGTTGCAATTGGTCATATCGATAGGCATTCCCTAATGGCAATACTTCTCGTGTATTCGGATTGGTAATAGTTGAAATCATTCTACCAATATTCCCATTGTATAAATTCGAACTATTTGTAGTTAAATCAGAACTAGTTTGCGTAGCAACAAAACTTTCATTTGCTGGAATCACACCTTTGTAATCTCCATCAAAGTAATGCAAACTATAACCAAAAACGTCTTTAGCAACATTATAATTCAGACCTAAACCAACCCCATCTTTACCAGGATCATTTTGGGGATCCAAATTATTACTATTAACTCCCTTTATCCATCCTTGAAGTGTATACACATAATCTAATCCTTGTACTTTTTCTGCTCCCAATTCAGTCCGTGCAAGAGGTCCGTGTTCATAATAGGCATAATTTGCTTCTTTGTCCCAATAAGGTGTTGTGATTGGTTCGTTTTGCGCAGCTGCTTGTCCAAGTTGTGGGTCAAGAAGTGGAGTAGTGGTACTTGTGTAAACATCCGTAATACGGTTATCTGCATCATATTCGTACGCATGGTGCCATTGATCAGCTTTTCCAGTTTGGTAATCTACACGGTGTACATTTCCTGAAATCAAATCAAAATTGTAATCCAAACGCTTAAAACGATGTTGTGCAACATCTGAAATAGCACTTATTTTCTTGTTGTCTTGTAATAGTGTTTTAACATTTCCATGGATGTCATAATCGTAATGTGTTGCATGGTCATATGTCGCATCATTGTTATCATAAATTTCTTCATAGGTAACATGAACAATGCGCTTTCGTTGTGTCAAAACATCAGGCACAAACCCAGCAGGAAATTGACTCGCAATAACAGAAACCGAAGCGTCATAATAACTCTTTGTAACTTCTTTTCTGGTCGTGGTACTTTGCGTTGTTAGCCATGTCGCCAAATCAGCATCATCAATCACTGAACTCACAAACATCCCGTTCACGTTTGTTCCTAAAATATCCTTAAATCGGATTGTTGCTCCCACATTTTCACTCTTCTCACCAGCTTCATACACTCTGCCCAATACATCATATAAAGAGTAGGAGTATTTTACCAAGGCAGGGGAAGCAAATTGACGAGAATTTTGACTCACCACAATCCTTCCTAATCTATCATAAAAGAAGCGTGCAGTAATTTCATTGCTTTCATCGTTCACTAAGCGCACATAAGGAATGGCTTGTGCATTGTAGGTATTTCCAACAAAATCTCCACCCAAAACTCCTTTTACTCTTGAACCAAAAGCAATAGCTGCAATATCAACGTTGTTGTTAGCTGCAATCACACCATCAAGAAGTGTCTTTTGAGAATATTGTAATCCTGCAACGATTATTTTATGGGTTATTGGGTCATTACTTGTTGAATTAACTTGTAAGAATTTCCCCGCTTCACCCACAATATAGCCTTCTGTATTGTCATGGAAATACACATCACGGAAGTTTCCAACTTGTCCCAAAAGTGCGTTTAGAAGAATCGTTCCATTGAAGTAATTTATCAAATTGTCTCCCACAAGCATTACTGTTTGGTTTTCAAAAACATGAATTGCTCTAACTGCGGTTAATGTGCTATAAGCTGTTCCAAATGACACAGTATATCCATTTGCCGAAGGTGTTAAAGCTACTTTTCTCAAATTAGATCCTGTTGCCACAAAACCATTTAAGGGCGAAACAGCTGTAAACTGAATGTCTCGAATAGTTTGAGTGTACGCAATATCGGTAACAGTATTTCCATATACCGTAGCACAGTAATTATTTCCACCGATTAGAGCAAAATGATTTCCATTTGCACTTGGCACTGTCCACACTTTGTTAAGTGAATTGAGGTTGTTAGAAACGATAGAACTTAAAATTGGTAACTCAATTGTCCAAGAAAGACCTCCATTTGTTGTTGTTCGAACGGCGTAATGATCTCCTACAAATGTTCCTTGTTGACCGTTTGCAAAATGGACATCCTTATAGGACGGTCCAAATACCTCTTTGGTTTCCGTTCCTGTTACACCTTTGTAACGGTATACATGAGCAGATGTTCCAACTACAATAACGCGTTGTTGAAGTCCAGCTTGTAATGGAATTAGAGATAAACCAACGAAGTTGGAATTTGTCAAGCTACTAGCTAACGCAAATGGTGTTGTAAGTGGATTATCCGAATAAAGTAACGTTCCATTTTCTCCTACAACATACGTTTGATTTTGAATGGTTTCAACAGCGTTTAAATTGACACCATTTACAGCTGATTGAACTGTTAATCCTGTGTTGGTTGTGAAGGGTGTTTTTGTAAGTGTTGCAAGATCAAGTGAAAAGAGCGTTGCATTGTCTCCAGCAACAATTGTTTTTCCAGTTAATGCAGCAAGAGCATTCAAGTCAATTATTTCTGAAAGTGGTACTGTTTTCCAATAAGTAACTGCTCCTAAACTGATGCGTTGCAACATGCGTCCGTTGTCTCCAACAACTAGAAGTGTTCCATTGCTATTTTTCACTTCATTCAAAGCAGTAGAGCGCATGTTTTTACGAAGGTTCAAAGCTACGGTTGTTGAACTTGCTGATATGGTAGCTGTTGTATAAAATCCACCGTTTTGACCTACAACTGTTAATTGATTGTTTTTAAAAGCAATGGCATTTATTTCTCCTGCCGTTGGTGCATTGTTGACCGGCAAAGTAAGGTTTATTGCTGTAAAGTTTTGATTGGTAGCCGTTGTTTGAACAAGAACTTTTCCAACTTTATTATTTTGCTTGTCATAAGCCAAAACATAAAGAGTTCCTGCTAAATCTGCAAATGTAAAATCCGAATAATTCGCATTGGTAACGCCTATTGGTTGATTTACAGAAGCCAAAGCATACGTTCCTGTTATGGTTGAACTTACAAGTTTTCGCATTTCTCCTGTAGCACTCAATATTCCCAAATAAACCGCTCCTGAACTCAACTTTTTGACGTCAATTTTCTTTGTTACAAAGCTTGGTAAGTTGGCAATCTGTGTAAAACTTACAGGTGCTGAAGAACTAACTAATGGATTGGAACGGTAAACGTTTCCATCTGTTCCTACACCATAATAATAAGTTTGAGTGCCATCAATTAAACTAGCTGTTGCTACAAAACCTCCTGGCGAAACAGCATTTGAGGTTTGATCGATTACAAGTGGTGATCCAGTGGTATTAAAAATAAAACGGTTCACTGAAACTGCATCTGTCAACAATAACTCTAATTTGAGTGCTGTTTTTTGTATCAAACTCACCGTTGGATTTGAAATAGAACCTGGAGCTAGAAGCCATGTTTGTCCTGCATCAAGGGTGTAATAAAGTTGTCTAACATTATTTTGATTGACAAGTGCCACACTTCGATTTTGAGACAAACCATAAATTTGTTCTATGGTTCCCATCAAAGAACTTGTAAGCATTTCTTGCGTGTAGTTTATAGGAAAAACACCTGTTGAAAAGGCAATGTTCCCATCTTGTCCTGCACACAGAATATCCGTAGAATTAAGAAAGTCAAGTGCTGTAAAATCTCCATCTCTGATAGGTTCAATGCTCGGCGGAGAACCTGCCGTTAAGTTTAAAATTGCATCGTAGGTGTCTGCTCCATTTTGTAGAGTAACAACTGCCAAATAGTTTGGATTGGAAAGCGAATACATAGATTTGACATCAACGATTGTTCCCATACTTGCAGGAATAGTGATAGCATTAAAATTGATATTATTTAAGTTGGCTCCTGTAATACGGATTAAATCTCCATTTTTACTGGCAATACGCACAAGTGTAGAAGAAACAACATCAATAGCTGTAATCGGTGAAATGATTTGTCCTGAATAGGTATCCATCAAATCCCATGATATTCCACCATCACTTGTTTTTAATAAAACTCCAGCATCACCAATAGCAAAACCAATTAGACTTGTTGCCATTTTTACAGCTTTCAAATCAGCTGCAAGTGTGTAATTTACACGTTGCCAATTTGTTCCACCATTTTCTGTGCGGTACAAATATCCTCTTTTTCCTTGCGGTGCATCTGTATTATTTACAAACCCTGTCAAATAACCAACATTGGAACTAATCATTTGAATCGACGTCGTTTTCAAACTTGAACTCAAACCATTTGGCAAAGTGATTTCGAAGATATCCATCTTGTCTTGGTCGGGCATACTTTGAGAAACCAACTGATTCAATGAGTTGTATTGATAAGTCGTCGCTAGCCTATGAGAAGTTAAAATGTTATGGGTTCCATTAGCACGATCGTTGCTAATTGCGGACAAAAGAATTGGATCCGCAACATTCAATTTTTCAACTCCTTCTGGTGGAACGGTCTTAATTAAATTTCCTGCTTGATCATAATAATACAGCGTAAAGTGATGTTCAATTTCTGAAAATTTCATTGTAAAATTCTCAGTTGGCGTCATACAATGCTGTATGTAACGTTGACTAAATTCTGTAGTCAGATTTTGCATGTATTGGTTGAAAGCATTCAATGCATTGGATTGCGCAGTATTGGTATAAAATTCTGTACAAGGATCAATAAATACAGCTGTTGGCATTTCAATATTGGTTATCAAAGGCAAGTTTGGAGCACATGGAGGTTTTGAAAGGGCATTACAAATAGTAATTAAATCAGGTATTCCTGCCGAAGTACTCAAACCATCCATGATAGAATTGAGCGTTGAACAATAAGCATCCACACACGAACACAAATCACTTGCATAAAACTCTTCAATTTTCACCATCCGTGTAATGACAATTGCACCAGAGGTAATTGCCCATTGATTGTATATTCCAATGCAATTCAAATAGTTGTCATAAGCATTGTCACACGGTGAATTCTCAGCCACAAGTTCCTCTGTTGGACAATACTGATCGATGGTCTGAACAGGACCCAAAAGTGATCCAACTTGCGATGAGTCAGCAAGAACATATTTGGATAAATACGTTAGATAATTTTTAATACAATCACATTTACCCGTTTGCACAAAAGAATTGAAGTTGGGATAAAGGAGCACTAACTGCTCGTTATTCACTTGCGCCCAAAGGGATGTGTTAAATTGTTCAATAAGACTTGTATAGTTTACCCAGTTATGCTGACAATCTTTTAAATTTGGTTCAACTGGTGTCTGGCATGAAGCTTTGAAAGGCACAGAGCCTGGGCATGAGGTGGTGTCTGCAAAGGAAGCAACATAATTTTGAAAAGCAGCGAAACCATCCACAGAACAACATAAATTATTATCTACAAAAACCTGATAACTTACAAAAGGGGTTGCAACTTGATAATTCAAACAAGTATTTGAAATGAGCTGTTGTTGTTCAAATTGTTCGTAGGCTAGGACATATTGTTGATACATTACTTTACACGCTCCATCCGGTATTGTAGCTGTTTGAACATTTGGGAATTCAGTAATGCGCATAGCAGAAGTAGTGTCTGATTGAACAGTATTCAAATAAGCAATATATTGATTAAGCGTGTCAACATATTTAGTCATTGCAAAAGCAGTATCTAAAACTGGAATGGTAGCAGATAAAGAGGCACTAATTCGCTCAGTATTGAAATTATCAACAGCTGTCAAATACCGTTGATACTCCTTTCCAACATTGGTCGCATGTCCATAATCTAGAATGTAAGAAAGTGGATCTGTCAAATAGGAATAGTTATCAATTAATGTGTCGAAGTTTTGTAAAAAGCGAATATAGGTTGTGATTGGGTAGGAAATACCATTTTTAAAGAAATAGTCATAGCCAACAGCTTGAACAAATAAACTGTCATTTGGTACCCAATTCAAACGGGTGTTTAAGGCTGTGATTTCTGCTGTATAAACAGCGTAATTTTGAACAGAAGCATCTTGAAATACGATTCCATCTTGCAATTGTTTATTTGAAATGGAATCAAGTTGTTGAGGGGTATAATCGATAATTCCAACAGAATCCAAACAACCATTACATGCTTGCAGCGGTAAACACGTTTGCCCTGTTATTAAACCTCCATAAGTTGTCCCATTCAATTCAAAATTAACTTGTAATTCAAAATCGTTGTATGAGCCAAAATTATTTGTTTGACCTATTAAATTAATAAGTTGTATTTGACTTAGATTAGCAAAAGAAGCGGCACTATTTTGTGTTGTTTCTAAAGAAAGTGTGATTGGACAACCATTCGGCACATCAAAAGTAAGAGTTTCGATTGTACCACTTGTAGCAACAGTTCCTGCAATTTGTGTTGTGTTTACTGGAAATTGTGCCGTTAAATCTGTTGTGTAATTGGCACTTGCCATTAGATTATAAGGGGTCGATTGATTGACAAGCACATCAGAAAGAACTGAAAAAATGTTTTGAGTATTTTCAAATTCAACACCTTCACACATCAAGGGAGTTGGTAAATCACATGCTCCGAATGGAACGGATGTTTTTGTACCACCATTGTGATAAATTGCATCGCATTTTAGTGTTACTAAATAATTTCCAGCAGCATCATTACATACTAAACTAAACGTGTTGCTGTGACCAACAAGCAATTCACTTATAGAAGCTACTGCAGACAAATTGTTTAAATTGAACGTCGCTGGTTCAATTGCATTAATTTTTAATTCCAAGCGCTCATTTACACTTGTTTCATAAATATTAAAACCGGGTAATACTTGGTCGTATTTCCAATACATCGTTGAAGTCAAATTATTACTTGCAGCCAATTGTATTTTATCGGTCAAATAAATATCATACGGGTTGGTAGCGCCTTGAACAAGTAAAGGAGTATTTGCAGTTAATTGGCCAGTCGCAGCAATAGATTTAAGGAAAAGTTCCATGTCTTCACCAAGCTCACTTGCAACACATTCTTCTTCAAAATGACATGTTCCCAAATCAATTGAAGTTGCTCCATTTAAATCAACTGTTACAACACCACCAATTGTTTGTACTTGCGCTTTTATAGTAAATTGAGATTCTCCTCCAGATGTTATGGTGTAATTCATTGTATGAAACCCAACTACATCATTCCAGGTGAAAACAACTGGTTCTAATGGAAGTTTTTTCAAACGCATTGTTCCATAAATTCCTGCTCCTTCATTCAAAACTGCTTCTATAACCTGAGAAGTAGAATTAACTTGATTCCATACAACAACTGGTAGTGGACTTTGCGCTACAAAATCATTCAAGGTTAACTCCAATCCTGAAAAACTTGCCAAATCAGAAAACGGAAAACTGACCGTGTTCAATTGATTTGTTATAGCTATTTCATTCAAGGTTGATTCTACAGCTTGAATACTTGGGCATTCGCCTGTCAATAAATAGTTTTGATACGCAATTTGATTAGCAGTTTGAGCGTATTGGTCAAGAGGATTTCCAAAACGAACAACCTTATATTTGTAGAAATCCTTTGTTGCAAAATGACAAGGTTGATTCAAATTGAAGTATTGGGAATTAATCCCAAAAGGCGTAAAATCTAAAAAATCATAACGCGTTGGATCAAAAGAGGTGTTTTCGATACATCCATTATAGCCATAAAAATTAGCATCTGTCAATGCCCTTGTTCGTGCAACTTTTAATTGCAACTGTTGTTTGATGGAAAGATACAATCCTCTAAAAAGCATCCATTCATCATCACGTGTTTGGGTATTAAGAGCCGTATTTCCAACTTGTACATCATCTCCAAAACGTCCACAGGTTGCCGTTGGTTGAACTCCAATTGTGATTGAGCCACAGCGTGTAATGATGGCTGCAAATTCCATGATGGAATAATTTACACCATTGATGGATTGATAGTTCAACAACGTTTCTTGCAATTCATTTGTTGCACCACCAAAATTACTTGTATAATACACACCAAAAGGATCCCAAACAGTTGAAGTTGGAGTAAAGAAATCGGTTAGCCTGTCGTTTACGTTGTTGAATGTTGCCCAATTTGGTTTAATAAATCCAGCCGTTACAGCATCATTCCATGTCGAAATAGTTTGTATTTTTTGATCAAAGGATTCAGAAGTAAAAGCATCATTTACTTGAATAGGTGTAGTGTATTCTAAACAAGTTTTGTAATAAGAATACTCAGGGTGATAGACAATTAACGAATTTGCCCAAGATCCTTTTGCTTGATAGGCAAAGATGAAATCAGAAACATTAACCAGTTGTTCTGGCCAAGAATAATACTGACCAGTTGATGGATCTTCAAAAATATTTCCATTTAAAACAGGGGTTTGGATTAGTGGATTAGTACTTGAAATAATCGTTGTAGCCCCAACAAATGTTACGGCAACTGCAATTTTTGAACGGGTTAATAAATCATCCTCACGGTATTCATTAATACTAATTCCATCAATTATAAGTTTAGGGTTTTTCCAAGTTGCATCTGGTTGCGAACCACCAATAGAAATTGGTAATACGTTCCCAGAATTAAAAATTGAAAGGGGAAAATTCGAAGGTTGAATACCTCCAGTTAAATTTTCGTATTCTGCATATTGTCCGCCTGGACGAATATCAGAAAGTAAAAATCCTTTTTGAACTTCGCAATTAGATGTTGGAGTACATGGAGCATTACAAGCTTCAATTTCCAATTCATAATCTTGTTGTGTTCCTTTTCCAAGTGTTATAAATTCTTCCAACGTTCCAAGAGCTGCAACACATGCCCCACAATCTGTTGATTCTTCACAATCTGTGAAATCAGTATTGTCTGTATATTCCGTAGTCATTTCGTACAACGTACTAAGACACGTATTTAGATTTGAGTCCAAATACGCATTTAAATAAAATGCGAGTGCTTCTTCGTTAACCGTTAATTTCTTTGTTACTTGATAGGTTCCAACTGGGACATCTTCAATAAGCAATGGCTCATTTTGAATAAAATTTGCCCCCGTTGGACAATCCAAATAAAACTCAACTTCACTTGTTATTGGATTCAATTGAAAACGTCCTGCCTTTTTTGAAGATAATGTTGGATCAGAAAGTAATTGACCACAATCGTTTCGCACTTCAATTGCTAAATCATAAACACATGTAAAACAAATGTTTGCAAAACATGGGTCTGTAAATGGATCTATTGCCATAGAATAATCAAATTCTAAATCACTTTGCGAACTAAGTGAAATCGTTTGATTGAAAAAAGTTGCATTTTGCTCGATTGTCAACTGATTACTTTGAGAAACGCCTTGTGCATTTTTAGCAAATAAATCAACGAGCATTTGCTGTGGTGTTGAAGCAGATGGTAAAGCAATTAAATTACTTGGCGCACCCCCAGCTAAAGAAGTAGCCACAACCCTTCCTTCTTGGTCCAAATAGGAAACACTTACTTGTCCATTTGGGTCAATGACCATGTTCTTTTGATAATGTGCTGCATCACCAACTTCGGAACCAAATAATTGATCCAATTGAAATTGAAATGGGTGAGAATAAAAGTACTTTGACTCGTGACCCGAGTTCAATTTGAAATCTTCTCCTACACCACTTTGTCGTCGCACTCTTCCTGTGTTGTCAGGAGTGTATTCAACTTGTGAGAACGGATATTTTTCAGCATCAGGCAAATAACCTTGACTTCCATTTAAATTTGTATTAACTCCTGAATAATAATTGGAGGCTCCACTATTTGTTCCCATTCCGTTGGAAACTATCGAACAGGGATCAACAATTGTTGAAAGGTCAAAATCCAATCTTGAATAAGCATCTCCATTCTCGTTTTGTGTGAATTTTGAATAATATTTTAATGATGATTCAGCAGTTGGGGTAGCACACGTTGGATCTTTTACTGGTGTTGGCAATACTTGAACAACTGGTCTTCCTTGATGGTCATAAATCGTTTCTCCAACAATGGTGTTGTTATCAGAATTGATTTTAGTTACCATTTGACGGTTTCGCAGGCTTCCATCAAAGAATGAAATAACTTCTTTTTTCTTCCCTTCTTCAGCATAGGTACTGCTGTATTGCCAGTTCTTGTTAACTTCAAAAGGTGTAGAAATTTCTATATGATCGATTTGATCAACTGTCACAACATCTTGATTGGTCGACCAATCACCAAAAATCAATTTATTCATTTCACTTGGCACAATTGAGCGACCAACTGCTCTGACACGATAACACACATATCCTCTGTCAAATGCCAATGAAATAGTATAGTTGGTATTGGAAGTGGAAACACGTGTTGAGTTATGCTTGAAATCTATTTCAAGTTCACTTGGAGTTTTTGGAGTTAAATTATCCCCATAATTATTTATATAGGCCCACTCCAATTGATATTCTTGTGCGCCTTGAACACTTGTCCAATAAAGTTTTACTTGGTCGTCGTGGTCATCACAATCAATGTCTTCAATTAAAGGATTTACACTCAGAACTGGTGCATCTTGAACATAAGGTACAAAATCATAAATTCGATCAATGAACAAATCACCATGGATGTATAAATTGGCAGGCAATATTGTAACGACAGTGCCATTTACTTTAATTTCCTCTAAAGTCATGTTGTACTTTTCAATTCCCCAAAATGAAATACTGTGTCTGTCCTCAAAACTCAAAGAGTCATTCGGACTATAAGAAATTGCCATGTTCAATACTGTATCAGGCATCGCTGTCGCTGAACCTATTGTTGCAAAGCGTTGAAGCTTTACCTTTATCTCAATCCTTGAGTTTTGAAAAACCAGCCCATAATGGTGATCCACACCAAATGTTACAACACCTCTTTTATATCTGTCCACATATTGAGTGGTGCTCGGTGTTGGCATCAGAACCTGTGTCAGGGCTGTTGGCGCACCAATTGTTACTGTTGGACTCCCACTAATTGGTGTGAATATTTTTCCTTGTGGAACTGGAACAATCCCAGCCATCGATAAAAATGGCAAAACCAAAAAGAAGAAAAGTGTGCGAAAATGAATCATAGATTTTCGGGGTATTAATTAGTTTTTTTATAGCGTAAATCATGTAGGCTAAATCCAATTTTTAATGGATTTATCTTAAAATTATCAGTGTTGGTATTTCCTTCAGAAACAACCCAATCAGTCAACAAAAACAAACCGTGTGAATTAGTTAAGTGAATTGGTTTTTGATAGTAAATAACTACTAATGGAGTTTCAACGGTCTGGTCATCCATTGCATCATTGAAATAATTGCCCGTAGGAAGTTTCAATTTAATACACTCTAAAAAGAAATCCTTTTTTCGAATCCATAATTCTGTAATTCCTTGACTCTTGTCTGTCGATTCAATCGAATATATCAAATAGATTTTATCGTCTTTTTTCTTAAAAGTATAAGCGTTCAATGAAGTACTTGAAGCATATTGTTCAATGTTTAATCCTGAAAAAAGTGTGTCCGCTTTGTCAATGGTAACAAGATTTAATGCTGAATCGATTACAATTTTATGCTCATTGTTTTGAATCATCAATGTACCTTTTTCTTCCATGCGATACTCATTTTTTTCTCCTCTAAACATGGTTCCTGAAGTCTTAATAAGTGGCGTTGCATCTGTAGAATTTTGATAAATTGATTTCACATAATCCAAGCGATAATTCGAAACAGCATAATTCTTTGACAGCTTTTTTAAATCAGCAATGGCAATATCCCTAGATACATCAATGTAATTTTGTCCAAATGCAGATTGAAAAACAAAGACCAAGAAAATTAGTTGAATTAATCTCATTGTCCAGAATTATTATCGCGGTTTTCTTGAATGGTCATGATTCCTTTTTCAGTCTCTTTTTTAACGCGGATAAGTTTCCCTTCTTCGTCGTATTCATATAGTTTGGCATAATTTCTTTCATCTAATTCAGCCATTAAACGAAGTGTTATTGGATCATAAACATATGACATCATACTTCCGTCATAAGGAAAAATACGGATGTCATCAAAATAAGAAGTTCCAGCCAAACTTTTTAATTCTAATTGAATTTCACCAATTGAATTTGCTGTAAAAACTCCTTCTACACGTTGCCATCCATCTATAATTTGACCTGCTGGAGAAAATACAATTTGTCCCAATCCTGCATTGACAATAATTTGAGAATTTTGATAACTTGTTGCAGCTTGCAAATTCGTACCAGTTTCTTTGATCCAAGCCGATAATATGTATTGCCCGGCAGTTGGTTGGAAACTTCCAATGCAATTTTCACATGCAATTTCAGTTGAGCAATTCATCATTCGCAAGGGTATATTACCCAAAAAAGTTCCTGAACAAGAATTTATTACGACTTCAATTAAGTAATATTTACCCATTACATAGCTTCCTGTGATCGTTTGGTTAATTGTCGCTGAAGCAGATTGCGCTGTAACTGGAGCAATTAATTGTTCTAACTGATCGCAACTGTTGTCCAATGAAGTAAATGGGCCATATACTTTATAGGTGCTTGTAATTGTAGGGGTTGAGTAACTAAAAACTGAACTTGTGGTAGTTTGCTCTGCTTTAAAGGAGTAATACAATTTTGATTGACCATTGATACAATTTGTTGTTCCATTAAAATCAAAAGTTCGTGAAAAAGATTCTACTTTTATTTGGTCTGAACATAATTTTTCAGCCGTACGACAAGTCACATTATATGGATTCGGTATAGTACTGTTCTCACCATCTTGTGCTTGAGCATTCAGCGCAAACAAAAATAGTAGTGAGATATATAGAAGTTTATTTTTCATACTATTTGATTTTCGAAATGGTTAAATTACTTTGATTTGGATTTCCTTGTGGTCGAGTAATCTTGAACAGTGATGTACAACCATTTGCATCTGTTACCATAATTTCTAATTCAAAATATTGTGTGTTGTTATATGAAATTGAAATCGTTCCATTTGGATTTAAATCAGCATTTCCAGACCCACTTATTAAATTTGTTTCCACTTGATAGGGAGCTGTTCCGTTTAAAATATTCAAATCATTCTTTCCAGATATTTGAGCCAATGTCAATGCGCAAATAATTTCTTGACATGTTGAAATTGAATTTTTGAAAATCAATGAATTACCTCCAGTTACTTTGATACTATTTCTACCTGTATGGGCTTCAACTGTTGAAATATTTGAAGGAGAAATCGGTTCAAAAGTACTTTGATTATAAACCTGATTAAAGAATCCTTGATCCATACAATTGGTGTATTCAAGGTCTTCAAAACTTCCAAATGCCAATTGCTTTAATTGTGTATTTGCAGCAACGGCCGTTGTCAAAGTATTATTGAAACTAAATTGACTTGCCGAATACCTTCCCAGTGCATCACGTGTTTCAAGTGTCATTCCATTTGGAGAAAATTGAGTCACTTCTGAAACATACGTCCAATTGAGTCCATTTACAGCCCAATCACCAGCTATATTTTTGTAAAAAGGAGTGTAACTTGTAAAAACACCATCTCTTCGAATATTGGTATTGTTATCATAATCTGCTTGTGTACGCCCACTCAAATGTGTAAACGATCGAACAGGTCTCCAATTTCCTTTCGTCCCTAAAACATACGGATTGGTGGTGGCAGTAGGACCTGTTTTAAAGCAATTACAATATGTGTCCCAATTCTCGCCAAATTCAACTGCACCGGCATTCAATACTGTTGAATATTGATTCGAAGCTATTCCATTTCGTGGGTCTGATAAACCTGTTAAACTCGCCATTGAAGTGGATTGTTTGTTTCTTCTTCCTGAACGAATAATTTTTATAAGTGCATTTTGAACTGTCACAGGTGCACCACTTTTATCAACTACAACGATACCAGAAGAATTAACTTCTGTAACCCAACCTTTAAATGGTGGGAAACTTGTTCCAGAATAAGGGCGAATACTTAATTCGTCTCCAGGTACAAAATGATTTTTAGATGTCGGAATAGGAGCAAAACCAGTATTTGTGAACGTAGGAACGTTATATAAATATCCCAAATTAATGTATGCTGCTCCCAATTGATCGTAATTCCAATAAGCTGGATAATTCAATGAATAAACTTTGTCATTAAAATCAGTAGTTGTTTGGGTGACCAATACATCCCCAGTTTGAGCATCGTAAGCTAAATTATTTGTTTCAACTTTCGAACCATCTTGATCAGCCCTCGTGGAACTCATGATTCCAAAACGATAAACGGTTTTACTTATCGTTGCACTTCTAAACCTGTTTTCTGTTGCATCCAATGATGGATAAACCGTTGGAATAACAATAGGTAAGAATCCGAACAACAAACCATTAGTGTTAATTTGAACCCTTACACCAATTGAGTTAGTCTCACTTTCTCTAAAATCTGCAACCACGTCATATTTAACACCAATTTCTGCTTGAGAAAGTTGACCGTTCGAATTAATAACTTGGGCTGTATTTACAAGTTTTTTGTTATCAGCTCCATTTAAAAATAAATCCGTTGTTTGATAAATGTATTCCACCGTTGAAATAGGTTCTACTTTATTTTCTGCATACACACTTTCCTTTTTAGGTTTGCCATGCATATCGTTCAACTCAATAACAAATCCCTGCGAAGCAGTCAAGTATTGATACTTCGGAAGGACAGGTAAAAAACTTTTTTTGGTTTTAATGATCACATCTGAATTTGAAACGATTGTTGGGAAATCTTTAGCAGTATAAAATTCTTTTACAACCATACCAGTTGCAGTTCGTGTAACATTTTCTCGCTTCAAATCCCTAATCACAACACGAGAATAACCAATTGATGGTGAAGGAAATTGAGATTCCATTATTGGATCTTCTAAATATAATTTATCATCCATGGCAAATCGTTTTTTATTGTTCACAACGTACGCAGTATGCCAAGGATTTTCGTCTCCACCAATTTGTGGCTCATAAGAAGCAACTCCAGAAGACTTTCCATTTTCTAATATGTATTCAAATTCTTGTCCATATGAATAACTGTCGGCTGCATTTCCTGTGGTCATTTCTCCCCAATTATCATACATGCGGATTTTTTTTACACGACTTCCTCCACCTAGTTTTGTAACTGTTGGTTCAGTTAATCGAATCCATGACTTATTCAAAACAAGGTTCACTCCTCTGTCCTTGTTATAAATTGCTTTGTTTGGTCCTGTAAAAAACTCTCCAAAACTGGTTATTGATCCCGCAACCGAATTAGCAAAATCCAAGATACTTTGCTCTGAGTCATCAGGAACATTAGAAGACGGTTGTTCAAAAATATAACGTGATAAATGCATTCTTCCGAATTGAAGCGCAGCTTTTGTTATTGGACTGTAATTCGCTCCTTCTGTATCTCTTAATTCTTCACCTTCTAATGAAATACGACCAAAAGTTTGACCTCCAACAACAATTTTCTGAAGATTCTTAATTCTCCCATATCCAGAAACATACTCACATTTTCCAGGATTACTCAAATCTGCTCCTTCACGAAAATCCATCAAAACTCTAAAATATAGTTGTTGTCCAATTGTTGCATATTGCGACAGATCATCAGTTGGATCATTCAATTCAAAAACGATGTCTTTGTTTTTTTCATAAGAACCAATATCGTCCCTTGAAATATTGGTACTGTCAATTGTTCCATCAAGTCCTGCTGTCGTAATTGAGTTAGGCGTATCTCCAACTGCAACAATTTTAAACATTTGTGCTGCTCTCTTATGTTGCACATAACCGTAATCATCAGATTCATAATCTACTTTAATTCCTCCTCCCGAGGGCAATTTAATATCAGTCAAACTCCAAGCACCTGCATATTGATCCACCAAGGATTTATCTTGGTCTGTATAAGGATAATCGGCAGTTGTCATATCTGGATTAATTGGTGAATCAGGTGAATTTGAACCTGTTGGTTTGTAGGTCCCCCAGCGATCTCCAGCCTTTAAATTGTAGTCTGGATTTAAGCCATTGTATTCAAATTTATAAGAACGGTTTTTCATTTTCCTTGACCCTTGATAACTGAATGATATTTCTGTTAAGGTTAACTTTCCATTGTTGGGTGCAGGGTTCAAATTATTAGGATATGCTTTGCACAATGTATACGTGTAAGTGAATGACACTTCTTGCAAGGGTGTTGCTTGAGTAAGGTCATTAATGTGTTTTTGATAATCTGGTTTTGAATAAAGCGTGATTTTTTCTAAACATAACATCGCATTAGCATCTGATGATTCTACTCCACCATTTCTTCCTTTGGCAGCATTTCCATCTTTTCTTTTTCCCATTTTAAAGACAGCAATGTAATTTTTTGTTTCTACAGCTTTTACATACCATAAATCTTTTTCACCATAAACAAAACTTGCTTTGTCATCTTTCTCATCTGTTTTTAGACCTTCATTGTAATAAGCGTTATTTTCTTGGATAGGTGTTCGCCATTTGTGCGCATCAATTTTGTGATAATCAAATTTCACAAATGATCCTAAATCATCATCTGATGGACCTTTGGTGTTATCTGAATCGATGTAATCATCACTCAAAACGGCAGTTAATAAATGTGAATGGGAGTAAGCTGGTGTAGTTTGTGAGCTGTAATAATTATCCAAACCAAATTCATTGTCCTTACTTGCCAAAGTAATAAGATTAGCTTCTGTTTGATAATCTGTCAAACCTGTATAATTATGGTTTGTAACGGGGGCATCTGTGCCTCCAATTGTACTTCCAATTGCAAATGTTGCATCTTCTTGAAAATGATTGTAAGCCGCAATACCAAATACGTATCTTCTTCCATCCATTCCAAGTTGTGTGATTTCACCAACATGGTGTCCTTGGTTTCCTGAATAGATATTTGGATGTAAATTATTCAATCCAAGTCCTTGACTTAGTTCATTGTTTGATAAAAAACTCATTGAATTGTTCGTGATTATTCGCTGTGAACGCACGTTTTCCGTTAAATCTTCATCTTCAATATCAGAGTGAACAACCTCATCTTTTAATTTTGTCAAGCCCGGAAAATCCAAACCAAGAGGGAAATAAACCGTTTTTGAACCCAAATATTGATCTGGAATTAACTGATCTGTATCTACTGCTCGTTCATTTGCTTCTTGCATCGAATAAGGTCCAACGAGATTTCCAATTGGTGTTCCATGAAAAGTAAGCTCATCAATCGCTTCATTTCTATTGCTCCAAACTCCACTTGAAGAATGCGTATAATTCACAGAAATATCCGCTCCAAAATCTGTTAAGTTTCCCATCCCAAATTCAAAACCTGCAGAACCACCTACATCTGAACTTGTAACTTTTGGATCAAAAACATAACCTACATCATTTCTAAAACCTCTGAAACTTCCTCCTGTTCCTTGTGCTTGAATAGAATATAGGTCATACATCAATTGGGCTGAGGGTAAATTGAGACTGTACTTGGTGAAAGAACCATCGTTATCCCTGTTGAAATCCAACAAAGCTTTTTCATTTTGTTGTCCAGATTCCAAGGCAAAGTAACCATAAGCTGGGCTTTTAATTGTTTTTAATTCCCAAGGAATCCATTGTTGTGAAAAACTAAATCCTATTTTCCATGAACCATCTGCCGTAAAAATACTTCCACCTATATTAAAGTTTCCAGACAAGGCAGCTCCAAACATACTAGGCCCTGCAGTTGGGGAATATTGATGAAGACCCATATCAAATGATCCACCTGCGCTACCTTCTCCTCTTTGAGCCACTCTGATATTATGTTTTTTATTCATATACATTGTCATCTTTTTCTGGGTAGCAGAATAACTAATTTGTTGTAAGCCAGCTCTTGAATTTAATGTTGCTCCTACAGTACTGGTAAGTTGTCTATCGACTACATTTTCTTTATCTTTCAATTTAGAATCAAAACTTAATGAAGGACTAAAAGATGCACCATTTTCACTGCTACCTGAAAGAGAAAAACCAGTTGTCCCACTAAGTCCTTTTTCTTTTCCAAATTTAAAAGACGGTCCAAAACTAAATTCACTCCCAAATCCATTGTAATTACTATAACTCAAACTTAAGCCAATGCTTAATCCTCCCACTGCATCCGCAATATCCGATAAATTAAAACCAACAATTTCTGCATTTACACCTAAGTCTAACCCTATATTCGTTGTTGGTTTCTGTGTAACTGTCTTCTCAATAATATCACCATTAAAGTCATCAGGTAGTCCACGCATACTTCTCACTACAGAACCCATATTCAAAGACCAACCTAAACCAACCCAACTCGCTTCTTGATCCATGCTGACACCTGAGTTATAAGCAATATTAATTGGGTAACCTTCAACATCCATTAATGGAATGTTGTAAGTAAAATCTCCTGTAAAAGGATCAACCATATTTGAAACACCAATTGGAGTAAACCCTTGAACTTCGGGTTGTGTTGGTCCACCGCCTCCAGCATAAGAAAAATTTGGAGTGATTATACTTGTAATAAAAATCAAAAGCATCATCCATGCTAATGATTGTGTGCCATTCAAGTGTTTTTTTGTTTTATAAATCATAAATTCAAAAAGTAAGTTTTGGTAGTTGTTTTATGTTCCAAGTACTTAAATCAATGAGTACCGTTTTTTCTACAAGTGCTTTGTCCTTGATAATTAATTGAGAAAATTGGTTGAGACTGATTCCGTTAAAATCAAGAATAAAACTCCCTAATGGAGAATTACTCATTCCTCTTTCATGAAGAATATTTGAACATGGAATGGTATCTAAATCTTTTGTGACCAATGAGATGTCATTTTTGAAATCAAAGGAGAAATAACGCATTCTATCCGACAGATTTACCTTTGCACTGGGGTTATAATGGTAGATATCTATACCCTCACTAGGTAATTGAATTGTCAATTTGAAACTAGCATCTTTTGAACTTGCTTGTAATTCCTTTTTGAGTTCTTTCGAATTCATTTCTCCATTTATAAAAAGTGAAGAAGCCTCAACTTCTGAAGGAAGAAAGTGTAAATCAAATACTACATTCTTTTCATTAGTAGAAGCTATAAATGGATTTGCTTCTGAAGCATACCAACTCAAGTATGCTTTTGAATCTAGGTGTTCCTTTTGAACAGCACAGCTAGAAACAAGTCCAATAATCAGCAATATGTGAAAGTAGAACTTCATTAATCTATCGTGAAATTAAAGTTATAGGATGTACCTTTTTTAGCCGACCATTCAACAGTATATATCCCCTTTTTTAATTTAAGTTCTTTTAAATCAATTGAATAATAACGAGTTTGAGTGGAGGATTTACTTTTCTCTTGTTCTAAAAATTCACCATCAATCAATTCTGAAAACTTCGTTTTTGTTTGAACACCTTTTTCATCAATTATTAACACGTTCATGTCTAAATCACCAGATTCCGTTGTGGAAACATTTAGTCGTTTGTTAAAGATTGGGTATTGATTACCATCATTCTTCAATCGAACAGCAATAAACTCAGTTAATGGAGGTGTTTTTTTAGCCAAAGTAAATTGCCAAACATCGGATTGTTGAATTAACACGCCATTGTATAAAAACTGAATTTGCCATGCATAGGTATTTCCTTCTTCTAAAGGGGTATCTGTGGAAGAAAATTGAATCGTATTTGATTGAAGAGCCTCTCGATAAAAAATCGGATTATTTTCAATAATTGCCTCACTAGGTGTTTGGTTGGATTCAATTTTACAAACAACAATTACTTGACTCAAACGTGCATCATTTTGAATAGAAGTCAAGTTTGTTTGCCAAACAAAAGTTGGTTCTTTGTCTTCAATAGTATCTTTATCAAAAGGCGATGATAAAGTAATTGGTAAACTTGAATTTTGACTGAAACAACCAAAAAACAAGGAAATTGAAAATGCAACTAATAGTGTCTTTATCATTTTTTTACATTTAAATGAATCGATAAGCTTACTTTAATGAAATAAGGTTTTACGAAATTGGGTACGTTTTGCATGAAAAAGTAAGTATCTCTTACTAGCCATTTTTGAGCGGAAAAATGCCAGCTAATATATTCACTTGGTCGGTAATTGAAATTTACTAATATTCCATTGTCACTTGAAAATTGCTCGCTTCTCAAATATTGATAAGCAAGAGATAAATCAGCATCTTTCAAATTAAAACCTATTTCAGGTTGAAAAATGTAATTGTCTCCATAAACTCTTTGAACTCCAGAAAAATGATCATAACTCACTTTAACTCCAGCAAACCATTTTTCAGCTTTAAAATCTGTTTGCCAACTGAGTTGCGTGATTTGTTGAACAGAATCTTTTCCTGAAATAGAGGCATATCCAATATTCAAGGAGTTAATAATCGAATTGTTTTTTAATTGAATTGTATTATTTAATCCTAGTTGTCCTAAATGGCTGTATCTTCCAATCAATGTATCTCCAACAGCATCAACCAAAGAATAAGTAGCTGTCAAAACAGTATTGTTTAACACTTTCCAATTCAATGAAAATGCTCCCTGTTTTGTTTTACGGATATTAATGCTTGTATCTTGAGCTGAAATATGGTCTTCAGAATACCTTACTGCTGTTTTTATGCGTGAACCGAAATCTTGTTTGTAGGTAAATTCCCCATGAGTAGAATTATTGATATAAACGCCTTGTGAAAAACCATTATATTCACTTCCAATCGAACGATACATTGATTCAAATGTTCCATGAATTTTTGGAAAAACGAATCGTAAACCACCTTTATAAGCCAATTTATCATTTATGCGCACTGGATTTGTATCATTTACAATACTCGATTGACCAATTGATGCTGTTAGTGTAAGTCTTTCCAACTTTTTAGGAGTGATAGCAGCAGTCAAAGCATTGTTAATAGTTGTTGGAGAAGAAACATGATTTCGAATATCTTCAAAAGGTCTTCCAGTATAGAAATTTTCAACTGCAATACAATTTTTATCCTTTTCACCAATTCCAACAATCGCTGAACTCACAAATCGCACATTGTTTGTGGAAAAGAAACTCCCTAGGTTAAAAACATTGACAGAATTAGTTAATAGCTGGTCAAACACCTGATTCGAGAACAATTGATTCTTTAAAGTAAAACCAGCAGCAACATCATAGAACATTTTTTTGAAAACACCAGCTGCATGAAGCCCTTGAATTGGAATGGCATTGTTAGACAATGAACTTGGTGACAAAGAAGAAAGTCCAACATCAAATTTTCGAATCCCTTGTAAAAATCCCAAATTTGTCTTGTAATGCAAATTGTTTATGTCAACTTTTAATTTCAAGGATTCAGTATCAATTTGTGCCAATTTTTCTTTTTGCTGATCAATAGAAAGTTGAGTCAATTCCAATTCATTTAGGTCAATTGAATTTTGATTTGGGAGTGAAATAGAATTAATATTTACACCGTTCAAATCTGGAACAGATGGTAAAGAAAGTGAATCGTTTAGAACCAAACCTACATTACCCAACGGATTATTTAAGGAATCAAGATGAAAAGCAGCTTGTTCCATTTGTATTTGTTTCAAATAACTCATTTTGCCTTCTAACTTATAAAGGCTGTCCAATTGAATCTGCTTGTCAATATTGAGAGAATCTAATTGATTATTTAATTGAGTAATCTCATATTTCTTGTAAGAATAAGAATCATAACTTATCCTAAAATAACTCGGTCGTCCCGAACGATAAGGTTCATCAGAAAGTCGTCCTGAAATTTTGATTGGGACACCTTTTACTCGAATAGCTTGATCTACTTCTCCAAAGAAGTAACTTGAACTAAGGGTTGCATCATAATTTGGACGCACACCATAAGTTGACCCAATTGAAATATTCGAAGCACCAAAAGAAAATACTGGATTTTTTTGCCCAAAAGAACCAAATGACTTAAATAGTAAAATCAGTAAAATAGTAAGTTTTTTCAAGTGGTTCTTTTAGTTGAAGCCTTCAAATCTAACTAAAACATACCAAGTAAAAACAAATTAATAAAAATTCTTTAAAGTATTTGGAGAACACTGTATATTATTGACTTATTGATTTTTTTTCAACATTGCAATAAAGGGATTTTGATAAAAAATAAAGCAAAATAGCATTGCTTTATACTTATTCTCTATTTTGAACATTTGGTCTTATTAGTTTTTTCTTCTTGATTTGGTCTTTGGTATGTAAGTAAACGCCTAGACCAATTGTTCCGACGATAAACGCACCGACCGCTATCCAAATCAAATTATTATTTTTTGTTTTTAAACTTGCATTTTCGCCTAATAAACTTGTGATTTTAGGCGAAGGTGCGTGAAGGGGTATATCACAAATTTCTAGTCTCATTTTATTCTATTTTTTGAATTAGATAATATTGCCCGTCCAATGTAATTTTAAAGTTGAATATGCTATGGAACCTTTCACTATTAACAGATTCTATATGAGTAAACAAAGTCATATCAGCTCCTGCACCTTTCAACCATTCTCTATGTAAACGAACGTACTCTTTTCTACCAAGCGCAGTAGTTAATATACGATGTGTTTTTTGTAATGGTCTTAAAATTACGCCAAGACTCTGCCTTCGCTGTGATTGCAAATTATTATTCCATTTAATTTGGTTCTCAGGGTTTTTAAATCTTTGAGTGACTTTTTTTGGGGTAAATATTTCCCCAGTTAATGGATCTTTTTTAGTCTTGGTCATGATACAAAATATTTAGATTTTTAAAGGATCAATTTTTCAGATTAACTTTTTATGTTGTTTAAAATATCAACCACAATTAAGTGGTATTCATTTTTTTTGAATGTTAATATTTGAAGGTATTAAAGCCTTTAATACTTCATTATGTTTAAAATAGACTCGATCACCACAGTAATAAGGTAAAAGTATTCCGCTCTTACTCCAATTTCTGACAGTCGAAATATTTATTTTGAATAATTTGGCTACTTCTTCACGTGTTAAAAGAGTCATGTTTTCAAATCCACTATTTGCTTTTCTAATAATATAATCTTCCAAGATCGATATTCGATTTTGGACATCTGAAAGAACTTCAAATAGCTTATCTGAATCAGGGAAGGATAATATTATTTTTTGTTCACTCATAATTAAAGTGAAAATAAATAATATCAACTTTGAACAATTAAAAAAAACTGCGGAATTTCCCGCAGTTTTTAGATGACTTAATGAAATATTTTTGAAACAATTTTGTCTATTTCGTTTGAATGATGGAAAATTTTAAGGTAGCGCTTTAAACCATATTTTAATAAATGTTCATTGAACAAACTTGTTGAACGTTTGAATGATTTTTCAGAAATGCAAATATTTTTGTTTCGGTTCAAATTATTTATAAAAGTACAGAACATACTAATTTTCACATTTTCTTTCAATCCATTTACTTTTGAATGATTCAACATAAAATAAATAAGTGCGTAATCTGCATTATGTGTATTCTTTTTAAAAATTAGAATTTCTTCACTCATTTTAAACAAAACATAAGACCAACCACTATTGAATATATCTTTATATGGATTATGAGGTTCATTCTGCTGCTTGAAACCATATAACAACAATTGTGTCACATTTATTTTGGATGAATATTTTTTAAGGTAAACCAAGTGTTTATATAATGCCTCTGCATAAACTTCTGGAATTATATCTGTTTTAGAATTGAAAAAATGGGAATTTGAACTGGGAACAAAAGAGTAGTTTATCGGAACCCCTTTTCTTATATACTGATTAATATAATTACAGAAATTGATATAATATCCATTATTCATGCATGAATTAGCAATTTTATTATAATAAAGGTTAGGACTAACATAATTCCAATTTAAATCACTAGTCAATACGTTTATCAAGAAATTAATTTCATACTGAAGCACTATTTCAGGTTCAAGTGCGGAAGTATAACGGTTAATAAAATCAGTTTTTAATAAATTATTGTAATTCTCCACAGATTTATCAAAAAGATTTTTTTGTTCCATGTTAATTTTTACAATTTCATTTTCTGGAAAATTGAGGATCGATTTTTCTTTTTTCTTGATTTCTTCTAATTGATAACGATGCTCAAAATGATAAGATTCTACCAATTCAATATCACCACTCAACCAATTTTCAAACGTTAATTCCATAGCAATCTATTTTGAATTAAAGATAACTCATAAAATCAAAAAATAGAAATAGAATTGAAATGGTTGGGAAATGGTTGGGAAGAATGCTTTAAAAGAAGAAAAATCCCGAACATCAATGACATTCGGGATTTAACTTTCAAGTGAGAGGTGGAAGCCAACCCACAAGGTTTTAATAAAAAAAGTCCTTCAAATTTCTTTGAAGGACTTTGTACTCGGAGCGGGACTTGAACCCGCACGCCCATACAGGCACAGGATTTTAAGTCCGGCGTGTCTACCAATTCCACCATCCGAGCAGACTTGGAGCGGGAGACGAGATTCGAACTCGCGACCCCAACCTTGGCAAGGTTGTGCTCTACCAACTGAGCTACTCTCGCTTATACTATTTCAATTCCTTCTGTTCAGAAGAACACGACTCCAATCCGTCAGCTGACGGATTGTGCTCTACCAACTGAGCTACTCTCGCTTATACTATTTCAATTCCTTCTGTTCAGAAGAACACGACTCCAATCCGTCAGCTGACGGATTGTGCTCTACCAACTGAGCTACTCTCGCTTATTTCAAAAATACAGGTTTAAAGCTGCACCCGGATTGGTTTAAAAAAGCTGAAGCTTTCTTTTGTAACGGGCGACAAATGTATAAAGTTTTTCTAAAATTCAATAGTATTTTAAAACTTTTTTTGAAGTTATTTTATCCGCCAGTTATTTTTTTGATTTCATTTAACTTCATTAATGCCTCTACTGGTGTAAGTGAATTAATATCAATAGCAATTAATTCTTCTCTAATCTGCTCAAGAACAGGGTCGTTTAGTTGGAAGAAGCTTAGTTGCATGTTTTCTGAAGCAATTGCATCTTTCACTTTTGATTTCATATTTTGTTTCCCTCCCATGTCATGAGATGACTCCAGTTCTTTTAACATAAGTTCTGCTCTTGACAATACTTGCTGAGGCATTCCAGCTAATTTGGCTACATGAATTCCAAATGAATGTTCGCTACCACCTGGAACCAATTTCCGCATGAAAAGAATTTTGGAACCTATTTCTTTTACTGAAACATTGAAGTTTTTGACTCTTTCAAACTTTTTAGTCATTTCATTCAACTCGTGATAATGTGTTGCAAACAACGTTTTTGCTTTAACTTTGGGAGTTTCATGTAGGTATTCTGCAATGGCCCACGCTATAGAAATTCCATCATACGTGCTCGTGCCTCTTCCAATTTCGTCTAAAAGGATCAAGCTTCTTTCAGAAAGATTATTCAAAATACTAGCAGTTTCATTCATTTCAACCATGAATGTCGATTCACCAGAAGAAATATTATCGGAAGCCCCTACTCTTGTGAAAACTTTATCCACCAATCCAAGTTTAGCTTTTTCAGCAGGAACAAAAGATCCAATTTGAGCCATCAGACTAATCAAAGCAGTTTGTCGCAGAATTGCACTTTTTCCGCTCATGTTTGGACCAGTAATCATGATGATTTGTTGTTTATCGCAATCCAAATAAACATCATTGGCAATATATTCCTCGCCAACTTTTAATTGCTTTTCAATAACGGGATGACGTCCTTGAACTATTTCTAGGGCAAAACCATTGTTTATTAAAGGTAGATTATAGTTATTTTGAATTGCAACATTCGCAAAAGACAATAAGCAATCTAACTGTGCGATAAGAAAAGCATTGTGCTGAATTAATTGAATATAATCAGCCATTTCAAACACAAGATCTTGAAACATTTTTGTTTCAATTGTATGAATCTTTTCTTCTGCACCTAATATTTTTGTTTCGTATATTTTGAGCTCTTCTGTTATATATCTTTCTGCACTTACAAGCGTTTGTTTCCGAATCCATTCTTCAGGAACTTTATCTTTATGCGTATTTCGCACTTCCAGATAATATCCAAAGACATTATTAAAAGCGACTTTTAAACTAGGGATTCCGGTTCTTTCAGATTCTCGATTTTGCAAATCTTCTAAGTATTCCTTTCCATTAGAAGAAATCGTTCTTAAGTCATCAAGTTCTTCATTGCAGCCATTTCTTATCACAAAACCTTTTCCGATTTGAACAGCAGGCTCATCAACTAAACGAGTTTCAATTAATTGAATCAGTTTCAAACACGGATTCAACTGATCAGTGATTTTTTTCAAAAGCGAACTATCCGTATCACTTATTATCTTTTTAATCGGATCAATTTGAAGTAAAGTCCTCCTCATTTGGATTACTTCTCTTGGGTTCACTTTTCCAACTGCAACTTTCGAAATCAAGCGTTCAATATCTCCGATTTCATTTAATCGTTCTCCAATTTCAAATGCATTTTGAGTCGTTTCTTTCAAATATTTTACCGCTTGAAGTCGGTCATTTATTGGTTGTTCATCTTTTAATGGCAAAACTATCCAACGTTTCATCATACGTCCACCCATTGGGGTTTTCGTTTGATCTAAAATATCAGATAAAGTGGTAGCATTTTCATGCGGCGAACTGATTAATTCCAAATTACGAACAGTAAATCGATCTAACCAAACATATTTCTCCTCTTCAATGCGTGAAATCGAAGTAATATGTCCAAGTTTATTTTGTTGATTTTCTGACAGGTAAAATAATATCGCTCCAGCTGCAATGACGGCCAAATTCAAATTTTCAACTCCAAATCCTTTTAAAGATTTCGTTTCAAAGTGATTATTTAGTGATTCATTTGAAAAATCTTTTGTGAAAACCCAATCTTCTAATCGAAACGTATAATATTTATCGCCAAAAAGTTCCTGGTATTCTTTAGATTTATTTTTCTGATAAAGGATTTCAGTTGGCTCGAATCCTTGAATCAATTTATCAATATATTCTTTACTTCCTTGAGCAACCAAAAATTCACCTGTTGAAACATCTAAAAAAGAAATACCATGTTCCTCTTTATCAAAATGAATAGCGCACAAAAAGTTGTTTTTATTCTTGTCTAAAACATTGTCATTGAAAGAAACACCTGGAGTAACCAATTCCGTAACACCTCTTTTGACAATTGTTTTTGTCATTTTTGGATCTTCCAATTGATCACAAATAGCCACTCTCAACCCTGCTCGAACTAATTTTGGCAAATAAGTATCAATTGAATGGTGAGGGAATCCAGCTAATTCTATTTCAGAAGGAGAACCTGCGCCTCTTTTGGTTAATGTTATTCCTAATATTTTTGACGTTCGAATAGCATCTTCACCAAATGTTTCGTAAAAATCACCCACACGAAAAAGCAACAAAGCTTGAGGATGGCGCGCTTTGATTTGATTGTATTGCTTCATTAAAGGCGTTTCGTTCGCGCTTTTTTCTTCTTTTTTGGTCGCCAAGTGGAATGAATTTGTGATTTTTGTAGGTAAATTTAAAGCCTAGCAGCGAGTAGACAAAACTTCTTCGGTGTATATTTTCAACAAAATGAATAAAAAACTGAAATTATGGGAACTTGATCGCGTATCTGAGAACGATTTTAAGCTTCAAAAAAAATTTCCAATTATTGTTATTCTCAATGATATCAGAAGTTTAAACAACATTGGTTCCTTCTTTAGAACCGCTGATGCATTTAATGTTGAAAAGATTTATTTATGCGGAATAACAGCCATCCCACCCCATCGAGATATCCAAAAAACTGCATTGGGAGCGACAGAAACAGTTGATTGGGAATACCGACAATCAATCGATGAATTAATTAAGGAATTAAAAGAATCAAGTATTTCAATTTGTAGTATTGAACAAACTGAGAAAACTACATTCTTAAATGACATCCAAACGTTAACCGATTCAAAATTTGCCCTTGTTTTTGGGAACGAAGTGAATGGGGTGGACCAAAACGTAATTGATGAATCTAAATACATCATTGAAATTCCGCAATTTGGGACAAAACACAGTTTAAATGTTTCTGTTTGCGCAGGCGTTGTAATTTGGGAATTTGCTAAGAAATTTATTTAATTCCTTTTTATTTAAACAGAAGGGATAGTTAACTGTTTAAGAACAAATAATTAACTTTGCGCTTTTTAGTCAGATTAAACAATGATACAAACAGATATAATAATAATCGGTGCAGGGCCAGTTGGCTTGTTTACCGTTTTTGAAGCAGGACTTTTAAAATTAAAATGCCATTTAATTGATTCTTTGCCGCTTGCAGGGGGTCAATGTTCGGAGATATATCCAAAAAAACCTATTTACGATATCCCAGGATTCCCAAGTATTTTGGCCGGTGAGTTAATCGACAATTTAATGGAACAGGCTGCTCCATTCAAACCGGGTTTTACATTAGGTGAAGCGGCCATGTCGATTGATAAAACGGCTGATAATAAATTCATTGTTACAACTATTAAAGGAACGAAACATGAAGCCCCAATTGTTATGATTGCTGGTGGTTTGGGCGTTTTTGAACCAAGAAAGCCGCCTATTGAATCGATTGATAAATACGAAGATAAGGGCGTTGAATACATTATCAAGGATCCAGAATTTTACAGAGGGAAACGCGTTGTGATTGCTGGTGGAGGTGATTCTGCATTGGACTGGTCCATTTTCCTTTCAGAAAAAAACATTGCGAAAGAAGTAGTATTAGTGCACAGAAGTAGTTCGTTTAGAGGGCATTTAGATTCAGTTCAAAAAGTAATAGACATGGCCGAATCTGGGAAAATTATTTTAGTGACTGAAGCTGAAGTAACTGGTATTAATGGTGGTGATAAATTAGAAAGTGTAATCATAACACATCAAAAAGACGGTGAAATAATTCGTGAAACAGATCATTTGATTCCATTATTTGGATTGAAACCAAGTTTAGGACCTATTGCTGATTGGGGATTAGAGATTGATAAAAATGCTATAAAAGTCAACACGTTAGATTATTCCACCAATATTCCAGGCATTTATGCTATTGGAGATGTAAACACCTATGAAAATAAGTTGAAATTGATTTTGTGTGGATTCCATGAAGGAACGCTTGCTGTTCAATCGGCCTTTGCTAGAATTCATCCTGATAAGAAGAATATTTTAAAATATACTACCGTAAATGGTGTTCAAGGATTTTAATCAAAATTGAAATTGTCAAAAACTCGAAAAAAACTCGTCAAAACTGATGCGTTTTTTTGTGCTTAATAATTGACTGAAATACTTTAACTTTGAATTTCAAAATACATCATATGAAATCAGTAACTGTATCGGAATTAAAACAAATGATTGACAATAAGGAGGAATTTCAATTGATTGATGTAAGAGAGCCACATGAAAACGAAATTTGTACCTTAAATGGTTTATTAATTCCATTAGCAGAAATTCCAAACAACATCAATGCAATCAATAAAGAAGGCAAAGTGATTATTCAATGTCGATCTGGCGCGAGAAGTGGAAATGCGGTTCATTTTTTAGAGGATAATTATGCATTCGATAATTTGTACAATTTGACTGGAGGAATACTTGCTTGGGCAAAAGAGATTGATCCAACAATGGAAACCTATTAAATCTTTCTATGAACCGTAAGAATATCAATGCTGTTGTAATTCTTGGAATTATTTCCTTGGCGAGTATTCTTGTGGTTCAAATGGTTTGGATGCGAAAAACAATTTCAATTCAACGAACCAATATTGCAATTCAGGAAAAAGAAGATAGTTTGAATCTCAAGCAGTTTTCTGAACAAGCACATATTGCATTAAGAAATTTATTGGAAGAAATTTCAACGCAAACAGCAGATAGCTCTGATTTATATGGCGCTGTAAAACAAGTTCGTACGAATTATTTCACAGTAGATATTAATGAGGAATTACATCCTTATTATTTAGAAACACTTCTAAAAAAAGAATTTTACGACCAAAACATTCACCAAGATTTTCAATATGGTATTTACGATTGTTTCACAGATTCAATTGTTTTTGGAAATCTCATAAAATTCACTAAAGATTCTCTTTACGCGCCCGTTTCAGATACAATAACTGGAATAACTTCTGCAAAATTAAGTTGGAAAAAGGATGGTCATTATTTTACCGTTTATTTCCCCAATGTGATTTCCGAATCTATTAGCAATTCAGAGCCTTTAATTTCCCCATGGATTTACGTTTCAATTATTGTTTTATTGGTACTCGTATTCTTTGGATATACATTGGCAGTAATTCTTCGTCAAAAAAGATTGTCAGAAATAAAGACAGATTTTATTAATAACATGACACACGAATTGAAAACGCCAATTGCAACGATAGCACTTTCAAGTGAAATGTTATTGCGCAATGATTTTTCAAATGATGAAGAAAAATTAAAACGTTATGCTGGAATTATTCACAAAGAAAATAAACGACTTGAAACCCAAGTTGAACGCGTTTTAAATGTCGCGAAATTGGATAAAGAGCATTTAGTTCTAAGCAAAGAAATCATGGATATTCATGAGTTATTAGAAGAAGCTCAAGAAAACATCAATTTCAATCAATCAGAACAAGGTGTAAAAGTCGAGTTGAATTTAAATGCCGAATCGGGTGAAATAAATGCTGATCCTGTTCATATCACAAATGTTATTTACAACCTTTTAGACAATGCCGTTAAATACTGCGAAACAATTCCCGAAATAAAAGTAAGTACACGAACTGATAAAAAAGGGATTATCATAGAATTCACAGATAATGGAATTGGTATGAAACGGGAAGAGCTTAAACTGATTTTTGATAAGTTCTACCGCATCCCAACAGGTAATTTACACAATGTCAAAGGCTTCGGATTAGGATTGTATTATGTGCGATTAATCATTCAAGAACACGGCGGAACAATTGATGTTAAAAGTCAAGTCGGAAAAGGAACTACGTTTACAATTTGGCTTCCCAAAAATTAATTCAAAACAGTTAAAACAAATGTCATCCTCTCAACTGAAAATAGAACTAACTGAAACAATTCGCCATTATAATTCAAAAGGATGGTCGCCCGCTACTTCAACAAATTATTCCTTTAAAGACGATACAGGAATTATTTGGGTCTCAAAATCAGGAATTGATAAAGCTCAATTTGATGTAAGTGATTTTCTTACAATTACAAAAGGCGGGATTGCTTGCGGTGAATTTGAAGGTATAAAACCATCAGCTGAAACATTGATTCATTGTGCTCTTTATGAGCTGTTTCCTGAAACAACTGTTATTTTGCACAGTCATTCTGTTTATCCTGTTTTAATCTCATCTCAATTATCAGATAAATTAAGTGTTACTGGTTACGAAATCCAAAAAGGATTTGAAGGACAGATTACACATGATAATACGCTTGAAATTCCAATTTTTGATAACACACAAGATATTGTAACATTTGCGAAAACACTTCTTCAAAATAAATATAAGATTCAGAATCATTCTTTTATCATGCGAAAACATGGGACTTACGCATGGGGAAGAAATTTATTTGAGGCAAAGAGACATTTAGAAACTTTGGAGTATTTGTGCCAATTTGAATGGATGGCTCAACAAAATTCGTAATTCGTGATTCGTAACTAGCAACTTGTAACTATAAAGAAAATGGCGATACTTTCAATACCAGAGCAAAATATAGAAATTCGAGACCCAAAAGAAATCAGGGCATTTTTTAATTCGCGCGGAATCTTTTTTGACCAATGGGAATGTTCGATTCAATTTGATGATAATGCATCTCAAACAGAAATTCTAGAGGCTTATTCAAAAGATTTAAATCCTTTTATGGAAAATGGTGGATATGTAACTGCGGATGTTATTTCAATCAACAAATTGACAGACAATTACGAAGCAATTCGCTCTAAGTTTTTAGCAGAGCATATACATTCAGAAGATGAAATTCGCTTTTTTGTTGATGGAAAAGGGATATTTTGGTTCAACCTTGAAACGGAACCAGTTTTCAATCTACTTTGTGAAAAAGGGGATTTAATTTCAGTTCCAGCGGGCACCAAGCATTGGTTTGACGCAGGAGAAAATAACCCATTTGTAAAAGCAATTCGGATATTTATTGATATGACAGGCTGGATTCCAAATTATACAGAATCAAAACTCGAAGAGAAATTTTCAAGTTTTAAAATGCCAGTCTGAAGTAATCTAGAAATTATAAACGTACCCAATATTTATTCCCCAGTTCATTAATGAAGTGTGATATAATTCACCAATTTTATGCTCATGAATTTCGTTGGTCGATAAATTGATGAACGTTGTATTTATATCAGCGTCTGCGTGTGTTACATTTGTACCATGAATTTCATCCTTCATATACCTTACATTCGCATATTCGAAATGATTAAACCCATTTAAAAAGCTTCCTGAAATCAGCAATTTATGCTTGTTTTCATCTTCAAAGGTTTTGAAAATTCTATCTAAAGAAATTTCAACTCCTAATTCCCCACCATATACAAAACCAATATCTTTTTGAGTTGTTTTTCTATCTAGAGGTTTGCAATCATCAACATCTGATGGATCTGTAATTACGATATTAGTTCGGTATTTTGCTAAACCAATTTGAGGTGTAATATATCCTCTAACTGCTCTAAAATCATTTCCAATCATAAATTTCGTACCGAGCAAATATTTTCTCAAGGAACTTTTGTAATTAACGTTTGTAGTTGTTTGACTCGAATCAGAAAAGAAATACGTTTGTTCGAGCGATTTTTGAGAATATGTTCCCCAACTTCCTTTGAGTTCAATATAAAATGGTGCACCATAAAAAGGACTATAAGAACCTTGAATACCAAAACCAATGTTGGTGTTCATGTTGGGCATTATACTTTTAATTGGGCTGTCAATTGGAATAAAAACTCCAATTTGACCTTTTTGAGTAAAAGAAAATAAACTTGTTAAACCGAAAGTGAAAAATAGTAATGCTTTTTTCATACGTCTTTATTTTAAGTTTGACCATCAAAGTCATTTAAATGTTACACAACCTTAGCAATTTTTATACCATTTAAGATGAAGCAAATACTTTTTGATTTTTATCTTTACAACATGCAAATCAAAAACGTCAAGTATATTCTTACCGATATTGAAGGAACAACCACTTCAATTAGTTTCGTTTATGATAAATTGTTTCCCTATTTTAGAAAACACATTTTTGAATTAAAGGAATTAACCCATTTGCAAGAGGTTCAAGAAGCATTTAAAAAAACGGTTGAATTAGCCTATTCTTTGGAAGGTGAAAAAATTCGATCTGTTGATGAAATCATTGAAAAGCTTTTACAATGGAGTATCGAAGACAGAAAAATAACTCCGTTAAAAACTGTTCAAGGCATCATTTGGGAAAATGGCTACAAGAATGGTGAAATAAAAGGGCATGTTTTTACTGATGTTGCCGATGCATTAGAAAGATGGCAAAAACCAGGTATTAAAATAGGCGTCTTTTCTTCTGGTTCAATTGCTGCTCAAAAATTAATTTTTGGGTACAGTGAAAGTGGTGATTTAACACCGTTTTTTTCTAATTATTTCGATACAACTACGGGAATAAAAAGAGAAAAAGAAACTTACCAGAAAATAGCTGAAGAATTATCGCTAAAGCCATCTGAGATTCTTTTTCTTTCTGATATTATGGAAGAATTAGACGCTGCGGATCAAATTGGTTATCAAACAATACAACTTACTCGACCTGGAACTGAAGCAAACTGGAAAAATACTGCAATTGATTTTAATCAAATAGAAATAATAAATAACTGAAAACTGAATCATAATCCATGAGTAAATTTCGTACAATTTGGACTACAGAAGACAAGTATGTTGAAGTAATTGATCAACGCAAACTTCCGCATGAATTTGTTGTTGTTAAGCTTGAAACATACGAAGATGCTGAAGAAGCGATCAAA